>Ga0315903_10002876_pt1 | contig 24602 bp, 21 predicted proteins | sample LakEriMetagenome_7_FD_203524 | JGI IMG/M metagenome (GOLD analysis project Ga0315903, IMG submission 203524) | Freshwater fungal communities from buoy surface, Lake Erie, Ohio, United States - Buoy 2 MA119 | ecosystem: Environmental > Aquatic > Freshwater > Lake | place: USA: Lake Erie, Ohio... | reverse complement strand
GATCGTCGATGACAACGGACGAGCCGCGCGCCCTCAGGACCCTCGCCGAACGGATCGCGCGCGAGGCCGGCGACCTGGCGGCAGCCGGACGCGAGCGGGGCATCGAGGTCTCGTCCAAATCGACCGCGACCGACATGGTGACCCAGTGGGACCGGGCGGCGGAAAGCGTCATCCTCGAGGGGCTCGCCCTCGCACGTCCCGACGATGCGGTCGTGGGTGAGGAGGGCGGATCGCGCCCCGGCACGACCGGACTCGAGTGGCACGTCGACCCGGTCGACGGCACGACGAATTTCCTCTACGGCATCCCTGCCTGGGCCGTGTCGGTGGGCGTGCTCGACGCCGACGGGCCGGTGGCCGGCGCGGTGTGGATCCCGCCGCTCGGCGAGATGTTCTCGGCGCACCGCGGAGGAGGCGCCACCCGCAACGGTGAACCCGTGCGCGCCAGTGGCTGCACCAACCTCGCCCTCGCCCTCGTCGGCACGGGATTCGGCTACGACCCTGCCGTGCGCGAACGCCAGGTGCGCGACCTCGTCCCCGTAATGCCGCGCATCCGCGACATCCGCCGGTTCGGAGCGGCCTCGGTCGACCTGTGCATGGTCGCCTGCGGGCGCACCGATGCCTACATGGAGCGCGGCCTGCAGTCGTGGGACCTCGCGGCGGGATGGATCATCGCCGTCGAGGCCGGTGCCGTCGTCACCGCGATCGACGGCGGCGCGGTGCGACCCGAGAGCGTGCTCGCCGCCGCGCCCGGGATCCACGGGGCGATGGTGGGACTGCTGTCCGCCGGCTGAATCGCCCGCGATTACGGTGTGCGCGATGAGCACCTGCGCCCTTCTCGCCATCGATGCCGGCACGACCGGCGTGCGTACGCGCGCCGTGTTCGACGACGGGGCCCCCTCGGTCTCCTCCTACCGCGAGTTCACCCAGCACTTCCCCCGACCGGGCTGGGTCGAGCACGACGCGACCGAGATCTGGGAGGCGGTGGCGGCCACGCTCGCCGACGTCACGGCGCGCCTCACGGTCCCCGTCGCCGCGATCGGCATCACGAACCAGCGCGAGACCGTCCTCGCCTGGGACGCCGACACCGGCGAGCCCTGTGCCCGGGCCATCGTGTGGCAGGACCGCCGCACCGCCGAACGATGCGACGCGCTGTCCGCGCACCTTCCACTCGTGAGGTCGGTCACCGGTCTCGTGCTCGACCCCTACTTCTCCGGCACGAAGGCGCGCTGGCTCATTGACCACGTCGACCTGCCGCCGGCACCGCGTCTGCGGATCGGCACCATCGACTCCTGGCTCGTGTGGAACCTGACCGGCGGCGCGGTGTTCGCCACCGACCCGACCAACGCCAGCCGCACGATGCTCTTCGACATCGGCGCCATGCGGTGGAGCACCGAGATGTGTGACCTGATCGGGGTGCCGATGTCGGCACTGCCCGAGGTGCGCCCCTCGAGCGGGCGTATCGGAGTCACCGCGGGCGTCCCCGGTCTCGCCGATGGCATCCCCGTGTCGGGCATCGCCGGGGACCAACAGGCCGCCCTGTTCGGACAGGCCTGCACCGCCACCGGCTCGGCCAAGAACACCTACGGCACCGGCAGCTTCGTCCTGCTCAACGTGGGCACCCAGAAGCCGGCGCCCGCGGAAGGGATGCTCACGACGGTGGCCTGGGATCTCGGCGACGGACACCCCGTGTACGCGATGGAGGGCGCGATCTTCGTCACCGGCGCCGCGGTGCAGTGGCTGCGCGACGGGCTCGGCATCATCTCGTCCTCGTCCGACATCGGTCCGCTGGCCGAATCGGTGCCCGATTCCGGCGGCGTCTACGTGGTGCCCGCTTTCACCGGACTCGGCAGCCCCTGGTGGGACCCGCGCGCCAGGGGCACCATCACCGGGATCACCCGCGGCACGACACGCGCCCACATCGCCCGCGCGGTCGTCGACGCCATGGTGCACCAGGTGCGCGACGCCATCGACGCCATGGTGACGGCCACCGGGGTTCCCCTCACCGAGTTGCGCGTGGACGGCGGGGCCTCCGTCATGGATGCCATGCTCCAACGCCAGGCCGATCACCTCGGCGTGCGCGTCCTGCGCCCCGTGGACCACGAGACGACCGCGCTCGGCGCGGCCTATCTGGCGGGTCTCGCCGAGGGCGTGTGGTCGGATCTCGAGGAGGTGGGGGCGCTGTGGCGACTCGACGCGGTGTTCGAGCCCGGCACCCCCGATGGCTCCCACGCGGGGTGGTTGCGGGCCGTCGAGCGATCCCGCGACTGGGCTCTCGACGCCGACGAGCCGGACTGACCGGGTCGGTCAGCCGCCGAGTCGGGTCATGCCCCGCTTGAGGTTGGCGATTCCCTGACGGATGCGCTGCTCGTTCTCGATCAGGGCGAAGCGGGCGAAGCCCTCGCCTCCCGGTCCGAATCCCACGCCCGGCGAGAGGGCCACGTCGCATTCGCGCACGAGATGCGAGCAGAACTCGACGGAATCCATCTCGGCGTACTCGGGCGGGATCTGCGCCCAGACGAACATCGATCCGCGTGGTTTCGGGATGTCCCAGCCGATGCGCTGCAGCCCGTCGATAAGCACGTCACGACGGGACTGATAGATGTCGCGGGTCTCCTTGGGGAAGTCGGGTGCCTCGTTCATCGTGACGGTCGCCGCGATCTGTATCGGCTGGAAGGTGCCGTAGTCGAGGTAGCTCTTGAGCTTGACGAGCGCCTGCACCACGTCCCGGTTGCCCGCGAGGAAGGCCACCCGCCATCCCGCCATGGAGAAGCCCTTCGTCATCGAGTAGAGCTCGACGGCGCACTCCATCGCACCTTCCGCCTGCAGGATCGAGGGCGGCGAGTAGCCGTCGAAGCCCATGTCCGCGTAGGCGAAATCGTGCACGACGATCATGTCGCGCTCGCGGCAGAAGTCGACCACGCGCTGCATGAAGGCGAGGTCCACCGTGGCGCCGGTGGGATTGTGCGGGAAGGAGATCACCAGCACGCGGGGCTTGGGCCAGCCCACGTTCCACGCGGTCTCGAGATTGTGGAAGAAGTCCCCGGTGAAGTCCTCCCGGGCCAACGGATCGGCGAGGCTGCGCATCGGGACCTGGCGCAGGTCCGCCCCGGCGAAGAGCGGACCGAAGATGTGGATCGGATAGCTGGGACTCGGCACGATGGCGGCGTCACCGCGGTCGAGCAGCACCCACATGAGGTGGCTGAACCCCTCCTTCGATCCGATGGTGTTGGTCACCTCGGTCTCGGGGTCGAGTTCGACGCCCCAGTTGCGTCGGTACATGTCGACGAAGGCCTCGCGCATCTTGGGGAGGCCCCGCGAGAGCGAGTAGCGGTGGTTGCGGCCGTTGTGGGCCGCCTCGGCGAGTTTCTCGACGGCGATCGCCGGTGAGGGGATATCGGGGTTGCCGAAACCGAGGTCCACCACGTCGGCCCCCTGACGGCGCGCCTCGATCTTGAGCCCGTTGATGATCGTGAAGACGTAGGGCGGGAGACTGCTGATGCGCCGGAATTCCATCACGGCAACCCTATTCCCGGCTCCGTGAGCATCGCGGCCCCGATTGCGCCGGCTCGCGCGCCGAGAACGGCCGTCTCGAGTCGGGGATGCGTCCTGTGCTCCGGCGAGTACAGCGCCCGGGAGAACTTCTCGCGCACCTCCTCCATGACCGGCCCGACCGAGTCGACGGTCCCACCCCCGAGCACGATCACCTCCGGGTCGCAGATGTTCGTCAGGCTCGCCAATCCCGTCGCGATCCAGCCTGCCCATTCCGAGACCACCGCGGCCGACGATTCGTCACCGGCGAGGAACGATGCGAACACCTCCTCGCCGGATCGTCCGCCGCTGAGGGTCCGCAACGCGCTCCCCGATGCATAGCGCTCCCAGCAGCCGCGGCGTCCGCACACGCACTCGAGTCCGCCGCGCTCCACCATCATGTGGCCGATCTCGCCGGCGAAGCCGTGGGAGCCGCGCTGCAGACGGCCCCCCATCACGATGCCTCCGCCGATGCCGGTGCCGAGGGTGACCATGAGGGCGTCGCGGGAGCCGCGGGCCGCCCCCACCCGCCACTCCGCCAGCGCGGCGCAGGTCGCGTCGTTGTCCACGTACACCGCCGCGCCCAGCATCTCGCGCAATCCGGGTCCCACCGCGATGTCCCGGGCTCCGCGCAGGTTGGGCGAGGCACGAACGACTCCCGTAGGGGTGATGAGTCCGGGCAGACCGACCCCGAGCGGGGCGTTGCCGCCGAGGTCGCCCCACATGCGGGCCAGGAGCCAAACGAGTTCCGGGGCCGACGGGGTGGGCTCGCGCACCTCCGCCACCACTGCGCCGGTGTCGTCCAGGGCAACGCCGAGGCACTTGGTGCCTCCGACATCGATGCCGATCGCGGTCACGACTCGGCGCGGGCCTTGAGCTCCTTCACCGCCTCGGCGAGGATGCGCGCCTCGGCTCGGCGCTTGACGAAACCGGGCAACGGCACGACGAGGTCGATGTCGAGTTCGTAGAACACCTGGGTCCCGCCGTCCACCGTCACGAACGAGTACGCGCCGTCGAGGGTACGCATGATGTCGCCCTCCACGAGGTGCCAGGCGAGTCGGGTGGGCAACTGCGAATAGTCGTACTCCAGCACGTAGTGGGTGCTGCGACCGAGGGCGGACGCCCGGTACTCGACCCGCAGGGGACGTCCCGCGTCGTCGCGACCGCGCACGACCGCTTCCTTGACGTCGCGGGCCCATTCCGGATAGCGCTCGAAATCGAGCACCACCTCGAGGCACCTCTCGGGACTGGCGTCGATCTGGATCGTCTGGGCGGCGCGCTCACTCATGCCCATCATCTTGCCCTCTCGGGGAGTCCGCATCCGGATTCCCCCGCCGACGGGGACGGAAGGTCCCGTGGCGGGCCGCCCACAATCCATTGAGCCCGAGACCGAGGACGGGGACCAGGATGCCGAAGGCCAGTGTGCTCCCCGCCTTGCCGTCGGTGGACGGACGGGCGAGGGCCGTGACGAGTCCCACCGCCACCTGCACCGCGAGCAGTCCGTTGAGGACCCTTCCCGTGCGTCTCGGCGCGGCACCGTCGACGAGGAAGTACATGGCCGCCACCGAGATGTCGTCGACGCGACTGCGTTGCACGGCGACCGCGTATCCCCAGAGAAACGCCACGATGCCCGCCGCGAAGCACGCGAGGCTCACCGCCACCGCGATGCGCGTCCACGGCTGCGTGAAGATCACCGCCGCCGCCACGGCCGAGGCGCTGAACACGGCCGTCGCCACGGCGTCGAACCGTTCAATGCGTCCCGCGCTCACCGGGGCACCCCGAGCACGTCACCGAGACGCGCCGCGAGCACGTCGTATTCGAACTCCTCGACCGCCCGCCGACGCGAGGCCACGGACATCTCCCGCCACAGGACCGGATCGGACAAGAGTGAGTCGATGCGTCGGGCGAGTCCGTCGGCGTCGGCGGTGTCGGTCATGACGTACCCGGTCACCCCGTCGAGAACCGCCTCTGCCGCCCCGCCACTGTCACCGGCAACCTGGGGAACACCGCAGGCCGCCGCCTCGACGAAGACGATGCCGAAACCCTCCTGCTCGAGCCCACCCCAACGGTTGCGACACATCATCGCGAACACGTCGCTGCATCCGTACAGGGCGGGCAGGTCGTCGTGGTCGACGCGGCCGAGGAACGTCACCGGCGCACCCGTCTCGGCCGCGAGAGCGCGCAGTCGCTTCTCGTCACGTCCCGTCGAGGCGAGCACCAAGCGCAGCCGTGGCCGGGACCGGGCGAGGGTCGCCACCGCACGGATCACGGTGTCGAATCCCTTGCGCGGGACGAGGCGGGACACCCCGAGGACGATCTCGTCCGTGTCGGAGAAACCGAATCTTGTACGGGCCGCGGAACGTGCCCCGGCGTCGAGGGGCACGAAGCGGGTCGTGTCGACCCCCGGGGGCACCACGGTCACGGGAATCTCCCGCCCGGCCGCATGGCGCGCCTCGCGCGCCGGATAACCACCGGCGGCCACGACGTGCTGGGCCCCGCGCAGCACCCGGCCGAGGACCTGACGCGACACCGGCAGCCGACCGGGCACGGTCACCTCGGCACCGTGCAGCACCACCATGTAGGGGAGCCGCAGGGATCGACCGATCGCCCCGAGAGGCAGGGCGGGATCGAGCACAACGAAGTCGGCCCCGATGTCCCGAGCCATCGCGTCGATGCGTCGTGCCAACAGGGGCTGGGGCAGAAGGACGGGTTCGCGGGTGCGAACAACCTCGAAGGGTTGCGCCGCATCGAACTCGGCTGCGCCGCGGTGCGGCGTGGTGAGCACGGCGAAGGAATCGGACGGAAGACGCCGCCACCATTCCCACAGCAGCGACTGGATGCCACCGATCTTGGGTGGGAAATCGTTCGTCACGAGGAGGTGCTTCATAGGTCCGGCCTCAAGGGTGGCAGATGGGCGAGCTCGTCGACCACCTCCGGGCTCCCGTCACCCGAGTCACGCACGGCCATGACGGCATCGTCGAAACCGAGCCGGGCCGCCGCCCAGAGGGCATGGGCGCGCACCTCGGGACGGGGATGGTCGAGGTGGCCCTCGACGGCGGCGCGCACCGCATCGTCGCGCGGATCGCCGATGTTGCCGAGCACGATGAGAAGGTTCCGCCGCACCCACGCCATCTCGCGCGCCTCCACCCACCACCTGTCGACCGCATCGTCGAGGGCGGCGTCGTCGAGAGTCAGCAGATCCAGCACGTCGACCCGGGACCCTTCGCGTCCGGGACGGGTGTCGTCGGCATGGCGGCGGTTCACGGGACACGCCGTCTGGCAGTCGTCGCAGCCGTAGATGCGGGCACCGAGTGCGACGCGGTGTTCGCGCGCGAAGATGCCGGGCTTCTGCAGGAGCCACGAGAGACACCGGCGCGCGTCGATGACCCCGGGCTCGGCGATCGCGCCGGTGGGACACGCCGGCACGCAGCGCGTGCACGTGTCGCATCCGTCCTCTGCGGGCCGGGCGACGGGGAGATCGGCGGTGGTGACGATGCAGCCGATGACGAACCAGCTCCCCCGACCCGGGACGAGGATGTTGGCGTTCTTGCCGAACCATCCGAGTCCGGCAAGCCAGGCTGCCTCCCGGTCGACGATGGCATTGTCGTCGGCGAAGATCGTCGCACGGTGACCGTCCCGCCGCAGTCGGGCCGCGATCGACCCGAGTGCGCTCTTCAGTTCCCCTACGTGGTCGCGGCCGGCGTACCGGGCCACCTCGGCGAGGGGCCGGCCCGGAGCGAGCGGTGAGGTGAACGGCGAGCCGTGCCCGGTCGCGTCGTCGTGGGCCGCATCGGCGTGGGCCGTGTCGTCGTGAGCGTAGGGAAGCATCGCCACGATGACGCTGCGCGCCCCCTCGACGAGGTCGGCCGGTGACGTGGAGCGCTGTGGGCGCAGGAACGTGAAGCGCATGCCGTTGACCATGTCGCGCGCGATGCGGTCCTCGAGTGCGGCCCTGGCCCGCAGCATCGGGGCAACGGGCGCGACACCCACCACGTCGAGACCGGCCCCGGCGGCGACTCCGCGCAGCACGTCCCAGTATCCGGACCCCGACGGCGCCGAGGGCGAGACGGTGCGGGGATTGCGCGGGAACGTGTCAGCCGACGGCACGGTGCCGAAGCGTAGGCACCAGGCCCGCTGCGGCCAGCATGCGCACCTCGCGCAGCTCGTCGATGTCGAGGATGACGGCCCCATCGGCCGGAACGCCGCACATGACGCTCATCATGCAGTCCGAGCAGGCGTCGGTGTCGCGGGCCACGCAGGTGTCACAGGAGATGATGAGGACGGGATCGCCGCTTCCTTCCGGGCGTCCCCCGTCGGCGCGCCGTGGCAGCGCCACGGGGGTCACCTCCGGGGCGATGAGGTGCGGGGTGTTCTCGGTCGTCGCGCGTGTCGTGTCCATGCATCCACCGTGACAGGCGGGTGTGTCCCGGAAACCGACTCACACGACGCGGGTACCCGCCTCGTCCATCGTCAGGACCCGGGCCGTGCCGCCCTCGGGCAGTGCGGCAGCGACGGCATCCGCCCGGGCCGGGTCGCACACGAGCAGCACCGTCGGGCCCGATCCCGAGAGCCACCCCGCCCACGCCCCCGCGTCGGTGCCCGCCCGCAGTGCCGCGCGGGAGCGGGGCGCGGCATCGAGACGCAGGTCCTGGTGCAGGCGATCGCGCACCGCACGGCCGAGGAGCTCGGGGTCGCCGGCGACGAGGGCTGTGGCGAGCATGACGGCCCGACCGATGTTGTGCACCGCGTCGGCGAGGGGCACGCTCGTCGGGATCCTGCCGCGCGACTCGTTCGTCGAGGTCGTTGAATCCGGGACCCAGGCCACGTACGACGCGCGCAGGTTCACGGGCACCGGGGTCACCTCGCCCTCGCAGACCACCACGACGCCGCCCCACAACGAGGGCGCGACGTTGTCGGCGTGCCCCTCGAGTTCCGCGCCGATCTCCACGGCGCGCGAGGACCCGCGGTCCCAGGCTGCACCGACCCGTTGCACCTCGGCAGCCACGACACCGCCCACGCGCACGGCACCCGAGAAACCGAGGCCGCGTCCCATGGGGATGGAACTGCGCACCCACGTCGTCCCCTCGCCTCCCGCACGCCGGAATGCGACCTGTGCCGGGTGGGTGTCCTCGGAAGCTCGCGCACCATCGGGCATCGGGTCGGCGTCCATGATCCCGACCTCGGCATACAACGAGAGCGCCATGCCCATCGCGTCGAATCCCGGCCCCATGTTGGCCGATGTCGCGGGGACGACGATCGCCACGTCAGGCCTCCAACCGCTCGGCTTCGCGGGCACTGACCCGGGCCGCCGTCGCGAGCACCCGAGCCGCCGCACCGGAGTCCAGTGCCTCCGCGGCGAGGGCGAGTCCGTCGGCCACCTCGTCGCACCGACCCGCCACCACGAGCGCGCATGCGGCATTGAAGAGGACGATGTCGCGCACCGGTCCGCCCTCCCCCGCGAGGAGACGCTCCATGATCGCCAGGTTCTCCGAGGGATCGCCGCCGCGCACGTCCTCGAGCGTGGAACGGGGTATTCCGTGGTCGGCAGCGTCGACGACCGTCCTGTCGACGCGGCCCTCGCGCAGGATGTGCACGGTGTTGGGACCGCTGACCGCGAGTTCGTCCATTCCGTCGTGACCGTGCACAATCCACGCACTGCGCACGCCGCGGGACGAGAGCGCGGCCGACATCGGCTCCATCATCGCCGGGAACGCGGTGCCCACCAGCATGTTGGCGATGGGCGCGGGGTTGGCCATCGGTCCGAGCAGGTTGAAGGCGGTGGGGATGCCGATCTCGCGCCGGGAAGGGCCGGTGTACCTGAAGGCCGGATGGAAGCGCGCCGCGAGGCAGAACCCGAATCCCGCGGCATCGATGCAGGCCTCGACACCCTGGGGGTCGAGTTCGATCGCCATACCCGCCGCCTCCAGCAGGTCGGCCGATCCGCACGTGGAGGAGGCCGCGCGGTTGCCGTGCTTGCACACGGGGACACCCACGGCCGCGACGACCAGGGAGGCCATGGTCGAGACGTTGACCGATCGGGTGCCGTCGCCGCCCGTTCCCACGATGTCGACCGCCCGGGCCGCGACGTCGGGCGCGAGCATGACGCGGTTGCCCGCTGTGCGCACCGCGCGCAGCATCCCCTCGAGTTCCGCTCCCGTCTCCCCCTTGGCGCGTAGGGCGACGATGAACGCGGTCATCTGGGACGGCGTGGCATCGCCGCGGAGGATCTCGGTGATGGCGGCCTCGGCCTCGGCGGGGGCAAGGTCCTCGCCGGCGAGAAGGCGCGTGAGCAGGACCGGCCAGCCCTCGAAGTCGTCGTGCGGGGACATGCCCCCAGTATCTACGCGGAACGGCGTCGACGACGAATGATTCTGCGGCGCTCCCTGGCGGTGGCGCCGCCCCAGACGCCGTCGCGCTCGCGCGAGGCCAGGGCGTGCTCGAGGCAGGCGACCCTCACGGGACAACGGGAGCAGACGGACTTTGCCTCGGCGGCGTCGTCGTCCTCGGACTCGGGGAAGAAGACCCCCGGGTCGAGGCCGATGCATGCTCCGCTGACGCGCCATGTCGATGCTGTCTGAGACATTGCATCCCCCCGATGCGTTGCCGCCGACCCGGGAACTGCTCCCGTGCCGATGGTCGGGACTGTACGACCCGTCCTCGGCGGAGTCCAATCCGTTCGCCTCTCCTGCCCACCTAGGCTGAGCCCGATGACGGGCACGGACGGCACCTTCGATCGCGGCGCGTCCCTCGCACGCCTGAACGGCGGGGAGTTCGACGTCCTCGTTGTCGGGGCCGGAGTCACCGGAGCCGGAGTCGCCCTCGACGCCGCCAGCCGCGGCCTCCGGGTGGCCCTCGTCGAACGCGACGATTTCGCCTCGGGCACCTCGTCCAAGTCCTCCAAGCTCGTGCACGGTGGTCTGCGGTACCTCCAGCAGGGCGACGTGCGGCTCGTCTACGAGGCACTGCGGGAACGCAAGAGGCTGCGGCGCAACGCCCCCCATCTCGTGAGCGTGCTGCCCTTCATGATTCCCGTGCTCACGAAGGACGGCGTCGTCTCGCGGCGGATCTCGCGGGCGCTCGGCTCCGCCATGTGGATGTACGACCTGACCGGGGGATGGCGCATCGGACGCCTCCACCGGCGCCTGCGCTCGCGCGCCGCAGCGGCCCACTTCCCCACCATGCGCACGGAGCGCCTGTCATCGGCATACCTCTATTTCGACGCCGAAGCCGACGACGCACGTCTCTGCCTGGCCATCGTGCGCTCCGCCTCCGACCACGGAGCCGTGGTGGCCAACAGGTGTGCCGTCGAATCGGTTTCCTCGACCGATGACCGCGCGCACACCGTGCGTGTGCGCGACGGCATCGGCGGAGCGACGTTCGACGTGCGGGCGCGCTGCGTCGTCAACGCCACCGGAGTGTGGGCCGACGAGATCCGGGCTCTCGACGAGGGGACCCATCCCCGTTCCATCCGTCCCGCCAAGGGCGTCCATCTCACGCTGCCCTGGGACAAGGTGCGCAACGACATCGCCGTCGTCATCCCGGTTCCCCGTGACAGGCGCAGCCTCTTCGTCGTGCCGTGGGTTCCCCGCGGCGACGGCACCTTCCGGTTCACCTACGTGGGCACCACCGACACCGATTGGCAGGGCCCCGTCGACGACCCCCAGTGCACGAGCAACGACATCGACTACGTCCTCAACGCACTGAACGCGTCGATCACCGTTCCGCTCACCCGGGAGGACGTGACGGGAACCTGGGCAGGCCTTCGTCCGCTCGTCGTCGCCTCCCCCGACGCTCCCTCGTCCGATCGCACCGCCGACCTCAGTCGACGCCACAGCGTCACCGTGTCGGACTCGGGTGTGGTCACCGTGACCGGCGGCAAGCTGACCACTTATCGCGAGATGGCCGAGGACGCCGTCGACGAGGTGTGCACGATCCTTGGGATCGGGGTCCGGTGCCGCACGCGGCGCCTGCCCCTGCGTGGCGCCCGCGGTGCACAGCCCGCCGATCCCCACCTGCGGTCGCGCCACGGATCCGACGCGGGAGCCGTTCTCGCTCTCGTGGCCGCCGACCCCTCGCTCGGCGAACCGCTCGTTCAGGGTCTGGCGTACCTGCGAGCCGAGGCGATTCACGCGGTGCGCCACGAGATGGCGGTCTCGGTGGATGACGTGCTCACGAGGCGCACGCGCGCCCGTCTCCAGGACCGCGCAGCCTGCGTGCGCGCGGCCCGGGCGGTGGCCGACCTCATCGCCCCCGAACTGGGATGGGACGACGCGACTCGCGACGCCAGTGTCGCTGAATTCCTCGACGAATGCGCGCGTGAGGACGCCGCCGCAAGCGTCGACGAGGCCGAATACATCGCCTCGACGGACTCTTCCCACGGGAACTGACAGAACCAAGGGGATGACCATGTCCGCTGCATCGGGTCGCGGGGCCACACCGCCCATCGAATTCGGCGGTGATCCCGCCGTCGCGGAATCCGTCCTGACCGGCGACTTCCGCGCCCTCACCGCCGAGGAGGCTGCGGAACTCTCCGCGCTCTGTCCCACCGATCTCGCCCCGGAGGTGCGCGCGGAGCATTCCCGCGACTGGTGGCCCCTCGCCATGCGATGGTCGCTCGCCAATCGTCTGCCCCGGCGGGCCGAGGCGGTGTGCACGCCGCGCGACACCGCCGAGGTGTCGGCCCTCCTCGCATGGTGCAACGGGCGCGGCATCCCCGTCACCACCTCCGGGGGCCGCAGTGGAGTGTGCGGCGCCGCGGTTCCCGTGCACGGCGGCATCGTGCTCAGCACCGCCGGCATGCAGGGTGTGGTCAACGTGGACGTCGTGTCGGGAATCGTCGAGGTGCTGCCCGGGACCTACGGACCCGACCTCGAGGACGAGCTCGCCGGACACGGCGTCACGGTCGGCCACTACCCGCAGTCCTTCGACATCTCGACCGTCGGCGGCTGGGTGGCATGTCGCGGTGCGGGTCAGTATTCGACCCGCTACGGGAAGATCGAGGACATGGTGCACGCCCTCGAAGCGGTGCTCGCCGACGGAAGCGTCGTGCGCACGGGTGGCACCCCCGCCGGCGCCACCGGCCCCGACCTCACGCAACTTCTCGTGGGAAGCGAGGGGACCCTCGCGGTCGTCACCCGGGTGTGGTTGCGCGCCCATCCGCGCCCCGAGCACGAACGACGGGCCGCCTACGAATTCGACACGTTCGCCGACGGCATCGAGGCCTGTCGGCGCATCATCCGCGCGGGCGCGACCCCGGCGGTGCTGCGCCTCTATGACGGCGCGGAGACGAAGCGGTCCCACGGTGGTGACGGCACCCGCGCGATGCTCCTCGTCCTCGACGAGGGTCCGGCACCCCTCGTCGACGCGGTGATGGTCGTGACGGCCGAGACCTGTGCCGCACTCGGCGCCCGGGTGGCCGACGTCGGTCTCGTCGAGAAGTGGCTCGGTCACCGCAACGACACGAGCGGTCTGCAGGCCCTCACCCGGCGCGGCTTCGTCGTCGACACCATGGAGGTGGCCGCCCCATGGGCGCGTCTCGGGGGCATCGTGGAAGCGGTGGAAACGGCATTGCTCGCCGTTCCCCACGCCCGCGCGGCGACGTGCCACCTCTCCCACAGCTACATCGACGGGGCATGCCTCTACTTCACCTTCGCTGCCTCGCCACCGGAGGACGTATTCGATGCCACCTACCACGACATGTGGACCGCGGGTCAGCACGCGGCACTTGCGGCCGGCGCCAATCTGTCCCACCACCACGGAGTCGGTCTCAGCCGCGCCCGCTTCATGGACACCGCCCTGGGCTCGACCATGGACGTGCTCCGTCGCGTGAAGTCCGCCCTCGATCCCCGTGGCATCCTCAACCCGGGGAAGCTCGGATTGTGAGGACACTCGTCATCGACGTGGGCACGACCGGCCTGCGCGCGGCCGTGATCGGCGACGACGGATCCCTCTCGGACCTCCACCACGAGGCATGTCCCCCCGACTCCCCTGCCGGGGGGCTCGTCGAATTCGATGCCGAGGTCATGCGCGACACCGTTCTCGCCGTTGCTCAGCGCGCGATCGCATCCGGACCCGTCGACGCCGTCGGCATCGCCGCACAACGCGCCTCGACCGTGGCATGGCGCGCCTCCACCGGACGGCCGCTCGGCCCGGCGCTCGGTTGGCAGGACCTGCGCACGATCGGCGATTGCATCGGCTCGCGGGAACGATGGGGCACCGCACTCGCGCCCAATCAGTCGGCCACGAAGGCCGCCTGGTTGTTGTCGACGCACGTTCCCGACGGGGCCGCCCGTGCCGACCCGGACATCCGCATCGGCACGGTGGACTCCTGGATCGCCTGGTGCCTCACCGGCGGTTCCGCCCACGTCACCGACCACACGAACGCGGCGGTCACCGGCCTCATGCTCCCCGACGCCTCCGGCTGGAACGCCGACCTCGTCGCGGCACTCGGGCTGCACCTGCATCAACTCCCCCGCATCGTCGATTCGGCGGGATGGATCGGCGACGCCGTCGCACTGCCCGGCTCGCCTCCGGTCACGGCCCTCGTGGGCGACCAGCAGTCCTCTCTCGTCGGTCAGGGCTGCATCACCGCCGGCCGCACCAAGATCACCTTCGGCACCGGCGGGATGCTCGACACGTTCACCGACACGACCCCGACCTCGGCGAGCAGGTCGACGCACGGGACCTTCCCGATCGTGGCTTGGTCGCGCCACGGAACCGTGCACTGGGGAATCGAAGCCATCATGCTCGCGGCGGGCGCGAACGTCGAGTGGCTCGTACACGACATGGGCCTCGTCCCCACCCCGCACGACACCGCCGAGATCGCCGCATCCGTGGCCGACTCCGGCGGACTGGTGTGGGTTCCGGCTCTCGCGGGCCTCGGCACCCCGCACTGGGATCACGGGGCGCGGGGAACCCTCCTTGGGGCGACCCGGGGCACCACGCGGGCCCATCTGGTGCGCGCCGTCCTCGAGGGAGTCGCCCATCGCGGCGTCGACCTCGTCGACGCCGCCGAGGCGGACGCGGGTCTGTCCATCCCCGAACTGCGCATCGACGGAGGCATGAGCCGCAATCGCGTCTTCGTCGACGCGCTCGCGGCGGCGGCCGGTCGACCGGTTCGCGTGTCGTCGGTCACCGAGGCGACGGTGCGGGGGGCTGGTTTCCTCGCCGGCTGCGAGGTGGGCCAATGGCCCGATCTCGTCGACACCGCGGAACTCGCCGCCGACGGACGGGTCGTCGAACCTGCGGGCGAACCCGGGGTCTCCCGGGAACGATGGTCCGAGGCCGTCGTCCGCGCACGGGGTTGGATACCGGAGCTCTCCGCACTCGACTTCTAGTGTGTGAGGGCCAAGGCGCGAGCCCCGCACCTATTCCCCCGACCGAACCGAGGACACAGGACATGAACGACACCCTCGACACCTCCCCCGACGCCGACGGCACCTCGCGGCGCCGCCTTCTCGCTGCGCTCGTCGGCGGAGGGATCGCCGCCGTGACGCTGCCCCGCATCGCCGATGCGGCGGACGAACCCCCCCTGCGCGATGCGGCCGATACCGACACGCTCAACACGGCGATGCGTCTCGAGACGCGGCTCGCCGCGACGTGCGCCGCCGCCGCCAACGGCCTCACCGCCGGCGCGGACCGCGAGGCGGTCGCCCTGTTGCGTGACCATCACGTTGCCTACGCCCAGGCCATCGCCGGCGTGCTCGGACCCGACGCCGCGCGCCCGGACGACACACCGCTCGCCGACACCGCGGGAGCGTTCGTCGCCGTCGCCCGGACCCTCGCCGCGCTCGAGAACCAGGCCGCCGCCACCCACCTGTCGCTCATCGGCGGACTTCGCGGCGTGCGTTCGGCGGCACTTCTCGCCTCGATCGCCTCGGTCGAATCCCGTCATGGCGCCGCACTCGAGATGGTGTCGGGGACCGGTGCCGTCGAGGCCTCGCGATGAGAACCACAGGACAGGAACACGACATGGACACCCCGGCCCGCATCGACACCACCTCCACCCTCTCGCGCCGCTCCCTCCTGCGTCGCGGCGGCATGCTCGCCGTGGGCAGCGGCCTGCTCGCTGCGTGCGGTGGCTCGACCGGGGGCGGCATCGCCCGCATCGGCAACGCTCCCGAGCCCGAGGGTCTCGAGACGGTGTCCGTCGACGACGTGGTGCTGCTGCGCACCGCCGTGTCGATGGAACTGCTCGTTGTCGACCTCCTCTCACGTGAGGCCGTGACCGGGGCTGCCGGTCCGAACGCCGGCCTCGTCGCCGCGTTCGTCGCGGCCCACGGGGAGAACCGCGACGCTCTCGCTGCGCTCACGTCGGCGCGCGGTGGGGACACGGTGGACGAGCCGAACTCCAAGCTCCTCTCGGTGTGGGGCGAACGGGCCGTCGAACTCGTCGCCGCCAGCGATCGTGGCGAACTCGACGTCCTCGTCCTGGCCCACGGCCTCGAGGAACTCCTGGCCGCGACCCACCAGTCGCTCGTGCCCGCGATGAACGAGGCCGTGCTGCGCGGACGGATGGCGGCACTCGCCGCCGGTTCGTCGCGCCGCGCCGCCGTGGTGGCCCAGGTGCTCAACCCGGGAACGGCGGGCTTCGCTCCCGGCACCGACGAGGCGGGCAACCCCACCGTGGCGACCCTTCCCACCGCCTTCGGACAGACCGTGGCCCCCCAGGTGGTGCTCGGCCCGGAGACCGACGGCGCCCGCGCGACCCTCGTGCTCGACACGCCCGGCCCGAACTCTTTCGTCTACTGAGCCGACCCCTTCCCTACACTCGTCGACGACGGTGAGTCGTCCGGGTGGCCGCGGCGCAGCGATGCGTCGAGGAAAGTCGGGGCTTCACAGGGCAGGGTGCTGGCGAGAGCCAGGTCGGGGCGACCTGACGGAACAGTGCAACAGAGAGCAGACCGCCGATGGGTGCGAGAGCACCACAGGCAAGGGTGAAACGGTGCGGTAAGAGCGCACCAGCGTGCGGGGCGACCCGTGCGGCTGGGTAAACCCCATCCGAAGCAAGGCCAAGCAGGAGGAGGACTGCCCGTCCGACATCCTCCGGGTAGGCCGCACAGAGGGATGGTCACCCATCGCCTCCGGGCGAGGACAGAACCCCGCTTACAGGGCGACTCACCGTCACCCCCGCCCGCTCAGCAGGGTCCGACGCGAGGATCGGGACGATGGACGAGCCGCCCCGAGCGGACGAACTCGCGCATCGCCGACCTGCCGACGATGCCGTGCGAGCGAGCGAGCCACACGACGAGGACCAGACCGACGATCTCGAGGGGCAGGTTCAGGAGGCCCCGCTCGATGCTGGGCAACGGTGCATCCGACAGGGACAGACCCGACACAGGCCACCAGAAGGTCACGGCATCGGCGAACGCACCGTCAAAGACGAGGTGCAGGAACATCCCGATGGGTAGCGCCAGCCAGCGTCGCCGGGTGTCGGTCCCCCGCGACGTGGCGAACATGACCGCCGCAAGAACGACCGTGCTCGCCGTCACCGAATGCAGCATCCGTGCGCCGCCCCAGGCGACGTCCACGAGGTCGGGAAGGAGCGCACCGAGCACCAGCACCCGGTAGTCGAAGCGGTCGTCACGGAACACGAACCACACCGTGGCGCACGCCGTACCCACGAACCAGAAGAACATCGAATTCAGGTTACGGGTGCGTCAGCGCAGGACCCGCACGGACGAGGGGATGCCCACCGCGCAGTCGTAGACGAGGAAACGCGCGGGGTCGACACCGACCACCGGGGTGGCGGGATTGGTGTCGTCCGGGGCGATGGTGGTTCCCGGGTCCACCACCGACACGACCGGGCCGCGCCACGACGTGGTCGGCGGCGACAGCGTCGAGGAAGTCGGTACGCCCGGCGCGCTCGTCGAGGACGAAGACGACGAGGACGTGCTCGAGGACGCTCCGGGCACCCTGTTCTTCCACGTGCCCGTCAGCGACACAGGGAGCTGCCCCGACACCAGCTCGGCGATGCAGTCGGGACCGGGCAGGTAGAGACGCAGCGGGTTGCGCGTGGGCACGGGTGGTGCCGACCAGTCGAGGCGCGGCAGCGCACCGCCGAAGACGTCGCGGTGGGCCGCATCCATGAACGCCTTCCAGATGCGCGCAGGGTACGTGGCACCCTGCACCCGCGACACCCCGTCGCGACGGAACTCGGGGATGTTCACCATCGGCGTGTAGGCCTTCGGGTCCCCCACCCACACGGCGGTCGACAACTGGCGCGTGAATCCGACGAACCAGGCGTTCGTGTTGTTGTCCTGTGTCCCGGTCTTGCCGGCCGCGGGCCGCTGCCCCTCGAGCGGGGTGCGCCGACCCGTGCCGACGGTGAGGGTCTTCTTGAGGATGTCGACGGCCTGGTCGGCCACCTCCTTCGGGATCACCTGAACGCCCGCCGACTCGTGGGTGTAGATGACCCCGGAGGGGCCCTCGATCCGGTCGATGAACCACGGCTCGTGGTGGACACCCTCGTTGGCCAACGTCTGGGCGCCGGACGCCATGTCGAGGGCGGAGAGTTCATTGGCCCCGGTGGAGAAACTTGCGTAGGGCTGGATGCGGAAGGACTCGGGACTGAGATAGGGCGACGAGGCCACCCGATAGAGGGTGTTGACGACCCGGTTCAACCCGACGATCTGGGCGAGGCGCGCGTACGCGCAGTTGATGGAGAGCCACGTCTGCTCCGCGAGGCTCGTCACCGGTTGGCTCACACCCTGGCCGATCTCGAACGGTTCGCTCGGCTTGCCGGGGTTCGGCAGGGTGCATGGCAACGTGCCGTCGATGAGGTCGTCGGCCTGCACCCCTGCCTCCAGGGCGGCGGTGAGCACGAACATCTTGATGCTCGAGCCCGTCTGACGGCGGCGCAGGGCCAGGTTGACCTCGCTGCGGCCCGGCACGAAACCCGGTCCGCCCACGATCGCGCGCAGGGCGCCGGTGGCGTTGTCGATCGCTACGAGCGAGGACGTGATGCCGGTCCGGTTGGCCGGGAGACGCGACTTCGCCGCGGCCTCGGCCTTGGCCTGCATGTCGGCATCGAGAGTGGTGTGCACCGTGATCCCCCCGCGGTAGATCGCGTTCCAGCGATCGGCATAGGTCGGACCGAGGATCGTGCTGCGGTTCAGCAGGAAGTCGCGCACCATCTCGCTGAAGTACGTGCGGTTGGTCGTGGTGCGAGGGATGCTCTTCACCGTCTCGGGGATGGCGAACGTGGCGAGGGCCCCGTCGGCCTCCTCGCGGGTCATGAGCCCCGTTTCCACGAAGCGATCGAGCACCTGGGCGAAGCGCCGCTTCGACTGCTCGGGGCGACGGATGGGGTCGTAGGTCGAGGGGGCCCGCACGAGACCGGCGAGGAAGCCCGCCTGGGTCAGGGTCAGTTCGGCCACGGAGACCCCGAAGTAGACCTCCGCGGCGGCCTGCACCCCGTAGGCGTTGTTGCCGAAGAACACGGTGTTGAGGTACCGCTCGACGATGTACTTCTTCTCGACGGTCTTCTCCAGCATCACCGCATAGCGGGCCTGCAGGATCTTGTACCGGCCATCACGGGGGACTCCGGCCAGATACTCGTTCTTCACCACCTGTTGGGTGATCGTTGAGGCGCCCTGACGTCCGGAGGAGTACTGGAAATTGGCGAGCGTCGCGCGCACGAGGGCGCGCACGTTGACGCCCTTGTGGGTGAAGAATCCGCTGTCCTCCACCGCCAGGATCGCGTCCACCATGGTGTCGGGCACCGAATCGATGCTCACCGGCTGGCTGTTCTCCACCTCGAAGACCCCCACCAGGGTCCCTGTCGTGTCGAGGATGCGCGACCGGGAGGCGAGCCCGCCGAACGGAGGCAGTTCCACGGGCACCTGTTCGTGGGCATTGAGCACGCGCCACACCTGGGGAGCGGCGCCGACGACCGTTGCCGTGATGAGCACCGATCCAGCCGCCAGTGTCCCGGCCGCTCGCAGCCACCACGAGCGTGAGGGGCGGGGAAGAGAACTCGTCACGCAGGGGAACGCTAACCCTGGCGATGCGGTCGGCACGGGCACCCCATCGGCAGCCCGCCGACCGCCGGGTCAGAAGAGACCGGTGATGCGACCGTCGGCGTCGATGTCCACCGACGCCGCGGCCGGGTTCGCACCGAGACCGGGCATGGTGCGCATCTCGCCGCACACCGGATAGATGAAACCCGCCCCGGCCGATAGCCGCACCTCGCGCACCGTCAGCACGTGTCCCGTGGGTGCACCGCGCAGGGAGGGGTCGCCGCTGATGGAGAGGTGGGTCTTGGCGACGCACACGGGGAGCGTGCCGAAGCCGTGGCGTTCGTAGAGGGCCAGTTGCCGCGACGCCTCGGCGGAGAAGTCGACCGTGGCCGCGCCGTAGATGCGGGTGGCGATCGTGACGATCTTGTCGACGAGGGTGTCGGTGTCGGCATATAGGGGCGTGAACTCGGTCGGCTCCTCGCAGGCCTCGACGACCGCCCGGGCGAGGTCCGTCGCCCCCCTTCCGCCGTCGGCGAAATGCGTGCACACCGCCGTTGTCGCACCCGCCTCGCGGGCCACCTCGGCGATCACCGCGTGTTCGCTGGCATGGTCCCCGGGGAACGCGTTCACCGCCACCACCGGCGAGACACCGTGGATCCGCACGTTCTCTATCTGTTTGACGAGGTTGGCGGCTCCCGCACGGACGTCGTCGGGATTCTCCTCGAGGAGTGCCGGGGGCAGGGGTCGACCCGCCACGATGCGATGGCGACCCGAGTGCGCCTTGAGCGCACGCACCGTCGCCACCAGGACGGCGGCGTCGGGAGCCATTCCCGACACCCGGCACTTGATGTTGAAGAACCTCTCGGCGCCCATGTCGGCACCGAAGCCCGCCTCGGTGATGAGGTAGTCCGCGAGACGGATGCCGACCCTGTCGGCGATGACCGAGGAGTTCCCCGTCGCGATGTTGCCGAAGGGTCCGGCGTGGATGAGTGCCGGCGTCGCCTCGAGTGTCTGCATGAGATTCGGCTTCACGGTGTCCCGCATGATGGCCGCCATCGCCCCCGCCGCACCGATGTCCTCGGCCGTGACCGGGCGCTCGTCAGCGGTCCAACCGACGACGATGCGCCCGAGTCGAGCGCGCAGGTCCGGAAGCGACGTGCACAGGGCGAGGATCGCCATCACCTCGGACGCCGCCGTGATGTCGAAACCCGTGGCTCGGGTGGTCCCGTCCTCGGGGCCGCCGAGCCCCACCACGATCGAACGCAGTGATCGATCGTTGACGTCGAGGACGCGGCGCCAGGTGACGCGCTTCGGGTCGAGACCGAGTGCGTTGCCCTGGTGCAGATGGTTGTCGACCATCGCGGCCAGCAGGTTGTGGGCTGCGGTGACGGCATGGAAGTCGCCCGTGAGATGGAGGTTGAGGGTCTCCATCGGCACAATCTGGCTGTATCCGCCGCCGGCGGCACCGCCCTTGATGCCGAAGGTCGGCCCCATCGAGGGCTGTCGCAGTGCCAGCAGACTCCTTTTGCCGATGACCGCCATCGCCTGGGCCAGTCCCACCGAGGTGGTGGTCTTTCCCTCCCCGAGCGGCGTCGGGGTCACCGCCGTGACGAGCACATAGCGACCGATCGGGCGCGAGGACAGGTCGCCGACCGCGTCGAGGTCGATCTTTGCCACGTGACGGCCGTGGTATTCGAGATGACGCTCCTCCAGGCCGAGCTGTCCGGCGATGTCGGCGAGCGGTGCGAGCCGGGCCGCCTGGGCGATCTCGAGGTCGGAGGGAAACGTCACGCAACGAGTCTCGCCGAGACGCCTCCGGCGGGCAAAGACGGCCCGCCACGGCCGGTCGGGACCGGGCACGCCTAGTGTGCGGGTCGGATCAAGGGGGAACCGTGGGAATCATCTCCTCGCTGCGCTCTGTCGCGCGCTTCAAGAAGCCGACCTTCTCGCTCGCCTCCCGTCGCCTGGCCCGGGCGGCGAACGTGATGGACCTGCGCGACATCGCCCGCCGTCGACTCCCGGGGGGCATCTTCGACTACATCGACGGTGGCGCCGAGGACGAGCGCACGATGCGGGAGAACTCCGCCGCCTTCGGCCGGTGGACGTTCGTTCCCCGCGTCCTGCGCGACGTGTCACGCATCGACATCTCCACCGACATCCTCGGCGAGCGCCTCCCCGCCCCGATCATCTTCTCCCCCACGGGCTTCACGCGCATCGCCCACTCCCAGGGCGAACTCGCCGTGGCCCGAGTGGCGGCCCGCCACGGTCTGCCCTACTCGCTCTCGACCATGTCGACGCGCTCGATCGAGGAGGTCGCCGCCGTCAACCCGGGAACGAAGTGGTTCCAGGTGTACGTGTGGCGCGACCGGGACATGGTGCGCGACATGCTCATGCGCGCCGACGCCCACGGATTCTCCGCCATCCAGATCACGGTCGACACCGCCATCCTGGGGCGCCGGGAACGCGACGTGCGCCGCGGTTTCACCCTCCCACCCGAACTCGGCCTCGCCACGATCGCCTCGGGCCTGAGGCACCCCGCTTGGACGTGGGATTTCGTGCGCGCCGAGCCCATCACCTTCTCGAACGTCGAGCGCTACGCCGGTGACCGACGCCGCACGGCGGTGAATCTGTCGATGTTCATCGCCTCTCAGTTCGATCCCACCCTCTCCTGGAACGACGTGGCCTGGTTCCGGGAGAATTGGCCCGGTCGGATCATTCTCAAGGGCATCCAGTCGGCCGAGGACGCCCGCCTTGCGGCGGACCACGGCGTGGACGCGATCATGGTGTCGAACCACGGCGGCCGCCAGCTCGACCGAGCGCCGGCACCGATCGACATCGTCGCCCCGGTACGGGACGCGGTGGGACCCGACATGTGCGTCATCCTCGACGGTGGGGTGCGGCGCGGCTCGGACATCGTCACGGCCGTCGCGCTCGGCGCGAACGCCGTCACCATGGGCCGCACCTACCTGTGGGGACTCGGGGCCGCGGGCGAGAGGGGCGTGGAGGCGGCTCTCGGGATGCTCACCTCCGAGATGCGACGCTCCATGGCGCTCGCGGGTCTGCGCAACCTGGCCGAGATCGACCGCTCGGTGGTGCGGCGCGCCGACTGACGCCGGTCAATCGGCGGTGAGAAGGTTCGTGATGACGGCCTGGATCAGGTCGCCCCACTCGCTGACGTCGACATGCTCCTCAGCGAGGTCGTCGACGAGACGTCCGAGTGTGTAGGCCTGCACGAAGGTCGCCACGACAACGGGCGAGAACCGGGTTCCCACCCACCCCCGCTCGGAAATCTCGCGCACCAGGTCGATGAAGGCATCGGTGAGACGCCGTTGTTCGACGGCGAGCGCGGCCCGGAACTCGGGCTTTCCCCACGACGAGCCGATGATCACGGCCCGGCTCGCCCGCTCGCGGCGACGCTCCTCCGACGAGGCGATGAACGCGAGCCCCTTCACCTTCCCCAGGAAGTCCTCCCTGGTCGTCGAGCGGCGCACCGCTTCGATGATGTGGGCGATGTCGGCGTCCACGCTGCGGGAGAAACGGATGACCTGGGCGTTGCTGATGAGGTCGTCGAAGTCGTGGAAATGGTGGTACAGCGAACCCTTGGAGATTCCCGACGTCTCGAGGACGTTGTCCACGGTGAATCCCTGCGGACCGGACTCGTCGATGAGGGCGACGGCGGTGTCGAGCAACAACTGCTTCGTGGGATGGATCCTGGTGACTGCCATGCTTCCTCCGCTCGCGGACGCCGTCGCGGATTAGTGTAAGACCATGTCACATGTGGAGAGCCATTCAGCGGGACGCATCGGACTCCTCCGGGCCATGGTGCTCGGCGCGAACGACGGCATCATCTCCATCGCCTGCCTCATCCTCGGCGTCGCGGCGGCCGATGCATCCCGGTCCGCCATCCTCACCGCCGGCATGGCCGGCCTCGTCGCCGGAGCGGCCTCGATGGGGCTCGGCGAGTACGTGTCGGTGAGTTCCCAGAAGGACGTCGAGAGGGCCAACATCGCCAAGGAGACGTGGGAGCTCGAGCACATGCCCGAGCACGAGCTCGACGAGCTCACGGGCATCTTCATGGCCAAGGGCATCGACGCCGAACTCGCGCGCACGGTCGCGGTGCAACTCACCGAGAAGGACGCCCTGCGCATCCACCTCGCCGAGGAACTCGGCATCACGGAGATCTCCCGAGCCCAGCCCTTGCAGGCCGCCGCCGGGTCGGCCACGGCCTTCACCATCGGCGGGTCCGTCCCGATGATCACGGCAGCAGCGGCGGCGGAGTCGGCGCGCATGTGGGTGACCGTGGCCATCGTCGGCGTACTGCTCGTCACCCTGGGATGGTCGGCCGCCCGATTCGGTGGCGCCCCTGCGGGCCCCTCCGTGAAGCGGATCTTCGTCGGCGGGGCCGTCGCCATGGCCCTCACGATCCTCGTCGGCCGGCTCTTCGGCACAGCCATCGCCTGATCACTCCGTTTCGCCGGCCCGGGGTCCGGCGGTGAAGAATCGGGACATGAGCACCACCCACGCCACCGACACCGCTCGTGTTGAGGCCGCCCTCGACGACCTCCTCACCGCCCACGATCCGCGTACCACCGATGACGTCGTCTTCCGCGGCGCGCGGTTCGATCACGGACTCGCCTGGGTCCACTTCCCCGAGGGGCACGGCGGTCTCGGGTTGCGCCCCGACCTCAACCGTCGCATCGAGGAGCGCCTGCGCGCCGCCGGCGCCGCCGCCCAGGATCCCTCGTCCTTCTTCATGGCGCTCGCCGGTCCGACCATCGTCACCCACGGCAGCGACGAGGTGAAGAAACGCTTCCTGCGCCCGATGTTTACGGGTGAGGAGAAGTGGTGCCAGCTGTTCTCCGAGCCGGGCGCCGGCAGCGACTTCGCGGGGCTCGGGACACGCGCGGTGCGCGACGGCGAGGAATGGATCGTGAACGGACAGAAGGTGTGGAACACGCTTGCCCATCTCGCCGACTGGGGCATGCTCGTCACCCGCACCGACCCCGACGCACCCAAGCACAAGGGCATGACCTACTTCGCCCTCGACATGCGGGCCGACGGCGTCGAGGTGCGCCCGTTGCGTCAGATCACCGGCGAGGCCGAGTTCAACGAGGT
>Ga0315903_10002871_pt1 | contig 24630 bp, 17 predicted proteins | sample LakEriMetagenome_7_FD_203524 | JGI IMG/M metagenome (GOLD analysis project Ga0315903, IMG submission 203524) | Freshwater fungal communities from buoy surface, Lake Erie, Ohio, United States - Buoy 2 MA119 | ecosystem: Environmental > Aquatic > Freshwater > Lake | place: USA: Lake Erie, Ohio... | reverse complement strand
CGGCATGCTTTTCATCGATTATCGCGGCCACATCGGGCCTGCCCAAACGTAGTTTTGTTCCTGCCATGCGAGATGCTCACATGCCCGTGTCATTATGTCACGTTATTTCTGCGATCTGGTATTATTCCGCGTGGGATTTTCCTTGGTTTCAGCTAAAAACCGTTGCAAACCTGCCTCTCGCCTGCCGCCAATGAGGGGCTGAACCAAAACAATAAAGGCAACAAACAAAATTCTCTTCATTTTAGTAATTTCCGGTTGGCTCATCATCCTCAAGATCCCTCTCGTTCCTGAATCGATTCTCCGGGAAAAATTCAACCTCTTATCCGCCAAGACTCACCTTGTTCTTCTCAATCCGAGCCACACCGCTAGTGTTAGCCCTGCAAGCATCACGATGATAAACCATGTCCACAGGCGCGATTGCACTTGGCTGGATAGAGGGCTTGGCGGTAATTCAGCTGATTCAGAACCGTCCGACTTCCTTTCTTCGGGAGGTTTCAATCCGTCGTCCGGCGGATCGACGATGGTGATGGTGTCCCAGGTTCCGTCCGATTTGAAACGGTATTCAGAGGCTTGCCCCTTGAACGAAAACGTCAGCTTGCCGGACTTGATCTTGGCGTACCAATCCTGCCAAGCATGGGCGGCTCCCTGATAATCGTCTCTCGTTGTGATCGGTTTCCAAGGAGCGTCCCGGATACCTAGAGACCCCAGCGTCTTCATCGCCGGCTCAGCCAACGGAGGTGGGGTGTAGCCCCCTGTTGGTGCCATTCTCCAGGTTTCGGATAACATTTCACCAAGGACTTGAACGCATTCCGGACTGGGAAGGTGACTTAATGTCTCAAAACCATACATCATTTCATTCTGGGCCGAATTGATGTGGTTCTGTGGTTCTGTGCTTTTAAGCGGCTCGTAGGCATACTTAATTCTGTTGCCAAAGTAACGGGCATGGCCGGGAACTGAAAGCAATTTGCTTTGAATTTTCCGAAAAGTCTCCTCCACCGAAGGGTCATGGCCATTATATTTCCTCCGGTGTCCCAAATTGCGAAGTCCAAGCCAAAGTTTCTCGATAACGACTGAGCCGTCCGCCTGATTGGCATCACTGAGTTCTCGCTTCCACATTGCGACTTGCTCGGCTTCGATGCGCCTGCTCTCGACATCCCATTCTGCACTGGCAGAATAGTTAGATAAAATAATTAACACTAATATGCACAGCGTTTTCACTAGTTGTTTCCGTTAGGTCTCTTCTTCAGCCAACTTTCCGCCTCGTCCCACTCCCTTTTGACAAGCAATGAACCCTCCGTCATGGATCGGTTGTTGTGGCTGCACATGATCCGCTTGCTTCGGTCAGTTCCAGCGAGAGGAGCGACACCCGGCTCAGCAGGCACGTCGGGATGTCCGTGGCCAACCAAGACATGCCCTATCTCGTGAGCAATCGTGGAGATAACATCATCAGCGCCATTGTAGCTGGTGCTCGGGAATCCTAGCACCCAGCATGTGGCGGCTGAGCGACTGGTGAATCCATACCCGAGTTCCTGATTCTGGACAAGGAATGTGTCGTTGTTCGCGACGATGAAAACCCGGATATCCGTGTTTGGTGGATTCCCAGTCTGATTGAGTGCCTCCTGTTGGTCCTGGGAGATGTCTTCATAACCATCGAAATTGAAGCTGTAATTTCCGTCCCCTCCCGGATTAACAGTGACGAACTTCAGGGTGCCATCGGGATTCCTGTCAAAATCCAACTCAAACCAAGTGTTAAGTTGAGTGGTGAAAACCTCATGGAGTCGTGACTCGAGCGCCTCTTCGGCGGGAAGCATTAATGAATCTATCTGTCTTATGTCACCATTCTCACGTAGAAGGTTTATCAGATGGATTCTAATTCTCACCGTACGGCGTTTCATGGTCTTCACCCTGATGGGCAGGTCCACGCGTTTCTGGGGGTTGCCGATGGACGGTAATGGCTCTTGGTCGCCGGAGACCGCCCCTGTACCTCTCCAGCTCACCTCCATCGGGCTCACACCGTGGCCAATGGGGATGGGGGGAAGGAGGATGTCGGCGTTGGGAGGGTTCAGTTTCACGTAGTCGCAGCGGGCGTGGGTGCAATCCATCCGCAGTTCGGTGCCGGGTTCCACGGGAACTTTGATTTGCAAGCTGTTCGAGCACCTGTCGCCACCGGGATCGTTGCCGGCCGGGGCCATGATCCAGAATTTGCTCTGATAGCCTATGTCGGTGGGATCGCCGGTGATGGATACATCGTCCACACCGCTCACGAGGGTGTTGTCGTCCACATCCACCGGCACCAGTGCGATTTTCTTCATTTCCAGAGGCTCCAGATTCGGACCGTTGGGCAGGAGGTCGAGAGTGAGGCGGTGCTGGCGGGTCACTTCCGGCGTGATTCGGGCGAAGAGAACGAGACCGGACGGGCCGGTGAGGGTGTTGTAGAGGCCCGGACCTTCGAGGATTTCGCCGGGGGTGTGGTTCTCGAAGCCGGTGGCGGTCTTGAGCTTGAGTTCGACTCCGGTTTGCGCCGCTTCGGTGCCTTCGGCCCCGCGATTGAGCCGCAGGCGGACTCCGCGCGCGACGACGGCGGCGTCCGGGCCGACTTTCACGACGATCCGGTGCCATTGGTTGGGTGCCATGTATAGGGAGAGGTCCGGCGACGTTGGTTGGTGATACTCGGGATGATCGATCGGCAGGCCGGGATGCTCCAGCGTGCCTGCGGAACTGGCGACCATGCGGGCTTCGATCGGCGCTTTCGTATCCCATTCCAATATGGATGCATCCTCCTCGTTCAATTCCGAAGGGAAGGCGGTGAGTCCATAGATGCAGCGGTACTTCGTTCTGGCAGGCAGGTTCCAGGTGTTGTTCAAGCCACCTTTCCATTCCCCATCGTCGTGATACTGCGCCTCAAAGGTGAACGGAGCGTCCGCGCCGACCGGCTGGGGCAGCGCGACGTAGGTATTCGTATTGGTAGGGAAATTTGGAATCTGGTCGGTGTCGGTGATCCGGAACTGCGACGTCCAGCGGTTCAGTCCCCATACGCCGTGCGGATATTGGTTCGGGTCCGAGATGTCATATACGGTGACATTAGGTGCGGCGGGCGAGCTCCCGTCATTGATGATACAAAAGGGGTAGCGCATGCCTGCCGTGATGGGTAGGGTGCCACATTCGATGCCGGGCGGACTCTCCTGAAGGGTATTGGCAAAGAGTATCACGGCAAGCGGGCCGCGATACCATCGCGTCCCGTCGCCGTTCGCTCCGGACCATCGGGTGGGCGGGAGAAGCGTTCCATCGGCATGTCCGCCGATGGAGAAGGTTCGCGACTGGTAACCGGGGTCGCGACTGTCGACTCCGGCCAACATGCCCTGCCACTCAGCGACGTCGATACGGGCGAGTTCCAGCCATGCGGTGGCGGACCGGGAGTCGCGAAAGCGCACCGTGATGTTTTGGAGAATGGTGGCAGGATAGTTCGCATGGGTCTGGGCGGTCCAATTGACTGAGAATTGGTTATCTCCGGCGGAGGAGAACGCGGCGCTGTGTTCGGTCCCGGAGACAAACAGTTTCAGATCGGATGCGGTGACTGCGGGTCCGCTTGGGTTTTCCACCCGCACGAGAAAGTTAACAGATTCACCGCCGACGACGTTGACGATGCGCGAGAGGGTGGCGGTGTCCGATGTAATAACTGGCGGAAAACCGGCGGAGGTGTTCGGTTCGGAGTCGTCCGCGTTGGCGATGCCGTCACCGTCGTCGTCGGGAAAGGTGGTGAGGGCCGAATTCGGATGCGGGTCCACGTTGTCGGCCATGCCGTCGGCATCGGAATCGACGAGCAGGCGATTGGTGCCGAGCTGGTGTTCCTCCGCATCGGTAAGCGTGTCGCCGTCGGTGTCGGTGTCGGTCACGGCGATTCTCCAGAAGAGTGCGGAGGGATCGGTCTCTGGATCGGAAAAGGCGAATCCATAGGTCACTTCGGTGCCCTGGCCGATGAAGGGATCTTCAACTGGCAACCAGCCGGATGATTCCAAATCGGGCGAGTAAAACAGGGTGTATCGTTTTCCGGGAATGGTGGGCCATGTGAGAGTGACGGCTGCGGGGGTGATGATGACGGGCTGGCCGTTTTCCTCGCCCATGACGGCGGGGGTGTGGAGGATTTCCGGTTGGACGAGGCCGTCGGGAGGATTGGGGTTTTGCGGGTCGGTGCCTGCGGCGGCTTCCTCGGCGTTGGTCCAGCCGTCCTGGTCGGGATCGGCCTGGGGGTCGAAGGTTGAGGGGTAGAGTTCGCCGTTGTTGTATTGTTTTTCCCAGAGGTCGCTGACGGTGTTTTCGTTTGTATCGATGATGGCGGTTGTCAGGCCGGAGGTCAGGAGCCAGAGGGCGGAGAGCGGAAGAAGAATGGAGCGCTTCGCGGATTGGGGACAGGTTGTCCCCAGGACGGGCTGGAACAGGTTGTTCCAGCCACTTTTCGGGAGAAGGCGTTTCATCGGGCACCTCCTTTTCCTGCGGCGGCGGGTTTGGTGGTGCGCCAGTAGTTGAGGGTGATGTTTTGGGGCTGGGGCGGGTTGGCCTTGAGATATGCCTCGCGTTCGATGCGGGCTTGTTCGCGGCCATGGTAGGCGGTCAGGAGTTCGGCGTGTCGATTGTGATAGATGTAATGGAGGGCCTTGATGGCGGCGAGGTGTTCGGCGGGCGGGGATTGGCCGATGATCTGCCAGGTGGCTTTGCCTTCGGGGAAGCTGGGGATTTCGGGAGCGAGATAGGTGCGGCCGTTGGCGGCCAGCAATTCGGTCATGCGGTCGATGTCCACGGTTCCCCAACTCATGAAGATATGGTGTTTGCGGCCTTCGTTGTCGGCAAAGGATTGGATGCCGCCGGCGATGAGGGCGAAGTTGGCGGAGGACCAGAAGGTGATTTCACCGCCGAATTCGGGCCAGTAGCGGACGAGGCTGCGCGGAGGGCCGTCCTTGGGGCGGTAAACGGTGGCTCCGAGAAACAGCATGCCGCTGCGGGGATTGGCGGCGCGATACTCGGCGAGGCGTTGGGTGAATTCCTCGGTGAGCGCGGCGGGTTCCGCAGGGGCGGGAGGAGGCGGCAGGGCGATGGGTTTGATCCGGCGGATGGTGATGTCGCGCCCGCCTTGTTGGTAGGTTCTGGTGGAGAGGATTTCGCGGCTGGCGATGTGGTATTCCGGCTTTGGCGGCGCGGGTGGCGGTGGGGTGCCGTCGGGGATGGGATGGAGGATGCGGGCGGCTGATGGCTCCGTGGCTTGTCCGGGTGCTGAACCGTATTCCTCCTCCTGCGAATGCGCCAAGGTGGCGACGGCCAGCAGGACCGGAAGGATTCGTAATAATGATTTCATGGGAAGGCGGAACAATGTCCTTCCGGGTGAACGGGGAGTTAGTAGAGTCGCACAAGTACGACTGCAACGGCCTTTAGCCGTTCCCCAAAGGTGGCGACCTGGACATTCGCCGCCGCCTCCCCGGCCTTTTCGGGTCGGTTTGGCGGCATCGTTGCGGTCGATGCCGACCGCCTTGTGAAGTGGATCTACTAAAATCCCATCCACCGAAGTGGACGCAGCTATTGAAAGTCTGTGAAACTTGGCTCGCAAGCCAAAAACCGTGGCGTGCCGGATACGGGAGGTGACATTTCTCACACCAGCCCCTAACGAAGGCGGAATGAACGAAGAAACCGACTGGAAATCGATGTTGGCCGCGATTCTCGCGGACCATGGCTGCCAAACCGGCACACTGCACCGCACCAGCGCCGATGGCGCGTTTCTCGATCTGGTCTGCCAGATCGGCGTGCCGGACGGGCTGTTGGAGAAGGTTTCCCACATCCCGGTGGGCAAGGGCATCGCCGGGGCGGCGGCGGAAAAACGCGAACCCGTCACGCTCTGCAACCTCCAACAGGACCTCGGTGGCGTGGCGAAACCGGACGCCCGCCAGACCGGCGTCTCCGGCTCGCTCGCGGTGCCGGTTTTCAGCGGGGACCGCACCAAGGTGCTGGGCACTCTCGGCATCGGCAAATTCGTGCCGCATGATTTCCCCGAGGAGGAAGTCCGGCGGCTCGAAGCCCGCGCGGAAACCATCGCCCGGATTTTTGAAGGCACCGCGCCTTGAGTTGATTGACCAAGCCCGCGATGTCGCTAGACTGCCGCCATGACCACTGTTGAAACCGCCACCAAAATCCTCGATACCATGCTCGGGCACCTCGGGATCGCGGCGACGGTCGAGGCCCAGGACACCTCGGACGGACCCTGCCTGCAAATCCACTCGAACGACAGCAAGGTGATCATCGGCCGCGACGGCGACCGCCTCGACGACATCCAATACCTCGTCAACCGCATCCTCCGCCGCGCCCAACCGAAGGCTGAGCGCATCAAGGTGGACTGCGAGCACTTCCGCACCATCCGCGAGGACAAGATGGCCGCCGAGATCCGCGAGATCGCCGACCGGGTGAAATCCACCGGCAAGCCCCACCAACTCCGCCCGCTCAACGCCTACTACCGCCGCATGGTGCACAACATCCTCGTCGGCGATGCGGACATCGAAACCCACTCGCCCGAGGGCGATGACCGCCTCAAGCGCATCACCATCTCGCCGAAAAACGCACCCGCCGGCTCCTGATGAAGCGTTTCCTCTTCGACTGCGGCACCAGGGATGTCACCGCCTCCGTGGGCATCCTCGCGCTGCGGGTGATGACCGGCCTGATGATGCTCATCGGCCACGGCTGGCCGAAACTCACGGAGTTTTCCCAACGCAAGGAACTGTTCTACGTGCCGGATTTCTTTCCGTTGAAATTCATGTCTCCGCCGGTGAGCCTCGTCGCCACCATCACCGCGGAGGTCGGGGCCTCCATTCTGATCATCCTCGGCCTGGCCACCCGGCCGGCGGCGTTTCTGTTGGCCTTCGCGATGGTCGTCGCGGTGTTCGATTTCCATCAGGGCGCGCCATGGTTCGTGAAGCCTCCCACCATCATGGAGGCCAAGGAGCTCGGCCTGATGTATCTCATCCCCATGATCGCGATCATCTTTTCCGGCGCGGGCTTGTTCTCGGTCGATTCCGCCCTCTATCAGGAATCCAAACGCCGCCGCTGGTGATCCCATGCAGACCCACCGACTCGTCCTGCCCGGCGATCTGAACCAATACGGTTATCTCTTCGGCGGCCGCCTGCTCGCATGGATCGACGAAGCGTCGTGGATCGCCGCCAGCCTCGACTACCCGCATTGCCAGTTCGTCACCGTGGCGATGGACACCGTCGAGTTCCACCACAGCGTGCGCGACGGCACCATCCTGCGGATTTGCTGCGAACGCCTGCGCGAGGGCAATACCAGCGTCACCTACGATGTCACCGTCATCGACGAAAAGGCCGGCCCCCATCCGATCTTCTCCACCCGCGTCACCTTCGTGAGCGTGGATGACGCGGGCCGCAAACGCCCGATCCGCGCCTGAACCCGCACGCCATGGAGCCGAGGATCGAAACCGTTGACATCGTCCTGCCACTCGAGCGCTCGGAGGACGACCAGGCCCGCCGCCAGGCAGCAGCCAAAGCCTTGGGCGTGCCGCTTTCCCGCGTCGGTGGGGTGCGCTTGAGGAAACATTCCATCGACGCCCGCCACAAGGCGATCAAGGTGCAGCTCCGGCTCGATGTGGCGCTCGACGGCCCGTCCCCGCCGGAGATCAAGCCGGTTTGGCAGGCCCCTCCCCTGCCCCGCGGCGGGAAAACCGCCGTGATCGTCGGCTGTGGCCCGGCCGGGATGTTCGCCGCGCTGCGCTGCCTGGAAAAGGGAGTGAAGCCCATTCTGTTAGAACGTGGCAAGGACGCCAGCGCCCGCCGCTTCGACCTCGCGCCGATCCTGCGCGAGGGCCGCGTGATCGAGGACTCGAACTACTGCTTCGGCGAGGGCGGCGCGGGCACTTTCTCGGACGGCAAGCTCTACACCCGCGCCACCAAGCGCGGACCGGTGGCCAGGGTCTACGAAATCCTCGTCGCCCACGGCGCGCCGGATCAGATTCTAACAGACGCGCACCCGCACATCGGCTCGAACCTGCTGCCCAACGTGGTCAAGGCCATCCGCCACTCGATTCTCGAAGCGGGCGGCGAGGTCCGCTTTCAAACCAAGGTCACCGATCTGCTTCTCACCGAAAACCTCGTGCGCGGAGTCATCACCGCCGCCGGAGAGGAAATCACCGCCGACGCCGTCATCCTCGCGACCGGCCACTCGGCGCGTGATATCTATCATCTTCTCGCGAATCGCCGGATCCTGATGGAGCCGAAGCCCTTCGCCGCCGGCTTCCGCATCGAGCACGCGCAGCCGTTCATCGACCGCGTGCAATACCACCTCGATCCCGATGCCACCCGCCCGCGGTTGTTGCCCGCCGCGAGCTATCGCCTCGCCACCAAGATCCGCGATCGCGGCGTGCATTCGTTCTGCATGTGCCCCGGCGGCTGGATCGTGCCCGCCGCCACCGAGAACGACGAGGTGGTCGTCAACGGCATGAGTCTCTCGCGCCGGGATTCGCCATTCGCGAACTCCGGCATGGTGTCCACCATCGAACCGGAAGACATCCGCGCTTTTGTGAGAGAGCACGGGGTGCTCGCCGGCATCGCCTGGCAGAAACAGCTCGAACAGGCCGCCAAAACCGCCGGTGGTGGCGGCCAGGTCGCCCCCGGCCAACGCGTCACCGATTTCCTCGACGGCCGGATGTCTTCCGATCTCCCGGAAACCAGCTATTTCCCCGGCGCGAAACCCGCCCCGCTGCACGAACTGCTGCCCAAGGACCTCGTCAGCCGCATGCGCGAGGGCCTGCGGCTCTTTGACCGCAAGATGCGCGGCTACGTTTCCCGGGAGGTCCTGCTGCTCGGCTTCGAAACCCGCACCTCCTCACCCGTCCGCATCCCGCGCCGCGACGATACCTTGGAGCACCCCGAGATCCGCGGCCTCTTCCCCTGCGGCGAAGGCGCTGGTTACGCCGGCGGCATCGTCAGCGCCGCCCTCGACGGTATGCGCGTGGCCGACGCGGTCACGGGATGAAGCCCTCAGTTCGCCTTGATGACCTCGGCGAATTTCGCCTGGGCCTCGATCTGCTTGTCGGCGATTTGGGTGAACTTGTCCATTTCGCCCTGAAACCATTCGAGGTCCTCGTCCGCGGTGAACTCGACCCGTTCCTCATCGGCATTCCAATGCCATGAGTCGCCGAGTTTCTCCAAACGATCCATCAGGCCGATGCCGACCGTGGCGCACTCGACGTCGCACTGGCGGATGGTCCTGACGAGACTGACGGTCTTGCGTTGCATCCGTTGGAATCCGGCTTCGAAGTCGGAGCGTTCCTTGCCGGTGAATCCGATCTGATCGAGTTTCCCCGCCACATCCTTCGGATACCGCTCGTAGGCGGCGAGTGTCCTCGTGTTGAGGTCGGCGTATTCGCGCATCTGCTTGCGGCGGGCCTCGTAGTCGCGATCGGCGGCGAGCGTCTGCCAGTCCAGCGTTTCGACAAAACGTTCGGCTCCCTCGGCACATTCGCGCGACAGGCGGTTGATCTCGGCCTGCATGGAGGTGACGACTTTCATCGCCTCACCGACTTTTCCGCCCATCTTGTCGGCGGCCTGTTCGACCTTGCGCTTGTGTTCGTCGATGGCGTCGAAGTCCACATTGAGGCCCTCGTCGGTCATCTCAAGCTGTTCGGCGAATTCCTGTTTGGTGGCGTTCAATTCGTTGAGCGCCTCTTCCCTGGCTTGCCGCTGCTTCATCTTTTCGCAGGAAACCGTCGAGAGGGCCGCGAGTGTCAGAAGCAGCTTCCATGCGTTGTGTCTCATGTGCGGAAGATTCACGAGTTGCACATGCGGGTCAATCCGCGCGTGTGCTCCTTTGAGACAGAAAACCCCGCCACGGCGTGCCGGGCGGGGTCTTTGATCTTCGTTTGGTGAGGCGCCAATTAGAAGGTGGTAACATCGTCGCCGGTCTTGCCGCCCTCGCCCCTTGGAGCAGCGTCAGCACCTTTACTCCATACGGCTACGCGACGACCGTTCAAAGTTTTTCCGCCATTTAAGACCGAAGCTGGTACAGAAACCTTCTCGTCGTAGTCAGCGTCCATAAGCACGAAAAAAGGTCCACCCCAGGGATCGTAAAGCCCTGTGACTGTGCTCCCCTGGGGATTGTATTGCAGACCACCCTTTTTACCTTTGGCTTCCTTTGCCGAAAGAAACTTAATCGCTCGGGTATTCATCGGAGTTGTCCCGGTCTCCATTCCCAACAATACTTTCAAGAGGTCGATGCCTTCGCCTTGGGTCGTATTGAGCGGAGCACCATCGCTTGTTTGAGCTGTGGGCATTGATCCGTACTCCGTGAAAAAGTCGTTCACCGCGCTTTCCATCGCGGTTGCGGTGGCTTGGGCGGTAACTTTCTTGGCCTTCTGGATGGCGGCGTTGCCTGCGGCAAAACCGGCGGCGGCGAGCACGGCGATGATGGCGATGACGACGAGGAGTTCGACCAGGGTGAAGCCGTTCGTGCGGCGCTTGGCTGGGGTTTTCATGGCGGCGGTAGGATGGCGGTTCGGGCATGCGGGGCAAACACAAATTTCCGCTTCGGATCGAATCCGGCACGGGTGCCTGCGCATTCACATGGTAAACACCCAATCATAGATCCCGGCGGATGCAATCCATTTTATTTCCGGGAATTCCCGTTGCGGCAGAAGGATTGGGACGGCAAACTCCCGCCATGCCTTTGGAAAAGATCCGGGACGCCCTGCTCGTCCTGATGCGTTCCGCGAAGTATCAGCCGATGACGCGCTCGGAACTCGCCCGACACCTTGAAATCCCCTCCGACCAGCGGGGCGAATTGCGCCGCGCGCTGGAAGCCCTCGCCGCCGAAGGGCTTGTCGAGGAGGGGCGGAAGTCCCGCTACAACCTGCGCGGCAAGACCGGCAACCGGCTTTCCGGAACGCTCAAGTTTCACCCGAAGGGCCACGCGTTCTTCTTCGCCGATCCGACGGACCCGGCCAACGTGGCCACCGGCCTGGACCTCAAGCGCCATGGCCGCGTCCACATCGACCGCCGGGACACGGGCACCGCGCTGGATGGCGACCGGGTGCTCGTTTCGATCCGCACGCCCAGCCCGCGGAAGGCCTTCCGCAACCGCCCCGCCGCCGTGCCGGAGGACGAGGAAATCCGCGGCAAGGTCGAGAAGGTGCTCGACCGCCGCTCCGGTCGCATCGTCGGGATTTTCCGCAAGAGCAAACGCTTCGGCTGGGTGGAAACCGAGGACCGGGCCATTGACGGACAGATCGAACTCAGCGGCGACACCACCGCCCAGCCCGGCCAGATGGTCGTGGTGGATGTGGAAACCTGGAACGACCCGAACGTCGCCCCGCGCGGACGGGTCATCGAAGTGCTCGGCTGGCCCGGCGATCCAGGAGTGGATATCATTTCCGTGATTCACCGCTTCGGGCTGCGCACCTCGTTTCCGGAAACCGTGCTGGCCGAGGCGCGCGCGGTGCCGGAGGAATCGGAAGCGGAGGAAATCGCCCGCCGCAAGGACTGGCGGGACCGGCTGGTCATCACCATCGACCCCGCCGATGCCAAGGACCACGACGATGCGATCTGGCTGGAGAAAACCCCGCGCGGCTGGACGCTTGCGGTGCACATCGCCGATGTCTCCCACTACATCAAACCCGGCAGCCCGATGGACAAGGAGGCCGTGGAACGCGGAAACTCGACCTATCTCGTCGACCGCGTGCTGCCGATGCTGCCGGTGGAGTTATCTAACGGCATCTGCTCGCTCAAGCCGGACGTGGACCGCCTCACCAAGTGCGCATTGTTGGATATTTCGGCCAAAGGCGAAATCACCAAAGCCCGCTTCTTCGACGCCGTCATCCACAGCCGGGCCAAGCTTTCCTACGAACAGGCGCAGGCCATCCTCGACGGCAAACCCGCGCCGCAGGGTTCGGACCCGCAGCTTGCCGGCATGGTCCGCGAAGGGTGGAAACTCGCATCCACCATGCGCAAACGGCGTTTTGAAAACGGCGCGCTCGATCTGGAGATGCCCGAGATCAAGATCCGCCTCGACGATCAGGGCCGCGCTTGCGCCGCAGAGCACGTCGAACATACCGCCAGCCACCAACTCATCGAGGAGTGCATGCTCGCCGCCAACGAAGCCGTCGCCCGCGTGCTCAAGCAGCGGATGAAGCCGGCCGTCTATCGGATTCACGAGGATCCCGAACCTTCGAAGCTCATGGACTACACCGAGACGGCCATGATGCACGGCTACCGGCCCGGCGACCTGACCAACCGCGCGCACATCCAGGTTTTGTTAGACCAGGCCAAGGGCAGCCCCGAGGAACACGTGATCAAGCTCGGCCTGCTCAAGAGCCTCAAGCGCGCCGCGTATTCCGCCGATCCCGTTGGCCACTACGGACTGGCCAAGGTGGATTACTGCCATTTCACCAGCCCCATCCGCCGTTACGCCGATCTCATCGTCCACCGCGCGCTCCAGCCCTTGTTGGAAAACCCGCCGCGGCGAACGGACAAGACACCCTCGCAGCAGGAGCTGATGGGCATCTCACGCCACATTTCAGACACCGAGCGCACTTCCGCCGAGGCCGAATCCGAAACGAAGATGATCAAACTCTTCGAATACCTGCAACGGGTCGCCGAACAGCACGACCCGCACGAGTTCGACGGCCTCGTCACCGACGTGCGGCCGATGGGCCTGATGGTCGAGGTGCCGGACATGGGCATCCGCGGCGTGGTCAAGCGCGAGGATCTCCCGCCGGGACGCTGGCGGCTCGAAGCGCATCGCGGCGCATGGGTCTCCGCCGACGGCATGGCCATTGCCATGGGCATGCGCGTGCCTCTCCATGTCATCGCCTTGGACCGCGAGAAACGCTTTGTCGATTTCGCCGTGGCCGGGCCACCGACGAGCATCGGCACCCAGCCGGTCAACCCGCGGCCGAAGCCACACACCAAACATCGTGGCAAGCCGCTGCCGAAACCCGCCGCCAAGGCCGGCCCGCCCAAGTCGTTTCGCAAGAGCCAGCCACCGAAGCGCCGCAAGCGGAGATAAGCAGCCAATGAAACGAATGGAGCGGCACTCTATGAGTGTCGAAGCCGAAGGGAAGCGCATCGCTTATTTCCATTCGCGGCGTTTCATTCGCTGCGACGGTCATAGACACGCCGATACAGGGCATCTCATTCTCTTCGACGGACATCCGCCTTCGCCTATCGGCTACGGCGGGACAAGTAGTCCGCCGCTACAAGGCCCCGCCCATCATCGCCTGATAGACCGGATTGTTGCCACGCAGTTCGTCATGTGTGCCATCCGCCGCGATGCGGCCGTTCTGGAACACGAGAATCCGGTCGGCGATGGTGATGGTGGAGAAACGATGGGCGATCACGAAAGTGGTGCGACCTTTCACCAACTCGGCGAGGGCCTGTTGCACCATCGCCTCGCTCTCGGTATCCAGCGCGCTGGTAGCCTCGTCGAGGATCAGGATCGGCGCGTTGCGCAGGAACGCGCGGGCGATGGCGATGCGCTGGCGCTGGCCGCCCGACAACTGGTCGCCGCGCTCGCCAACCTGCGTCTGATAGCCCTCGGCAAACGTGCGGATGAACTCGTCCGCATGGGCGCGGCGCGCGGCCTCATGCACCTCCGCATCGCTGGCATCGAGCCGTCCGACGCGGATGTTCTCGGCGATCGTGCCCGCGAACAGCGAGGGCATCTGCGGCACCACCGCGATGCGCGAGCGCAGGTCCTTCTTGGCGAAGTCCCGCAAGTCCGTGCCGTCGATGGTGATGCGGCCGGATTTCGGATCATGGAACCGCGGAATCAGGCTGGCGAAAGTGGATTTTCCCGCACCGCTGGGACCGACCAACGCGATCACCTTGCCGATGGCGATATCCACATTGATCCCATTCAACACATCCTCGCCGTCCTCGTAGGCGAAGGAAACATTCTCGAAACGGATCGACCCTCGCGGCACGGCGCAAGCCTTCGGCGCGGCGGGATCGGGCAGCGTGTCCGGCTCGTGAAGGATGAAGTTCAGCCGCTCGATGGCCGCCTCGCCCTGGCGGAACTGGCTATGAATCGCACCAAGCTTCTTCACCGGTTCGTAGGACATGTAGAGCGCCACGCCCAGCGTCATGAATCCCTCCAGCGTCATCCCGCTGCGCACGCCGAAGAACAGCGCCGCCGCGAAGCCGGTGGAAGCCACCACCTCGATCGAGGGTGAAATCGCCTGGCGGTATTTGATGACTTTCATGGAAATCCGGATCATCGCGGCAATGCGCTCGCGGAACCGGGAGATCTGCCGTTCCTCAAGGTTGTAGGCGCGGATTTCCAGGGACGACTGGAGGCTCTCGGCCAGCGCGGCGGTCAGATCGCCGCTGCGGTTTTGCAGACTGCGAGCCTTGGCTGTTAGACGCTTGCCCGCCGCACGGATCACCGTCACGCAAAGTGGCACGCTCACCAGGGCGATGAGCGCGACGAAGAAGCTCTGGTCCCTTAACGCGAGATAGGTCAGCGTGCCCATCGCGAACACCAGGGTCGCCGGCTGCTTGATCAGATCGCTGGAACACTGGGCCAGCACCTGCCGTAGCACCTCCGTGTCCCCCATCAGCCGGGCCAGCAGATCACCGCTGCGGTTCCGCTTGAAGAACGACAGCGGCAGCGATTGGAGTTTGGTGAAAAGGTCCACCCGGATCGATTCGACCGCCCGCAGGCCGGTGTAGTGGATCAGGTAGCTGTTGGCATAACCGGCCATGGCACGGGTCACGAAAATGAAGGGAATCCACAGACAGGTGACCAGCAGCAGGTGATCCCGGGAAATCTCGCCGACGATGCCGCTGAGCCAGCCCTCATAATTCCGGCCGATTTCCGAACCTTTGTCGAATAGCACCGGAAACACGATCTTGGTCAGCAACGGCAGCCCCGCCCCGCTCGCGGCCGAGTAGACCAAGCCGAAGGCCACGCCCAGCAGGAACTGCCACTTGACGGGGCGCAGGTGCCGGTAAAAGGGAAGAAGCTGCTTCACGGGTGGGCGGAGATTCCACCCCCCCACCGAAGGCGGCAAGCCCGAATGAACCCAACGGAGCGCGGACTTCAGTCGGCTCAGAATTCCGCTCTCCCGGCAGGAAAACCACGAAAATACTTAAAAACCCTGAAATGTTAGGGAATTTTACATTGCATCCGTTCTGCGATTCGGGCAAGAGGCACGCGCTTTCGGAACTGGCCCCCAAATTGCTCCGTCTTCTACTACTCTGTTTACCCAACCATCTAAAATGCAGTTGCTTACGTCTTATCCCCCCAATTTCCGCCCGCAAGCTGCAAAGGCAGCATGGTTTTTCAGTCGGCGGCTGCTGGTCCTGATCGCCAGCCTGTGGGTGACCGGAATCGCCAACGGAAAGCCGGATGAGTCGGCAACCTTGGAGTGGAATCGCAATCCGGAAGGCGACGTGGCCGGATACGAACTCCGCTACCGCATCGACGGCCAAGGGACCTGGAAGTTTGTCAATGTGGGCAACCGGACCCGCTTCACGATCACCGACCTGGAACCGGCAGCCACCTACATCATCGCCGTCCGCGCCTATGATCGGGAAGGATCCCGGAGCCCGTTTTCCTCCGAAGTCAGCCACACCACCCCTTCTTCAGGTGGGACCAACCGCGCGCCGGACACCCGGATCCTGACACCCGATACCGGTGGCACGGTGGCCACGGGGCACCCGGTGATCTTCTCCGCCGAAAGCTCGGACCCGGACGGAGGAACGCCCGCCATCCGCTGGAACTTCGGAGAGGACTCCGGACTTCCGGAACTGGTCTCAGCAAGCCCCGGCGCGATCCGCTTCACCGAACCGGGCACCTACCGGGTGACTGCCACCGCAGTGGATGCGGCCGGTCTGGCCGATCCCACACCCGCCAGTCTCACCATCACCGTGCTTCCCGCATGGGCACCGACATCCCGCGAAGGTTGGACGCTGCGCGATGTGAGCAGCGAGGAACCCGCCGGATACGCCGCCAGTCGGGCGTTCGATGGCAATTCGCAAACCTTCTGGCACACCAACTGGGTCAGCGGCTCCACTCCCCCGCCCCACCGCATCGAACTGGACCTCGGAACCGCGCGCCACATCAAGGGGTTCCAATACCTGCCGCGACAGGACGGTTTCAAGGTGGGCGCCATCGGCCGCTATGCCTTCTATGTGAGTGCCGACGGCGTCACCTGGGGCCCACCCACCGCCACCGGCGCCTTCGATGGAACGGCCAGCGAAAAACAAGTTGTCGGATCCTCGAAATTCGGCCGCTACGTCCGCCTCGTCAGCCTTACCGAGGCCTACGGCAACCTCCATTGCGCGATTGCCGAACTCAATGTGCTCTCCGGTCCGCCACCCAACCGCCGCCCCACCGCCGCGTCGCGCGTGGTTTCCTGCACCAAAAACAAATCGATCAAACTCACCCTCCGGGCGGGCGACGCCGATCTCAATCCCCTGACCTGCCGCATCCTCAAGCAACCGAAGCATGGAACCGTCAGCGGCAAGTTTCCCCATCTCGTTTACAAGCCCAAGCGCGGATTCACCGGCACCGACATGCTCACCTTCACCGTGCATGACGGACTTCTCAACTCGCGCACGGCCAAGATCCGCATCCAGGTGAAACCACCGAAAAAGGCGAAAAAACAGGCGCTTTCCGCCACTTCCCGCAAGGTCTCCGAAAGCGGTGCCCACACAAGTTCCGCCCTCGGCGGGTCCTCCAAACCCAAGTCTCCGGTGAGCGGAACCGTTGTCATCGACGGCCAGAAATACCTCACCCTGACGGCGGGCAGATCCTCCGGCCCGAAGCCGGTCATCGAGGTTTCTCCGGATCTCGTGAAATGGTTCAGCGGTGAACGGCACACCACCACGCTCATCGACAACGAACGCATCCTGAAAGTGCGGGACAACACCCCGGTCCAACCGGGAAGGAAACGTTTCATCCGGATCAAACCGGCCTCGCGCTGAGCCGGATTTCCGCCTTGTCCGGCATGGCCCCGGCTGCGACCCTGCCGCCCCGTCATGGCCGCCCCGCAAAACACCATCGCCCTGGTTTACGATTACGACCAGACGCTCAGCCCCCGCTACATGCAGGATGACGTCCTGTTTCCCGAATTCGGCATCGACCCCGAACAATTCTGGAAAAAGTGCAACACCCTCGTCCACGACCAGAAATGGGACGGGGAACTCGCCTACATGAAGTGCCTGCTGGACTACCTCGGCATGGACAACGTCACCAACGCCCGGCTCACCGAACTCGGGGCCGGCCTGCGTTTCTTCCCGGGCCTGCCCGAGCTATTCGAGGACCTGCCCAAATCCGTGCTCACTCCCGAGCACGAACTCGCCGGGATCAAGGTGGAACATTATATCATCTCCTCCGGACTCAAGGCATTGCTGGACGGCTCGCGGCTGAGGCCGCATGTGAAGGCGATGTTCGGCTGCGAGTTCGGCGAGGATTCGGAAGGGCGCATCGCGTTTCCCAAACGCGTGATCTCCCACACCACCAAGACCCAGTTTCTCTTCCGCATCAACAAGGGCATGCTGCGCTACGATCAGGATGTGAACGACCACATGCCCGCCGACCAGCGGCCGATTCCGTTCGAAAACATGGTCTATGTGGGTGACGGCCCCACCGATGTGCCTTGTTTCACCGTGATGAACCGCAACGGCGGCCATGCCATCGCGGTTTACAATCCGGAGGATGCCAGCGGACGCTCGTTCCGGAAATGTTATCAACTCTCCACCCACGCCGGCCGGGTGAAACACATCGCTCCGGCCGACTACCGCCAGGGCTCTCACCTCTGGCTCCTGCTGGCGGAAATGACCCGCGAGGTCGCCGACCGCATCCTGAGAATCCGCATCGAGGAACGCGAGAAAACCACCGTCGCCGCCCCGGGTTTCTGAAACGCGCCATCCAGGAAACCCGGCACCCCCGTGAACGACCTGCTGTTCTCCCGCCCCGACCGATTCCCGCGGCCCGACTGGACCGCCATCGAGGAGCGGATCAGCCAACAGGGAGACGATCCCGGAAAAGCCTGGGAAAGCGTCGCCGTCCAGTGGATGGACGCCTTCGCCAACGCACTCGGGCCGGACTACAAGGTCCATCACTCACGGGACATCCTGCTCGTCACCCGCGCGCCGGAACCTCGGGCCAGGGAAATCCTGGGCTTCATTCACGACTGCGACAAACGCATCCTCGCCGAGCTTCCCTTCGTCGATCCGTCCGAGTTTCTCGGCTTCCTTCCGATCATCGTTTTCGGCGACGAACTGGATTTCTATCATTATCTCGGAACGCTCCGCGACGATGACGACGAATCCGCCACCGCGGGAGGGGTTTTCATCAACGAAGGCTACGGGCACATCGCCATGCCGTCGGAAAACCTCGACTACTACCGCGCGACCCTTTGCCACGAGTTATGCCATTCCCTGCTTTCGGGCTTCAACCTGCCGCTTTGGCTGGACGAGGCCATCACTGCCGAGGTGGAGCATCACATCACCGGGGAGAACCCCTATTTTCTCGATCGCGACATCGTTCGCGAGCACCGGGAATACTGGAACGCCGGGCGGCTCGACGCGTTCTGGACCGGCGAATCGTTCTCATTCCCCGACGAGGGCCAGGGCCTGAGTTATCATCTCGCGCGTTACCTGTTTCACGCCATCGCCCCGCACTCGACGCCCGAGTCGATCGGCCGCTTCGTCCGGGCGGCGGACGACGGAAACGCCGGAAACTCGGCGGCGCTGGAATGCTTCGGCATCAATCTCCTCGATGTGGTGGAGGGCCTGCTCGGGAAAACCCACTGAGACCGACCCGCAATCGCCGAAGGCCACTCAAGCTCCACCGCCCCGGACCGGACCGCGTGGCCACGATGATGATGGCTTGGTTCTTTGCACGGAAAGAAAACGATCCTGCTGTCTCAGAACTTCATCCTCCGATTGGCAGGCGTCACGCCTCCAACTCACCCGAGGTCCGTGGGCCCGTCGAAATCGGTTCTGAGCGGAATATCACTCCATCTCGATCCGGTAGAACGCGGCGTTGTCAGTGGAGGGGAACTCGAATTCGACATCGCCCTGCGGGTTGATCGAGACGGCGGAACCCGGCGGCGCGGGAAAATCGAGGAAGTTGGTGAGGTTGGTCGACTTCTTCCAGTCCAGCGTGAGATTCAGATTGCCGGTGGCCATATCGCGGAAGGTTTGTGGGATTTGCAGGCGCAGGGTATGCACCTGATCGGCCCGGAAGAGTCCGGCGTGGTTGGCATTGTCGAACAACGAATCTACAAGCGCCGGTTGACTGACTTGCCAGTTGTAGCCGAAACCGCCCAGTTGAAATTCGGACGCATCGCTGAGACCGTCGCCATCGGTGTCGGTGGTAAAGGAAAGGACGGTGCCGGACAGGTTAAGGTCGAAGCTGCCTTCATCCGGATCATCACTCAGGATAGCCATGGCACCAATTGCCGTACCGGCCACAGTGTTCGTCACAAACCTCAACTCGAAGTTATGTCCCATGCCCGGCCCCAGCGTGAGAGGAGAAAAAACTCCCACATGCTCAAAGCCGCCCGGAAGATTCAGCGCCGCGACATGCAGCGGGGTTCCCCCAAGGTTTTTTAGGCGAAATACATTCGTGACCCGAACGCCCATCGGCGTAATGCCGAAGTTGACGGTGTCGCCATCCGTCAAGACAGGGGCATTGTCGTCCGCACCGGCGAGGACATGAATGTCCGGAGGCATGGTGACAACGCCCGCCAGTGGTATCTCGAAAACCGCTTCGTCAGGGTCGTTGCTGTGGATTTCCATATTGCCCGATAAAGTTCCGGAGAGCGATCCCACACCCACCTGCCATGTCGCGGTTCCGCCGGTCGACAAAACCGCAGGAAATACCGGGCCACCGGAAACGAGTTGGAAACCGGAGGGCAGGTTGATGCCGCTGATTATCAGGTTCGCCACGCCGGTGTTGGTGATGGTAAAAGAGCGAATCGCCGGCGTGCCCATCGTCGTCGAGCCAAAGTCCACCGCGACGGTCTGGTTATCGGTCAGTGCGGGATCACTCACCAGAGTGCCGAGATGGACTGCAATTTCGGGTGCGGCGGCCTCCGGCAAACCTAAGGCTGGCGTGAGTAATGCTGACTGGTCTCCCCCGGAGGTGAGCGCCGTTACGCTGCTTAAACCAGCAGGAGTCGTCGTTTGAAATGAAGTATTCGATCCCCATGCCACCACCGTGCCATCGATTTTCAGCGCCACGGTATGGCTTGTACCCGCAGCGATGGCTTGTATATTGGTCAATCCGGCGGGAATGGTGGTCTGGCCCGAACCGTTGGCTCCCCAAGCCACCACCGTGCCGTCGTTTTTCAATGCCACGCTGTGGGTGCCACCTGCCGCGATGGCCTGCACACCGGTCAAGCCTGCGGGGACCGTGGACTGGCCTGATGTATTCAATCCCCAAGCCACGACCGTTCCGTCATTTTTCAATGCGAGCGTGTGACTGTTTCCTGCAGCAATTGCCCGAATGCCGCTCAAACCGGCCGGCACCGTGGCCTGGCCAGAAGTGTTCAAGCCCCAAGCCACCACGGTTCCGTCGTTTTTCAATACCACGGTATGGCTGCCCCCAGCCGCCGCTGCGATGGACTGCACTCCGCTCAATCCGCCGGGCACTGTGATTTGGCCAAAGCTGTTGGAGCCCCAAGCCACCACAGTTCCATCGCTTTGCAAAGCCGCGGAATGACTGTTGCCTGCAGCTAATGCCCGAACACCACTCAACCCGCCGGGAATGGTGGTCTGACCCGAACTGTTCGAACCCCACGCGATGACACTACCATCACTTTTTAATGCAAGTGCGTGACCGGTTGAGAACGCCATGGTTTCCAGGTTTGCCAAAGCTTCAGGTGGTATGCTCTGGTTCACACTGTTCGAACCCCACGCGGTGATGCTTCCATCGCTCATCAAGGCCAAGGTGTGACTGCCTCCCGCCGCGATGGCCTGCACGCCCGCCAATCCGGCGGGCACCGTGGTTTGGCCCGATGTGTTTAAACCCCAGGCCACCACCGTACCATCGCGCTTCAATGCCACGCTGTGGTTGGCACCAGCTGCAATTGCTACTACATCGGCAAGACCTGCGGGAACGGCGGTCTGGCCTGAGCTGCTCGCACCCCACGCCACCACCGTGCCATCGCGCTTCAATGCCAGGCTGTGATTCGTCCCGGCGGCGATGGCGGTCACTCCACTCAGCCCGGCGGGGATCGTGGTCTGGCCTGAACTGTTGGATCCCCACGCCACCACCGTGCCGTCGCCTTTCAATGCGATTGTGTGAGAGGCTCCATTTCCCGCAGCGACTGCCACCACTCCACCCAACCCGGCGGGCACCGTGGTCTGGCCAGCGCTGTTGGAGCCCCATGCCACCACCGTGCCATCGCTTTTCAGGGCGACTGAATGGGAGTTTCCCGCTGCAATCGCCTTCGCATCATTCAAGCCAACGGGCACCGTGGTCTGGCCAGAAGTGTTCAGCCCCCAGCCAACCACTGTCTGATCATCCTTCAATGCGAGCGTGTGGTTGTTTCCAGCGGCAATCGCTCGCAGGCCGATCAACCCGGGAGGAGGGCTTGCCTGGCCTGAGGAATTGAATCCCCATCCCAACACACTGCCATCGCTCCTCAATGCCACCGTGTGGCCGTTGCCTGCGGAAAGCCGCGTGTATTTCGCTCCCAACAGCTCCCTTCCATCCCACTTCTGCCGCCCCCAGATCACAGGGGATCGGTTCGTCGCGGCATTCGCGACCACGCCCGCCAGCGATATCGTGAAGACTGCTTCGTCCGCGTCATCGCTTTGCAGGGTGAAGGTTCCCTGCGCGGCGAGGGGAGCCGGGGACGTGAGCTGCACAACGAATTCCATCGAGCGCATTTTCCCGATAGTGAGGGGAAATGACGGCGGATCCACCAGCGAGAATCCGGCACCCGTGACATGAATGCCCGAAATGGTCAGTGGCGCGCCATCAGTCCTCACCGTGAGATGGGCGAGGGCGGCGACGTTCACCGCGGTTCTCCCCATGTTGAGCACGGGACCACCGCTCACGAGGTCCGTGCCGCGGGGATACGCGACTCCGATCTCCTGCGGAATCAGATGCACGCCCGTGCCGGTCACCGCAAAAGCAAACTCGCTTTCCGTATCTGGATCATTCGACGAAATCGTAACCAAACCCGCATACGGGATCGCCTGCTGGGGCGAGAAACGAAGCGTCAGCTGCGCCGTGCCGCCCGGCGCGATGGCGGCGGCGGGTTGCGAAACGACGGAAAAGCCCGCGGCGGCAGTGATTGAACCGATGGTCAAAGGCAGATTCCCCGTGTTCTTCAGCGTGAACACCCGTTCCGCAGTGGCCAGCTCAGCGTCCACCGAACCGAAATCCACTGGCTCAACCTGCCCATCCGACAATTCCGGCGAGGTATCAGCCGGACCGGCGAACACGGCGATATCGGGGGCTCCTCCTCCCTGGCCCTGCAGTTGGATATCGAACGGATCCTCATCCACATCCCAGCTTGCCACACGCAGCGTTGCCGTGCGGGTGCCGCCGCCTCCCGCCGTCATCCGCACCGTGAAGCTGGCGCTGCCTCCCGGTCCCACCTCCGCAGGCGGAGCCGCAACGACTTGGAATTCGGATGCATGGGGTCCATCGAAACTGAAGGCAAATCCGCCGAGATTGGAATTGCCGCTGTTGGTGATCGTGAACGTTCTGTCGATGCTTCCGCCGGTCGCCATCACTCCGAAATCCACCGTCGCCGTCCCATCCACCAAGGGAGCCCCGGCCGGCTGGTCGATCCCGATCTCCGGTTCGTCGCCGATGAAACGGGCGATCAGGAAATCCTGACGACTGCCGACTTGAAGTAAACCAGCCGCCACAATCCGGCCGTCCGGCGTGATGGCCGTCGAATAGAATTGTTCCGAGCCAGATGATAGCCCTAAGGTCTTGATACCCGTTCCAGCAAAGGTGGTGTCCAAACTCCCATTGGCGTGATAACGGACAACAGCGCAATTGGCGCTCTGTCCACTACTACCCACAATGAAAATTTTACCGTTTTTCTGAAACGAAAGATCAAAACCATAATCGTTGACTGTCGTTAGCGTGGTAATGACCTTCCCATCTCCGTCAAAGCTGGAGTCAGGACTACCGTTGGGGAGGAATCTTGCGACAAACAGATCCTGGTTTGTTGTGCCACCCTGATAAGTGTAGCCTCCCACAACGATTTTCCCGTCATTTTGAACCTTGATGCTCTGCGGAATATCCCCACCCGGTGATCCAATCGAAGAAATGACAATGCCATCTCCATCGAAGTTCGAATCCATGGTGCCGATTGGCAGTAATCTTGCGATCCCGAGACGGTCAGTGTTGATGACCTTGCAATAACCGGTCATCAGAATCTTGTTGTCGCTCTGGAGGTTCATAGCTAGGCCAGTGTCGCTCTGATAGCCTCCTACGCCGAGGGTGAGCTTCCCAGCTGATCCGAAATTTGAATCCAGGCTTCCATCGGTATTGTAGCGGACCGCGGCGAAACTAATTACAGGTGACGCCCCTCTTGCGTAACCACCGGCTACTATCTTCCCATCACTCTGAATCGCTACGCTAAAAGCCACATCATCATAGGGTGTCACGTTGACGATGGATACGCCATCGCCATCAAAAGATGAATCGAGAGAACCATTGACATCGTAGCGCATGACGAGAAACGCCGTTCCTTGTGTGGTATATGTTGTGCCTGCCACAATAATCTTACCGTCCGCCTGAATCGTGACATCCTCCAAAAAGGCCCCAGAGTTACCAAGATTCGTCAAAACGACTCCGGAGACTCCGAAACTCGTGTCCAATGAGCCGTTGGTATTGTAACGCGCCAAGGCAGGCTGGTAAATGCTTCCAATAGTGGCATATCCGGCTACCACCATCTTGCCATCGGCCTGCAAAGCGATTCCTTTGGCTGTGGCAGTGCCGCCAATCGCCGTCGTCGCAAATCCGCTGCCATTGAACGACAGGTCGAAATCGCCGGGCGCGGCGCTTGCGGAAGCCATCGCGACAGCACTGAAAATGAGAAGAAAGAGACGTTTCATCGGAAGGACTTCGATGGTTGACTGGATTCGTATGAGTGTTGGCAATGCCCTCACTCCATCTCGATCCGGAAGAACGCGGCGTTGTCGGTGGAGGGGAACTCGAATTCCACATCGCCCTGCGGATTGATCGAGACGGCGGAACCCGGCGGCGCGGGAAAATCGAGGAAGTGGGTGAGGTTGGTCGATTTCTTCCAGTCCAGCGTCAGCTTGAATCTGCCAGTCCCCGGATCGCGGGCGATGAGCGGCGTGCCGCTGTGCATGGCCTGCACTTGGCTGGCGGTGAACAACCCGGCTCCGGCGGCATTGGCAAAGAGCGAGTTGACCAGGGCGCTCTGGTTCACCTGCCAGTCAAACCCCAGCGCGGCCATGTTGAACTCCGAGGCATCGCTCAAGCCGTCGTTATCGCCATCGGTGCTGAAGGGCGTGTAAAATTTCTTCTGTAAAAGCGAGAAGCTGATTTCACCTGCGATTCACCGGGCGCGAGCCCGATGGAGCGTAGCGGAATCGGGCTCGCGCCCGGTGCCGCCGCCCCCTTCCGGGTGGGTT
>Ga0315903_10002868_pt1 | contig 24639 bp, 14 predicted proteins | sample LakEriMetagenome_7_FD_203524 | JGI IMG/M metagenome (GOLD analysis project Ga0315903, IMG submission 203524) | Freshwater fungal communities from buoy surface, Lake Erie, Ohio, United States - Buoy 2 MA119 | ecosystem: Environmental > Aquatic > Freshwater > Lake | place: USA: Lake Erie, Ohio... | reverse complement strand
GGCAGCAACCCGGGCGACAGGTTCACGTGCGGGCCCGCTGAGGCGGGCAAGAATGGCCTCCCGGCGTTCAGGTGGAATGGGTTTCATGGGATTGAGTTGATCAGCCGCAGCAGCAGCACACCCCATCGGGAATCACAACTGCGCAGCCTGGACAACTACCCTGACACAGGGGGACGACGAGGAAGAGGACAAGCTTCAACTACCTTCGGGACCGCACGAGCTTCTCTGGGTCCTCCAGGACCGCCGCTTCGATGACGAGCAGCAGTTTGTCTACGCCGGCTCTGGTGCAGCACGGTCCGGCCCACCGGGGCGGGGCAGGGGACGTGGCATGGGTGGCGGCATGCGAGGCATGATGGAAACCATGAACGGCTGGCTCGGCGACCGCATCCTTGTCAGCGGAAAGCCCGACGCTGCGCACACGCTCGACCGCCGCGCCTACCGGGTCCGCCTCCTCAATGGCTCGAATGCCCGCATCTACCAGATCGCATGGAACGACGGTGAACCGCTCACCCTCATCGGTACCGACGGCGGCCTGCTGGCAAAACCGAGGGCTCTCAAATCCCTGACCCTTGCGCCGGGACAGCGCGCCGATCTCCTCCTCGACCTCGCGGATTGGCAGGGCGCGGCCTCGCGAACCCTCATCAGCCGGCCTTTCAGTGCCGATGAGGTCGGCATGGTGGGTATGATGGGCAACGCCTCGCCTGCTCCCCAAGGCGCTCCCCTCGACCTCGTGAAACTATCGCTGACCGATACCAGAGGCCCAGGCTGCACACTCCCCGAAACCCTCTGCAGCGATTCCTTTCAGCCCGATCCCGCGGCTCCCGTGCGCCCGGTTCCGCTGCTGTTCATGCAGATGGCATGGATGATCGATGGGGAAGTCTTTGACATGCAGGCGGTCTCGGAGGCCGAAACCATTCCCGCCGGGACCACTCGCATCTGGGAATTCGAGAATCAGGAGAATCCCATGGGCATGGCCATGGCTCATCCCATGCACCTCCACGGTCGCCAGTTCCGCGTCCTCAGCCGCTCAGGCATCCCCAAAGGACAACTCCACGAAGGCCTTCACGACGATGGCTGGCAGGATACCGTCCTCGTCCTCCCCGGCGAGAAAGTCCGCATCCAAATCCCCTTCTCCTCCCTCCCCGGCCTCTACGCCTACCATTGCCACATCCTCGAACACGAAGACATGGGCATGATGCGCAACTTCCGCCTCGTCCCGCCCTGAGCGCCCACCTTCCGCGGGGTAGGCTCACCGCCGCACCACAGAGCGCGCGCGAAATGTTATCGCTCCATTACGGAGCGCGCATTTCCACGTGGTCAGCAGCACCGACACCAGAAGCGAGCAGATCCGCGCCGGGGCCGGACTCCGTCTATCGGACAGACAGACCTCTCGGCCCGACTTTCGTCGCCGCCGTCTCGTCCCGCAGCGCAATCACTAGCTGATCCTCCAACTGCGCCCGCCAGTACTGCAGCGCCCGCCTCGGCCCAGCCGCCGCCGCACCAGCAGCCCCAATCCCCCCGCCGCCAACACCAGTACCGCGGTCCCCGGTTCCGGAATCGCCCAGCCGTACTGGATGTGGTCAATTGCCCGCTTTCGCTGGATCACGATCCGGCTGATTCCCGTGTCCGAATAAATGCCGAAGAACTGGTCGCCGATGGTGGAATTCAGTCCAGGAAACGAGCTGACTTGAATGTCCTCAATGCGAAACGGCGGCGTGCTGACGAGATTCCCGTTGCCGTCCCACGCGCTGAACAGTGAGTACGATTCCACCCCGGGCTGCGCCTGAACATAACCGATCAACGCCAGCCCCGCATACAATGGATGACGCCCGTCGGGGCTCGGCGCGAATCGGATGTCGAACTGGATCGGGGCCTCGATGGAAGACGGGCCCTCAATGAGATTGCCGAATCGGGCGACATCATCAAGGCGGCCATCCTCTTCGTCCACGCCCCCGCGGGCACGGACACCATGCGGCGACACAATGCCTAGCCCCGGTGAATTGACGTAACCATCTTCCACGTCTTCAACGATGATGTCCCCCGCCGCCATGCCCCCGAAGAACGGACTGTCCACCCGCCCTCGGTAATGCACCGGGCCGAAGGCCGTGACGGCTGCCCCCGCACACTGGCCTAGAGCAAAATAAAAGAGAAGATGGCGCAGCATACAATCGTGGGCATCAATCATTATATAGTCGCGAAGAGGTCTGTCCAATTCATGAGCATGGACACTTGGTGCATCGTTTTGATGGAAGGTCGTCTCCTAGGTACCCGCAAAAGGTCTGTCCATTTATCAGGACAGGGCAGACTACTGGACAGACCTCTTCGCCAACAAGCGAACCGGTCGGCACCTGCGCAACGAGATTCGCGTCCAGTGCCCCGATCGATCGATGCCTCGTCCTACTCTCCGGACGCAAAAGGTCTGTCCTATTATCGCGCCACGACTCCGACAGTTGGACAGACCTCTCCGCGCGCACGATGTCACCGATCCTGCAATATAACGTTTTGAACGTGCTACGCGTGGAACCAATTGCAAAGATATTTCCCTTCTTTGCATGGCGGACCATGCATGGCTCCTGGACAGATAACTTGTCGGACCTCACGAAAAGGTCTGTCCCATTATCCGGGAATGGACTACGGCACCGCGGAAAGACTACGGGACAGATCGACTGCGGCTCGATCCGTCGCGTGTCGCGAAAAGGTCTGTCCGATAATTGCCATTATCGAGCACGAGCATGCGATGCATCGTTTTGATGAAAGGTCGCCTCGCTCCTACACAGCCGCAAAAGGTCTGGCCACTTGTCGGGCAGCGCCCTGCTCTCTTGTCCCAGGCGGGATAAGGGTTGCTCAGCGGGACCGCACGCGGCTGCCGTCGCGGATTTGATCGTCAGGATACAGCACGACGGATTGTCCGGGGGCCAGTCCGCTCAGCACTGCTGCCACGGAATCGTTGCGTGGGCCTAATTCCACGACCCGCTCCCGGGCCCGGCCGGCTTCGATCACAAAAACCGACCACGCGCCGCGGGAACGGAAGAGGGAACCGACCGGGACCTGGACGACATCCTTGCCTTCCCAGACGACGAAAGCGGCATCGACCTGGTACCCATCCCCCAAAGACCGGCGCGGCTCCGGCGGTCCGGTGAAATCGCAGATCACATGCACGCGCTGTTCCTCGATCCCGAGGGCGGAAACCTTCATGAAGGCGGATGGCTCGACCACGCGCACGCGCGCCGGAAGAGCGCCCTCGCCTCCCCACGACCGCACCTGCACTGCCGTCCCCACGCGCAGCCCCACGGCATCCGCAGTCAACGCATCAGCCTCGACCTCCAGTTGGGCCGGATCTGCTAACTCGAGGAGTGGTTCTCCCGGCGTTACCACGGTGTCGCTCGACTCAAATACCCGGAAGACCACCCCATCAATCGGGGCGCGGATCTCGAACCGCGCAGCGTCCCCGCTTCCCTCACGGGTGGGATCGGTGAACTCCAGCGCTGCCCGCGCCTGCGCCCATTCGAATTCCGCCACGCGCCCCCCAAATTCAGCCGCCCTCACGCCCTCGGCCGCCGTCCGCTCCCGTTGCTCGGCCGATTCCAGATCGGCCTGCGATGCCCCGCCGCCGGGCACGGTTTCCGCAATCCGTTCCCGTTCCCGCACCGCAAAATCGCGCCGGATGACCGCCTGTTCCCGCATAGACCCAGCCTGACTCACCGCCTCTCCCGCCGCCCGTTCCCGCGCTTCGGCTTCGGCCCGGCTCCGCGCATTGAGTAGTTCCACCGGTGTGGCCGCCAGCACCGCCAGCACGGTCCGCCCTGCCTCCACCCGATCCCCCGGCTTCCACCCGATTCTCCCCAGCCTTCCCGCCAGCGGAGCCGAAACCACATACCGATCCTTCACCCTCGTCCGCCCCTCCGCCACGACCACGACCTCCATCCCGCCACGGTCCACCACGCCAACCTCCACACCCACGGCCCCAGGCCAAAGTGCCCACCCCACCCCCACCAGCACGCCAACCCCCAGCAACCATGTCAGCACTCGCTTCATCACCGCATTCTCCGCCAATCAGCACAACCCCCGCCAGCGGAAAATGAGGGGCTTCCAGTGAATGCGTACGCACTCAGCCTGATCGTGTCTCCGGGAACGTGAACCGCAAGACCGATGCCTACCGCGGCAGCCCCAAGGACCGGGGCCATGCGGACAATAGGACAGACCTTTTGGCTGGCATGTCAGGGATGGACGTTTCCGTGGGTCAGGTCGGTCCCGGGTTGCCCTGCCGTACCTCTTGCATGGGTAAGGCGTCCGTGATTCCGGGAGCGCATGGGAATTCCTGACTTTCAGACCTTGATGCGGCCTCTGCTGGAGATCCATGGGGATGGCGGGGAGCATCGGAACCGGGACCTCGTGGACGGATTGGCGGGGCGGTTTGGGTTGAGCGAGGAAGAGCGGAGGGAGATGCTGCCGAGCGGGGGGGCGAAACTGTTTGATAACCGGGTTGGCTGGGCGAAGACGCACGTGCTGCAGGCGGGACTGCTGGAGTCGCCGCGGCGGGGGTACTCGGTGATCACCGCTGCTGGCCTACAGGCACTGCGTGAGCATCCGGAGAGGATTGATCTGCGGGTGCTCAGTGGATTTCCTGCGTACATGGAATTCCGCGGGCGGCGGCGCGAAGAAGCGGGGGCGGCGAGCGAAGTGGCGGAGGAAGCCGTTTCGCCTGAGGAAGGCCTCGAGCATTCGTATCAGGAGGTCAGGAAGCAGGTGGAAGCCGATTTGCTGCGTCAGGTCATGGAGAATCCGCCTTCCTTTCTCGAGCGGGTGGTGGTCGATCTGGTGGTGCGCATGGGGTATGGGGGGAGCCGCAAGGATGCCGGGGAAGCCCTTGGGAAATCGGGCGACGAAGGCATTGATGGGATCATCAAGGAAGATCCGCTGGGGCTGGACATCATCTATCTGCAGGCCAAGCGGTGGGAGCAGAGTGTGGGTCGGCCGGAGATTCAGAAATTCGCGGGAGCGCTGCAGGGTCAGCGGGCGCGGAAGGGTATTTTCATAACGACGTCGTCCTTTACGGCGGACGCGCGGGAATATGTGTCGCGCATTGATTCGAAGATCATTCTGATCGATGGAGCGCTGCTGGGGCGGCTCATGTTCGAGCATGGCGTCGGGGTGACGACCGCGTCGGTTTACGAGGTGAAGCGGATTGATTCCGACTATTTTGCGGATCTGTAGGGAAGGGGAGGAGCCGAAAAGCAGTTAGGGAGTGCTGGTTTCAAGCAGCTGCCTGCTGCTGGGTTGAGCTGCTGGTTTCTGTGAAAACCAGAGGATGATCGACGTTGGCGGGTGGGGGGATTCATCGAGGTGCCAGCCTTGCTGGTGTGCGAGGCGGCGGACGAGGGGAAGGCCGATGCCGTAGCCGGAGGTGCAGCGCTCGTGAGTGGGCACGGTGGAGGATGGAGACTCGGCGAAGTGGAGATGGGGGACTGGGTTCGGGCTGAAGACGATGGTGAGGCGAGCGGCCGTGGAATGCTGGAAGGTATTGCTGAGAAGATTGCCGAAGAGCACGAGGAGGACTTCGCGGTGGGCCTCGATGTTGGTTTCGGGAGGGATGGAGAGAACGGTTTCGAGGCGGCGCTGGGGAAAGAGGAGCTGCTGTTCGGCGAGGCATTCGCAGATGATTTCCGTGAGGCGCTGCGGGCTGCGTTCGGTGCGGCGGCGTTCCTCGCGGGCCATGACCAGAAAGGTTCGGGCGACGCCTTCGAGTCGCTGACTGGCGCGCTGGAGCCTTGCGAGCAGTTCGGGCCGGGCCGCGGCTTCCTCCTGCATCAGGCTGACAGCCCCGCTGAGCACGGTGAGCGGGGTGCGCAGTTCGTGGGAACAATCGGCGATGAACTGGCGTTCGCGCTCGAGGGCGTCGCGTTCGCGTTGCCATGCGTCGTCGAGGGCGCGGGCGAGCTGAGCCACTTCATCGGAGGCACCGGGGGCGGCGAGCGGGGCGTCGTCCGGACCGTGCCGACGCACGCGGGCAGTGAGGTCGACGACCGGGGCCATCGCAGAGCGGGCGAGGCGGCGGCTGAGCAGCCACACGAGCAGGAGCGTGCCTGCGCTTATGAAGAGGAGCCGCTGCGTCAGCCGCGGAGTTTCGCCCTCCGTGTACTCGAGCGACTGCAGGTCGACGAGCCGCCAAGTGGATTCTCCGGTCGCTGCGTTGGTGGAAGCGAGCAGCCGGTACTCGCTCTCCATGCCGCGGTCCGCCCAGACGGCAAGGCGGTCGCGCCAGCTGCGGATGTGGCGGGCCCGGCGGCCATCGGCGGAGGCAAAAATTTCATGCCATCCACTGGTGGGCACGTCCGCCAGGGCGATCCTGTCCCTGAGGTTCTGAGGCGAAGAGAAGTCGGTGAGCCATGGGACGCCAGGAGTGCCCGCTGGGAGGGCGGGCAGGGTCTGGCTAAGGTAGCGGTCGAGCACGGCGTCCTCGGTTTCCATGAGCAGCTGGAGAGCACCGAAGGTAAGCACTGCCGCGAGCACGGTAGCGAACAGGACAAAGTGCCGGGCGATACGGGCCTGGAGCGTGCGAGGCATCATGGCGGGCCCACGTGGAGTTGCCATCCGATGCCGCGGTGAGTCTGCAGGAGCGTGCGTGTTCCAGGCGGATCGACGGCGGAGCGCAGGGCATGGATGTGAGTTCGGAGGGCATCGCTGCCGGGCAGTTCCTCGCCCCAGAGGTGTCGTTCCAGATCGCTGCGCGGCACCACCGCAGGTGCCCGGCGCAGGAGCAGTTCGAGGATGGTGAAGCCCATGCGCGTGAGTTCGAGCAGGCGTTCCCCGCGGCGGACCTCGCGGAGCGACAGGTCCATTTCCACATCGGCATAGCGCAGCAGCGGTTCCGCGGGAGCGCGGCCCTCGCTTGAGCGACGCACCAGCGCCGTGAGCCGCGCCGCGAGTTCAGCGAGGGCAAACGGCTTGACGAGGTAGTCATCCACTCCGGCTGCGAATCCCGCGAGCCGGTCCTCGAGAGCGTCGGCCGCCGTCAGCATCAGGATCGGAAGCTGCGGGGCGACTCCGCTGCGCACGCGGCGGCAGAGGTCGAGTCCATGGATGCCGGGCAAGCGCTGGTCGAGCACCATGAGCGCATAGGAACGATCAAGGAGCATGGCGAGCGCCCGCGCCCCATTGGCCGCATATTCCACCTCCCAGCCGCGCCGGATCAGATACTCCTCCACCGTAGCGGCGAGGTCGGCATCGTCCTCCACAAGCAGCAGAGGCAGGGCAGCGGCGGTTTGAGATGGCATAGCTGAGGCGTCGCAGGAACGACTAGCCGGAAAAATCACATCGATCGGGGGAGGGGCGGGTCACCTTCTTATACGGCACGGCGCAGCCGAATGGTCCGCTCCATCGGCAGAGCGAGGCCGACGCTTTTGCGGAAGGTGACCCGCCGACCCCCTGATCGGGTGTCTTCCTGGTCTTAGAAATTGAAACGGAGCCCGAGCAGTGCCGACCATCCCTGGTAATCCACCGTCACGTTCCGGCGCGCTCCGGATTCCGCACTCAGATCGGTATCGCCAGCATAAAGGTAGCGGGCTTCTCCATAAAACGACCAGCGGCGGCCGAGTTCCTTCTCAAGCCCGATGATTCCCTGAATGGCTGGCACCCATGTGTCGGAAACATCTTCGATGCCCGCAGATGTCAGATCCATGTCCACTTCCTCAAGAAATCCCCCGCCAATGGCCGCGTAGGGCCGCCAGCGCGAGCCCGCGGCACCCCATCCACTGAAGGTCCAGCCGAGATTGAGGAAGAGTCCTGTAGAGGCGAGATCGCCGCCGCCCACCCGCGACGAACCCCGCCGCACCCCATCGAGATCGTTGCTGCGGTACGTCCATTCCACTTCAAGACTGAAGTTGTCCGTAAACTGCTTGCCAAGACTCATGCCCGCCAGCCAGCCAACGCCATAGTCGGCAGATGTGGACGAACCATCGAGGGTAAACGAATCGGTGGTGAGACCGCCAGTGCCTCCGAATGCTTTGACATAGAATCCATCCCAGAGGGAAATGGCCGGCGCAGGCGCAGGCAGCGGCGGGACCGACGGGGTCGTCACCACAGGTGTCCCGGCGATCAGCCGGGCCGACAATGTGCAGAGCAGGGCGAGGGGAAGTGCGAAGTGTTTCATGATCGTTGTTTGTATGAAGGAGACAGAGAGCCTCCCGGGGCAATGTGCACAGCCCATGCGAAACCAGCGTCATCCAAACGTGAATTCTGCGTTAAATCACCGACCCACGAGCCTGCCATGGCGGGAACCATCGCCGCAGAAAGGCCACTGGCCCTCTCCCGGTTCGCCCGCGGTCCCCCCCCAACGACCCAAGGCACCCTCCGTCCCGGAGAACCACCCAATCAGAGGTCTGTTCTAATGGTCGTCGTACCAGACAATGGGACAGACCTTTTCGGGTGTGTCCCTATTGCGCAGCTACTATTGGACAGACCATTTCCGACCGTGCCGCTCCCGTTGGATTTCCAACAAATGGCCAGACCTTCTGCCAACTCACCAAATAGGCTGCCTGAACCAGCGATCCTCACGACAGGTCAGACTGATTCGTGGATTCGGGCGGGACGCGGACAATAGGACAGACCTCTTCGCAGTTCCTCTTTGAAGGTGCGGATTAAGCGTTCGCGCAGGCCGTTTTGTTCGCAGCTACTATTGGACAGACCATTTCCGGCCGTTGGACAGACCATTTCCGGCCGGGCCGCTCCCGTTGGAACGCTGGGGGCGACCGAGCGGAGAGATTCCCCCTATTAAAGGCCAGACCTCTTGGGGATGAGACCTCTTGGGGATGAGACCTCTTGGGGATGGGTGCCGTTTCCGGTCTTGGATGTCGGCTTCAGAAAGTCGCCCAAGGTTCCGCCCGGATCGCCGTGCCCAAGACAGTTTCGGGTGTCTCCGGCCTCTGATTTCCAACAAATGGACAGACCTTCTGCCGTCTGTCCGGCGCCATGGCCTGCTGGAACGGGCGACCCTGATAGCTGGCCAGACCTTTCCGATGAGACCGTTCCGATGTGCGACAAAAGGCCAGACCTCTTCGCTGCGACCTCTTCGCTGGGCGCGGTCGAGCGGAGAGATTCCATCCGATAAAAGGCCAGACCTCTTGCGGTGGGGTGTCGTTCCAAGTGCTGGAGCCAGATTCTCAGGGCGCGACTGACAAATGGCCAGACCTCTTCGCAGTGGGCTCCCTGCAGTTCTCAAAAGTGAGACAAGCCTGTTTTGGTGGACGGAACTGCCGGAAGAGTGGGGCTGTTTCCGGCGAAGCGAGATTTTTGCTCGTCGGCGCGGTGCTGGGCGGGGCTAGCGGCATCTCCGCTGGGAAATGCGAGGGTGCCGGGGCTTTTTGGTATCCCGAAGCGGACCCCGGGAGGGTTGAGCCCACGAATGGCGGTGGGCCGCGTGCCTTTATTTCGGGAGGATGAGTTCGGTCCGGAAGAAGGCGCGGGAATCGCTGCCTTGTGGGGGTTGGGTGGTGAGGGAGTGAGGGGGTGGTCCGGAGGGGAGGATGGAGCCGCCGGGGAGGGGTGCCCATGGTTGGGATCCATCGGTCCACATGAGGCGGTAGGGTATGCCCTGCTGGCCATTCATGGAGAAGCCGAGTCTGCCATCGGGGAGGCGGTCGACGGAGAGGGCGAAGCGGCCGGAGTTGCGGTCGAGGGGAAGGGTGCTGCCGTGGAATTCGTCCGAATTGCGGATGCCATCGCCGTCGGGGTCGGCCTGGGAGTCGGGGAGGAAGGGGTTGGTGCCGTAGTTGGTTTCCCATCCATCGGGCATGCCATCGCCGTCGCTGTCGAGGGGGAGGGTGGCGAGGGCGACGGTGGTGCTGCGGGTGGAGCGGCCGCCCATGGTGGCGGTGAGTTCGGCATTTCCGGGGGAACCGATGGTGAGCCAGCCACAGAATTCGCCCTGGGAAAGCGAGACGGTGGATGGCGAGAGGGCGAGTGGTTCCGCCGACGCCCATGGGACGGAGAGGGTGGGGTTGAGGGTGCCCCATGTGCCGTCGGCTGGGGCGATGATTTCCCAGTCCGAAAGGTCGTCGCGGTCGGCGGAACCGTTGCGGCGGGCGGCGCGGTTATTGAGGGCGGGGAGGGCCGGGCCCTTCCAGAGCGAGCGCACGGGGATGGGGTTCGTGCCGATGGTGATGGTTCCGGTGTCCATGTCGGCCTCGCTGTGGGCCCAGATCATGAAATCCACGGGCCGGTTGGCGGCATCGACCATGAGGGCCCAGCCGCGGCTATTGGTGGCCCAGAGGAAATCGCCCCCGAAGAAGACGCCGGGCAGACTGCTGCTGGCGGTGTCCAGCACAAGGATGGTCTGGCCTGGCGAGAGGGAGGCCGGCAGGTTCCACTGGACGCCGAAGTACTGGGCGATGGGTTGATTGTTGTGGCCGACGAACACGCGCCAGCCCGCAGTGTCGATGACGCGGTTGCTGACGTTGGTGATCTCGAAGCGGTCCGGGTTCTGCTCGCTCATTTCGCTGAAGACGATGGTCGATGCAGTGGTGCCGGGTACGGTGGCGGAAAGGGTGACTGGTCCGGCATCTGCGAGGACGAGGCGGCCCTTGGCGTCGCGTGCCGTGAGCCGGACCGCGAACGGGAAACCAGCCGAAGCCGCGGCGGGCACGTGATCCCACTGCAGGGAAGCCAGCGGACCCGAGGCCGCCACGGTGAGTGTCAGTGGTTTCTGGTCGGAGCCGCCCTCATTGGCCGCCCAGATGTCCATGGTCCACGTGCCTGCAGCGCCCGCCGTGCCCGAGAGGAGTCCGGAAGTTCCGTCGATCGTCCAGCCGGGAGGGAGGCCGGAGGCACCGTACGAGGTTGGGCTGCGGGTTGCGGTGATCTGGTACGTGAAGGCATCGCCGGTTACCGTGGCGGCTGTGAGCGGGCTTGTGATGACCGGCGGGCCTGCGCTGCCTGGAGATCCACCGGGTTGGGAGGAAACCGTCCATGTTTCCTGCAGGCTCCAGTCGCGGGCGGAAGTGGTGGCGGCATCGACTGTCATGAGGGAATGTCCGGCGGTGGCGGCGAGGGGTTCCCATGCTGGCTCGTAGCGGAACGAGAGGATGTTGGCGCGCCATGGGGCCGGCAGAGTGAGGCTGATGGTTTCTCCGCTGTTGTCGAGCGCGCCGGTGAACTGATCCGGAGCGAGGACACCGGTGGCAGCCGGCCAGAGAGCGGCAAACATTTCCCGGTTCCGGCAGACCACCAGAAATCTTCCGGCGGCGAGCTGAACCCCCGCTGGAAACTCGTAGCTGATGCCCTCGCTGAAGCGCACGCCCGAGAGGTCGAGCGTGCCCGCCGAGACATTGCGCAGTTCCACGAATTCGAAATCGCTGCCGCCAGCCGGGCGGTAGAGGATTTCCGTGATGCGCAGACCATCGAGGAGGGCCTGCACCGCCGCCGGGGGGGCGAGATTCGGATTTCCCGGCGTCCCCAGCATCTGCACCGCCCATGCGCTGCCGCCGTCCGGGCTGCGTCCCACCGATGTGTCCGGGGCCTGTCCCATCAGATCGATGCGGTCGATGAGCACACCATTCTGTCCCGAGATCGCCAGCCAGCCGAAATCCGCATCGAGCCGGAATGGAAGATCCGTGGCACGCGCGGGATTGGCTGAGTTGCCCGCCGGACGGAAGACCACAAAGGAAGCCGGGCCCGCGAAGCTGAGTGCCGGCATGACGTGTCTGGCCGGATCATTGATGAAATCGTCCGTGAGGCGCAGCCCGCCCATGGGGACCGGGCGGGTGCCCGGATTGAAGATCTCCACGAATTCCTCGAGGAAGCGGAAACCGGGAGCTGCCAGCCATTCATTGATGCGCAGGTCCTGCGGCAATCCGAGCGGAAGGGCCGCCCCGTTAGGAAGACCGACCGTCGGGGCCGTGAGCGCCCAGACCGAGCCATTGGCACCCGTGCGGCTCAGGCTCAGATCGCGGACCTGTGGACCGAACGTGAGGGAATCGCGCAGGGCACCGAAGGAATCGTGGAAGTAAAGAGTTTCGCCGCCTTCATCGAGAGCGAAGCCCGCCTCAAAGCCCTGGACGGCGTCATCGCCACCGGCGTGCACCAGCACGATCCCGCCCGCAGGCAGCACGGTGCCTCCCGGAAAAGTGAAGCGAGTGGCCGACGCGAGGTCATCGGTCAGGGTCATGCCTCCGAGGTCGACGGCCGTGGGCCCACCGTTGCGGATCTCGATGATGTCCGGAAATCCGCCACCGGCCGCGTGTGCGCTCGCATTGGATGCGAGGATTTCGTTGAGGACGACCCCGCTCAGGGCGCGGGTGAGCGAGCCCGTGGCTGTGGGTGTGCCGGGAGGCAGGGCGGGGCTTCCGATGAGGCTCAGGAGGTGGGCCTGGCGTGCGGTCATGAAAGATTTGAGATCCGTGCGCACCGATTCCGGGACCCAGCCCGAGAGATGGTTATCGATGAAGGCGTGTGCGGTCGGCACGCTTCCTGACGCAGGATCCGCGTTGAGCGTACTGCCGAGGATCTGCCGGATCGTATTGTGGTAGAACACGCGGAAGCCGGCATTGCCCGTGGTCGTGGAATTCCCGATGAGCGGCAGCAGCGGCTTGAAGACCGAACTTTCAGCCGTCATGTCGTAAAGCCCGCGGGCCGTGGCACCCAGCGGACTGTCTCCGCGGCCGAGAATCGTATCAAGGTCGTGCGGCAGCAGCGTCATGCGCCGGGCCGTCGCTCCTTCCGGGCGGAAGTAGGCGGCATAGTCATCGTCCTGACCATTGGAGATGTTCGTTTCGTTCGACTGGAGAATGGTCATCATGGCGAACCAGCGGGCCCATTGCTGCGTATCGGCGACGGCTCCGAGGTACTCGATTTCCTCATCGGTCATGGAATTCCCCGTCCATGTTCCGGTATCGGCGTCGTTGAGGGTTTCGCCTGTGAAGTAGGGAGCAATGGCCCGCTGCCATGCGAGGAAGAAACCGGTGAGATCGCTCCAGTCGTTGGCGGCTCCATTGTTCTGTTTCGACCAGCCATCGAGCAGGCCGTCCGGGGTTGCGGGGGGCGGCTGGGTGGCTCTCCAGAATTCATCGGGTCTTCCTTTCTTGTAGAGGTTCCCGGACGAGGCGGATGGCCACTGGCGATCGGCCATGGAGCCGCTCAGTTCCTCCATGCGCACCCATTTTCCGTAATCCTGGGCGCTGCTGCCGCCGGACGTCTGTTCGACGCCATTGCGGCGCAGTTCCACGGGCAGGACATCGAAAGAAGCCAGTCCGGCGGCGCGGAACATCTTCATTCCGATGAACTGCAGCCATGGATACTTCGGATTGAGATTGAAGTCGGTGATTCCGTCCCATGGGGCGTCGTTGGGGATGGAAATGCGCAGTGGTTTGAATTGATAATTCCGGCTGCTGTTGCCGCGGATGCGCATGGACGAACGGTACCGCACCGTGTGGTTGCCGGCCTGCGAAGTGATCAGGGTGGCGTTGAACTGCCGGTCGCTTCCGGGATTGGAAGACGCGAGGGATTCGAAGGCTGCGTTGTCGGCTCCGGTGAGGACAAGGCGGTAGAAGGAGTCGGCGGGCCCGGGGACTTCGCTGTCGACGAGGAAATGCGCATTGGCCTGCTGCGATCCGGCTGCGGCGGCGGGCCAGGTGCGGGTGCCATGGGCATCGCTGGCGGCCACATGGAATTCGATCACGGACTTATCCGGCTGCGGCGGTACGGTGGCCCGCCATCCTGCCGCGCCATCGGATGTCATGGGTGCGGCCGTGAATCCCTGGGCTGTGGTTCCGGTGGCATTGCGCCAGTGCAGCACCGCGGAAACCGTTCCCAGCGAAGCCACGGAGCAGCGCACCGTGACCGCCTGCGCGGGAGTCGGCACGACCGGCTCGTGGCGGACCGCGGAAATAATGGGAGCGACCGTGGCGGCGCGCACGGAATTAACCCGTCCCGGTGTCGCTCCGGCGGACGCCTCGCAGGGTCGCCAGTTCTGTCCGCTGCCCGTCGCAAGGCCCGGGTGCATCAGTTCGATGGAAACCCCTGTATCGCCGGCACTTGCCCACGACCAGCCATTGTAGACCGTCTCAATGACGCGGTCGCCCCAGTCGCCTTCCGTGGCATAGCTGACCTCGGCCACGGTCACTTCGCTTCCGGCGGCTGCCCCAGGCCGCGACAGTCGGACCCGTTCGCCATTGTTGGCAAGACCGGTGTCTGCAGCCCACGGCCCGAGCACGCCGGTGATGCCCCATTGGGCGGCCACCGCGGCCGGATCCGCGGCGACGACCGCATAGCCATCGGGTGGAATGACCGTTCCCGCTGGAAAAACATAGCGGACGCCGCTGGTGAAGGACCAGCCCCCCACGACGACAGGATTGATGCCGGGATTGTACAGCTCGACAAATTCCAGTCCTGTCTTCTCCGGATAACCACTGCCCGGGCGGTAGTGAATTTCATTGATCACCAGCTGCGCCTCTGCGGACACAAGCATTCCCAGCAAAGCCGCCACGGCAGAATGAGCGCATTTCATAAAAAAGGGGGTGCCCGGAATCATGGGCCGGGACCCAGCGTACCGGATGGCGTCCGCTTTGGTCAATCCCGCCCTCCACAAATGCGTAGGAGCCTTTGGACACCCGGTTCACTCGCGGCTGAGCGCTTCGTCGAGATTCAGAATGGCAAGGCAGACCGATGCCATGGCGGCATGGCTGATGGGGTCGAGCGATTCATCCCGCGGGGCAGCGCCGACGGAAACGAGAGCGGCGGCGTCTGCCGGACGGGCCGCGAAGTGCGCTGCCTGCCGGTCGTGGGCCCGGCTGAGGATCTCCAGTTCCTTTGCTGCGGGCACGCGGCCGAGCACAGCCCGGAAGGCATGCGAAATCTGGGCCGGGCGGTCGGCAGAGGCACGCAGAGCACGCGCTGCGAGAACCCGGGCCGCCTCGCTCCATGTGGCGTCATTGAGCGTCGTGAGGGCGTGCAGCGGGGTCGAGGTCACGGAAACCCTGACCTTGCAGGCCTGCCGGGCGGAGGCGTCGAACATGTTGACCGGCCCCACCGTGCGGCGCCAGAACGTGTAGAGGCTTCTCCGGTAAAGGTCGCCTCCGCTGCTGGCCGGATAGGTGAAGTCGCGTTCCTTGGTGATGGCGAGGGTTTCCCAGACGTCCGCGGGTTGATAGGGATAGACTGGTTTGCCGCCCAGTTTCGGATTGAGCAGTCCGGCGGCGGCGAGGGCGGAGTCCCGCAGCACCATGCTCGGCATGCGGAAGCGCGAGGCCCGGGCCATGAGGCGGTTTTCCGGATCGCGTGCGAGCAGTTCCGGCGTGACCCGGCTGCTCTGGCGGTACGTGCGGCTTTCGAGAATGAGGCGCACCATGTGCTTCTGACGCCAGCCCTGTTCCCGGAATTCCACGGCGAGCCAGTCGAGCAGTTCCCCATGCACGGGCATTTCGCTCTGCACGCCGAGATCCTCGGACGTTTTCACGAGTCCGGTGCCGAAGAAGTACTGCCAGAGCCGGTTCACCTGAACGCGGGCCGTCAGCGGATGATCGTCGCGGAAGAGCCAGCGCGCAAAACCGAGGCGGTTGCGTGGCGCCTCGGAAGCCAGCGGCGGAAGCACGGCCGGCGTATTCATGGTTACTTCCGCACCGGGCGTGAGGTAATCACCCCGCTCGAGAATCTTCGTGACCCGCGGCTGCCGGTCGCTCATCACCATGACCCGCGGAAGATTCTGCCTGAATTCATCAAGGGCCCGCTGCGCGGCCCGCGAACGTTCCCGCGCCGCCATCACGTCCGCCGGAGCCAGATTCTTCGCGACATAATCGCGCAGCTTCGCGGCTTCCTCGGGTGACCGCTCACGCTTCCGCACAATCCCCGCAATCTCGTCGGGCAGGGCCCGCCGGCCGGCCGGCTGCGGACTGGCGGTCGTCGCCAGCCGGAACCTCCCCAGCGCATGCTGCCGGTGCGCGGATTGGAATTCAAAGACCAGTTCCAGCTTTGCCGCGGGGCTGGCGGCTTGGAGCGACTCGGCCTGCAGAATCAATGTGTACGGTTTGGCTGTTTCCGGATAGAAGGCCCAGCCGGTGTTCGCATCGTCATCAATGACAGCTTCGGCAGAAAAACCGGGCTGACTGTGGGTTGCCGAGGCCGCACTGAAGCGCAGGTCCTTTCCGTCGAGCCTGGCGCGCACGCGGCTGAGCACGGCATTGCCGCTGTCGCTGCGGCCGGCTCCCTTGAGGGGCAGCCGCCGGTCGGGCACCGTTTCGATGCGCAGTCCGCTCAGGCCCGCCGACGCCACGGGAATCGTGATCGTATAGTCGGTGCGGTCGGGATTCGGACCCTCCACATAAATCGAATCGTCATCGAGAATGCTGAGGACGGGACCGCCGGTGGCCGCCATGGTGAGCGGACGCGCCACTTCCCATGCCACCGGAGCATCGCTGGCCAGTTCGCGCTCGGAGGCTTCGTAGGCAGCAAGGGTTGCGGGCGACTTCCCGGTTTCCTGCTCGGCCTTGCGGGCGCTGGCGGCGGCAGCTTCCAGTTCCTTGAGCTTCGCCTTGTCCTCTCCGGTGCCTACGGCGATCCATGGATCAGCGATGCGGTACTGCCCTCCTCCGGGCGGAACGCCGCTCTCGGGCACATTGTTGAACATCGCGAACATCCCGTAGTAGTCGCGCATCGTGATGGGATCGTACTTGTGATCGTGGCACTGCACGCAGGCCATCGTGAGCCCCAGCCATGTGGTCGCGGTGGTATCGACCCGGTCGAAGAGAATGACATTGCGCTGTTCTTCAGCGATCGCTCCTCCTTCTCCATTGAGCAGATGATTCCGGTTGAAGGCGGTCGCCACCAGCTGCTCCTCGCTCGGCTCCGGCAGAAGATCGCCCGCCAGTTGTGCAATGCTGAACTCATCAAAGGGCATGTCGGCATTGAGCGCCTGCACCACCCAGTCGCGCCACAGATACTGATGGGTGTCACCATCCTGCTGGAAGCCGTTGCTGTCGGCGTAGCGGGCCGCATCAAGCCATGGCAGCGCCATCCGTTCGCCGTAATGCGGCGACGCCATGACCCGGTCAAGGAGCTTCCCGTACGCCCCGGGATCGGGATCGGCCACAAAGGCGTCCACCTCGGCCGGAGACGGCGGCAGCCCCGTGAGATCGGCATGCACGCGCCGGATCAGGGTGGCCCGCTCAGCTTCAGGCGACGGCGCAAGGCCGGACGCCTCGAGCTTCGCCAGCACAAAGCGGTCGATCGGGTTGACGGCCCAGTCCTGCCGCTGCACCGCGGGAATTTCCGGCCGCTGCGGGGCGATAAAGGCCCAGTGGGTTTCATAGGCCGCTCCCTCGGCAATCCACCGCTGCAGCAGTTCTCGCTGCGCGGGACTGACCCGGCGATGCGAATCCGGCGGCGGCATCACTTCATCGGGATCATCACTCAGGAGGCGGCGCGCCAGTTCGCTGGCTCCGGGATCGCCGGGCACGAGGGCCCGCTTCTCCAGCGCGGCGGCCCGGTCATCGAGACGCAGTTCACCCTTCCGTTTGCTGGCGTCCTGACCGTGACAGTAAAAGCAGTTCTCGCTCAGGATCGGGCGGATGTCGCGGTTGAACGAAACGCCGCCGCCTTCCGCCGCGGCGGTGGTCCCTGCGGCCAGCAGCAGCAGCAGCACCCGCGGTCCCGATTTCGCTTCTCGTGTCATACCGGGCCATCTACGTGGCATCCGGCCCCGGACTGTCGGCCCGGGCGGCTCATTTCCGCAGCCCTCACTCCGTGTTTGCAGGCCTGCGCATTCTCCCCACAGATGAACGCATGAGAAGTCACGAATGGCACCGGCAGGATGAGGAAGCGGGCGAACGCCGCTATTTCCGTGCCGCCAAGTTCGGAACCCGCTGGTCCGTGCAGACCACCCTCAAATCGGAACCGGACTGGCACCGGCTCGACCCCATTCCGCTCCCCATTCTCGAGGAACTGCGCACCCAGCTCCTCAACAAATACCAGCGCCGCCGCGTGCCCTACGAATACGTCACCGCCATCGACCGCATGGTCTGCGACGCCGGTGGCGAGTCGGCCATCGCCGACCTCAGTCCATGAACGATGACGCGCACTGGATGCAGCTCGCCCTCGCGGAAGCCGCCCGGGGCCTCGGACTGACCAGCCCGAATCCCTGCGTCGGTGCCGCCATCGTCAAAGACGGACAACTCCTCGCCACGGGATGGCACCGCAAAGCAGGAGAACCGCATGCGGAAATCAATGCCCTGCGCGCCGCTTTGGAATTCCATGGACCCGACGCCGTCCGCGGGGCCACCGCCTACATCACGCTGGAACCATGCTCGACTTCCGGCCGCACGCCACCCTGTACCGGCGCCCTCATCGGCGCGGGCCTTGCCCGGGTCGTGTGGGGGGCCGACGATCCCAATCCGCGCCACGCGGGGCGGGCCGCCGCCATGCTCGGGGAAGCCGGCCTGGCTGTTTCCACCGGGGTCCTCGGCGAAGCCTGCACGGATCTGCTGGCTCCCTTCGCAAAGTTCATCACCACGGGCCTGCCATGGGTCATCGCCAAGGCAGGACTCAGCCTCGACGGCCGCATTTCCCGCCCGCCTCACGAGGGCCAATGGCTCACCTCGGAAGCCTCCCGCGCCGATGCCATGCAGCTGCGCATCCGTGCCGACGCCATCCTCGTGGGTGCCGCCACGGTCCGCGCCGATGACCCAGCCCTCACCCTCCGCGGCCCGGACATTCCGCCGGAGAAACTTCAGCCGCTCCGCGTCGTCCTCACCCGCTCAGGCCAGCTCCCGCCAGCCAGCCGCATCTTCACGGACGAGTTCCGCGACCGCACGCTCGTGTGCCATGATCAACCGCTGCCCGATGTCCTCCGCTCCCTCGCCGCCATGGGAGTCGTCACGGCTCTCATCGAAGGCGGCAGCCACCTCCATGCGCAGGCGTTTTCGGCGGGCCTTGTCGATGAAGCATGGCTCTACTACGCTCCCCTCCTCTGCGGCACTGGTCAGCCGCTGGTTTCCCCTGACAGCTTCGGCCCCGCCTCGGTCCAGCTCGTCACCACGGACGTCGTCCGCATCGGCAGCGATTTCCGCGTCCGTCTCCGCCGCCGTCCGTGACGGAAACGTGACGCGTGGCCATTAGCGGGCCGCCGCGGCCCATGGTATGGCTATGTCATCACAAAACATAGCAAAGGAATCAATATGAATCCCCATCAGCAACCGGAAGGCCCGGCCACCACCGACCGCCTTCAACCCCTCCGCGAAGTCGGCTCCATGGACAAAACCCAGTTCTGGGACATGGATGAAATCATGGAGGCCCTCCGCATCGCCAACCGCAAGGGCATCTCCCTCAGCAAACTCCGCCAGCCGGCTTCCTCCACGGAACCTGCCCGCCGCGCCAGCTGAAACCAGCGGCGGCCTCAAAACCCGCCAGTCCACCGGCAACTCCCGGAATGCGGGAGCAAATGACGGATCGGATTTCCCTCTCCGGGACAAATCCCGCAGCTGCCCGGCTCAGCGCGGAGCCCGCAGCCCCCGCGCCACATGCACCATGAAGGCGCAGCCGATCACCGGGGCCGCCAGATTCAAAAGCGGAATCGTCCCCAGGAGGGTAATGCCCACGCCGGCCATCCAGAGGGTCCAGCGGTTTGCCCGCGTCCACTCCCGGACGTCCCCGCGCGGCATCCTCCGTAGCGCCACCTGCGCATAATACTCCCGCCCGCACAGCCATCCGTTGACGGCATAAAACAGCATCATGCCCGCCCCCAGCAGCAGGCTTCCCACAATGTAGACGGGCAGCATGAGCAGATTCACCACCACCATCAGCACCATCACCTTCACGGCCACCACCAGACCATCCCGGATCGCGGTTCCCCGCGGCGGCCCCAGCTCCGGATAGTGCCTCCCCTCGATCCGGTCCGCAATCCCATCCAGAAAAAGCGACTGCAGGACCCCGAACACCGCGGGAAACATCAGCAGCGACAGCACCACCCCAGCCAGCCCGCCCAGCATGTGCAGCGTCCGGTCAAGCCAGACCGATTCCGCCCAGCGGCTATGCCCCAGCAGCCACCACGACAGGCCCCCCACGACCGCATAACCAGCCACACTCAGCAGCACGGCCTTCACAAGGGTCACCGTCAGCCGCGGATCCAGTAAATCCCGCAGTGTCTTTCGCAGCGCTTTCACCATCCGCCACCATCCCATCACCCCCAGCACCTTGCAACGCCGCTCGCTTGCACCCCCACCGCCCCGCCTCCACCATCCCGTTTCCTCAGTCCCACCACCGGTCGGCATGGCGAAATGGTAAACGCAGCGGACTTAAAATCCGCTAGTCCGCGAGGACTTTGAGGGTTCGAGTCCCTCTGCCGGCACTATTAGTGTCTAAGAGCCTGTTGAAAAACCCGGACTGGTAGCGCGGCGAGGAATTGTTCCACAGGGCAAGGCGCAACAAAGGAGAAGGTCGAGACCTTCGACTGCGGCGCAACAAAGCCTTGTGGAATAGGGCCTGCCGCCCGCAGGGGATCCCCCCCCAAACCCACGGCGCAGCCGCTCATCCAACCACCGCGGACTCCGGATCCGCTGCCGGGACCGGTTTTTCAACAGGCTCCTAAGGATACGTGGATTGTGTAATCCGTGGGCAGGCTGCAGAAGTCCGGGTGTGGAAACTTGCCGCGCCGGACCGGACCGTAACCCCATCCCGCGGGCGACGAAGCAGCTGGAAGAAACCGGGAAGAGCAGGGAACCCATCCTGACCAGTTTCCCGTCCTGCATTCTTGTTTCTGCGGCCGTTTCCCCCCATTTTTCTGCGGCAAACGCCGTGCGCATCGAAAAATCCCTGCATGCCCACTCACGGCCTTCGCCGACCACGTTTCTCTGAAACTCCGCACCCAACCGATCCTTCCCGTAAAACCATGAGGCACCCACTGATTTTCCTCCTGTTGTCCACACTCACCGCCTCCCGGGCCATCGACTACCCTCACAAGACCGCAGAACCCCAGCAGTCGGGCTGGCCCCTGACCGCCGAAGAACGCGCCTACATCACCGGGAAACCAGAACACGACCGCCGCCCCGGCCGCGAAAGCAATCAGCACCTCCCGAAGCTCTGGCCGGTCGTCCCGTGCGCAGGCTTCTTCGGTGGCGATGCATGGCTCAAACTTCACGAAGCCCACGTCCGCACCGTGCAGGCAAATCAGGGGCCCATCGATGTCCTCCTCGTGGGCGACAGCATCACGATCCAATGGGCCGAATCATGGAAGAAGCATTTCCCCAGCCTCAGGACCGTCAACATCGGCATCGGGGGAGACAAAACCCAGAATGTTCTCTGGCGTCTCGATCATGGCGGCACCGACGGCCTCCAGCCCAAAGCAATCGTCCTCATGATCGGCAACAACAACATGTTCTTCACCCCGGAAACAGGCACGGAAGCCGCCGCCCGCGGCATCCAGATGTGCGCCCGGAACCTCCACGCAAGATTCCCCGAAGCCCGTATCATCGTCACCGATATCCTGCCCGCCCACGCCCCGGGCCAGCGGTTCTACGAGGACATCCGGGAAACCAACCGCGCCCTCCTCCCGCTCGGTGCCCAGAACCTCGACATTTCGCCAAAGGTCCAGCGGCTCAACCTCTGGCCTCATTTCACCAACGACGATGGCTCGATCCAGAAGGATCTCTTCACAGCCGATCAGATTCACCTCTCCGAGGCAGGCTACGCAGTCTATGCGGGGAAACTCAAACCGATCCTTGCAGCCGCACTGTCCGGAACGGCGAAACCCACGCCCGACTGAGCTGCCCGCCGCCGCCGCTTCCTGAAATCGCCGTTACAATGGCCTGCGGAGCAACGTTCTGGTGGGCATGCCTGACCTCCGCATTACTGCCCTGCTCCTGACCCTGCCCCTGCTGGCCAGGGGAGAAGAAACGGTCCGCTTCAACCGGGACATCCGGCCAGTCCTCTCGGACAAATGCTTTCATTGCCACGGACCGGATGAAAAGGAACGGAAGGGCGGACTGCGGCTCGATGTGCGCAGCGACGCACTCAAGGGCGGGAAATCCGGTCAGCCCGCCCTCGTCCCAGGCCAACCGGACGAAAGCGAGGTCATTCGCCGCGTCCTGACAGACGACGAAGACGATCTCATGCCGCCACCGGACCTCCACAAGGCCGTGACTCCGGCGGAAGCGGAAACCCTGCGCCGCTGGATCGCCCAGGGTGCCACCTACGAAGGCCACTGGGCCTTCCTGCCTCCCATCGCGGAAACCCCACCGCCCGGAGCCGACCACCCCATCGACGGCTTCCTCCTCCAGACACTCCAGAAACACAGCCTCGCGTTTTCCCCGGAAGCCCCGCGCGAAACCCTCATCCGCCGGGTCACCCTCGACCTCACAGGCCTCCCGCCTTCCCCCGCAGAAATCGACGCCTTCACCGCCGACACCAGCCCGGATGCCTACGGGAAAGTCGTCGACCGCCTCCTCGCTTCCCCGCGCTACGGCGAACACATGGCCGCCCAGTGGCTCGACCTCGCCCGCTACGCCGACAGCAATGGCTTCCAGACCGATTCCTCCCGCGTCATGTGGCCATGGCGCGACTGGGTCATCAATGCCTTCAACCGCAACCTCCCGTTCAATCAGTTCACCATCGAACAACTGGCCGGCGACCTCCTCCCGGAACCAAACCGCGACCAGCTCGTGGCCACCGGATTCAACCGGAATACCCGGCTCAATGGCGAAGGCGGACGCATCGTGGAGGAATGGTTCGCGGAAACTGTCATCGACCGCGTGGAAACCACCGGCCTCACATGGATGGCACTCACGCTGAACTGCTGCCGCTGCCACGACCACAAGTACGATCCCATTTCCCAGAAGGAATTCTATCAGTTCTTCGCATGGTTCAATTCCAATGAGGAAAGCGGCGTGCTCGACTCGGAAGGCGGCAACCGCGGCGGCGGCAATTCCGCCCCAGTCCTCCCCCTCGCGTCCCCGGAACAGGAATCGGATGTCGCCCGGCTCAAGTCCGCCATCACGGAAGCCGAAGCAGCGAAGACCACGGCCGAGCAAGCCCTCCCCCAGCTCCAGACCCCATGGGAAGAGAAACTCCGCGCCGTCCTCGCCTCGTCCCCGCAGACATGGCAACCCCTCCGGGATGAAACGGTCCGCTCTTCGGGTGGAGGCGACTTCACCCGGCAGCCGGATGGTTCATGGCTCGCCGGCGGCAAAAACCCCCCGCACGATACCTACGAAATCGAGGCCCCGCTCGCCGCTGGATCGTTCACAGGCATCCTCCTCGAAGTCTTCCCCGATGCCTCGCTGCCCAACCAAAGCCTCGGCCGCGGCTTCAATGGCAATTTCCTCCTCACCGGCGTCGAAGCCGACATCGTCGCCCCCGATGGCACGGTCACCGCAGCCGACTTCACCCGCGCCGGCGCAGACTACGAACAGCAGGGCTTCACCGTGGCTGCCATCGTGCGCGATCAGCCCCGCCCCGTGAAAGGCAAACGCGCCCGCGCCGCCAACCGCAGTCAGTCGGGCTGGGCCGTCGATGGCAATGCCGCGGACAAACGCCTCCCCCGCAAGGCCTTCTTCGCCTGCGAACCGACCACCGTGCCGGAAGGAGCCCGGCTCCGCGTCCGCCTGCTCCACGGCTCCAGCCACCCGGATCACAACATCGGCCGCCTCCGCCTCAGTGCGACGGCTCTGCCGCCCGCAGCCATCTCAGTGGGCGAAGCAACCTTCCATCCTGACCTGCGGACGGCCCTCGAGACCCCCGCGGATCAGCGCAAACCCGCACAGCAGCAGGCCCTCGCCAAATACTTCCGCGAAAACGGGGACCACCCGCTGCGCGCCGCCGAAGACCGCCTCGCCGCCGCCCGCAAGGCCCTCGCCGAACTCGAAGACGGCTTCATCACCACCATGATCTTCCGCGAACGCAGGGAACCCCGCCAGGCGGTCGTCCTCAAACGCGGCGAATACGACAAACCAGGCGAACCCGTCAGCCGTGCCCTCCCCGCCGTCCTCCCCCCGCTCCCGGAAGGTGCCCCCGTCAACCGGCTCGGCTTCGCCCAGTGGCTCGTCAGCGGCCAGCACCCCCTCACCTCACGCGTCTGGGTCAACCGCGCATGGGAACGCTTCTTCGGCCATGGCCTCGTCCGCACCACGGAAAACTTCGGCTCGCAGGCGGAATGGCCCACGCACCCGGAATTGCTCGACTGGCTGGCAGTGGAATTCGTCCGCCGGAACTGGGACATGAAGGCCATGCACCGCCTCATGGTCACCAGCGCCGCCTACCGCCAGGATTCCCGCATCTCCCCGGAACTCCTCGCCAAAGACCCCGATAACCGCCTCCTCGCCCGCGCCCCCAGACTGCGCCTCTCCGCCGAAGCCCTCCGCGATCAGGCCCTCGCCGCCTCCGGTCTGCTCATCGAGAAAATCGGCGGCCCCAGCGTCCGTCCCTACATGCCCGCTGCCGTCTGGGACGAAACCAGTGTCTACGGCGACCTCCGCAACTACAAGGCAGACACAGGCGAAGGTCTCTACCGCCGCAGCCTCTACACCATCTGGAAACGCACGGCCGCTCCCCCCACCATGCTCCTGTTCGATACCCCGAACCGCGAAATCTGCACGGTGAAACGCTCGCGCACCAATACCCCGCTCCAGGCCCTCGCCCTCCTCAACGAAATCACATGGGTCGAAGCCT
>Ga0315903_10002865_pt1 | contig 24661 bp, 8 predicted proteins | sample LakEriMetagenome_7_FD_203524 | JGI IMG/M metagenome (GOLD analysis project Ga0315903, IMG submission 203524) | Freshwater fungal communities from buoy surface, Lake Erie, Ohio, United States - Buoy 2 MA119 | ecosystem: Environmental > Aquatic > Freshwater > Lake | place: USA: Lake Erie, Ohio... | reverse complement strand
TATCTTGTTTTATAAAAGTCAGGTTTAAGTAGATCATCATCTGATGAAGGTACGTTAGATACACCTAACATATTAAGATAATCTCTTCTGAACTTTGCTTTAAGAGTGGGATCATTATAAACTTGATCTACAATTGCAAAAGCTTCATCATCATTATTTCCTGCTCCTCGTGCTTTTTCAAAAATAAATCTCTTCTCATAGTCTTCAGGAGTAAATCCTGCAACAAAAGAACCAGTTCCTTTATAAGCTCCTTTTTCTGTTCTTGAATATCCTTCAGTTGCTGATTGTTTTACTACTTTATACTTATTAGTACCAAAATCTGCATTTGAATTTAAAGCTCTACTAAGAATAATTCTATCTTGGAAACCAGGATTAAATTGACCAGTTATTCTAACTTGAGAACAAGTCTTATCTAAACAAAGTATTGTCTTATCATCAATACCTTTTTCAATAATAGCATTTGCTCTTTTTATAATTTGAACATTCTCTGGAGACTTTGCCATAAAGTCTATTACTGATTGTTTCTGTGTCTGTGTGTCTACAGCAACTTTTCTAGGGTCAAACTTTACATTAGTAACCTTTCTATAAGTACCATCAGATTGTAATATAAAGTCTCCCTCTTTTAAGTTCCATGCATCTTTTTCAGATTTAATGACAGCATCAGCAGGTAAATCTTCTTTTCTATAAGACTTAGGACTTGTTTTAACTTCTCCTTTACTTTGATATCTATCAAGTTGCCCACCTCTAGCAAAAGTATTTTGAGCAAAAGGCATGTCATAGCCACCCATTTCCATACCATATGCAGCCATAGGCATTTGCTCACACGGTACACAAATTTGTGACATAGTTCCAGAAGGAGCAATTACTTTTTTACGGCAAGGGCAGTCCTGCATATTTTGTTCATACTGCTCTTGGTATTCATACAAATTTTTATAGAATTCAATTTCTTTTTCAAGATTTTTGTCATTCTGAAGCTTGTTCGGATTATTTTGATTTAGCATTTGCTCCATCCATTCATCAGGTGGATAACCAGCCTTATTTAAAGCTTTCATAGATTCTCCAAGATAATTTCTATCTACTATACCTTTTTGTTGTCTTTGGTCCTCATCTAAATTCATATAGTCAACGCCATAAGTACCATTATCAAACTGAATTACTGGTATGTGATTATCTTTATACTGTTGAAGGATAAACTCATCAGCAGGCTGTGTAAAATAATCTGGATTGTCTCTAATTATATTATCATATAAATTTATTAGCGGTGTATCATTTTTTCTAACCTTATTAAAATACTCATTAATCTGTTCTGGAGTATAATTTTGCATGTGCTGATCTAACTGAGGAACACATCCATAAACAGGATCCCACACCATACCTTCTGGACATGGTTCTTTAGATAATTCTTGAGCAGCTTTCTTTAATGTTCTTTTAGATGTACCACCATAACTCATCATTCCTTCCATTGGCATACCAGACATGTCTTCTTGTTGCATTGCCATTTGATCCACAGGAGGCATTCCTTCTTCTTCAACACTCTGCATCATCTGCATTTCTTCTGGAGTACCTTGTTGCTGAACTTGCTCTTTTGGTAGCAGATCTTCATCTTTAATACCCATTGCTTCCATATAAGGTCTAGCTACTTCCGGTATACCTTGAGGGAATCCTTTTTTAGACTCTTGAGCCAAAGCTAAAGCACCCAGTTTTAAGACTGATTGCTTGATCATCAACTCTGCAGTTTTTTTGTCTAGAACATCTGATTCAGGATCTTGTAATATTTTACGGTATTTATTTATATCATATGCTTTAGCAAGTGTAGCTGGAGTAAATCCACCTTTACCACATGGTTTGTTAAACATTTTAAGAATATTACAATCTGTAATCTTCATTGATCTAGTATCACTAAAGATGAATGTACCATCAGGAAGATTTAAAGGTACACCACCTTCTGTGTGTCTAGGACCTGTAATTTTATAATGTTCTGGAAAACCATCACCATTAATATCACCATATGCAGTTTCACCACCTTCAGCTTCAAGATTAGCAGTCGCTCTATCTTGTGGCCCAAGAGAGTCTCTTACTTCTACATCTTTTTTACCTGTGTATTGATCAATATCATTACCTCCCATAGCTGTAGGGTAAATTGCTAAGGAACCAAATCTCTGAGGATATGGTGTTCCTCCTTTAGCCATAACATTACCACCGTACTTTGATTGAATACCTTTACCCATTACTCCTTCAAATCCTTCAGAATAAGGTGCACCTGGCTTCATACCTGGATACAAAACTTTCTGAGCATTAATGTCATATGTTCCAGGATCAGTATAAGATATAAGAGGCTCTTGTGCTCCTGCAGTTCTTAAATATGCATTTTCATCAGCCATATCTTTTTGAGCTCTTCTATCTGCAATGCCTGTTTGTTCACCAAAATATGATAGGGCATTCATACCAAGATTGGCTATATTATTTATGTTTTTAGGATCAAATTCTTTTATTGAATACATTGATGCTTCCCAATCCTGATCTTGTCTATCAGAAGGACTAGGCCCTAAACCCCAAGCTTTTCTTACTTCAGGTTCAGATGCTGCCCATGCTTCTTTTGAAGTTTTTGGTTTAAGGACAGGCATATCATTAAGCTGAGTATTTACTGAAGAACCTGTTGCATTACCTTGATATGTCTGTAGACCATCTTGTGCTTTTTTATTTCTTGAGAAGAAATTTGATAATTTACCTTTAGATCCTCTACCACTATCTTGTGGCTCATAGGCACCTTTAAGAGCATAACTAAACTTTTCACGTAAATTAGAAAATGGTCCTTGGCTATCATCATCTCTTCTTCCAAATAAACCTTTTCTTTCTTTTTCTAGATCAGAAGCATTATCTGCTTGTTGATCAAACTCAGGTCGAAATGTATATTTCTTTGCGCCAGGACCAAGTCTCTCTTTTGTAACACTCCATCCTGCCATATCTTTACCAAACAAATTATCTGTAAAAGGTAAATTTGTACCTGCATATGTTGGTTGGCCCATTACATTTTTCCATCTTCCTTTATTATAAGGTATCATGGAACCAAAAAGGTTATCACTAAAATAAGGGACTTTATTAATAGTTGGATTGTAATAGTTTGGATAACCTGCTAATTTACCGGCATTAAGAAAAAGTTGCTGTTGATCAGAAAGATTATTATTAGTATTAGTATCAGGAGCTTCGCTTGCAAATGAAAGATCAGTAAGTCTTAAATTAGAATCCAAGGCTGATTGTTGATTCCAGTAATCAATTTCTTCTTGTGTAAGTTGTTTGGTATTACCCCACTTATCTGTTACCGTTAATCCAGTTTGTGCTTGTGTTAAATTAGGTATAGAAGGATCATTACCTCCATATACATATTTGTATAATTCAGGATTAATTGCTCCACCAAATTGAGAGAAATATGTATCTGCAAATTGCTCAGCTTGTTTTTCTACATTGTAGAGTTCTACATTATTCTTTACTGAATTAAGAAACCCGGTAACTTTTTTGTTACGGCCATTAAGTATGTCAGTAGAATCTGCTGTTTCTTGCTCATTTTTTACAGCATCACCTAATTGTTTCTTAGCTAATTTTACAGTAGACTTAACAAGCTTTCTTTTAGCTTTATTTAATTCTGCTCCATATTTAGCTTCTCCGTACAATAGGTCATCCATAAACATATCATCTTCAGAACTTATTCTTTCATCTTCCATCATAGCCTGTCTTCTTCTTTCAGCATCCATTAGATCTTCTTGGACTGCTAAATCTGACATTGGTTGTTGAGTAGACTGAGCTGTTTGTGGAGACTCTTGTTGTGTATATTGCTGCAAATACTGTGCTGCCGTATTAATAAGCTGGGCTGCTGCTTCCTGACCATATTTCTGTGCTAGCATTTGATAAACACTTTGAGGATCAGCTCCTTGACCGCCTTGTTCCACTGGTGCTAGAGCTGAGACAACTTGCATAAGAATTTGCTGTTGATCTGTTTGCTGTTGCATACCTGCTTGAGCTTTTGAAATAAAATTGGATAAAGGATTTGCTACTTTACCGATTCCATCTTCAGCTTTATAGATTCTTACTCTTTTCTTCATACTATGTTATATATACATTAATATACAAATTTTTAAAAGACTTAATAAACTTTTAAAGTTTACTTACTGCCACCATATTTATTTAACTTCATTTTAGAATAAGCATCTTTTGCTGTAAATGGATTACCAAGAAGAGACTTATAAGCTATTAAACTATTAGCTTTAATGGTTTTAACAAGTTGTTGTCTCCATTTTTCAAATTGCTCAGGTGATGCATTTTTAATATCATCAGATGTTAAACCTAAACTTCCTCTATGCTCCGTTACAACTATTTTAGGATCAGCTGTATACAACCATCCTTTCTCATCTTGCATGTCGTTTAAATATTTAAGTTGATAAGGAACTTCTTTATTTAGATCTTTTGTTAAATTACCTAACATTCCTTTAGAAATATCTCCTTTATTCCGTAAAGATGGCACATTGTAATCTCTAAGATATGTTTGAAGCTGCTTTTCAGCTTGAGGAAATATAAACTTACTTTTAAAATTAGGCATAGAAGCATTTGGATAAAGTAATGAAAATAACTCTTCCCTACTTGTATCTCCTAAAAGTGAGTTCCATACGGCCATTCCTGGATTTTGTGGATTATCAATATCAAACTGATCTCTTGCATTCTGGTAATCAACTTGCTGTTGTGCCATTTTAATTAATTCGTCATCTGTAAAAAAATCTTTACTAGATAATTGATATTGTGGCCCAGCTGCAAATCCTAACATCTTATTTAAGGCATGTGTTTCTTCAGGTATGGCATTAAGAATATTTGCAGATGGAAGTTTTGTAAAACGTGGAGCTACTTGCATCATACCTTCAAGATCTTGTATTATCTTTCCAAATTGAGCTTTATGTAAACCTCCATATTTATTTGAGGATAAGTTTGACAAACCAGATTTATGCTCCCATGGATTAGATAAATAAGGTGTGTTTATTGGTTTATATCCTCTTAAATCAATAGTCCTTACTGCTTCTAATAATTTATCACCTCTTTCTCCTATATATGGCCAATATTCATTATCTTTTCTAGCAGCAATAGATCCAGGCTGCCACTTATTATCTAAAAGTCTAAATGAATCAATTGGGTAAGCAGAAGTTCCGTAAATAAATGGTTTTTCAGAATAATATTTTTGGAACCAATTAGCTGGACTACCTGTAGAAAAATCCATAGGAGGTCTTACTTCAGACATATGTGTTCCATATATTCGTAAATGTTTTCTTGCCTCTTCTGCATTTTTAAACTTACCAGTAAATAACATGTCTTGACCAGGTCCAGCAGATACAGGAGCTGCTCTATAACCTATTCCTTTAAGTGGAACGTGTGTGCTCATATATTGTGCAACTTGTATCGGGTCATCAATACGATATCCTGCTCGTGCTAAATGTATCATTTCATCAAGAGTCATTTGATTTACATTAGGATCAACAGCTCTATATGTAGTATTAAAATTTTTAAGGGCTTTTTGTACAACTGCATTTCCTAAATTTGGATATTTTCCAAGCAAACTAATATTTACATCTTTACCTAACAAATCAGCTTGTTGTAGTTTTCTTGCAATGTCTGCTTGTTCTGAAAATAAATATGATATATTTGGACCTGTGCCTGCATCCTGTATATCTTTTACAAATCTTAAAGGAGTTTGTGTAGTAAGATATTTACTTAACTGAGATACAGGAGGCATAATATACTCACTTAATGTTTTGGCAGCAGGTGCTAAATATTTTGTTAAACCAAACTGAGCTTCCGGTAATTCACCTCCATACTGATTAGGAGATAGTCCTGATAAACCAGGTTTATAATTCCATGGATTAGATAGATTTATATCTAAGTTTTGTATTCCACTTTTAACACCTTTTTGATAAATGTTATTTAATTTTTGTTGTATATCTGCTCTTTGCTCAGGTGACATATTAGTATCACCTGCTAGCAAGTCTTCATATTTTTTAATTTGATCAAAATAGAATCTATCTAGCTCACCAGATTCTCCAAAAGAAATAGCTGGTTTTCCACCCATTGTTCCAAACTCATTAAGTTCTTTTCCAAAAGGTCTATAATTACCAAAGTTATTATTCCATATTGTAGCTCTATTAGATGTGCTCCAGTTTTCTGGTAAATAGAATGGAGCACTTCCAGCTGGTCTTTCAGATCTTAACTTAGGATCTGCTTTATAAGTTATCTTATCTAGTTGTCTCTTTAATACTGCATCAGGAGAAATTTGTTCTTCTTCTGCTTCTTTCAGCATGGCATCAAAATTACCTTTATGCTTTGCCATTAACTTATCAATCATCATTTCCTCATTAGTAGCAAAGTCTGATCTTTTTAATAATGGTTGTTTACCATATGTAGCTAAGTTAGACATTCTTTGATTAGCTAACCATCCTTCACTAAAAGGTTTAAAGTTAAAGTCACCTATGTCACTAAATGCTTTTGAGCTAAATGGTGGTAATGTAGATTTATAATAATTAAAGTCTAATCCTGCTCCTTTAAATTCTTTAGGTTTATTTGGATCATATTCATATGTCCAGTTGCCTCCTTGCCAAGGTTGTCCTTCTGGTTTAAAAGGAGAATAAGAATCAGCAGGATATTTTATTGGAACACTAACATTCGGACCCATGTAATCATCTAGATTATAATATATGGGAGCCGCTTTTCCAGATAAACCAAGAGCTCCTGAGTTTCCTAATAAACCTTGTGAAGAAGCTGCAGGATTTGTACCCGCACCATAAAGTTTAATTTGTCCTAATTGCGGTCCTAAAGCTTTATTAAATCTAGAAGTAAATCCTGGCAATAGTTCTTTAGTTGCTGATGACCATCCAGGATTTTGTATAGCTAATCCTTTTGTCAATGCTGGGTTAGTCCAAGAAGCACTAAGAGGTAAATTAGTTGCTATTTTTCCTGCGTACATACCCGGTCCTGTTAAACCTTTAGTAACATCATATAATGTTTTTGCTCCTTTTGCAAATGGTGCTAACGATAAGCCACTATACAATGTATTTTTTAAACCTTCTGCAATATCACCTTTTTGAAAAGCATCATATGCTTGCTCAGCAAGACCCTCATCTTTTAATGTTTCATAACCAAAGTATGCATTAAGCGCATTACCTGCAGTAAGTCCAGGTATTGAAGCTATTGGAGTATTAAGCATTGAACTTCCTAAACCAAGACCTCCCCAACTAGTTGGAGCAAATGCAGTTCCTGTAGCTATTGCTCCGGGCAGATAATATAATGGATGTGATTGAACACTTTGCATATTAGCAGCAGTCATGCCTTTATTATATTTATCTCTTTCTTCAGGAGATAAATATACAGTTTGACCTGCATAATCATCTGGGCTAACTTGTGTAGTTATAAGTTCTCCCGTAGTAGGATCAACTCCATATGGTTGCTCAAATGAATACTTATAACGTTGACCCTTTTGTGTCATTTCTTGAGGTCTCCATGATGCGTCATCTGCAATATCAACGGCTTCTTTTCCTTGTTTCCATTTTGACTGAAGCTGTTCTTGCGTAGGTGAATACTTTTCTTGAAATTTATCTGCACCTAATTTAGTATAATCTTGTGCTCTTTTACGCAAGGCATCTTGCTCATCCCAAAACTGACTCAAAGCTCCTGTTGAAAATAAAGAGCCTGCCGGAGCATTTGCTTTATCTATAATATTTTCTGCAGCAGATTTTCTTTCTATAGATAAGGGCTCATAAGCATTATCTGCCTCCAGCTTAATAAGTTCATTTGTTTTAGGTTTCCAACCCCATTTACCAGATCTTAATTTATTAATAACTTGTGCATTCCACTTCTCGTCATTTCTAGCATTTGGTGAAGTAACATCAAAGTTATTAATATCATAAGCATCAATAAATGCTGCATCTCTTGCTAGAGTAATTATATCATTATCTGACCATTTATCCTGAAGATCTGTTGATGTATCTATTTTACCATAATCAGAAGAAGCCATTATATTAGACTTTAGATATGGAGGTTTATACGCTGGGTTATACGCATAATGTTGTTTTACTGATGTCTCAATCTGATTTAATTTTTCAGTTCCAATCTGTTTTTTAATATCAGTAACTTTACCATATCCTCTCTTTTCAAGATCTTTTAAAGTTTCGCCAACTGACTTACCATTTTTAATTGATCCATCAAGTATAGTCTGATATACCTCATTAGCAGGAAACATTTCTACAAATCCTCTTTCTTTATTTACATTAATGTAAACTCCTTGAGTTTTTAAGTTTTTTTCTAAAGACGGATTTTGCTTAATAATCTTATTATAATCATAAATAGGTATTGTTTCAATCGGTGTTACTTTTTCATTAGCACCAAGATTTTTATAATAGTTTTCTCTTTCAGCATATTTTTTTTTGTTAAGCTCTTCATTAATAGATTGATTCTGAGAATAATAATCTATTATATAATCTCTTAACTCATTTGCTGAGGTTTGAGTGTTTATTCTTTCTTGAGAAATTAGAGGGTCTATTGTAGGTGTTTGAGTTAAAGGAAACGCTTCTTGTCCTGGTTCAATTAAGTCTGGAGCTGTTCTTGCCCAAGCACCTGGTAAATAACTATTTCTTTTTTGTTTACCTTTTTGTGCTTTAGGTATTTCATCTAAATACTCAACTACATAGCCTCCTTTTCTATATTCATTAATCTCATCTTCTGTAAGATTAATAATCATATCTTTTGTTTTTTTAGCAAAGTCTATAACTGGTTGATTAACATATTTATCTAAGTAATTCTGAGGTTCTGAATAACCAAGCGCACTAAGACCTGCGGCACCTAGAACTCCATAACCATATCTTTCAAGAAGAGCTTGAGCATTACCTCCCATAGTTCTCCAATCAAACTCATCATTTCTTAGTTTATCCATATTAACATCAATGTATCTATTAGAAAAAAGTAGTCTTCTGTGAAATGATAAACCAGGATCATCAATTGAAATTTTAGGCATACGATTACCTTGTGCATCTGTAACCAAAACCCCCCTTCTATTCGGTATATTTATGTATCCTAAATTAGAGCCTGGGGTAGCAGTATTAAATTGTGCTGCAAATACACCTGGATAAGCTTCATTAACTTTATTAGGAGCTGCCCAGTTTCCTTCACCTGGTATTTGTGATTTACCAAGTCTTAACAATGCTCCATGAGAAGGATCTAAACTACGAGACAGTTTTACATAATCTAATGTATCACCGAATTTTCTGAAAGCTGAATCATCTCCTTCTAATTTTTTTCCAATAGGAAGAACATTTAAAGGACTTCCTGTAAAAGGTCCTATACCAATATCAGGATCAAGACCCATACCGAAAGTTAGAAAATGTACAGGGTTAACCATCCCAGGAGCAAAAGTTTTAGCTAGTGTATTTGCTGTAGTTATAGTACCTATATTACCCATTCTTGCTAAATTTTTAGCATTAGCTAATACAGACTTAATTAATCCAGTTTGTGCTTTAGGTAAACCTGTTATCTTATACTTTGCCATTACTTAACTATTTCTAATGTATAACCTAATTTTTCTAGTTCTCTCATCTTAGCTTTATCAACTGTATCTCCTAATTTATATTCACCACCGGCTTTGTAATCTTCAGACATAGCACCTGCGCCAATTGCTGCAGGTATTGCATATACACCTTTATTAAACATTTTAATAAAGTCCTTACTCTTTAATAAATTTAAATAAGCTTTTGAGTGCTTTTGAGGATTGCTCATTAAAAACTCAGCTACCTTAGAATCATCCAAGGTATCCCAATGATGTTCAAGAATACCTTCATCTACAAGTTGATCTCTTAAGTTAGTATTTATATATGCATCAATTTCTTGAGGTTTTTCAAAATATTCATAGATGCTATAATCAGCACCTTTAAAAGCAGGTTTTATTAATTTATCTGCAAATGCAGGATTTGTTTTATTTATTTCTGTTAAAGGTTCTAATGTAGAAGACATAAAATCCCCCCAGGCATTTGAGTAAAAATTAGGGATAGCCATAGTGTAGTGATGTTTACCTTCATGGGGTAAAATTCTTCTTACGTCACTTGGATCTGTATTATCATATAATACAATTTTTCTGTCTCTTATACTTGTAGGATGTCCTAAAACATTTTTCATTTTACCTTCATCAGTCCAACCTGAATATCCTCCACTTCCATCATCAGGATTTTTTTCTATCTTTATATTCAAAGGTAACTCGCCTATGTTACGTTCATCTAAATGTTTTTCAAGCTCTTTTAAACCTTGTACATAATTAGTCCCGTACTCAGCATCTAATGCTGCAGCTCTTTCAAAATTTCTAGGGTCTGTTGCACGATTAACATAATGTGGTGCAGCTTTATTTATTACCTTTTCTAAATCAGTCATTCCATATTTAGGAAGAGTTATTTCCGGTAATTCAAGTTCTAGTTGTGGCAACTTAGGAAGTTGTAAAGTTTCTAAGTTTGTAGTTGTTCTAGAAAATGGTTTTAGTAAACTTGTAAGCTTAGAAAGTCCTGATTGTGCTTTTGGTAAACCTCCATATTTAAATGTAGCATTTCCTAGATCAAGAGTATTTAAGTTATTCTGAGAAATGTTTTGTACTGGTCGTAGAGGTAATTTACCAGGACCATAATATGTTGGATTAGTTCTAGCTATTTCCTCAAGCATTGGAATTTTATCCATCTCATCTGGATGATATCTATATACATGCGTTGTATGTGTCATCCAGTCTTCAGGGCTATCAACTCTTCCCCAACTATCTTTAGATCCTGAACTGTGTAAATAAGCTGGCTCATCATTATTAGTACCTGTATACTTAATCATATGTCCATGGCCATCATAAAGTTCTGAAACAAGGTCTCCCCTTTGTAATATTTCTGGTGGTATATTACCTACACCTTTATATGTACCTACTAATTCAAATGGAGTTTTATTTTCTTTTACAGCTTTATTAAATCTATAGTTTGATAATGTATGCTCTGTATCAATTGAAGGATCTATACATCTTAAACTACCTGTTGCATAATTTGAGCAATTTGGAGCTAATGTATTTAACTGTTGATTAGCTGATTTTATTCCTATTTTATTGAAAAGTTTCTCAGCACTTACATCTTCATTCCAAACTTTTTCAGCTATTGCATTATCTGTTTTTAGGGAGTCCGTGATTGCCCTATCTCGGTTATCTAAGATCTCTTGGATTTTGTCTGTTTCTTCACATCTATCTGTATCACAAACTACTCCCTTTTGAATGCCTGTCTGAGCTTTAGTAAGTTCAGGAATAGATATATCTTCTACTACATAGCCACCTTTCTTATACTCTTCTATTTCTTCTGGTGTAAGTTCTAATTCTATATAACCGCCTGTATTTATATTATAGTCTAATTCATCTGGAACATAATCCTGATACCAAGTTCCAGTAGGTGTTTGAAACCACTTTAGCTGCATACTGGGAACCTTTATTGTATCAGGTTTAATTGGAGTTAGGGATTTTGTTGGAAGTTCAATTAATTGTGAATCTTGAGGTAACTGAACAGACTTAGGAACTTCTTCACTATTTAATTTATAATCTAAACCTTCTTGCTTTAAAAGTTTAAGTAATCCAATATTTTGTTCAGCTGTACCTTTATAATCTGCTTTACCTGTTGCTTGCTCATACAGTTTTTTTCTATTTGCATATGATGCTGGAGCTTTTTGTGTTTTAAGCCATGCAGCTAAATCCGTATCTAAATTAGGTTTATATTCTTTATATACTACTGGTTGAACAGGTTTTTTATAGATAGGATATCTAGTACCGATAATTTTGCCAAGTTCAGTATCCTCATAAACTTTTAACTGACTACCTGACTTAGTAGGATAGTCTGTAAAAAATCTGGGCTTCCCACTACTATATTTATCATAACCGCCTCCTGAATTTTGTAGTATTCCATACTTAATTGCTCCAATTTTAGGATGTATACTTTTATCAACATATCCATCCGTTGACCACTCCTCTATATAAGAAGGATCAAAGCCTTTAGAAGTAATAGTGTTTATATAGTTACTTTTAGCAGCTTTAAATTTATTATACAAAGCCATGCTATCAGTATAAGCTTTTATACCCGGATCATTAGGATCACTTGTATATCTTACATTTTTACCTGTCTGAGCTTTAACAAGACCTCCGTCTTTTTTAATTATAATGTTGTACCCAGCATTAGGACCTCTGTCAAAGTCACTAGAGTAAAAGTTATCATAATTTTGGTTAGTTATACCACTCTCATTATGCATCCATTCTCTAAATCTACCATTATCTATAACAATAGGTTTTACTTTATTATTATTTTTAATAAAGTTATTTATTTGATTGGCTGTCTTTTTAGTATCTTTTCCACTATGTGAAACAAATATTGAATTCTTACTGTTTCCAGAATGTAATATTAGTTTACCCTCTACTTGAGCATTCTGATAAATTGGTCTGTCATTTGCATCAACTAATCTTAATTTACCATCATGTACTTTAGCTTTAGAGACGTATCTACCATCATCATATCTATTAGGTACAATTTTAGTATCAGGTTTAAAACTTTTAGGTGAACCTAAAATAAGTTTGCCATCTTCTACGCCATAATAACTTTTAACATCTTTTACTTTTTGATCATCATCACCAAATGAACCATATCTGTTTTCTAACCAACTTTTTGCAGGCCTTACAGTATTTTCTTCATCACCTACAAAATCACCCCCTAGCAGGATTCTACCCTCTGGTCTATCTTGCATTTGACCATAAGTTAATTCATTATCATTTAGGTTAATTATAGTATCTCTTGTAGTTAAAGATTCATCATGTTGCTTTCTTGTAGGATAGAAAGGAAAACCAAGTTTTCTATTTATAGCATTTTTTTTAGGATCATCAAGAAACGCACCTGCTAATACAGTAGTACCTAATGCAAGGAAAGGCATTAAACCATATCTATTAAAATTGGATTTATTATAATTACCGTAGAGTTGGCTATTTATTAAATTTCTTCTGTGTTCAGAAGCATAATCAACTGGTGATAACATGTTTGACCACTGTATATTACCAACTTCTTCTTTTGGTAAATACTTACTTTTAAAAGCTCCTGTTTCAACTGGATAATCTGAAAGCTGTGCTAAAAGATCTTTATCTCTTGTATTAGATAATATAGTATAAAGCTTTTCTTTTTCAATAGGTGTAAGCGTACCCTCTGGATATATTTTTCCTTTTTGTAATTTATATTTTGCAAGATCATTCCACTCTGAAGCAGGTAATTTACTAGCTAAATAAGGGTAGCCTTTTAACCAATTAGGTGTTATTGCACCAGCCTCTGGTAATCCCCATTTGTAATAATCATCTACATTGGCTATACTTTTTACAGCAAATGGATTTAGTTTGTATATGTCTTTATAAAGATTTGCAGCTTTTTCTAAATATTTTCCAAGCTGAGCTTTAGGCAATTCTTCAACAATATATCCTCCTGCTCTATATACTTCAATCTCCTCATCTGTAAGATCAAGATCTACATAAGCTGCTTCTCCACCTATTTGATAGTACTTAGAATTAGGATCAAAGATTTTTCTTTTTCTAGACTTAGGTTTTTTAGTAAGAGGATTTTGAGCAAATAGTTTATTTGTTGCTTCAAGACTTCTTGAATAACCTTTAGAGTTTTTCTTCTTTGGTATATTAGGTAAAGAGCCTCCTTTCTTGGCTGTAAATTCATCTACATATAAGGCTCCTGGAAAATCAACATTAGTTTCATCATAGGGTTGTAAAGTCTTAGTTATACCGTTATCTGAAACAGCAGTGATTGGATAAGGTGTAGGATTATACAACTTATTTCCTGGAATTCTATAGTGTGTTCCTTCTGGCGGAGGCCCTTGTTTATAACCTTCACTGGATATTATAGGTGTTGAGTTAGTAACAATTTTAGCATTACTGTTTTTTCTAACAGGAGCTTTAGGTTTATCTAACTCATTTACTGCTTTAGTTAAAACTCTTTTATTATACATTATCTTAAAGAATTAACATTTTTACTATTTACCAGCTTTAAAATCATATTTGTATCATTTGATATTTGCTTACTTAGTGTTAGAAAATTTAAGTAATGTCTGAACTTTTTTCTTTGTAGTTCAGATTTATTATAATTTAAATTATTCTGATTAAGTGATCTAATATAACCATTTGCTTCTGTAACCCAAATATTTTGTTCAGCTTTTGGTCCATCAAGAATTGTAGTTCCTGGTATAACCGGGCCTGTAGGAGGATAGTTAGAACCAATCGGAAACTCACCTCTGTCTTTTGTTATGTCCCAGAACTGATTGAATCTATATTTTTGTTCTTCTTTGGAGCATAAAATATCAATAGAGTTTATATTTATTTGTGGATAGTCTAAGCTGAGTGCAACATTATTTTTAGGAAATGGATTTAAATTTAGGTAACCGGACACTTGTTCTGTATTATAAACTACAGCCTGGTCAAAATTATAATCTAGTACATGAAACTGATCAATACAGTTACCTTTTGATCTTCTGTAGCATTCTAGAATATACTCCATACTTCTAGTGACGTTAACAGTCTGACCTGTTGCAATCGGTAACTCTACTTCAAATGGATAATTTACTCCATAGTAATTACAGAACGCATCACACTGATAATTATGTTTCCATATACCATTAGTCTTTGTACTTAAAAAAGTATTTTTTCCTGGTAGTAATAAATCAGGATGCCAGTCATGGAATGAAATCCATAGCTCATTTTTAGGATCATAACTTATTGTCCATGAAGCGTCTTCAAAGAAAACACTTCTTACATCATCACTTAGTTTAAATCTTGTTCTGTTATATATAAACTCATTTGTGTCAGCATCATAAGTAACAAGACCTACATATCTGTCTCTAAGCTTATAGTCTTTTTTAGTAAAGTATAGTACAGAATTTAGATTGTCATATATTGACTGACAACCAATACCAGCTACCGGATTATCTGTATGTGGATAATCTGGAAAATCATCTGTTAGTTTATAAGGCAAGAAGTATGTAAACCACCACTTCATACCATTCTGTGATATCTCTTTTAATGTATTAACTACTGAATATATCTTACCTTGATTCTGTGAGATATAGTACATACCTGCAGGAGTTGAGATTACAGACCTAGCATTTTGACAAGATCCATATTCATATGCTCTATCAGATACTACAATGTTTTGTGGAGTCTGTGCAAATAAACCTCCGTCTCCAATAGTTATTTTTGTCCCGGCCTCTGTTTGTAATTGATCTATTCCCTGAAATATCAATGGACTTGAATTCTTAAAGGTGATAAAGATACCGGTTTTAGCAAAGTTTTTAACTCCAGATATTTGATCTTTAAACTGTCTATAGTTTTGACTAAGGTATAAGAACCACCCATCAAATAGTGAATTCATTGGTCTTCCTGCAGGATCTGCTGTAGGGAAAGAGTAAAGTATTCTATCTGGATAATAAGTATAGCATAACTGAGATACTGTAGGATCATAATATCTAGACTGCAAGTTTCCTTGAGAAAAGTACTGAGTTAAGAATTTAGAAATAGATAAAGAATAATCATATGCATAATAGTTACCCTTAGTAATAACATCAGGGTTCATATTAAATAATACCTCTAGATCTCCAAAACCATAAGGATTATAATATTTATCTCCATCTTCTAAACCTTGTGTTCTAAAGTTAACTATTACATCACTTTCTACAAAAAAGTCTCTTGCACCAGAAGAAGCTAAATAGAAGTATGAATTTTTTACTCCAAAGAATCCTGGATAGTTTCCTGGTGTGTCATTGCTATAGTCATAGTTCTCATTATCAAGATTAAAGTAACTTTGAGGTAAAACTCCTACAGAAGGAGTATTAAGGTTTGATAAATCTGTAATTTCCTGAAGAGCTCCGTTAAAATCATACTTCTGACTGTTCAACCAAAATCTAGGTTGAGGTATCATTTGTGTTTGGAAGTAATCATATTCAAATCCATTTGGTAATCCGTATAACCAGTTATAGAAAAACATCATTGAATTTTTTTCAGTATATCTGTTTATATATGTGTCACCACCAAAGAAGACTGGAGTAGTATTTATCTTTTTATGTTTATATTGAAAAGGGCAGGCTAGAGTTCCACCTCCTACTATATTTTCTGGTAGCTGGTTATAATCAAACTTTTGTTCACATGGTGTAATTGCAATTTGATTAATACTACTAAGTTGACCATACTGATTTCTTATTCTTACTTTAATACCGGCATAGTGGCTTGCAATTTTCTTTGAGAATTCAACAGAAGGATCTTTAAATGTTGGACCTAAATCATTTACTACTGCATTCTGAAGTGTTACTAAAGAGTTATCTGCATCAGCTCCTGTAATATAACTTGGGCCTGTAGTAGTACCTGCACCATTTTTTGTTCTTAAGAATACGCTTTCTGATCTTTTAAGATTATTAATGTTATATGAGATAAAACTATTGTATGTAGTGTTCTCAAAGTATCTTGGGACATTTTGTAAATTATTCTTTAAGTAAAAAGAATCATCAATTAAAAATCTTTTGCCATCTGCACTAGCCGCAAAGTTCATCTTTGAATAGAATCCTTCAGCAATCATTTGTAATGCATATTGTCTATATGGCATAAATGCATAGAATAATCTAAATATTGCATCTGAACCTTGTGCGAAATAATACAGGACATAATTTAATCCTCCAATAGCTCTTAAAAAACCAGGAGCATATGCAAACTCTGGTGCTTCAATTGCACCAGCAGGTAATATAGGTCCTAATCCTGTAACAGATGTTGTACTACTTATAGCTTGTATTAAAGTGTCTTGAGCATTTGCGTATGATGTAGCACCATAACCACCTATTAATGATAAACCTGCATCTGCTAATGGAACAAGGTTGCCATAGTAGTTTCCTAAGAAAGTGTTGTAAGTTGTAATTGGTGCACTTAATGCAGCTATTGCTGCAGATTGTGCTGCGTTACCTACTACAGCACCTCCTGGTATATTTTGTATAGCAGCTTCTATTTCAGGAGCATTGAATGTTCTCTTACCAATAAGAGATATTATAGCTTCTATAGCACCACCTACAAAAGCTACAACTGCAACAATATTACTTAATAGTTTATGTTCCGGATGTTGACTAGGATATATAAACTTTTGTGTTGAGTTGCCTCTTAAACTTCCATATAGTTTAAGCTCTGTTGCTGATAGAAAAGGTTTTCTAAAACTAGTATCAGGTGAATGAAATGTCATCACATCTTTAGGTACTTGCTGATAATTATAATCAATATCAAAGTTACTGTCTAACGTTTGAATATAAGGATCAGAATATGTTCCTGGATACTGTTCTGGTATTATTGTATTAAAGGGATAATTTGGATAAAGACCAATAGCATTAGAATTAGATTTACCTCTTATTCTATATGTTCTTAAATTGTTGATCATCCCTTTTGCAATAATTGTTCTATTGCCTTCTCGTGAACCTCTTAAGATTTCATATCCTACAATTCCGGGAATGTCATTTCCATTATTATCTTTTGGGTATATTATATTTTTAAAGTTTACACCCATTAATCTAATAGTATTTGTTGCACCTAAAGTACTTGCATTACTTCCTGAACTAAAATGACATGTGGCATCTGTTTGAGTATTATACATAAAGTTTTCAGGAAACTTATGATGTCTTATGTTTTTACCACATAGATCATAATCAGGATTGGTTGTTCCTGTCCAACAGTGTGATGAAGCATTCCATACTTCAGGTTGATTATCTGGATAAAATTCTGTAGACTCCCAATAACCCATATCTCCTCTTGCTAAAACAGTACCGCCATCTGGTAATGTAGATTGAACTAAAGAAGTTATACTAGCAGTATTAATTACTTCAAATAATCTTTCTTGATCATCAGGATTACTGTATAAAGTATTCAAGTCATTATAGGGGATTATTTCGGGTTGTCCTTGAAATAATCTTGGAGCTCTTCCTGGAATATGATAACTTGATGACTTATCACCTGTGTTGTAAATCCATCTAATAAAAAATGAATATACCTCGTCTCTTAAATAACTTGTATTAGAGCCACCTCTCATATAATAGTCTTCAGGATACTCTACTGATACCCATTCAGTTTTTATTATGTTAGCCAGCGGCTGGTAATTAAAATCAAATCTAGAAGTTGGCCCTACTCTTAATAGATAATTATTTGTTTCAACTATTTGATCAGATTTTTCAAATATAGGATTTCTGATAGGTATATTTTCTATTGGTATTGTAACCAGACTTTCTGATATTTGATCAATGTATATTACATTAGTTTTAGTTGTATATATACCTATTGATTTAGCTACAGTATTCTGATCAACATATGCAATTATACATAGTATAAATTCATCAAAATTTTCTGTGTCAGCTTCAATGTGTAATTCTAATGCACCTTGTGGTTCACTTTCAAACCATAAAGGTTGCACATTACTTATTGAATACCAATCAGTAACTTTTTCACCTTTAATACTGTAAGCTATTGTAGCAGCATATGAACCATTATAAAGTGACCCACCTTGTTTACCGGCTTCCATTCTGATGCAAGGGCTGTTTACAAATCTTGCTAATCTTAGTTTATCACAATTAAGTGTATTTAGGTCAGTACAGATTGTACACTCATCAATAATGTTACATTCTTGATTCCAAGCTACTCCTGGCCAATGGATTATTGTACCTAGAGAATTAACATATGTATTATTTCCAGACCATACAAAATCACTTGATGGCCAAGTTTGAGGATCACCTATATTAAGATATCTATCTGGATTTAATCCATCTGCCCAGTAAACTGCCCAAGAGCAATCTTCTTTTTCTCTTGAAGCTCCTGTAATTAAATTAAGTTCATTAAGATTCAAACAGGGATCTTGAACTATTGGTCTATACTTACATTGATCTTCTTCAAATAAACCTATTTCAGAGTTTACTGATTCTACTTGTCCAGGTATATGTACGGCAGTGTAAATTACCCACTTGTCGCTATAAAGGTGGATAGTACCAACAATAACCTTTCTCCCGTTAAGTATAGTTTCTCCTGCAGTAGCACAAAGATAATTTGCAGATTCATTTGATAAAGTACCTAAGTCACCCTCAATAGTATTATTAACTACATTACGAGCATGAGTCCACATCCCCTCCTGTACAAATGAAGGATCTGAGTCTTTATTAAGACCTTTTAAAAATGTATTGGTTTCTACTCCTGAAGTATTATTTGTAGTTTTTCTTTTTGCCATAGTTATTTTATAATAACATTACCGGTATGATACTTATAATACAAAGGATCTACATTATAACTCTTAAACATATTATAGTATTTACCGTACATTGCTTTACGGTTAGTCCACCATACTTGTTCCATTTCTTTAAAATTAGGCGTATTAACTAAACTTAAAGCTTGGTTTCTTGCAGCTCTAATCCTTTGTTCTATAAGTGATATTTTTTGAGACACGTCCTCTCCATTAAAATACATATTCTCAAGTATTCTTTGTTTAAGAGCGTATTCATAGTATTCATTTAATAATTCATGATCTGGTACAAGTAAGTTGCCTTCATCATCTTCCATTGAACTCTGATAGTTAAGATATACTTTTCCTGTATCAAATGTTGTATAAAGAAACCCGTCTTTAATCCATCCTTCATTGGGTGCATTAAAATACAAGTTTGGACAATCACACTCTACACCCTGACTAGGTTTCATCTTAAGAGGAATTAATACTTTATACAACCTTGTTTGAGCTGCATTTACAATTTGTATTAATTCATACGAGTCACCTTTACAATTCATAAACACTCTAGGTTTTATACATGTATTACCATAGGGACTGTTTGGATCAAACTGACCAGGTAAATAATTACCTACAGGAGTATTACCACTACATCCTGCAGTATGATTACAAGGATTAGAATTACAAACAGAACAATTTACAGTAGGTGCATTACAAGTTTCTACTGTAAGAGGTGTTTCTTGATAAGGTACTTCTTGAACATTAGTTCCTCCAATATTATATCCAGTTCTAACTTCATACTCTCCACAGATCATTGCAAAGTTAAAAGTATAAAAGTTATCAGGTAACTTTACTCTTCCATGCTCTACTTCTAAAATTGTTTCTCTAGTTTGATTAATTCTCAAACCTAGATCATAATTTAATCTTCTTGCAACTTTAATTAAAGTTTGTGGATCAATCATATTTTCAAGAGCATACGTGTTAAAGTCAACAGTAACATCCTCAAACAATTGATCAAAAGTTCTATATTTCAGTGTATAATTGTAGTCCATTATCTAAGTATATTTTGACTATCATCTGCATCATCAACCGGAAGTTTTGCAAGCATAGTTAGTTCTTGTAATACAAATTGCTCTATTTCAGAAAATAAATACTCCGGAAAAGGTAATTGCTGGTCTTGCTTAATCTGACATTGATCTTCAGTATCACATAAAAAATCAGCTCTATCACCTTCAAATATTCCTTCCACTTTAACAGCATCCCAAATGATATTTGGGAAGTACAAATAGCCATTTAGATACCAAAAGTATTTTTTCTTGTTATACTTAAAGTTTGTTGTTTTTGTCATAGAAACAAAAGTACCCGGCTCTGTTCGCATTAACTCAGTTTCTCCATCAATAGAAGACACTGTTCTAAGAACGGGTCCAAACATTCCCTCAAAAAGCTGAGGTACCCTTTCTTTAGTACGTTTGATTGTACACCCAGAATATATTCCTGTACATTGAGCTTCTATTCTATCTACTTCGGTAAGTTCAACATATGGAAGAGTTGTAAACAATGAGCTTATCTTCATTAATCTATTTTGATTATCCTCTCTCTTCAAGAGTGTTTTACCATACTTGATTATTGAAAAATAGATTGTTCTATCAGTTAAAAAAGGATCTTCTTTTACAGCCTTTAGTGTATTACGTACTCTTGATATTGCCTCTCCTATTGTTGTCATAGATCAAATTCGTTATATTTTTTTAATAAATTTTTTAAAGTATCTTCCTTCCTACTTTTAAATTTATACTTCTCATATGTTTTTCTCATTTTACTTGTTACATCTATTTTAATATACATCCCCCAGTTTTCTGGGTAATGTTTAGCAACAGATCTTTTAAAATTTCTACAAGCAATAAAGCTCCAACATTCTCTATTAATAAATTTTATTCTACTGGAAAAACTAGTAAAAAATATCTTAGCTAATTTACCATCAGTCTCCCAGTTTTTATTAGATACTTTCACCCCGTATTTTCTAGACTTTGCATAATCTATACTTTCTCTCATAGGTGGGTTACACGTCCCAATAAATATAGTTCCTAGCCCCTCAGGAAGTTGTACACCATCTCTTGTTTCTATTACTTCCTTCCAAAAGTTTTCATTAAATCTTTTGATAATGTTTCTTATATCTTTATCATCGAGATCTTTATACTTTGGATACTTTTCTTTTAAATCTTTAACAAAGGCTTTGTCTATAATACTTATACTTTCTTGTCTAAATCTAGGAGCCTTTAAACCAAGATTCTTATGTTCCTTTTCAACCATCTATACTCTATTTAATATACAAAAAATTATGCACTTTAGCAAATATAGTAAAAATAGAAAACCCCGGACTCACTTGCCCGGGGTCTCCACTTGTTAGCCACAGAAACCAACAAACTGCGACATTCTTTAGCCAATTACCGTAATAGTAACTGCACCCATGCCTGTAGTGTCCGTAATACTAATAGCATTTAAATTATCTATTGCATATGTATAGTCTTGTCCTAGTCCTTGCGCGTATGCTCCAAAAGGAACACCGTTCTGTCTAATTGATACTACAAGGTCTAGTGTATTTAAGTTATGCGTAATAACTGTTGTTCCTACTGTAGAGTTATAATTTTCAGCATGTTTTTTTATACCGGTGTAGTTAATTGTTAATGTGTCTCCTGTAATAGAGGTTGATATATCATTCCCACCTGCAATAGTTAAAATATCAGTTGGCGTATTTGCTGAAGTAGATCCTGTGTCTGCTTCTATAGTATACCAAATGTTTAAACTAGTTAGTCTTTCACAGAAATAATCTACTACAGTTTCAATAGCATCATTAACTAGAGCACCTTCCTGAACTACTAGCACATTTACTTGAGGACTCTCTTGACAGAAAATATCAGCCGTAATTATTGTAGCTGAAGCACTAGTACAGAAGTAAGTGATTATATCTTCTAAGGCTGTACTTACTGATGAGTTTTGACTTACCACTACGTCAGTACCGCATTCTAAATCAGGACCTGTGTACACAATACACTGTGCATCAAATACTTCAGCGCATGGTTGTGGATCCGGACAATCAGCAGGAGTTGGACAAGGAGGTGGAGTTGTAAGATATGTATCCTTACATCCACAATTAATATTATTATGATTACATGCCATGGTATAAATATTATCTAATTTCTTCTACAAAAAATTGCGCCCTTACTAACCAAGAGATTTGAGCAGCTTTAGATTTAAATTTTAATTGAACAGACTCACCATTATTAAGTGTTACTGCAGCAAAGAATGAAGTATTTATTGGCATTTTTGCAGCATTACTAAGTGATACATTAATTGCATCACCACCAGGAGTTGTTACTACTGTTTCTGGTGTTGAAGGTGTTATAACTGTGTTTGTTACTGAATCAGCTAAAACTACTGAAAAATTTGTAAGTCCACCCGACTCATGTAAAACAGTAACTCCGTTTTTAGTAATTGCTCCCTCAACCCAATTAGACATTGAATTTTGAATAAAACTTCCTAAAGGATTATATTCAACTTTAGTGTCATAAGATACCTTTACTAAATAATCTTTGGTAGAACCTGATGTATTTGTATATTGTAACGCTGTATAAGGTAGGGGCATAAAATAAACCAAGTCAACAAATCCTGGATCTGATGATACATTTATTAATGATGACACAGCATCATAAAACCACTCCTTAGGTGTTCTACCTATATCAAAAGTTGTCATTGCTCCAACAACAGATGTAGTTAGTGTTATATCATCAGATGTTGTAACTTGGTATTGCATTAACTCAATATTCCTTACATCACAAAGAGCAATCCATAAGTTGTTAATGGTATCTGCAATAGATGTAGGGGCAAGTATCCATGATGCATATTGTGCACTTATTGTTTGTAACGGGTTTGTGTATTGTACAGAAAGTGCAGGATCAGTATTAGTTGTGCATTGTGCTGCTACCGCATTTACTAGATTTGCAGGTGTACCCCCTACACCTACAAGTGCATCATTCATTGGACACCAGACAACATTAACAAATTCATCTATAATAACATCAATACCATATGGTCCAGGTGATACCAATGTCCCAATGTCGCAAGATAAACTAACAGTTGGTGTTACATAGTTACTTAAACCAGCTACAGTAATTGTAAGACTATCTACTTGAGTTTGTAAACTATCAAGTTGTAATTGTTGTATTGAAATCTCTGAAATAAGATTGCACAATTTTTCTGCAATAGTCTGTACATAATTAATTAAAGTATCTTCACCACCTCCTAAACAAAGTTCTACGCTTACAATACAATCATTTGGACAACCACTTGAGACAGGTGACGTTGTAGGTGTTATATTGTTTAAATCACAGATCTGCTGAATTAGAAAATTAATAAGTGCCTGAAAATCAGTTGGTGCACATGAAGTTAGATTAAAACAAGAAAGGTCATAATTAGATATATTTAAAGTATCCATTATAGTACACAGTTCAGTAGCTAGCTTATGTACTACATCTGATACTGTATCACCCGTACATAGTTTAATACAAGCAAGATCGGGACCTTGCCATATCACGCAGTTGCTTGATATAGGTGAGCAAGGGGAGTTATCTAAATTTAAAGGCTTCATATTTATAATATAAGAATTTTTACTCAGTTATCCTAATTAGTCTGTGAATTACAAGTTGTTGAAGATACTGTAAGACTTAAGTAACCACAATCACATGGTTGCGGACAACCGCAAGTATTGCTAACAGCACAGGTATAATCAGGATTAATTAGAACATCTAACATTAACATTTCATGTTTGATCTCCCACTTCATTAAATCTTCTGGACAGCAATTAGATATACCATATCTTCTTTCTAGTACATCCTTATACATCCATTCTGAGAAGCTGCATTCTACTCTCTCATAGTATTCTGTTGAACATGCTGGTGTATCATATCCAGGAGTTACTTTTCTTTTTGGTTCTGGTACTGGAGGACATTCTCCGTTTACGCAGTTTCCAAATTGTGTTACAGTTATAAAGGTATTAATATCCCAAGATAACACACATACTTTTTCTATAGATGCATTGCCGGCTAGTGTAATTTTCTCTACACTTCCAAGAGAATCTATATATGAAAACCCTTCAGGAAGAGATGATATATTTGTAAATGTAACACAAATAGCAGGTAGCACGTTTACATTACAGTCCTCACAGTCTGTATATTCTTCAAGGAATATAACTTCTTGAGCATTACTATTCAACTCTGTTTCACTAACTTCCCAACATATATCAGGACATGTTGCTAATGTTATTACACCTCCAACAT
>Ga0315903_10002864_pt1 | contig 24672 bp, 22 predicted proteins | sample LakEriMetagenome_7_FD_203524 | JGI IMG/M metagenome (GOLD analysis project Ga0315903, IMG submission 203524) | Freshwater fungal communities from buoy surface, Lake Erie, Ohio, United States - Buoy 2 MA119 | ecosystem: Environmental > Aquatic > Freshwater > Lake | place: USA: Lake Erie, Ohio... | reverse complement strand
TCCTTGCAATTTTTGAAGTAGTCACTCCCCTATGCCATTTACACTTCGCCCCCTCAAAACCATTGATGACGCCCTGCGCCATTTTATTCAGCAACTCGACCTAGAAATGGTTGAGCTCTTACTTAAAGAAATGCCTGAAGACGACCAGGGGGAACATCAAGATTTACTTCGTCGTTTGGAACGCGCATTTAACTACTTCAAGGACCAAGGGGATGAACAACTCAATGTTATTGAAGGAAAATGTACCAAATGTTTCCCTACCTCTTCTGGTTTTTATTTTGTTGGAAATAAAAGTAAGGCACATATGCATTTATTATTTCATCGCAACGATGCAGGAATTCTAAGTGTTTTCGAATGCACGAATTTTAAGACACAATATACCTTTAAACATCCAGGGAAACGCGTCTATTTAGAAGATGAGTCATTTCGGATTTTCACCTTAGGCGACATCAATGAAGACGATGTGCCGTTTTAATTAAGGTGCTAAAATCAAGGATTTTCGATAGGTCCCGCTTGAAAGAATCGCTTCGAAGGTGTAATTCCCTGCTGGAAGATGAGACAAGGACAGCGAGAATAGGTTTTTCTGAGGGAAGGTATGGTATACCAATTTACCATGTTCGTCCATAACGCGTAGGGATTTAATGGCTTCCTCTGCATAGATTTCAACCTTACCCTTGCTAGGATTTGGATATAGGATGAATGGATTAAGTAAGGATTCCCCCACCTTGTTTACACATTCCTGCACATGTATTTGATAGGTTGATGTAGTTTGCTGATTCGTTAAATGATCTGTTACGTTACAGGTGTAAACATTCGATTGTAAGGGACTAACCGTGATTTGATTTTGAGTTTCCCCGTTGCCATCCCAAAGAAAGCTTAAGGAATCTGACCCACCCGATATCACAGCCGCTAGGGTCATGGATTCTCCTAGACAAAGGGTGTCGATGATGTATAACGCAGGAACATTTTTCTTTAGGATGGTAAACTCGTCTTGAATGGTTCCATCCGATCGCAAGTACTTTCCGTCCAACCGATTTCTATAAATATCAATCACGAAAGAACCCGTTACGCCTGTTCCATTGTCATCGTAACAGAAAACAGGGTGATCCATACTTCCGTCTGAATTTTCACTTCCTGAGTGGCCACATACCACATAAACCGCACCATCATTTTGTTGATTGTATTTGTCTTTGATGTAGGCATTTCCGGCGGCAAAATTACCATTGGTTCCACTCACCAAATGCTGTAATGGATCCCATGTATCACTGTATCCGTAATGATTCTTTATCAAAAAGCTACGTTCGAATACGTGACTATGACCGCAGACAATGAGGTCAATGTCGTAAGATTCCAACACTGGAATAATTTCTTCTCTCATGGTACGCATTACATCCTCATACAAATCATCAGAGTCGTGGGAGCCTTTAGAGTATGGAGGTTGATGAAAATAAGCGATTGTGAAATCTTGTTGATTTTGAGATAAATCATCGTTGATGTAATTTATCATTCGGTTAATTCCGGTACCTGTTTGCGCATAATCATAAACTTCAGAATTTAACGATAGAAAATGAACATTTGCATAATCGAAAGAATAAAATACTTCTAGGTTTGACGGAAAACCACCCGCCTCGGCTTGTGTAGGAACATCCACAATGTTGAAGTAAGGGCCTTCATGATTTTCTAGGGGAATGTTCGAATAAGGAATCCCTAAGAAGGTACTTTCTTGCCATACTGTATTGTAATCGTGATTTCCTGGGCTTGGCCAAAACGGCAAGAAACTAAAGATATCGGAGAATCCTGCAAGACCAAACACTTTAGATTGATAATCGCTGTCCTTGCCGTCGTTGTATGCATTGTCTCCCAACCATAACCAAACATCTGTTTTATTTTGACCGTTCCAAGAAAGAAAGGAATTCTTAACCGCAATTTGTCCTGCGTTTCCTTTGCCAAAATCACCAATTGCCCACACGCGTATGGAATCCTGTGAGCCAATGACTGGGTTTGTGTGAAAATAATGATTCGTGCTATTCCCACCATAAATAGATTGACTTCCTACTGCATAATAATATTTGGTATTGGGATTTAATCCAGTTACCAAAACTGTATGCTCTGTTGTATTGCTATTTCCCGCTGCCGTTTGTATTAATTGCTGCGGATTTTGTCCAAACCAAACGGTGGAATTGGTTGGAACATTAGTACGCCACATGATCGTGATTGTAGTCTCAGTAGGCGATTGCAAATAAGGACCTCTAATTACCTGCTGAGCATAAACCAAGGTACTTGTAAGGAGGATTAAAAAAAATATGGACTTCATACCCCAAAACTAAATCATCGAAATAGGGATTACGTTAAGCGAAGAAAAAACCTAGTTTAACTTTTCTTTATGGCCTCCTTATACGTTGTTTTATAGATATAAAAGCCCAAGGTAAATACAGCGAGGGAACTCGTAACATGCCATAAGAAATGTGTTCCTTGGGGGAGCCATGTAAAAGGATTCGGCGTTGGATAATCCAAGATTCGAAAGAAGAGCGCAAGCACTAAAAACAACAAGGAAAGCAGATACAACCCTGCATGTTTCCATTGATTACGTTTTAGGTCGATGATAACGGGCACTAAAAAGGCTGCACCGGTGAAGAAGTAGCCAATGCTTGGACCCGAAAGACCGGTTTGTTGAGAAAGTACCTTAACCATCGTAAAGGCCAAGGCATAAAACCCAAGGACCACGCCGATGGCTTTCCAGACCTTGTGTGTGATTCGATGCCAAAAATAGATCGATAGAATTAAAGTCATTAGCGCCGCGGGTAACCAATCCAAGAGTAAAAACCAATTGGATGCCCGAAAGGCATGGAACAAGGTAGACCCCAAGCCATTTAAGAAAAGTAAGGGTAAAAGTGCGGTAATGATGCCATAGGTTCGGTATTTGCCGCGCAGATAAATCAACCAAAAAATAACTGGGATAAAGAAACATAAGGAACTATAGGCATTCCACGGTTCATGAATCAGGGTGTCATGCACAAATTCATTATACATCGGACCGTGATCAAAAATCTGTTCTTTGCGGTGAACGAGTTCTAGCGAATCTATCATAGCAAGCCCCTATTTTGGAATCTTCAATACCTGGCCGATGCGGATTAAATCCGAACGCAAGCCATTGGCTTTTTTAATTTTAGAAACGGTGGTATGGAATTTCGCTGCAATGGTGGATAAGCTGTCTCCTGATTTCACTTTATATGTTCGATATTTTGGCGCAACAAACTTTTTAGTTCCTGGCAAGGCCTCACCGTCTGTGGTGTAGGGATATTTTGCAACGTAATCTTCCAAGGTAATGGTATTCCCTACTTGGTTATCGTAATACTTAAAGAAGTGCTGACGAATATTCACAAAGGAACATACCGAATCCAAGGGATTCCCATTCCAGTCGTAGCATTTGATTACGTTTTCATTAAACTCGAGCAACTTTACGGCGGTTAAGGTTGGGTATAAGTTGTGCATCCTTGGAAGTTGTTTATTTACAGCGGGTAATCCCCCACCGGCTGAACCGCGGCTATCAACTCGCACATAGCACTTTCCATCTTCGCTGGGCCCCACTACGGCTACCCAATGCACAGTAAGTGTTTTCGGATTGACTTGAATGTACAGCTGCTTCACATCGGAATTGAATCCTTTTTTACGAATGCTTTCTAGGCCTTGATTTATTTTGACATTCAAATAGCCTCCGAATTTATCCATGCGACGGGCATTAAACGAATGTAAGGCGTCATATACGTATGGCATACCCAAGGCGGTATAGGAATCACAGACGAGTTCATCGTGCTCACCAAGTTTAAGCGTATCCGGATTTATCAATTGGAAGGTTGGGATTTCCAAGGTTTTTCGTGGCGCCACCTCGATTAACTCCACATACGTAGAATCATCTAATTCTTCCGAATTGGTCGGTTGGGCAAAGAAATTCTGCCCAATAAGCATCCATACGAACACAACAATATATCTCACCCCGCTGATATTCACTTTTTACGTTTGATTAAATTAACTTCAAAATTATCCAAATCCCCCTTGACTTTAAAGTAAAGGTACTTGGAATCTTCCGAAGCCGTAATAATTTCATTAGAACCTTCCGTTTTATCTTTGTTACGCGACAGTTTATTACGTGCCACATCTTTAATCATTTGCCAAGGAATTCCTACTTGATAATCCATGTTCATTTTTCCGATTATTTCTTGCGTTCCAGAGATTTTTAAATACCCAAGCGTAGAAGCAATCACCATTTCAGGTATGGTCATTTTACCGTTTTTCAGCGAGAAATTATTTTTGAGGGTATCAAAGGCTACGCTGCTCACGTTTTTATCCTCGAAGTAGGTGCCTAAGTCTAACAGCGGGGCATAATTTTCAAGCCTACCATTAATTACTGTTAGATTCATCTTAAGTTCTGAATCATCCAGCTTAGGAACAAAATCGGCATGCATGTGAATTTTACCACTTAAGGTTCCTTCTACATACCCGTGTAAATTTTCAGAAACCAAATGATCTTGACCAAAATCATCAAATTTCACCATGAATTTATCCAAGTTCAAGTGATGAATCGTGAGGTGAGGCGAAAAATAAATATGTTTCTTGTCGCGACCACTAAAGGTACCCGAACCCGACATGGAACCTTCTGCGGTTTGCAGGCGCAGGTGATTCAACTCCATGTGGTGATCACTGTATACATGTGCATCTACGTGAAGATTCTTAACATCATACGGTGCGTATATGAGATGCCCAACATCCAAGGTAACATCCAAATTTGGAAACTCATAGTCATATAAGCTTGGGACTTTATCGTGTTCAGTACCCTTAACCTGTGTATCACTTGCTGCTGTATGTGCTAAAAACGAATCAACATTCAATTGCTTCGACTTGAATCGGATTGAATTTCTATGTGTTGGGTCATTCAAATGATAGGCGCCATTCAACTCAAAATCGGAGTCTCCAAGTGCTCCCTTGAGGTGCGAAAAATCAAGTTTATCTGCATGCCAAATTAAGCCTCCGGAAAAGTGGTGTAGTGCCAAGGGATGCGACTTAAGTTTGGCACTTAATTTATCTGTCAACAAGGTTGCTTTGGTCAATTCCCCGTGATGAAATCCCAGCGTTGCATGCCCTTGATACGTCAAGTTAGATACTTCTTCACGCTGATATTCTTTCGGTAAATGATTATGCCCCGCATAATAAAACAGCTCCTTCAAAAACAACTGGTTTGAATTCAATCCTATGGTAACGGAAGCTTCTCCATTCAAGGTTGGTTTAAACCAAAAATCATAATGGTGGACCTTCGCTGTCATGTTTAGATCTGAATGATCTGCAAAACCGCGCAGTTCTTTCAATAGCAGGTCGGTGTCATCCACATGAACAGCCAGGTTTAAGTCATGAAGCCGGTGCGGATAATGATTGAATTTTCCTTGAAAATTGCGGATAGCAAATTCTCCACGAGGCAAGTTTTGAGATTCAATCAGCGCTTTTGCCGAACTGTTCACCATAAACTTAAAGTGGACCTTATCCAACTGTTCTGCAGTCTTTTCATTTGCTTTAGCATCGGTAGAAAAATCCGCAAAATTTAGGTGATTTGCCTTCACATCCAAAGCCAGTTCTATTGGAATATCGGTATGGTGCAACAAGGCCGGAAGGTCGCTTAAATAGCCATGTAGGGAAAGATCCGATGCCCCATAATTCATGTGGAATTGTTTGATATCAACTTGATGTCCGTTCGCAATAGCCTCCAAGTTTAAGTGCTTTATGGGATGTGGCAGCTCTTTGAAATTCGCATGAAAATCTTCAATCTTAAGTTTGGAATAATAGGCTTCATTTAACTTACGAATGGCCAGTTCTGGTCGATTCAAATCAATAATATCATGAAAGCGCATTTCAAGGGCCACCTTGCCTCCCATATTTTTCAGCTCACGTGCATTGCTGAATTTCCCCAAAAACGCAAGGTCTAATTCAGAATCAATGCGCATGTCTATTTCAGGGGTACTAAAATTACGCACACGTAAATCGGCATTGAACACGCCGAGCTCTGGTCGGACATGAAAGCCGGTTAAGTTAAATGCCATGGTAGAAATGTCACGCTTTACACCATTCGTGAACGATCCATTGAAGGCAATCTCCTTCATTTTTTTGTGTGTAAGTGTATTTTCCAACAAGCCCTCTTTACAGCCAAAGTTGGCGTGAATAGCAGGTTGATGACCGTTGGCTACATTTCCTTTGATGGAGGCATTGAAATAAATTTTTCCACGATTATCAAATTCTTTGAGTGCATCGCTGAGGGCTGGAGGTGCAACAGATAAGAACAGATTAAAATCGGGCTTATGCCCTTTTAATTGGAGGTCAACATATACGTTTTTCGTTAGGTATAGTTTTCCTTGAAAATCCAATAAGGTCTTCTCAAAAGCTAGGGATGTTTCTTTAAATTTTAGCACGCTACCATCATTGAGGTAAGAGAATTCAGTTTCAAATTCAAGGTGTTTGTTATTAAAGAAGGTTGTATCCTTATCTTGAATGATGCTCAACGTTAGATCAGAATCTAATTTAAAATCAATGCCTTTTTTATTGGAGTGAAAACTAGATTTGGCTTTCTTAATGAGTAAATCAACGGCTAGGTGTGTTGATTCATTTAGTTTAGAAATATCCACATGATCCAATTCAATAGATTCCAAGGACAAATGTAAATCTTCGGAAACTTCGTCGGAGGGAACCTTGGATGCTAATGCGTTGGCAACATTAAAGGAACCATCGCGGTGCTGACGAATATCAATTACGCCATCACTGAGTTTAATTTTTTTAACCACCACATTTCCTGAAATCAATTCGCTTAAATCAAATCCCAAGTAGGTGTCTTTCAGGTGAACGAGGCACGCGGCGCTATCTGCTTTTGACTCATATATTTTAAGGTGTTCGAGATCAATTGAAATGTTGGGGAAATTGGCAAACGGGGCGATATGGCTTCCACCTATTTCAACTTTTCCGTTTAAATCTGCATTGGCCTTTTCAAGTGCTAAGCCGACAAAGTAATCTTGTTTTGCGTATAGAATTGCCACCAAGACCGCAAATGCTAACATTGGTAAGGCAATTAAAGTGAAACCAATTCGCTTAATCCACTTTTTATACCGAGAAATAAATTGTTTTAGGCTATTCACTGAAATTCTTTGAGCGATTAAAACGTGCGTGTATAAAAGTAGCAACAAAGCCTAACTTAAAATTAAAAAAATGGTTAATTCTTGCTTAAACTAAAAAAATAATCTACTTTTGTATCCGCTTTACGGAGCACACGTTTTTCGAATATCGCTGTTGCGGTAGTCAGAAATGGCAGAAAAAACGGTTTGGTAGTTCAGTTGGTTAGAATACCTGCCTGTCACGCAGGGGGTCGCGGGTTCGAGTCCCGTCCAGACCGCTCAAATGTTTCGTTAAACGATATAGCTTATATGGCTGTAAGCTTAGAAAACCCTAGGATGTATCAAGTTTCTTAGGGTTTTTGCTTTTTTTGGGGATAAAAAGCGGCCCTTCGACAGGCTCAGGGACCGCTTAAATTTAAATTGCAATACATCAGGTGCGGTCCCTGAGCTAGTCGAAGGGCGCACCCTGAGAACTTTTAACTTTCCCCTGACAACTCAGGTCAATAAGTTGTGAACATCAATAAAATTGAATTTATTTGTTGACCAGATTCCTGCCTATGCTCAATCAACATAAGATTCTCCGTGTACTGCAACTCATTACCTACCTGCAAGAATCCCCCCATAAAACCATTAACCAACTCGCTTCGTTTCTGGATTCTACCGAACGGACCGTATACCGCTACCTCGACCTGCTCCGGGAATGTGGGTTTGATCTCCACAAAGACCACAACCAACGCTACTACATCGAACAGCAAGCTACCGACGGCATTTACTTCACGCCCGAAGAAGCGCAGCTGCTCAAATCGCTTGTGTTAAGCACCGGAAAATCCTCCAAACTAAAAGATACACTCCTGAGTAAAATCTACATGGGTTCTGAACTTCCCATGGTGGCCACCCACCTGCTTCATGCCAAGAACGGTAAGATCGTGGAACGCCTCACCAAAGCCATGATGACCAAGGAACAAGTCGTCTTAAAGAAATATCAATCCATCAATTCGGAAAGCATTACTGACCGCGTGGTTGAACCCTTCGGCTTTACCGAAAACTACCACACCGTGATGGCCTTTGAACCAGCTACCCAAAAAAATAAAACGTACAACATCGACCGCATTGGCTCGGTGGAATACTCCGGAACCGTATTTAAACACGAAACACTCCATGAACAGCAAATTCCAGATGTGTTTGGCTTTGCCTTCTCTGGAAAGAAATACCCCCTGCGCCTGGAACTACCCTTTAAAGAATTTCTGCTGCTCAAAGACCGCTACCCCCTCATTGCACCCTTTACGAGCTATCACCCCAAACTCGACCGCTACGTGTTGGAGGTAGAAGTAAACGACATGAGGCCCGTGGAGGGGATGAATGCAAATATTTTAAAATAATAAGAATGCTTAATTTTATTACTTTAGTGTAATACCTCCGATCATTCATCCTCAGCACCAAGATTCAATTTTAATGCAAGAACATTCAATGCACGTAAATCATATAGAAATATTCAAATCACCCGAGGGGCGCCCTGAACTTCATGTTCGCTTGGTGGATAATTCTATTTGGCTCACTCAATCGCAAATAGTTGAATTGTTCGATTCTAGTAAAGCCAATATTAGTGAGCACATTAAGTATATTTTTCAATCAGGTGAATTAGATGAAGGCTCAACCGTTCGGAATTTCCGAACAGTTCAAAAAGAAGCGGCAAGTAAACCCGAAGAAATGGAAACGGTAATCCGATTGATCTTAAGTGTTTTGAATAGATCGGCAATAAAAAATGGTTAAATTTACTTTATGTCTGAACTGGAAGAATTAATGAAGGCCCTGGTTTCTTTTCGCGATGCACGTGATTGGAAACAATTTCACGATACCAAGAATCTTGCTGTGGCGCTCTCCATTGAAGCGGCAGAACTCAATGAACTGTTCCTGTGGAAAGATTCCGCCGCCTCTGAAGCCGTCGATAAAGAAAAATTAAAGGAAGAACTGGCCGATGTATTCGCCTATGCGCTCCTATTAGCTGAAAAACATGAGTTGGACGTAAAGCAAATCGTGTTGGATAAAATTGCACGAAATGCCGAAAAGTACCCGGTAGAAAAAGCCAAAGGCAGTGCCCAGAAGTATACGGAGTTATGATATCCCCATTAAAAAATGATGCGTTCTTTAATGAATTAACCGAAATTATTGTTTTTGGGAAAAAAGATATTGAGTTATCGATTAATCGAACGATTACCAATGTATACTGGCAAATTGGAAACCGAATAAACACAGAGATATTAAATGACAAAAGAGCAGAATACGGCAAGCAAATCATTAAACATGTAAGTGAATTTTTAGTGGCCAATTTCGGTAAAGGTTGGGGAGAGAAACATATTCGACATTGTCTACGCATTGCGGAGACTTTTCAAGATAAAGAAATTATCTCTACACTGTGTAGACAATTAAGTTGGTCGCATTTTAAGGAAATTTTATATATTGAGGATGAGCTTAAACTGAACAAGAATTCAAAAAAACCTCATCAATTAATAAAAAATCCAGAGCACATTGAAATTCTTCAAATGGACAAAAGCAATATAAGGGTTTCCGAATATTTAACGCTGCTCCCCCCCAAAGAAAAATTATTGGAGAAATTACAGCTAGCGGTTGAAATTGCTAGGAATAGTCAACAATTTGAAGATTACTTCGCAACCTACGATTCCTTATGAGCGATACCCTGCCCGCTGTTCAAATCAATAAATACGCGTTTACCAAAGAAGGGGCTGTAGAATACGCATTGAATGCCTACATGAAAAATGCGTGGCCCATTGTATACATCATTAAAAACGATAACCTCGGTGAAGCGTATGTAGGGGAATCTACCAATGCCATCAACCGAATGCACCAACACTTGAGTAATCCAGACCGTCAGCGCTTAAAAGACCTGCTCGTGATTTCCTGCGATAAATTCAATAAATCCGCAGTATTGGATGTTGAATCTGAACTTATTAAGTATATGAGCTCCGATGGACGGTATAAATTACAAAATGCCAATGCCGGCCTCGTTGACCATAATTACTACCAACGTTCCCTGTACAAAGATCTTTTTCATAACATTTGGCAATTTCTTCTGCAAGAGAACTACGCTAAAAACCCGCTTCAACGCATTGATAATTCCGACTTATTTAAATACAGTCCGTTCAAGGCACTCAACAGCGACCAACATGAATCGGTGCTTCAAATCCTTAAAACCTTAACCCTGGGTTCAAATCAATCCATTGTCGTTGAAGGAGGCGCAGGCACCGGTAAAACCATCTTGGCCGTATACCTTATGAAATTGTTAAGCACGCAAATTCAAGCGTATAACCTCGACGATTCCGATCATGTTTACGCAGAGGAGTTATTAAACGTGATGCAGTTTCACAAGGAATTCCCCACCCCAAAAATCGCACTGGTAGTGCCTATGACTTCCCTTCGGAAAACCTTAAAAAAGGTATTTGGGCAAATTAAAGGATTGAGCAGCAGCATGGTGATTGGTCCGTCGGAGGCAGCAAAAACGCCGTATGATGTACTCATTGTGGATGAAGCCCACCGTCTTCGACAGCGAAAGAACATTACCAACTTCGGTAGTTTCGATGAAACCAATGCGCGTTTGGGCTTAGATAAATATGAAGGCAACGAATTAGATTGGATTTGCAAGATGTCCCGTCATCAGATTTTATTCTACGACCAAGGGCAATCCATCAAACCGTCTGACATTAACCCATCCCATTTTGCAAAACATAAATGGAGCGCAAAAATCTTGCAGCTGAAATCGCAAATGCGCGTGCAAGGTGGCCTGGATTACATTTCCTTTGTAGACGAGGTACTTAGTGGCAAGGCCTCAACCCCTTTCGCATCCAGCCAATATGACTTACAACTCTTTGACTCCTTGGCGGATCTTTACTCGGCGCTTCGCAACAAAGAAGAGGAACTGGGACTGTGCCGTTTACTTTCCGGGTATTCATGGGAATGGAAATCACAAAAATCGAATGTACCAGACATTGAATTGGACGGCCTGGCGTTAAAATGGAACAGCACCAATGAAGACTGGATTAACAGCCCCAATGCATTCCAAGAGGTAGGCTGTATTCATACCACCCAAGGGTACGACCTCAATTATACCGGAATCATCTTTGGTACCGAAATCACGTACAATCCAAGTACAAAGGCTATTGAAATCATTTCAGCTAATTACAAAGACAAAAAAGGGAAACAAGGCATTGCCGACCCCGAACAATTGCGCGCCTATATCCTAAACATCTACCACACCATGATGCTTCGCGGCATACACGGCACCTACGTGTATGTATGCAATGAACCCCTGAGGGAGTATATGCGGGGGGTGATTGGGGGTGTGAAAAACTAATAATGCTGTTTATCAGGAATAACTCCACGAACCCCACCACTAGGATTTTGGGTATCCCCTTGGTATCTGGGAATTATATGGCAATGAAAATGAAAAATAGTTTGACCTGCGGCTAGTCCACAGTTCATTCCAATATTATAACCTATAGGATTAAATGTTGAATCAATAAGTGATTTCGCTTTAATAATTGAATGGTTTAATTGAACTAGTTCTTCTTCGTTTAGTTCAAAATAGTTAGGAACCAAACGTTTTGAAATAATTAAAATATGGCCGGGTGAAACAGGAAATGCATCATAAATCATGAAGAAATAGTTGTTCTCAAAAACTATTTGATCTTTTGGAATTAGAGTAAAGTCGTCCATTTTATTGTAAAAATTCAAATCCATTATTATATGCAATGGAAATCAGCGGTTCAATCCGTGATCGATACTTTTTCTCTGTCGGTATTAATTCATCAAACATTACAAGGTAATCAGATAAGAATTTATTCTTTGGTTGGCTTAATTTGATGATTGAAACAGCCTCTTTTTGAACTTCATAAAAACTTTTGAAATACGTATTTAAATCAGGTAGTTTATCGCTTTTAATACTATTAAACGAGGGGGATGCCGGTATTAAATTCCACATTAAATCATGGGTAACAAACTGAAATGGAATAAAATGTTCTACCGCATATTCTCCAATGCCTAATTTACTATTGGTATAAATACAATCTATCGATCCTTGTTTATGGGTAATAACAAGATCCCAAAATTCCTTCTTCTGATTTAGTAGAGATTGCCGTTTTAACGGTCTAATGAGTTTATTTGGGATGTTAGGCACGTTTGGATTTCGAGCGGCTAGAAATAATGCTAAATTCCAGTAGCAGAAATCTTTAAGCAATCCCGAATTTCTACGAAAATAATCAAACCATGCGGGTTGAATTAAAATTCGATCATTATACAAACTGTAAGGCGGTAAATTATAATTTTCTTGTGATTTTTCTTTTATAACCCTCTCTGCTCCTGTACCTAACCAAGGACTTAAAAATTTAAAAGGGACATTTTTATCAAAATGATTGAGAATCTGATGAATATCTCTACTTGAGGAATTAATCAACTTACTTGATAACGTATCTTTGCGCTCATCTATTTCAAAGTTTTTAATGTCATTAATTTTATTGATTGCTATTTCAATTTTATCATGCGCACCAAAAGACAGATGGAAGTAATTTACAGTATACCAAGCATTGGCAATCATTCGTGCGAAAAGCTCATGTTTTGCAATTTCAATGAACCTCTTTTCTGAGTTAACTTGTTCAACGCTTTCTAAAATCGCCAAAAACCAATAAAACTTATAACTCGCCGTGGTATGATTAAAAACCGAACTCAGTAATCCGGTATCAACATATTGGTCTTTTGGTAATTGCATCATTATAAGCGAATAAATTTACAAAGAATAATACATCAACCCTCCCCAACCAAATACGTATACAGCGCGTTTTCCACAGCATGCTCTAATTTGTAGGTAAAATGAACTACTGGTTCGTTGGATATGAGGGGATTGGAGAGATACACGTATTAATCTTTAATATCAATTCCCACAAGCCAAACAGGAACATTGATGACTTTTTCGAAATCTTTAATAATTTTTAGTGTTTTATCGAATGTAACAATCCCATCTGATAAACTCTTTTCAAGAGCGCCGGTTGGAACAATGTACACAAGGCAATCTATTGAATTTTGCACGTTTGCTTTAAGAACTTTAAAAAAATCCCTGTATGCTAATGCCCAATTGCCAAATTGAATTTCGCCTACTATAAGTGGCGTTGATGAAAGCCCTTTAACCACAGGGATATTTATCCCTTGATTTGATGTTGTGTTAATTTGATTAGCAAATTCTTTTAGCTCAGGGTTTTTATCCAAAAAATCATTCCAACGCCTTATGTTATCATTATATCTTATTTCTCCAAAGCAAATATTACGTAGCTTGGTCAGATTTTCTTCGTGGTTTATTAATGCAAAATCAAAACCGCCAATTGAAGATTTCTTTGAACTAAAATAAAAAACACCCATCTCCTCACTAACCTCAAACTTAAACTCTTTTTTTACCGATAATAATCTTCTGATTTCCTTATTCAGGTCATCTGCTTTTATTGCCTCTGATGCTTTTCCTTTGGTTAATTTTGTCCTTTCAGTTAATTCAATTGAGGTAGTAAAACTCTTTTCTAAGAAAGACTTAATATCATGATGTGCAGTTAATATTTCGTATGCATGATGGTGATAATATTGTTCTCGGATAAATAATTCTTTGGTCATTTAGTAATAATTTTCTTCATTAATTCTAGCCCAACTTTTTCTACAACCCCAACAACCAGTGCATTGCCCATAAAGAAGGCGCGTTTTGCAGGGCCAATTTCCACTTCCTTATCATTTATTTTTCCTGTTGCTGTATGATCATCTGGAAACATATTCAAACGTTCTAATTCAATGGGATGTAAACGACGATATTTACCGTCAATCTCTATCAAATGTTTAAATCGGGAAGCACCTGGACCACCTTCGCTTGTGATTATAGTTCTTGAAGGTTTCTTGAGGTCGTCTGTTAGCGATAATGGTCCTTCTTTGTAATAGAATTTCCCTTTATTTGAAATACGTTCCTCCGCCTTGCGCCCCTTTAAGTATATCCACTTATCCAGTTCCGTATGAAGTTCGATTACATCACCATGCCGTTTTAATCTTGAATCAACTTCAAAACCAGGTTGCATGATTTTAAATAATGGTTCCTTTAGTGATTTATCGGTATCAACAAAATAACTGGTTTCATTTTTCATTTCACCGTTAAGTATAATATCCCCAAGCAATTGATACTTTAAACTGTACGCTTTTTGTTCTGACTTAGGACAAATTGCTTTGAAATCTGACATAAGAACTCGTCCATTTTTCATAATACCACAATTCAAAAACTTACCTGAATTGTATTGATCTGAAATCTGTTGAATATTTTTCTCTAAGGTTAATTCTTGAACTAAGCCCTTCAACGAACTTGGAAAAGCGGTCGCAAATACACCTTCCGTTTCAATCCATTTTGAAAGGTTATTCACTGAAAAGGTATTTTTTTTATATGCGAGAATATAAACTCGTCTGCGGCGCTGTGGCATGCCATAGTCAGCTGCATTAATTACTTTCCATTCCACAACGTAATCCAACGCATTTAACGTAGCAAGCATAATGGCAAAGTCACGACCCCGTTTGTTGGTTGGAGATTTTAAAAGACGGTCTACATTTTCTAAAAATACAAACGTTGGTTTTTTAACTTTTAAAATTTTATGGATATTCCACCAAAGAACTCCTTTTCGCCCTTCAATTCCCTTGGTGTTTACACCTGCAACCGAATAATCTTGACATGGGAATCCACCAACGAGCATATCGTGATCTGGAATAAGAGAATCAACTTTTTTGTCCGTAAAATCAGGCGATGCAACCGTATTCAAATCATCCGGATAATGCACTGACGTGTTGATATTAGGCCAATTTTTATGATATACTAAATTAGCCTCCTGTGCTTCACCTGACTTTTTAGAACTCGGCTCCCATTGGTTAGACCAAATCACTTTGTACGGTGATTCAAAAGGCATCGTGTAATGGCTAGAGGCACTTTTTTTACCCGTTCCGTCTTTATCATAACCTTCTAGACCCAAACGAAAACCTCCCACTCCTGCAAACAGCTCAACTACTCTTATTTCTTTCATAAGGTAAAAATAACCATAGCTGAACGTATTTTTTTTACGTTGAAAAGAAATTTATTAACTAAAAATAAACTTTATTTCAGTGTCAGAGTAGAAACGTGTTCATTCATCAATTCATCAACAATCGGCACATCCGCTTCCGCCCAGTCCAAGAAAGGCAAGGCGGCTATATCAAGCCAAAGGTAAGCCAGGTGTTCTGTGAGTTGGGGTTCTTCGTTCGAGGTACCGCGATAGGTATGCATGGTCAGGTGAAAATCCGGATAAGAGTGTTCTACCACCATCAACTTTGCTCCCACGACAAAGTCCATGTGGAGCTCTTCCCGAATTTCGCGAACAATGGTTTCTTGTTCCGTTTCGTTAGCCTCTATTTTTCCACCGGGGAATTCCCATTTTTCTGAAATGTACGGGAGCGCAGATTTTCCGCGCTGCACGCAGAGAATTTTTCCATTACGTTCAATGACAGCCGCTACCACCGTTACGTGTTTCATATGCGTAAAGATAAGGATATTATAAAAGGGATTAATCTACTTTTTTACCGCACCCTTCGATACGCCCTTTGGTCTACTCAGGGTACGTCTAAGTTACAAAAAGCTATGCGGTCCCTGAGCTTGTGATGAGCTGGATTCCCCTGAGTTTATCGAAGGGTCGAATCGTATCGAAGGGCCGCTTTAAAATCAATAATAGTTATTTCTCAATATCCAAACGTCTCAATGTCCAAATGTCTCAATGTCCAAACTTCCCCCACAATGAAATCCATTGCGCATCGTTACTTGGACTATCCAACGAATTGCCATGAAAAACGAAATCATTATTTACCAAGCCGATAGCCATTCAGAACGTATTGAAGTAACCCTTGAAAATGAAACGGTTTGGCTTTCTTTAAATCAAATCTCAACATTGTTTGATCGAGATAAATCCGTTATCTCAAAACATTTAAAGAATATCTTTAAAGAAGAGGAACTGATAAAAAATTCAGTTGTTGCATTTTTTGCAATAACTGCTACAGATGGTAAAACATATCACAGGGTGCATAATGTAGCAAAAACTCCCCACTACTTTTTTGGATGTTTCGAGTGCCTCAACACAAGTAAAAAAGTAGCAAAAAATCTCCGCGACGGGTTTTATACGCTGCGATTTACTCCTAAGGCTTGACCATTTCAGTGATCCTTCGGCTTCTTCATGGTGACCTTACGCTCGTTTCCCTCGGTAAGGTCTTGCCCAAGCCTTAGTTCGTCTCTCTTGCTAGTAAAACAGTCGCTTGTTGAAAATAGCAACCGATACATCGGAGTGCCTTTGAATTTGGTCACCTCCCTTAATCCCTCCTCAAGGAGGGAAACACTTCCGCTGTAGATAAATCGAAGGTCGCACCCTGAGTCCACCTAGGCGGACCGCAGGACGTATCGAAGGGCCGCACCCAGAGGAGATAATACTGAAAACCCATTCTCTACGTTTTCTTTGGCATTCAACCATAACCCATGAAAAACGAGATAATCATTTACCACCCCGATAACCTTACTGAGCGGATTGAAGTAAGGATGGATGAAGAAAAAGAAACTATTTGGCTTAACCAAAAACAACTGGGGACTCTATTCCAGAAAGATTCTGATACCATTGGGTTACACCTTAAAAATATATATCTCGATCAAGAGTTAAATGAAAAGTTAACTACCGAGTATTTCTCGGTAGTTCAACAAGAAGGAAACCGGATAATTACCCGAAAAATTAAATTCTATAACCTCGACGCTATACTCTCTGTGGGTTATCGCGTTAATTCAAAACGTGGAACACAATTCAGACAATGGGCTACACAACGACTAAAAGACTACCTAATCAAGGGATATTCAATAAACAACCGCATAAACCGCCTCGAAGATCATCTGGTGGGTTTAACGAAAAAAGTGGATCAAATAGACCTTCAAATAAACACGAAACTTATTCCAACACAAGGTGTTTATATGGATGGACAAGTCTTCGATGCCTATGAACTCACCTCTCGGATAATTCGTTCAGCTAAACAGCGCATCGTGTTAATCGATAACTACATCGATGAACAAACCTTTACCCAATTGGCGAAAAAAGAACCTCATGTTCAGGTTTTAATACTCACAAAAACTTCAATTTCGAGTGAAAACAGTGCCAGCAAGCAATTAGCGTTGGACCTAAAAAAAGCCAACGAACAATACCGCAACTTCGAAGTAATAGCCTTTTCCAAAAGCCACGACCGCTTTTTAATCATTGACCACCATGAAGTGTATCACCTCGGAGCATCGCTCAAAGACCTCGGTAAAAAGTGGTTTGCATTCACCAAATTGCATGAGGATTCTGTGCGGGATTTACTTCGCGAGGTAGAAGCGAACATCTCCAGCTGATACTACTCATTAGTATTGCCTAGGGTGTTTCCGGTTACGAAGTTGATTGCCTGAAGACTTTAAATACCTCTGGTGCATGTTTAAGGGACAAGTAAAGTGAACTGAAAACTGGGCTTGTGCTGACCGAGGCAACGAGCGTCAGTAAACCGTGAGGAAGCCGAAGGATCGTCGAAACGGTCAGTTTTCAGGAATGGAGCGCCGTTCCTTAAACCCTGCACCGAGCTTTTTGCTACTTTTTTGTGGTAAAAAAGTAGAGGAAAAAATTCTTGCCTTTTTTTTGTCTTGATACAAAAACTCCCACCTACTTTTTTGGATGTTTCGAGTGCCTCAACACAAGTAAAAAAGTAGCAAAAAATCTACGCGACGGGTTTTATACGCTGCGATTTACTACATTCAATCATACTTCTATTAAACACCGAAGCTTGGCGAAGGTGTTTAATGGTAACCTTACGCTCGTTACACTCGGTAAGGTCTTACCCGAGCCTTAGTTCGTCTCCCTTGCTAGTAAAACAGTCGCTCGATGAAAATAGCAACCGATACATCGGAGTGCCTTTGAATTTGGTCACCTCCCTTAATCCCTCCTCAAGGAGGGAAACACTTCCGCTGTAGATAAATCGAAGGTCGCACCCTGAAGAAGCAATTTCCAACTACTCATTTTCTTCATAATAATACGAGTAATCTATTCCCTTCATGTACATTTCTCGGTCGTTGATTTTGTCGGTAAGGGCGTGCTGGATAGTGAGTTTAAGCACTTGACTGTTGGTTGGACTCATAACCATCGCATTCATGTAATTGCGCTTGGAAATTAAACTCCAATCCACACATTTTTTAAGTCGTTTCTTTAATATTAAATCCAACCAAATTCTCGCACTTCTGCCATTACCTTCCATGAATGGATGCGCAATATTCATCTCCACATATTTATCGATGATTTCATCAAAGGTACTTTCTGGCATTTCCTCAATTTGTTGTAGTGTATCACCTAAAAACCGAGATACGGCAAATTGAAAACCACCCTTTGAAATGTTCTTCTGTCGAATTTGGCCTGCGAATTCATACAATCCACCAAAAAGATACGCATGGATTTGTTGTAAGCCCTTGGTTGTTCCAACTTCAAGTTGATCTATAAAGTTGCTTTCAAATAGGGTGTATGCTTTTTTCTTACTTTGACCATCGATACTATTATCACTGTATAAAAACCAATCCAGAAAGTTGATTGCACCAATATTTGGAAAATTTTTAGCCAATAAAATCACCCCATCACTATCCAACATATCTGTTTTATATCGTTTTCCGTCAGCTGCTTGTAGCTTCAGTTGGTTAGTGAGGCTAACCAACTCATTGTTTTCTTTATTGAATTTGGTTTTTAGGTATTTCCAATAGTTTCTTGTTTTTGTATAATCGTCTTGATCCGTAAGCACCGAAACAATATCCAATACGCTGAACCACCACTTGGAATTTTCTTCGTCCCAAACCGCACGAACCTCACGGTCATTAAAAAAACGAATGGATATTTTTTGCTGGTTCATCGAAACATTAAAGATAGGAAATTCAAACCAAAAAGCTATCAATGCCCATGGTGAATAGCAAGCGTTCCCTGAGCTTGTCCGCCTTCGCCTCGCTACTGCGGACAAGGGAAGGGCCGCTTTAAAATCAACGAGAGGTATTTCTGAAAGTCCAAATGTCTCAATGTCCAAATGTCTCAATGTCCAAATGTCTCAATGTCCAAATGTCTCAATATCCAAACGTCTCAATGTCCAAATGTCTTAATGTCCAAACTTCCCCCACAATGAAATCCATTGCGCATCGTTACTTGGACTATCCAACGAATTGCCATGAAAAACGAAATCATTATATACCAAGCCGATAGCCATTCAGAACGCATTGAAGTAACCCTTGAAAATGAAACAGTTTGGCTTTCTTTAAATCAAATCGCAACAGTGTTTGATCGAGATAAATCCGTTATCTCAAAACATTTAAAGAATATCTTTAAAGAAGAGGAACTGATAAAAAATTCAGTTGTTGCATTTTTTGCAATAACTGCCTCAGATGGTAAAACATACCAGGTAGAACATTATAATCTTGATGCGATTCTTTCGGTAGGATATCGAGTGAATTCAAAACGAGGAACACAATTCAGGCAATGGGCATCACAACGTTTAACCGACTACTTGCTCAAAGGATACGCCATCAACAATCGCATGAATCGTTTTGAAAATCAACTCGAAGGACTTACAAATCAGGTGAATCAAATAGAAGTGCAAATTAAAACAAAGGACCTACCTGTACAAGGAATCTTCATGGATGGGCAAGTTTTTGATGCCTATGAATTAAGCTCCCACATCACACGATCTGCGCAACAGCGCATTACCCTAATCGACAATTACATAGATGAACGTACGTTTACACAATTAGCTAAAAAACAGACACATGTGCGTGTTATCATTCGGACCCAAGTCGAACCACATGGAAATAACGCATTAAGTAAGCAACTCGCATTAGACCTGGCAAAAGCTAACGAACAATACGGGAACTTTGAGGTAAAAACATTAACTAAAAGCCATGATCGGTTTTTGATTATTGATGATACTGAGGTCTATCATTTAGGTGCATCCTTAAAAGACCTCGGCAAACGCTTGTTTGCATTTACTAAACTCCATGCCGAAACCGCGAACAGCTTGTTGAATGCATTGTAATTGTTCTGTTTTAACTCAACCGAAGATTCAAGCGGTCCCTGAGCTTGTCCGCCTTCGCCTCGCTACTGCGGACAAGGGAAGGGCCGCTTTAAAATCAATTATAGTTAATTCTGAATGTCCAAACGTCTCAATGTCCAAACGTCTCAATGTCCAAATGTCTCAATGTCCAAATGTCGCCTACAGTCCTGTTAGAAATTCACCGTACAGATCATTGAAGGAAAGTCCTGCGGCTGTTCTTTTTTTAGAGAGTTGTTTAAATTCAACAAGTGCCCAAAGCACAAACTCCATATGGAACGGAAGATCGGCTTTAGTTACTTTCGGACAATAATGTTGTACCAATTTCTGCAAGGGTTTTATAGCTAACAAAGTTTTTAGATGTACTTTCTCTGGTGCTTCTTCCAACAATTCCATTTCATCGGCATCAAAAAACCACTGCAACACCTCGTCATACGCAGTTTCTTGGTCTTGTTTTTTTAATTTTTCGATTTTCGGGAAAGATTGAAGAAACAGTGTTTTCGTTGCCGCACTGATTAAGTGTTCCGCCACAAAGGAGGTTCCCTCCTGCTCTCCTTCGTAAACAAGTTCCATCTTCCCCGTAAGCGATGGAATCATGCCCAGCAAGTCGCTGTACCGAACCGTCGTTTCCGTTTCATTATTCATCAAGGCTCGTCGTTCCGCCGTACTAATTAAGTTCTCATAGGCTGTAATACTCATTCGTGCACTAACGCCGCTTTTTTGGTCAATATACTCACTCTCGCGTGCTTCAAATGCAATTTGCTCTAAAATATCCTTAGCGAGTTCCGGAACATGCACCGTGCACAAGCGTTGGTCTAAGTGCGCTGATTCTTGCTGCGTTATCTGTTTTGCGATTTCTATAGTTGGCGCATAATGGGTTAAGATTTGGGAACCAATTCGATCTTTAAGTGGCGTAACAATGCTACCTCTATTGGTATAATCCTCTGGATTCGCGGTAAACACAAAGTGCACATCGAGCGGCAAACGCAATTTGAACCCGCGTATTTGCACGTCACCTTCCTCTAACATGTTAAACAAGGCCACCTGAATTCGTGCTTGTAAATCAGGTAATTCATTGATTACAAATAAACAACGGTTCGCTCGTGGTATCATTCCAAAATGTATCACACGGTCATCGGCATAACTAAGTTTTAGGTTCGCCGCTTTGATGGGGTCTATATCCCCAATTAAATCTGCGATGGTTACGTCTGGAGTAGCTAATTTTTCAAAAAACCGTTCAGAGCGATGCAGCCAGGATATCGGTGTATCATCTCCCTTATCGGCTATCAAATCCCGGGCATAGCGACTAATTGGATGAAAGGGATCATCGTTCATTTCACTGCCGGATACAACGGGAATATATTCGTCCAATAAATTAACCATCAGGCGAGCAATTCTTGTTTTTCCCTGTCCACGCAAACCCAATAAATTGATATTGTGCTTAGAAAGAATGGCACGTTCCAATTGTGGAATTACCGTTTGTTCATACCCGTGCATCCCTGGAAACGTATTTTTTTTTTTCCCCGCTTGAATATTCAGAATTAAGTTATCTCGTAATTCAGTTTTAATTGTTTTCGGTTGGTATCCAGATGCTTTGAGTGCGCCAAAAGTGCTTAGGGAAGTATTCATGTGTTAGTTGATTCGTTTTTTTCTGTTTGTTTCATAGTCGTGAAAGATCATTTCTCCAAGTCCTTTTAATCCTGTGAAGAATGCTTTTCCTTTGTTCGATGCCGTAAATTCCTCCACAAAGGTCATCAAATACGGATCTTGTGCAATCATGAAGGTCGTAATCGGAATGTGCATTTTTCGTGCTTGCGCAGCCATGGTATAGCATTTCTCTACAATGTATTCATCCAAGCCATTGCTGTTTTTGTAATATTGTCCGTCCGGTAAGCGAAGGCAACTCGGTTTACCGTCTGTGATCATGAATATTTGCTTGTTGGTATTCCGTTTTCTGCGTAAAATATCCATAGCCAATTCCAAACCTGCCACCGTATTGGTGTGATATGGCCCTACATTCAGGTATGGAAGATCCTTGATTTTTATCGGCCATGCGTCATCACCAAACACAATAACATCCAGGGTATCTTTCGGATAAGATGTAGTAATCAGCTCAGCCAAAGCCATGGCCACTTTTTTTGCCGGAGTAATTCGGTCTTCCCCGTACAAAATCATGCTGTGGCTAATATCAATCATTAACACCGTACTCATTTGAGATTTATGGTGCGTATCTTGAACCACTAAATCCTGCTCCGTTAATTTAAACTCGCCTACCCCGTTGTTTATTTGCGCATTCTTTAAACTTTCCGTCACCGAAATGTGCTCCACGGAGTCGCCAAATTGAAAATTCCGAAACTCACCAGTTGACTCATCGCCTTGACCACTCTTTTTGGATTTGTGATTTCCCATGCCATTTTTTCGAATCTTTCCGAAAATTTGATCCATAGCTTTCTTGCGAAGTGTACGTTCCGTTTTGGCTGTAATCGACAAACCTCCTTGATTATTTGCTTGGATTTCTTCTCTTAAATATCCTTTTTTCTTGAGGTCCTCAATGAAATCATCCATGGTATAGTCCTCGGTGGTTAACTTATACTCCTGATCAATAACGTTCATCCATTCCATGGCCTCTTCCATATCTCCTGACGTATGGGTAATAATTTCCATGAACACGTCGAATAAGGTTTCGAATGGTGTTTGGTCTGGAGCATCGTAAGGTGTAAAAACGTAACCTGATTTTCGCATAAGAAACTGTATGAAACTGAAACACGAAGTTTACTAAAAAGTTCAAATAATCGCTTGAAAACTTAAGCGATTCGGTTAATTTTCGCACCCCATCCTTTTTACCTACCTTTGGCATCAAATAGCCAAGCTCCATGAAACGCATCAATCAATACAAAAAATTATTTCAAATCGAAGACCAGATTGAGTTGGGCGCACTTAAATCAACCTACAGAAGCCTTGTAAAACAATGGCATCCTGACAAGTTTCAAGACGGTGATCCGATGCAAGCCGAAGCGGCCATCATGGGCCGAGAAATAACCGATGGTTATCATTTCTTAGTGAGTATTGCCCCAGAAACCATTGAAGCCAACCGTCCCGAGTACGAACAAGTGATTATGGAATGTGGGATAGCCGATTACAAACACAAAGGCCTACTGCTTGAAATCACCTTCACCAACGGCGACAGCTACGAGTACTTCGGGGTCAATGCGAATGTCTTTAAAAAATTCATCAACGCAGACAAGCAAGTACGCTTTGCGAAACGCTTTATCTACGATGCTTACCTGTATCGTAAATCTAAAAAAGGCGTCTCAGAAGAATAGCACTCGGGGTATTTATTAATTCAAAACTTTGATAAAAATTTGGGTGCCTAGGTCCCTGAGCTTGCGATGGGGTACTCGAAATATTAAGACAAAAGAAAGTTAAGCAGAAGCAATTTCCAAACCGCTATCTCGATACATTCGCCATTGGCGCACACTCGATTAGCGGTTGATACCTATACATTTCTGGAATTTGCTGCTTGTATTCCAAGCGACTGTTTTTATACCCTTCGATACCTTCCACCTTCACTTGAAAATAACGAGTAAAGCGGTCCCTGAGTAGTCCGTAACGTCGGACGTATCGAAGGGCCGCTTTTCAGTTCGCTATGCTACATGCTTAAACATTCACCTTTGATTATTTAGATTCAAGCGGTCCCTGAGCTTGTGATGAGCCTATCGAATCATACCGCAGGGCATATGTACCTAGATATCCATTTAGTACCCAGAACCTATAGTCCTATTCTGCTTCATACAATATTCGATAGTTCAATCCATTACCCTCAGTAAGTGGCTTAGCATTTGGCTTACCTAATTCTATGTTAAATCTCCCATCTTTGTACATGGCATCGGCATACTGGGGATAGTCTTTTGAAAACGTTGACACCACAAAGGGAATACCCACCGGGTTGCCATTCACGCGGTAATTCTCACAAACAAACTTCAAGTGTGGAAGCTTGTTTACATTAACCCGTTTACCATACAATTCAAAGAAGATATACTGACGTTGACTTAATTCTAGGTTAGTCCCTGGAAAGGCTAAAGTCCCACAACTATACGTTTGCTTTTTCTTGTGGTCGTAAACCTGCATCTCTACATAGGTATGCAGGACACTATCCAACATCACTGTTTCCTTGGTTTTTTTTAAGGTCAAGGTATATGTTCCTTTGTTCCACGAGAGTCGGTTGCGTACCGAGACAAAGTCATCTTCGTACCCACTGCTTTCACAGACCCCTCCCTCGGCTTTTTTCAACGCTAAGGAGGCTCGTGTACCCCAACGAGAGAAGATCATCGCTCTACCCAAAGGAATAAAGCGT
>Ga0315903_10002861_pt1 | contig 24679 bp, 21 predicted proteins | sample LakEriMetagenome_7_FD_203524 | JGI IMG/M metagenome (GOLD analysis project Ga0315903, IMG submission 203524) | Freshwater fungal communities from buoy surface, Lake Erie, Ohio, United States - Buoy 2 MA119 | ecosystem: Environmental > Aquatic > Freshwater > Lake | place: USA: Lake Erie, Ohio... | reverse complement strand
GAGGTTGATCCGCAGGTTCACACGGGAATCGAAGATCGAGACCGGCTTGGGGGCCGAGTTGTAAAGTTCGCGCTCGGTGAGCACGCTGGCCGAGGAATAAAAGCCGACGAACTGCAGCGTGTCTCCCTGGTACCGGCCCCGGACGAGGGCCTGCAGAGCCATGGCGACCCGCTTGGCCTGGCCGTATTTGCCGTAGCGGGTCATCGAGCCGGACATATCGATGAGGACCACGGTGGCACAGCTCGACTGGTGCTCGGTGGTCTGGACAACGAGGTCATCCTGCTCGATCCCGATGGGGGTGCCGCCCCCCTGGCGGGAGATGGCGTTGCGGAGGGTTTCCTGCAGGTTGAGATTGGCGACGGGGTCGCCGAATTCGTACGGCTTGGTCTCTTCGAGCTGGACTTGGCCAACACCCCGTTGATCGGTCTCATGCCGGCCGAGCTTGTCGCGGGCCTGGGCCAGGAAGAGTTCTTCGAGAGATTTTGTCGAGGCGCGGCGGATACCCTTGGGGGTCACGCGGTACTTGCCGTTTTCGTCTTTCTCGAGATAGCCCTGCTTCATGAGCATCTCGAGAGCCTCGGCATTGCGGTCTTCCAGTTCCTGCAACTGGTCGAGCACGTCGTCTCCGTATTCCATCAGGTAGCGGTTGAGCTGGTCGAAGAGCTCGTCGGCCGACTGGGGGGAAAACGGGGAGGAGCCATCCCACTTGGAGAACTCGAACGTCGCCATGGCGTGGCCCTGGGGTCTCGGAGGCCTGCGGATCGGAAGACACGGCGAGCCAACCGAACCGTTCCGCCCGGTGTCACGCCCTGGGAGATTCTAGCAGATCGGGCGAGTTCACCGCGGTTGGCGGGGTCTCTGCGGCGGGCCGTCCGCCAGAGTGAGTCCACGTGAGGCACGATATCCGTACTCAATCGCGAACCAGTTCGCGTACCGCTCGCGGTCGCGAGACGAGGTGTTGCGTTCGTCGTTGACGTGGCCCACCTCGTGAATCAGCACGTTGTTGAGGTAGAAATCGCGGATGGTGGGGAGAGTCCACGACAGTTTCCAGAGCCCCCCCGCACAGGACCAGACCCCGCCGAACATGCACGCCTCCTGTTCCTGAATGGGCGTGGGGGCCCGATGATACTCTTCGACCAGCGTGCTCTCGATGGGATACAGATAGATGGTCCGTCCCCACTGCATGCCATAACAGGGGAAGCAGGCGCGCTTGCGCGTCATGGTGCTGAACTGGACCACTTCGACCTTGTTCGCGAGCTGACTGGGGAGCTGCACCAGACGCTCCCGCACATCGTCGGGGGTCAGCACATGCAGGTAGCCTTCGCCGGCAGGCTCGACCACAAACTTCAGGCGTCCGTCATCGCGGGGGTCGTGCCAGCGTTCGGGAGCCGAGAATTCATCGCGACGGACGGCTCCTCGCGTGACCCGGGCGCGAAAGGCCGTCGCGGGGCGCGGATCGTGAGCAGGGGGAGAGGAGGCACGACGAGCCGGCAGCGGGACGGGGACCGGGCGAGAAGGGCGGCGGGAGGACATGAGCAGAGCCAGTCACAAGGAGGCAGGAAACACAGTTCCATCCTAAGACCCGCTGAAAACACGAAGCAAGGTGTACACCCTAAGTGATTGGCACAAAAGACGTTATGGAATTCTCACCAAATCCATGCCCGCTTTCGGGGGAGATTTGGCCGGGCACTTCCGGCGGACCGACAATCGATAACCACCCAGCCCATCATGGGTTGTGAGTTGAGCCGTGGACGAAACCCCTTGCGAGACCCATCGCGAGAGCCCGACGCGGTGTTCACCAAAAATCGCAAACGACTGGAAATAAAGCACTTACGTCACAAATCACTACAACCCCAACCGCAATCCCCCAGGGAAGCAGGGACCCCGGAAGCCTGAAAATGGTCAGCGAGGTCGAACGGCGCCGATCTGATTGCCAAACCGTTTTTTGGGGAACAGCGCCTCGGCCTGGCCGACATTTCCCTGCGGACTGCCCGGCGCGGGGCGGAGGAACTCTTCGCTGGCGGGGTCGAGCGAGACGAACTGCGGCTGCACTCCGTAACGGCCGCTCCGGGCGACAAACAGCGACGGAATTTCATTCGGAACCGGAGGATTCGGCGCGGGCCGGGTGGTCCAGTTGAAATCGATCCCTCCCGGATTCGAGGCGAACATCTGCAGGAAGACCGCTTCGTTGAAGCCTTGCGCGACGATGGCGTCGCGTTCGGCTGATTCCACAAACAGGTTGTTGAAGAATGAGAGGCCATCGGTGGCGGGACCGGGCATATTGTCGAAGACCACGCCCTGCCCCACCTGGTAGAAGGTGTTGGAGGCCAGCAGCAGGTTGCGCCAGTTGGGGTTGGCCCCCTGGAGATGCAGGCCAATTTTTGCCTGATGGAAGATGGTCTCTTCGACTTCGACATCGAGGGCGTCATCGCGAGCGCGGATCCCGGCGGCGAGCGGTGCCAGCAGGCGGCAGCCGCGGATTCGGATGCGGTTGTTCCCCTGCTCGCCGCGACGGGTCAGATCGAACCCGACCGCGGTGGGCTGGGCGGCCCCCCGGATGGTGAGGCGTTCGAAGATCACCGGCACGCCGCCAAACGACTGAACACCTTCGAGAGCGACTGCGTCCCGGGCGAAGCCATGAATTGAGAGATTCACGAACCGCGAGGCTTCGAGATTGCCCACCAGCCGAATTGCCGTCTCTTTGCCAGTGGCATCGATTTCGAGATCTTCCAGTTGGAAGTTGGGCAGTTCGCCCTGGGAGACGAGAACTGAGACGACCGGTTCGGGACCGGGAGGAGCGAGGACCGTTCCCTTCCCCTTGATAATCAGCCCCCGAGGCCAGGTCTGGTCGACGGTGATGCGTTCGGCGAGAACGCCCGCGGGAAGAGTGATGGTTTGGCGGGCACTGCGGCTGGAGGGGCGAAAGTTCTTCGCTTCGGCGAGTGCGGCGGCGAGTGACTTGTAGGTTTCGGAGGGGCCGACGCGCAGGTCACGCCGGCTGGCCGAGATGGTTGGCCCCGAGGAGGCCGCGTCATCATCCGGAGTCTTTGGAGCCCCCTTCTTTTTGCCCGATCCTTTGTTTTTCCCGGCGGAGGTGCGGTCGGTCGAGCCGGATTTCGCGGGTCCCTGCGAGGGCTTGGACTTCCCAGGCCCCCAAGTGAACCAGACACCCAGGGTCAGCAGAGTCAGCAGGGCATTTGCCCCGACGATCCACCAGAGGCGGCGGCGGGACTCTGGGGAGGAGCCCTGCGAAGTCGTGGGGGAGGCGGGCGCGTCCTTCTGAACCGCGCGAGCGGGCGCGGGAGTCGCCCCGGCCCCACTCCGCGGGGCCCGCCTGGCAGGCCGCTCGGATTCGACAAACCAGGCAGGAGCCAGGTCGGGCCCGGACTCGTTCGTCATGGGGGGCGGAGGAGGGAGTCCGACAGGTGGAGAAACAGGTGGCGACTGCGGTTGAGATTTGACCGCGGGCATCACGAGCGTTTCGTGGCTGGCCTCGGCACGTTCACCGTCGGCAAAATCGACCAGGAACTCTTCGGCGGAGGATGGCCGAGCCGTGGATTCCACGGGTGGGGTCGACACCGGAGGAGGCTCTGTGGGCGCAGGCTGCCCGGGGAGAGGTTCCGGGGTGATCGATCCCCGCGCAAACGTGGGCTGGGTGACGTTGTCCTGGGAAGTGGTATCGTGTCGCAGGTTGTCTTGGGGAGGGGGCGGTACTGCGGGGGCACTCAAGACACGCGTGTCGGCCAAGGCATCATCGGAGACGAGCGGTCCTCCGGAGAGTGACGCCTCGGGGGGGGCGGCGGCAGCACTGGCATTGCCGTCCGTCCCCGGGACAGTGGCCCTGAGACCTGGCAGAAACTCAGCTGGGGGCACACTCTGGGGGTTGGCCGGAGTGGATTCTGGTGGCGCGACGATGGACGAAGGGGCTGGCTCAACCTGTGTGCGCTCCCCAGCTGGCTCGTCGGCTTCCGAGGTTCGTCGCAGGAACGCGGCGAATTCGGGAGACTCTTCTTCGTCGGGCGCGATCCCGGAAACGGCGCGGCTGTCGATCGCCGGAGGCGTGACCGGCGCGTGTCCCCCAGGTGACATCTCCGGAGCGGGGATCGCCGCCTCTTCGATAACGGCCGGTGATTCCGCCGGCCAACCGAGACTGGGGGACCAATCGGCCCCGCCGGAGGATTGGGGTGGCTCGACCGGTTTGGGACTGGGTGCCGTCGAGGAGCCCGTCGTCACCCCTGCTTCCCCCCCCGTCGGCGAAGAGTGGGAGGGAGAACCATACGGCAATCCGGCGACCGCCCCACCCACGACAGGATGCATCTCGGCCCAGGTGTCACCACCATGTTCACGCAACCACTCGGCGAGGACTTGGGCGACTTCCCGCGCCGACTGAAAACGATCTTCAGGGCGTTTGGCCATCATCCGCCGGACGATGGCCACCAGCCCCGCAGGGACCTGGGGGGCAATCTCAGCCAGCGACGGGGGCTCTTTGGTCTGATGGGCCAACAACCTCGCTGCGAGGGTTCCCTCGGAGAACGGGGGGTGTCCCGCCAGCAAGAAGAAAAACGTGCAGCCGAGGCTATAGACATCGGACCGTACGTCAACGGAGTGACTGTCGAGCGCCTGTTCGGGCGACAGGTAGTCTGCCGTGCCCAACACCTTTTCATCGTGGCGACGGGTGATTGACGAGTCGTCCCGCTCATCGAAGAACCGGACCAGACCGAGGTCGAGCACCTTGATGGTCCCCCGGTCGTCCAACAGCAGGTTGGCCGGCTTGATGTCGCGATGGACCAGATTGGACTTGTGGGCCTGGTTCAGCCCCTCGGCGGCCTGGCGGATGTATTCCGCGGCGGGGATCGGCTGAAACGGCCCCTCGCTGGCGACGATGTCTTGGAGCGAACGGCCCGAGACATACTCCATCACCAGGAAATGAATATCGCCTTCCTGATCGACATCGTAGGCCCGCACGATGTTGCGGTGATCGAGGGCCGCGACCGCCTGGGCCTCTTTGTGAAACCGTTCCAGATGGCTGGCTCCCCGGGCACTGGCCTTGGGCAGCACCTTGATCGCCACGCGCCGCCGCATCAGCCGGTGTTCGGCGAGATACACGGCGCTCATCCCGCCGGTTCCCAGGTGCGAGAGCAGCCGATACTTCCCGAGGTGGAAGCCCTTGTTGCGACCCTGGAGCAGCTTGTCAGCCTGCCAACGGGTCAACAACTGTCGTGCGACGAGCAAATCGGCGACCTGGGGGGTGTCGGCGATATTCTTGGAGTCGAACCGGATCCCCCGCAAGGCTTGGCGCAGAGTCTCCGCATCGATCAGCCCGCTTTGGCGGGCCAACCCAACAAACATTTCCGGGGTGAGTTTGGTGGCTGCGGGCATCGGTTCACGATGAAGGTGAGGGGTGAAGATACCAGTGTCGACGCGGTCAATCCAGCACCGGCAACGATGCTGCGAAAGGTTTCCCGTGATGATTCGACCCACGGAGTGACCGCAGTTCGCGAGTTTGCAAGCTGATTGGCGGGACAGATAGACTAGGGGTAATTCTCCGTCATCGTTCCCAACCGTCCACCGGCAACTGCCGATTGCGCCGGTCTGGCGGACAGAACCTCGGCGCCGAGCATGCAATCCCTGCCTCCCCTCCTCCCTCCCCTCGCCGGTCTGTGCGTCCTGGCGATTTTTTTGGTTTCGGCCTGCATCCGCGAAGCGCACCTGATTTACAACTATCTCGACCAGTTTTCGGTCTTTTCGCGGTATCTGCCCCGTCCTTCCCGGCTGAAAGCCCTGGGGATGGCGATTCCGATCGTGCTGTTCGGCGGCTTGATTCCGGCTCTGGTCAGTCTGTTCATCAATCGCAAAAATGTGCCCCCTCTGGTCGCATCCCAGGTGTTGACCTGCGCGCTGCTGCAGTTTCCCTTCACCTTCGTCCTGATCGTGTTTTTATTCCACCGCATGTTGCCGGCTTCTCCCAAGCGGTCCATGAAGGTGGCCGGATGCCTCATCGGGCTGCTGATTCCGGTCTTCGGTGCCGAATGGCTGATCATCAAGCTCGCCTCCCGCCTGCTGGTGCTGTACGCGGCACGGCAATGAACTCCAGCTCTTCCCGAGTCCGTTTTCCCCCGTCAGCCCCCGTCAGCCCCATGAGTGTGCCGCACGACGATCTCCCGAGGGGCCCCGGTGGACCCGACCGGAAACGGGTTGGATTTCTGCTGACGGTCGTTGGCTTTCTGGTCGCCCTCACGTGGATTCTCGACCGGGTCGCCCCTTTGCCGCTGCCCCTCCCCCGGCCCTGGTTCCTGCATCGCAACCTGCTGGGAATGGCGGGGGTGGCCACTGCCATTGCGGGTCTGGCACTGCAGCGCGATCACTCGCTGCGGGGTCCGGGCACGGGAACGTCGCCGCACGATGGCTGGACTCCCCGGCGTCCCGGGCGGCGATTTGAGTCCCTGGTGGTTTATACCCGTCCTGGCTGCCACCTCTGCGACGACGCCCTCGAGCTGCTGGCCGACTATTCCGCCTGGCTGCCCCCTCCCGAGGAGATTGACATCGATCCCCACCCCGCGCTCAAAACCCGGCATGGAGAGTGGATTCCCGTGGTCGAAATCGATGGGCGCGAGCGGTTCCGCGGACGCATCGACGAGCCGCTGCTGCGCCGCCTGATCGAAAACACCCCTCCCCTCGACGAGGTCCCGCCGGGTCCCCGGTTCCGTCCCTGATCCATTCCCTGTCCGCACCAGTTCTAACCCTGCCCCCATGCCCTCGAAACGCGATTTTTTGCCCCAGCTTGTCGGCTGCCTCTCCACCGGTGCCGCCGGAAACCCCACAGTCGAGATGATCGAGGCGGCCTTTCGACACCATGATCTGCACTGGCGATACATCAACACCGAGGTCTTGCCCGAGGGGTTGGGGGATGCCGTCCGGGGTCTGCGGGCCATGGACTACCGCGGCTTCAATTGCAGCCTGCCCCACAAGGTGACGGTGATCCCGCACCTCGACGGCCTTGGCCAGTCGGCGGAAGTCATGGGGGCGGTCAACTGTGTCGTCCGGCGGGGAGATCAATTCATTGGTGAAAACACCGATGGCAAGGGGTTTCTGCGATCGCTGCAGTCGCTGGTCGATCCCCGGGGCAAGCGGGTCGTCGTGTACGGGGCGGGTGGAGCGGCCCGGGCCATCGCCGTCGAATTGGGGCTGGCGGGGGTGGGACAACTGACGGTGGTGAATCGCTCAGCCGAACGGGGGGAGGCGCTGTTGAAAATCCTGCGGGAGCGACTTCAACTCAACGCCAGCCTGGTGCGCTGGGAGGGAGACCATGCGATCCCCGCCGATACCGACGTGGTGATCAACAGCACGTCGATCGGACTCTACGACGCCGAGGCCCGCGTGCCGCTCGCCGTCGATTCTCTGCGCCCCGGCATGGTGGTGGCCGACGTGATCTTCAGCCCGCCCCAGACCCGCCTGCTGCGCGACGCACGGGCGCGAGGCTGCCGAACCCTTGACGGTCTGGGGATGATCGTCAACCAGGGGGTGATCGGAGTGCAGTACTGGACCGGCATCGAGCCCGATGCCCGGGTCATGCGGGTGGCGGTGGCCGAGGCGCTGGGGGTGCCCGTGGAGGGCTGACCGGCCTGCGTTGTTCGGCAGCGATCAATCCCGCGCGTGGGGTGGAGGCCACCCCGCGTGCGCCGCGCCCGTCAGCACACCCGACTCCTGCCGCAGGAAACTGGGGAAGTCATCCCACACCGGGTAAACCCGACGGCACTCGACTCCAACACAGACCCAGCCCCCCATCGCGGCAGTGACCGGCCCCCCGGGGGGCCCCTGCGGCGCTGTTTCCCAAACTCCGTCTGGATCCGCCCCTGTCAGAGCTGGAGGAAGAACGGGGGGAAGACTGCGCCAGGCCAGCGGACGGCCGCATTCGACACAGCGGAAGCCATCCCCTGAAGCTGGGGCGCAGCGGTTGGAACCCGGTGTTCCGGGCGGGGAGTTCACAACAGCACCCGCTGCCCGAGTCTCGCGACGGATGGGCCGTTTCTCTGGTCGAAGCACTTCCCTCGGTCAGCTTCGGACTCAGGCAGCGGCAACAGAGCCAACTGTGTCATTGACGGTCCTGTGCTTCCCCTGGGGCCCTGAGAACTTCAGACAGAGCCTCGTACGCCTGCTCGCGGACCTCGTTGGGAAAGTCGTGTTCGCAGTCGGGATGCAGGACTGTGAGACGCTTCGGATGGCCGTACAGTGCGTAGACTTCTCCCGCCGCGTGCGCGATGCGATCGACGCTGGCCGCCTGGAAGTTGTGATCGCGGGTGGGGGCGACAATCAGCACCCGACGGGGGGCCAGCGCCCCAATCAACTCATGAAAATCGAAGGGAATCTGGTCGAGCCGGTCGTGGAAATCGGCCAGCCGGGGCATGTACAGGGGCTGTGTCCAGCCCTGACCCGGCTGCCACCGCCGGGGGTCTCCGCCGTAGTAATCGAGAAAGGAGTCGAGACCACAGCTCGAGACGACGGCGGTGATGCGTTCGTCGAAGACCGCCGTGTAAACCGAGTTATGGCCACCCAGCGAATGACCAATGGCACCGAAGCCCCGAGTGGCATCGACCTCGGGCAATGTGGAGAGGTAGTCGAGCCCGCGCTGGTTGTCCCACACCGCCTTCAGGGTGCCACTCTGCCAGCCCAAACCGGTGAGATCGGGTTGATACTTCGCGAGGCGCGGATAGTTGGGGGCGAGGGTAATGAAGCCCCGTTCGGCCAGCTCGGCCGCGTATTGCCGGTTGGGGCGGCTCCCCAGACCCACCACCGTGCCGTGCCCCACGACATCATCCGTGCCATGCAGACACAGGACCGCCGGTGCCCGACGCCCCTTCGTACCCAGGACGGTTTTTGGCAAACAGAGGTAGGCCGGGACGCGACTTCCCGGTTCCGAGACGTAGGTGATCAATTGCCGCAGGTAGCTGCCGCAGTCGTCCTCGCGGACCACTTCGACATCCAGCGGGACCCGTTTGGCCTCGTCGGTGGGCAGTTCCCCCATGATCTGCCGCATGCCAGCGAGGATTTCACGGCGGCGGCGCGGCCAGTCGGCGGTCGTCTGGATGGGACGGAGGTCTCCCTCGGGGCCACGGTAAACCAAGAGTTGGTCGCGGGGGAGCCGGGGGGCCGGTTCGGGGGACTCGGCCCCCGCCACCGCATCGGCCAACGAATGGTGTTGACCGTTCCACAACCGGAGTGCTCCGGTGGCCAGACAAGCCAGACCCACCACCCGGATGATGAACACCGATCTCATGATGCCCCACCTCCTCGTTGCAACGGCGGCCACACTTCAATGCGCTGGCGGCAGTTGCTCAAACGACGACGAACGCCCGCTCCAGCGCGACACTCAGCCCGGTTCCAGTCGAGTTCCTACAGCGATTGGCGGACCAGTTCACACGGCCCCTGTTCGCCCGAGGCACTGGCGCATTGCCCCGCGCCGTTTTGGAACAGGTAGACCTCGTTGTTGTTCAGGGTGAGGGTCAGAATCTCAACCGGGCCCTGGAAGTACGTGAAATGACCGCACACGACGCCATCGCGGTACACCTGCCCCACCTGGAACGGGCCCGTCCAAAAGATGTTCTGCAGCGTCACGCCAAATCCCCGGACTCCGGAGAACGGGGTCGAAAAGCGAATCATGTAATTGACGACACTCATGACCACCTCGGAAAAACAGAGTGGGTTCCAACAACCGGAACAACAGCCCGGAACCCTCCAGGCGACGATTGCCGGCCGTGATTTGGGAAGTGTAACGGCTTTTCGGGCGGGTGCCATCGAAGCCTCGTGTGGGCCCAGGCCCAATCCCCTGGAGCGGGCTCAGCAAGCGGGAATCCAGGGGACTCATCACTCGGGAGATCGACCCGACTCCCCTCTCTGGGGACTCGCATCATGTGGGCGGCCAGCCTATCATGCCCGCGCAGAACGCAGGACAGGAGCCAGAATGATGTTTGAGCGGGTGGTCGACGCGTACCAGGGTGCCACGGTGGTTGTGGTGGGAGCGGGAGGAATCGGCGGGGAAATTGTCGCCCGCCTGTCGGACCGGCCGGTCACAATGGTGATCGCCGATCATGACGCCCAGCGATTGGCCGATCTCGACCAGGTCCCCCAGGCCAGCCGCCGGTTGACCCGCCCCCTGGACGTGCGCGACCCGCAGGCCGTGGCCGCTTTCTTCGACTGGATTCATGCCGAGGTGGGCCCTCCCCAGTTCGTCTTCTACACTGCCGGGGTGTTGAACATCGAGTCGTTCTTCGACCTGTCTGACGAGCAGTGGAACCGGGCGGTCGACATCAATCTGAATGGGGCCTATTACTGCGTCCGCGAGGCGGCTCGATTGATGTGCCCGGCGCGAACCGGCAGCCTGTTGCTGTTGAGTTCGATCTCGGGGACCAAGGCCCGCTCGGGCTCGCGGGTCAACCCGGTTTACAACACCACCAAGGCCGCCATGGTGGCGATGGTGAACGCGGTCGCCATGCAACTGCGGCCAATGGGAGTGCGACTCAATTGCATCTCCCCCGGCCCAACCGCCACTTCGATGATGGATCTGCAGCCCCCTCCGGTCCACGAGGCGGTCAACCAGATCATGCTCGACCACCGCATGAATCTTCCCGCGGAGATTGCCGAGTTGGCGCTGTTCGTGGCCGCGCATGGCCGCTTCACGGGTGAAGACATTCCCATTGGCGGCGGAGCGGGCCTGGGGGCCTGAGGGCTTCTCCGCCCCGACACGGTTTCAACTCCGGGAAGGTTTCAACTCCGGGAAGGTTTCAACTCCGGGAAGGTTTCAACTCCAGGGTGCCGTCCCGCGCACTTTGCCACCGCACTCCTGGAGTGACCGCAGCGCGAACTCGACATGCAGCGCAGTTCCCAGCGGCAGAGCCGCCTCATCGACTTTGAACCGCGGATGATGCACGCTGTAGGTCGAACCAACGGATTCGTTGCGAATTCCCAACCCCACGAAGCAACCGGGAATCTGGCGGGCGTAGAAGGCGAAGTCTTCTCCACCCATCACGGGAGCAGATTCCACCACCGCGTCGTTCCCCAACAGATCGCGACCAATCGTCTGGGCCAGATCCCACAGGCCGCCGTCGTTGACCGTGGGAGGAAAATTGCTCCCCAGGAATTCCACAGTCGCTTCACAGCGGTTGGCGGCGGCCACATGCTGGGCGATCTCGCGGATGCGCTTCTGTAAAAAGAGCAATCCATCCATTGTCAGGGCCCGCATCGTACCAGTCAGCTCCACCAGTTGGGGAATGACATTGGTCGCATCGCCGGCATGGAAGGTGGTGACGCTGACCACGCCCGAGTTCAAGGGGTCGACTTCGCGGGAGATAATCGTCTGCAACTCGCAGACCAGCTTGGCGGCGGTCACCACCGGATCGACCGCCAGGTGGGGCATCGCGGCATGTCCTCCCACCCCGCGGACCAGCAGCTTCATGAAGCCCGTCGCCGCCATGAAGGTTCCGGCCCGGGAGGTGATTTTGCCCGTGGGGGTCACCGGCCAGACATGCAGGCCGAAGATCCGCTCGACGCGGGGATTCTCCAAGACCCCCGCGTCACACAGCCGCTCGGCCCCGGCTCCCCCTTCCTCGGCAGGCTGGAAGATCAATTTCACGGTCCCGGGGAGGCTGGATTCCCATTGCTTCAACAGCCGGGCCGCCCCCAGCAGCATGGCCGTGTGGCAATCGTGACCGCAGGCGTGCATCCGCCCGGGATGCTGGCTGGGGAAGTCGACATCGGCTTCCTCTTCGATCGGCAGGGCGTCGATGTCGGCCCGCAGCGCCACGCAGGGACCACTCCCGCCGGTGATCGTCGCGACCACTCCCGTTCCGGCGATGGGGCCCTGCCAGGGAACCCCCAATTCATCGAGCGTCTGCCGGATGAACACGCTGGTCTTATGCTCTTCGTAACAGAGCTCGGGAATCTGGTGCAGGTGCCGCCGCTTCGACACGATCCAATCGCCCATCGCCCGCGCCTGCCGCAACACCAACGATTCAGACATCGATCGAGACATCCAGGTAAGGGAAGACCAAGTCGGGCGAACCAATGTCCACAGGGCCGACTGCGGCCGCAGTATAAGAGATTTGTTCGCTGTCGGGAAAAGACCGGCGGGAAAAGAACCATTAGAAAATGATGCCGGAGCCCCCGGGGGAAATGCCCGGCGGGAAGCCCCAAGCGCAGGTCGCCGGGGAAATCGACGGGGGACCGTTGGCAAGGCTTGGAAAGGCGCCGCGCCGCAAGTTACCATCCGCCAGTCTGACCGCGGACCTGCCTTGCGGTTCCACCTTTTTCCCGCGACACGGTCGGGCGGCCTGCGGTCCGCAATTTCCCGTTGTCTTCGTCCCAGCCTGAATTCCTGCTCCACGATGAAAATCATCCGCTACAGCGACGCACAGGGCCGCATTCACCTCGGCGTCCAGCACGCCAACGGCACCACAACCCGTCTCGAGGGCGACCTGTTCGGCAGCCGCCGCGACACGGGGGAAAAGGCCGAGATTGGCAAGTTGCTCGCCCCGCTGGTTCCCGCCGACATCGTCTGCATCGGGCTCAACTACCGCCGCCATGCCGAGGAGGGGAACCAAGCCATTCCCGAGTACCCGGTGGTCTTCATGAAGACCAGCAGCACCTGCACCAATCCCGGTGACCCCATCGTTCTGCCCCGCAAACTGCGCAGTGACGCGGTCGACTACGAGTGTGAACTGGCGGTGGTCATTGGAAAACCGTGCCACAACGTCTCGAAGGCCGACGCCCTCCAGTATGTGTTGGGGTACATGTGCGCCAACGACGTGAGCGCCCGGGACTGGCAGATCAAGAAGGGGGGCAGCCAATGGTGCCGGGGGAAGACCTTCGCCACCTTCGCCCCGCTGGGCCCCTGCCTGGTAACCGCCGACGAGATTCCCAACCCCAATGCCCTGCAGATCAAGACGGTGCTCAACGGGCAAACAATGCAGGACTGGAACACCAACGACATGATCTTCGATGTTCCCACGCTGATCGAGTTTCTCTCGGGCAGCACTCTGCTCTCTCCGGGCACGGTGATTCTCACCGGCACACCGCATGGGGTCGGCGCGGCACGGAAGCCGCCGGTGTTCCTCCAGGGAGGGGACACGGTGACGATCGAAATCGAAAAGATCGGAGCCCTGACCAATCCTGTAATTGAAGAAAAGGTCTGACCAGGCCCATCCGCGGGTTTGCGGACTCCTGATCAAGAGGTTGTCTCCCGGCTCTCTCCCCCTGGATGCGAGTTTTTCATGTCCCTCATCGAATTGCGTTCACTTCGCACATTCACCCGCCTGATGCTGTCACTGGCATTGGGACTGACAGCCCTCGCGGGGATGGGCCGGGCAGACGACGACCAGTCACTTGAACCCCGCCCTCCCCAACCGCTGTACCGTTACCTCGCACGCCCCGAGCCGAAGTTCGAATGGCGGCTCGAACGGACGGTCGATACGCCCCTTGGGACCGTGCATGCCATCAAGCTGGTCTCGCAGGAGTGGCAGGGAATTGTCTGGACGCACGACCTGCACGTGTATGTGCCCCCCGGAGCCACCGCGAAGTCGACCATGCTGCTGTGGAACCAGGGAGGTTCGGGCAGCGAAAAGAACGCCGCCTTCGGTCTCGACATGGCCCGACGGGTCGGCTCGCCCATCGCGTTCCTGTACGGCATTCCCAACCAGCCGTTGTTTGGGGAGCGGAAGGAAGACAATCTGATTGCCGAGACTTTTGTACGGTATCTCGACACGGGAGACGAAACCTGGCCGTTGCTGTTCCCGATGGTCAAGAGCCTGGTGAAGGCTATGGACAGCCTGCAGGAATTTTCCCAACAGACCCTGAAGACCGAGGTGAAGTCATTCGTTGTCTCGGGAGCGTCGAAGAGGGGCTGGACGTCGTGGCTGACGGGAGCGGCCGACTCCCGGGTCAAGGCGATCGCCCCCCTGGTGATCGACACGCTGAACATGCAGGCCCAGGGGCCGTATCAGCTCAAGTCGTTCGGCAAGTACAGCGATCAGGTGCACGACTACACCGAGCGCAACCTGCTGCCGATGCCCGACACGCCCGCGGCGAAAGCTCTCTGGCAGATGGTCGACCCCTGGGCGTACCGGGCGCGGCTCAAGCTGCCCAAGATGATCATCAACGGGGCCAATGACCCCTACTGGACTACCGACGCTCTCAATCTCTACTGGAACGACCTGCCGGGCGAGAAGTGGGTCCTCTACGTTCCCAACGCAGGTCACGGCCTGGAGCAGAATCTCGCCGATGGCAGCAAGAATCGGGAACGGGCCCTGAACACGCTGGCTGGGTTCGTGCGGCACCAGATCAAGGACAACCCCATGCCCCAGGTGCAGTGGAAGCACGATGATGCCGGGACGAAATCCCGCCTGACCATCACCAGCACCCCCGCCCCGCGTGCCGGCCGGCTGTGGGTCGCCCGGGCCAAAACGCGGGATCTGCGGCTGTCGACCTGGGAGGAAATCGCGATGACCGGTGAGGAGAACAGCCTCTCGGCCAGCGTCGACAAGCCGGGCGAGGGGGTCTTGGCGTTGTATGGAGAGGCCGACTTTGAAGTCGACGGTCTGATCCACCCCCTCTCGACACAGATGCGGATTGTGCAAGCGGGGGAATAAAGAGAAGGATTTCCCCCCAGACTCCTTCGCCCGTTCATCGCTGGTCGGACCAAAGTCGGCCGCTGTCGTCCCGTGGAAAGGCCGAACCAGGGCAGTCAATGACCCCCACGGGCTTCACCGAGTTATCGCGACTCGGGAAACGTGCGCAGATACCGCCCTACAACGAAGCAAATCGCCGAACACAACGCCGCCATTCCCACCAGTTCGAACAGACGCTGGTCCACCAACTGCGCACGCCAGTCGGCATAGACCCTCTCGCGCAGGGTGTCGGTGACGGGGAGCCGGAGGTGGCCAATGTACATCGGCGTCTCCAGAACCTTCTGATCATTCAACGCGATATCCTGCACGTAGCTTTGGAGCACCAGTTCCAGGTCGGCTTCCTGGCGCAGCACTCCAACCGGATCGGCAATCGCTCGTCCGGTCTCAGACTCGTACTTCTGCCGCAGCCAGGTGACGGCCAGGGAGGTCAGTTCCTGACAGGCTTCCTCGGGGGAGGAGAACCGACGGCTGCGCAACACCAGCGTGCCGTCGGCAGACGTCACTCCTGCGTCATCGCGGGCCCAGAACGGAGCCACCTTCACCTCGGACTGAGCCCACAGCCACTCTGTTGATCGCTGTCCGGGAGTACGACGATCGGTCCCGAGAACCACCCTCTCGCGCGACGGCTGTCGCGCGGGCTCGGTCCCTGCGGGAACCGAGTCCCGGGCAGGCTCGGCTGGACGGGCATCCGGTGGTGCCGGGGAGCGCTCGGCCTCGATCGTGTCGGTTCGTTCCGCCTCCAACACCGGGCCACTGTTGGCTTCGGGAATGGCAGCGGCAGGGTCGGGAATGGCACTGGAGGAAGCATGGTCTGGACGCGGCTCCTCCGGGGACTGGGCCCACGTGACCTCGACGCCAATTCCCCCCAGACCCGTTGCCAGGACCAGCCCGCTCCAGACCGCGGTCTCACGCACACGGCGCAGGCCTGCAGCCACAATTCCGCGGGTCAGCGTGGCTGGGATGTTGGGGGTGAGGGTGCTGCTCATTTGATATCACTCCTTGGGTGACCCGCGTGTGCCCGCTCTGGTTTTCTGAGGAACGCGTGTGAGAATCGGAGGGAACCCCAACAGGGTCCGCGAGCACGACGACCGAGCCAGTCCCGCGTCGCTTCAGGCGATCGGGGCCTCGTTCGGCACCACCTCCCGGGTTCGTGCCGGGGAAACCGGTTGGTGCGGGGCCGCCAATTGCACCACCACCGCGCTTGCGACCGCCAGCCAGTTTCCCCAGCGCTGATCGAAGGCGAAGATCTTCGACAGCCCCACCGCCACCAAAACCACTCCCACGACACCCATCCAACGGAAGGAACGCTTGCGCCGACTCTGCGCGAGGCCGCCCCACCCGGCGAGCCCCAGCAGTCCGGCCAGCCAGACCGCGAATGCGGCAGGGCTGAGCGACTGATGCCCATCGACCAGCGGCAGCTCGCCAAACTCTGTCCAGAGGGGAGGGCCAAGGGGTCCTCCCTCCTGCAGATTCACCAGCAGCCGTTGAGACATCCACCAGATCAGCAGGCCGCCTCCCACCCCGCACGCCACCGCGACCAACCGGCGCGAGAACCAACCCCGGTCGGTCGTCTCCAGCAGCCGCGCGGGGATCAGGGCCGCCCAACTGGTCACCAGGGTCGCGAGCCCGAAGAACACGACTCCGGGCACAGAGGCGGTAATCTCCCTCAGCCCGGTGGTCTGGGGAAGCCCCAACCCTCCCCACATCCACGCCCCTCCTCCCAATAAAGCGGTATAAAATCCTGCGGAGCCTAAGCCCTCGAGCAATCCGGCAACCCGCTCGCGGGGTGACAGGGGAAAGACAACCGGTTCGGTGGGAGGAGCGGGGCGGTTCGGTCTGCGGGGGTTGGGCTCTCGCGTTACGACGCGCCGGGGGGACTCGGGAGCCGTCGACTGACTCCGGCGGGCATTCGTCCGCACGTCTTCGTCAGACCAATTGTCTCGGGACTCACGGCGGCCGTTCGATTGTGAGCGGCGGTCGGGACTGAGCGAGCGATAAACCAGGTAGCCCAAGCCCGCCCAGATCACCCAGCCGGGAAAAAACAGGATCCGCACCGAGTCGAAGGGAGAAACCCGAATCCGCACGAGAGGAAGCAGGAAGAGCAACCCCATGGCGAATGCCAATCCGAGCACGAATTGTCGTCCTGGAGAAGCAGGCCACAGGTCACGGAGCGCGGCGAACTCTGACCGAACCGCGGGTTTGGCCTCGGCAACCCGCTCGTCTCGTCTCCGTGTCTCTACGAACTCGGGACGTGGCCTGTTCCGCTCGGGAGATCGAATGCCCCCGACCTGCTTTTCAAGCCGCTCGACATCGACGAAGTGGGAATCGGGAATGGCTGTGACGGGAGAGGCGGCGGGCCGGTCGAGGGTGACCCCGCCCGGTTGCAGCGCCCGACGGAATCGCTCGGCGAATTCCCGAGCCGAGGTGGGGCGCCGCTCGGGATCTTTTTCGAGAGCCTGGCCAATCACCCCCTGGAGAGCCGTCGGCAAACGCTTCAGATCGGGGGCCGTCGCGAGGTGCTTCATGAGGATCTCGCCGGTCGTCTCTCCCTCGAAAGGGACCGCCCCCGTCACCATTTCAAAAGCGATCACTCCAAGGCTGTAGATGTCGAGCGCCTGGGTATACCGACCCCGCGAGACCTCGGGGGCCATGTAGTAAACCGTGCCGACGCTTTCGGTGTGCAGGCTGCGGCGGGTGGGAGAAATCGCCTTGCAGAGCCCCACGTCTCCCAGCTTCACGATACCCGCCTCGCGGAAGACATTGGCTGGCTTCAGATCGCGGTGCACCAGACCCCGGTCGTGCAGGTACTGCAGACCCGCCGCCATGCCCTCCAACCACACCTGCACCTCGGACAACGGCAACCCCGAGGGATGCTGCTGCAGAACCTGCTGCAGGCTGGCCCCCGAGACAAACTCCATCAGCACCCAGTGATTGCCGTCGGCATCCGTCCGGATGTCGTAGATGGGCAAGAGGTTGGGATGCTTGAGATTCAGGCAGGCACGCACCCCGCGCAGCTCAATCTCTTCATTGTGCTGCAGCAACTTGATGGCCAATTCCTTGCCCGAGTCGGTGACGGCGAAATACACCTCGCCGAAACCACCCCGGTCAATCCCGCGTTTGATGCGCAGGCCGGGAAGCGGGCTCGCTTCCGGAGCGTAGGTAAACTTCATCGGCCAACTCCCGTCTGCACGGTGCCACGTCGTATGGCGGTTTGGTTGCGAACTCGCAGGCTCTGCTCAAGAGTATTCGCAGACGACTCCACTATCTTGACAGCAATTCCCTCAAAATTCCCCCGGACGGGCCCGATAGAGATACGGGCGTCCACACCTCCCGACAGGCCGACACCGGATTTGCCAGTCGGCAGGTCCAGGAAATTCCCAGCGAGACCCCTCGGTGAGACACATTCGATGGCGGCCAGGAGTGCTTCTTCGAACTGCATCTCTGAGAAGAATACGGTTGATGACACCAGCAGTCAGCCCATGAGTGACTAAATGTCCATTTCCGCCAATTACAATTCGGGATGGGGAACGCGAACTTCGACTGGACCGAAATGCCGCCGGACAGCAAACTCCCCCCCTCCTCTCCGGGGACTCTTCTGGTCCTCGACATGACCAGCCTCCGTCTCTCTTCCCCCCAGACGGTCATCCTGACCTTTCGAAAGGCCCGCGATGCGCCTCCTGCCACTCCTCGTCTGTTTTGGTCTGCTCGCCTTCAGCACTGGCTGCGGAATTGTGCAAGAGACTGCCCGCATGTTTCAGCCGAACAGCATGGACCACTCCGACTTCGACATCGACGATGGGAAAATGACCGACGAATGGAGTATTGCCGGGCAGGAAGGCCGAGGCGACACCCCCATCACCCGGGAGAAAGACGGCCTGACCGACATTCTCTCGAGTGACAAGGCCCGCCGCATCGCCCGCAACCTGGGAACCGACTCCCCCTGAGTCCGCAGGCGTCGGGGGAGACGCAGCGATTGAAGGCTGCCCGCTGAGCACCGTTGTGGGCTTACGGGAGACCGATCCGGCTGGACCCGGCACCGAATCCGTAGCGGCTTAGTGATCGGCGAACACCGGTTGCGCGAACTGCCCCAGTTGCTGCAGGCTGGAGGCATCGACCTCCTTGTGCAGACTGTTGCCGTGCGAGTCCATCGTGCAGATGGTGGCAAAGCCATTGACCCGCAGGTGCCACATCGCCTCGGGAATGCCAAACTCGTCGAGCCAGTGCACTCCGTCGACCGACTTGACGCACTCCGAGTAGTACTGGGCCGCACCGCCAATCGCGTTGAGGTAAACCGCCCCGTGCTGCTTGAGACCCGCCAGCGTCTTGGCCCCCATGCCTCCCTTCCCAATCACCGCCCGGATCCCGAACTTGCCGATGATGTCTGCCTGGTACGGTTCTTCGCGTGAGCTGGTGGTCGGGCCCGCCGCGCCGCAGATCCACTTCCCCGAGGCGTCCTTGGTCATCACCGGGCCGCAGTGATAGAGGACCGAGCCCCGCAGGTCCACCGGCGATTCATGATGCATCAGGTGATGGTGCACCGCGTCGCGACCTGTATTCACAATCCCGTTGATGACCACCACATCGCCGGCCCGAATACTCCGCACCTTGTCTTCGGTCACGGGGGCCTCCAGCACCACCTCGCGCCCCGTCAGTTTGAATCCCTGACCCACCGCCAGCTTCTTGATCTCGTCCTGTTCGCGGTAAAGCCACTTCTGGATTTTTCCGGTCTGGGCATCGAGCACCACTCCCAGCCGACGGAAGGCCCAGCACTCGTAGGCGACCGACACGAAGAACGAGGCGGGCAGCCGGTTGAGCACTCCCACCTTGCAGCCGAGCAAGGTGACCTTCCCACCAAACCCCATCGTGCCAATTCCCAGTGTATTGGCGTTGTCGGTGATGTACTTTTCGAGTTCGGCCAGCTCCGCGACTGGGTTCACATCATCGGCGTTGCGGAACAGCTGTTCCTTCGCGTGTTCGTAGCCGGTCGTCCGGTCGCCGCCGATACAGACCCCCAGATACCCCGCCGAGCACCCCTGCCCCTGTGCCTGATAGACCGCGTGCATCAGACACTTCCGCACGCCGTCAAGGTTACGGTCGGCTCGCCCGAGGCCCGGCAATTCCTGGGGGAGCGAGTACTGAATGTTCTTGTTCTCGCAGCCCCCCCCCTTCAACACCAGCTTGATCTCGACCTCTGGCTTCCGGTGCTGATGAAAGTGGATCACGGGAGTTCCCGGACCGAGATTGTTGCCGCTGTTCTTGCCTGTCAGCGAGTCGACTGAGTTGGGGCGCAGCTTGCCCGCCTTGGTCGCCTTCGCCACTGCCTCGCGGATCTGCTCTTCCAGTGTGATCTGGTCGAAGCCCACCGGCGTCTTCACGATGAAGGTCGGCATGCCGGTATCCTGACAGATCGGCCGCTCGGTCTCGCACGCCATGTCCACATTCAAGGCGATGGTGGCCAGAGCCAATGAGGCGTTGGTGTCGGGGGTCTCCCGTTTCTGGGCGTCGGCGATCAGCCGCCGAATGTCGGAGGGAAGGTTGGTGGAAGTCTGGACAATCAATTCCAACAGGCTGTCTGCGAACGACATGATTTCTTGCACAGGGTGAATGAAACGCGATGGGCAACCGGGACAATCCCGGATCACGCCCCACGGCAGATGTGGCTTCGGACCAATCGGGCCGACGGCCGGCACGACCGACGTACAAGCCCCCGTGGGTGGGGAGTAACTCCCCGGATCGATCCCACGGGAAACCGACTATTTCGAACGGGACTTTTTGGGTTTGGCAGGCTCGGATTCCGGAACCGCGACGGTCCCGGTGGGCATCCCCAGCGCGCGGAGTACGGCATCCAGAAACTGATCCATGGCGAACGGCTTCCTCAGATAGTCGACGGCCCCCAACATCTCCGCATACGCCTTGTGCCGTCCCCCCTCATTGGCCGTGATCATGATCACCCGGGGCGGATTGGGGAGTTGACGGATGAACTCCAGCACGGGAAATCCTCCCATCTGGGGCATCATCATATCGGTGATCACCAAGCGGGGGGCGAACTCGGTGATCTGCCGTTGTCCCTCTTTGCCGTTATTCGCCACCGCCACCACGAAACCGGCCGATTCGAGCACCGCCCGGAGGGTTGAGGAAATCTCCCGATCATCGTCGATGATCAAGACCTTCACTGGTTCAGACATGCTGCATCGCCGCCTTGCGGAACAGAAGTGGAAATGACGGAAAGCGATCGTATCTCGCGCCCCGAGCGAGACACAAGACACCGCGCCGGCCCCAATCACGAGACAGGCACAGCAACCGGGCCGCCCGGCGGCTGCTGGAATCCCATCGCTCGCCCTCAACACAGAAGGACGTCCGCCCGAGCGCCGCAGTCACAGTCACCGGGGTCGGAATTGCGAATGATTCAATGCAGCAATTCCCGCAACATCCGCAGGAATTCCCGCTGATCGGGATGCAGCAGATCCCACGCCTCGGGAAGCGGGACGAACTCGGCCCGATCGACCTCCCAGCAGGCACACCGCGGTTGACACTCGAAGGGCGCGGGCCCCGCGAAACAGACGATCCGCTTGCCGCTCTTTCGGTAAACAATGCTCCCCAGCGACACGAGCGGACCTGCCGATACCCCGGTCTCTTCCCAGGTCTCGCGCCGGGCGGCGTCCTGGTCAGTCTCGCCCGGGTTGGGACTTCCTTTGGGAATGCTCCATGGCTTTCCCCGGTTGTAGTTCCCCGAGGGATGGACAAGAAGCACCTCGAGATCGCCCGTCTCGCCAGCCCGGTACAGCAGGGTTCCGCTCGAATACTCACGCGCCACCCTGCGCCTCCAGGGGTGCCTCGAGAAGCCACAAATGCCGCATGGTCAGAACCCCGCCAGTTGGGTTGCCCTGGCCACGCGACCAATACCAATCATGTAGGCGGCCGTGCGCAGGGAGACGTGCTTCGACTGTGCCAGCCCCCACACATTGTCGAACGCCCGCACCAACACCCGTTCGAGTTCTTCGCGAATCCGGACCAGATCCCATCGGAATTGCTGCAGGTTCTGAACCCATTCGAAGTAGCTCACCGTCACTCCGCCGGCGTTCGCCAGAATGTCGGGCAGCACCACCACTCCCCGGTGCTGCAACACCTCGTCGGCCTCGGGCAGCGTGGGGGCATTGGCCGCCTCAATCACAATCTTCGCCCGCACGTGCCGGGCAATCTCGGGTGTCAGCACACCGCCGAGCGCGGCGGGGATCAGCACGTCCACATCCGCGGTCAACAGCCCAGCATTGGTCAACGGTGATGATCCCGGAAAACCCGCCAACGTGCCGTTCTGTTTGAGCCACGACACCAGGGCCGCGATGTCGAGTCCGTCGGCATTCCAGACTCCGCCGGTCACATCGCTGACGGCCAAAATCCGGGCTCCCAAACCGCTCAGGAACGACGCCGTATGCAGCCCCACATTGCCGAATCCCTGCAGGGCGATCCGCGATCCAGCGACAGTTTTGCCCAGCGCCGCACACGTCGAACGGGTGATGATTCCCACTCCCCGCCCCGTCGCCTCTTCACGCCCGGCCGAGCCATGCAATTCGAGGGGCTTCCCCGTAATCACCGCCGGGCTGAAGCCGTGGTACTTCTCGTACTGGTTGACGGCCCACGCCATTACCTGGGCATTGGTCCCCATGTCGGGGGCAGGAATATCCAGATTGGGGCCAATCATCTCGTGAATCTGATCAATAAAACATCGCGTCACCCGTTCCAGCTCGGCGGTGCTCAGCTGTTTCGGATCGACACCGATCCCTCCCTTCGCACCGCCGTAGGGGAGGTCAACCACGGCAGTTTTCCACGTCATCAATTGAGCCAGCGTGGTGACTTCGTCTCCATCCACTTCGGGGTGATACCTCAACCCTCCCTTGAACGGACCTCGCGATCGGTCGTGCTGGACCCGATAACCCACGAAGGTGGTCACTTCGCCGTTGTCACGGGGGACAGCAATCTGGACCTTGACCTCGCGCTGCGGGGTCAACAGCAGGGTCCGCACAGACGCCGACAGCTCCAGTTGGTCCGCCGCCGCCTCAAAGTAACGCCGGGCCGCCTCGATCGAACTCATGGTTTCCCTCACCGGACTGCCGGGAACTCGTCCCGGTCATTCCTCGCACCATCCCCCGCCACCGCGAGTCCTCAAACAGAGTCAGCGCCGCCGCACGCCCGCGGTTCCGGGATCCTGTTCAGCGTAGTCGTCCGGCCCCTCGTCTGACAACACCCCTCCTCCGGGCATCTTCCGCACCAGTTCCCGGGCGAACAACTCGTGTCCTTCGGGGGAGAATTCGGCCACATACTTCAAAAATAACCTGTGCCCACCTCCCTGCGACTGAAACTCGGGCGACACATCGACAAACTCAAGTCCTTTTTGTCGGCAATAATCAGCCAACAATTCGAAGGGACGCCGACTGCGGTACAGTCCATCCGGCGGGACTCCCACCCGATCGCGGGCTCCGCCCCCGGTCGTCGCGGTGGCCGAGACCTGCCAGGGAGCCGGAATCGCCGTGACGACAAACCGTACGCCCGACTGGTCCGCCAGTTCACCAATCAAATCGAGGGCCGAAAAGGTCTGCTCAATCGCGTCTTCCCAATCGGGTGGCGCGTCGGCCAGCCACAGGTACTTCGACCGGGGAAAATCAATCGAAGACGAGGCGACCCGCGACGTCTGATCGGCCAGGAAGGCATTGAGCCTTTGCCGCCCCCACTGCGGCAACAACAGCGCGTCGAGCACCGACCGGCGATTCCCCTGCCGCGGCATCTCCAACCCGGGATGCGGACAATTCGTCGGGTGGCCCTCGGCGTCCGAAACCACGAACCAGCGCACGGCATGGTCGTCGGAAATGTCTGACATGTCGAAACAGAGGACGATCAGGTCGGGGGCGAGCCCCAACAGCCGATGCCGCAACTGCAGGTACGACAGCAGCGGGCAGTAATCAGGCACACCGGCATTGAAGACTTCCACCGGCTGACCGCGTTGTTGCGACAGCATGTCCTGGAGACGGGCCACGAAGGTCTCGGACTCGGCCACGTGAGAGGCGAAGGTGCTGTCGTCTCCCAGACAGAGTACACGCAAAGTCCCCGGAGCCTTGGGGACGATCGGCTCGGCACCGCGCAACCCAAAGCTGTTCACGGTCACCCGCACTTTGCGACTGGTCTCGGCGTGGCGCACGAGATAAGCCCGCGAGGGCTTCAATTCGTGATGCGCCAACCAGCTCTTGCAGGTCAAACCCCGGTCATACAGATCGAGACGGGTCACCTGCCCGGTGGCCGAGTCGTGCACGCGCAGCCCAATCTCCAGCAGGCAGGCCAGCAACAGCAGGAACAGCACCGCGTAGCAGAGGTGCTTGATCCAATTGGCGAGCGACTGAATCATCCGAGATTCCTGAAGACGCCCCGGTTCCCACCGGGGACCGCCACGGGCCTGGCGGAGGGGGGCGGGATCGTAACGGCCCCTTCCAAACGCCACAAGATGAACCGTCTCTGTGCTTTCTCGTCCGACCCCCTTGCCGGGCCGCAGGAGCAGGAGGCGACCCACGCCAACAGCGCAGGAGGCGACCCACGCCAACAGCGCAGGAAGCGACCAACACCCGCAGAGTGGGAGGCGGCCCAACCGGCTCACGTCCCCCTCCCCTGGGGAAAGCGGTTATCACCCCACCAGAACTGGCCACAGGCACAGCCATGTTTCCGGAAAAGTGCCCGATGAAGACTACAGAACGGCAACAAAACCGCCGATAAATTGGGGCACAGTCGTGATGAATCCGAACAACTGATTCATCACCGACAATCGTCAGAAGTTTGAGAGTCGTCGCAGAGTTGACAATCTGACTCCGACGTCGTATCCTGCTTCTACTTGATCCGGGGGGTTAGCTCAGCTGGGAGAGCGACAGGCTGGCAGTCTGTAGGTCAGGGGTTCGATCCCCCTACCCTCCACTTAAGCCAATTTGCGACGTGTTCGCAAATTGGCTTTTTTTTCGTACCGAGCG
>Ga0315903_10002859_pt1 | contig 24693 bp, 22 predicted proteins | sample LakEriMetagenome_7_FD_203524 | JGI IMG/M metagenome (GOLD analysis project Ga0315903, IMG submission 203524) | Freshwater fungal communities from buoy surface, Lake Erie, Ohio, United States - Buoy 2 MA119 | ecosystem: Environmental > Aquatic > Freshwater > Lake | place: USA: Lake Erie, Ohio... | reverse complement strand
ACGCCCTCGCGGACAATTTGGAGCCCGGCCTGCTGGGGCATCAGATTGGCTTTGGCACGATGGCGGCGGATCTGGATCGCATCGCCGCGGCGGTGGCGGAGCCGCAGGCGTGGCGTCCACCCGTTCAGCGGCTTCAACCCCTGCTCAAGCGGTTCCAGGAATCCGCCCAGCTGGAGCCGTGGGAACGTGCCCTGATTGGCATCGAGGCGCACTGGGATCGCCTACTACAGGGCGAGCCGCCGCTGCGGATCGCCCCAGCCTGGTGGAGCCGCTGGCAGCAACGCAGCGAGCGACTTGGCAGTCGCCTGAGGAGATCAGCCTCCTAAGTGGCAGGCTCCGGCTTGGCTGTTGGGGGTCGATGCCTAAAGTCAGCTCCATGATTGGAAAGAGCAAGACATTCAGCAGCCTGATCCGCTTGGTCAGGGAGCTGCCACCCGCCCGCAAGCGAACTCTCCTAGCGCTTGTGCCTGTTGCGATTGTTTCCGGTTTGTCAGACTTGTTGGTGTTGGCCCTGGTGGCCCGCCTGTTCACCGTGGTGGTGGGCCAAGCCAACGAACCAGCGCTGCCTTGGCCTGATCTGGCACCAGCCGATCCTCGTCTACGCGTAACCGTGTTGGTGTTTGCATATATCGCTGCCAGCTGGCTGTCGTCCCTATCGAGATTGTTCCTTCGGGCAGCCCAAGTCCGGCTGAATTCCGCCATCTGGCGCGACCTCTCCGAGATGGCCCTCCACAAGCTGATTGCCCAGCCGTATGAGTATTTTTTGGGCCAGGTCAACAGCGATCTTTCGGCCAAAGTGCTCATCAATGTGGCCAGGGTGGCCGAAATCGTGGTATTGCCCTTTCTGCAACTCCTTAGCAGTTTCTTTGTTATCGTTCTACTATCACTAGGCGTCTTAATAGTGGGCCGCTTAATTGCGGTATCACTGATTATTGGCCTCGTCATATCTTACTTTCTGATTTCAACGTCGATCACGCCTTTCCTAAGGTTTGCCGCTCGCCAACGCATTGAACTCGACATCCAGACCAATGCTGTCTTGACTGAATCGATGCGTACCATTGTGGACGTTCAGCTCAGCGGCTCAGAGCCTTACTTTGAGCAACAGTACGCCAACGCTGGCCGCTTGGCGATCCCTTTCATCTGGAAAGCAGCGGTGTTGCCGGAGCTACCCCGCGCTCTGATCGAGCCGCTTGGCATCACAATGATCTTTGCGATCGGCATGCTGCCATCCCTGAACAGTCCGGATCCAAGTTCAATCGTTAAAATTGTTCCGTTTCTTGCAACTGTTGCCGTTGCCGCAACCAAGCTCACACCACCCCTTCAGGACTGCTTTCGCTCCGTGACCTCACTGCGAGCTGGCCTGCCCGATCTGGAAGAAACCCTCAAGCTCATCGATCTTCCCCTAACGCGACTGACGATTCGTTCGCCTGAGGTGCCAACCCCGCAAGGGGTGATGCCACGTCACAGCATTCGCCTCAGCAACGTTAGTTACCACTATCCTGGCAGCGAGCGGCTTGTGCTTCACGAGGTTAACCTCAGCATTCCGATTGGCGGACGCATTGCTTTTGTGGGTACAACCGGCAGTGGCAAAACCACAACCGCGAATCACCTGCTCGGATTGCTGCGCCCCTGCCAAGGCTCTCTGCAGCTCGATGGCATTGAAGTCACCCCCGCTGATGTTCCAGCATGGCAGGCCAACTGCGCTTATGTGCCTCAAGCGATCACGCTGTTGAATAGCAACATAATTGCCAACATAGCCTTTGCGGAGGAGGAGGATGAAATCGACCACGATCGGGTCTGGGATGCCCTACAGGCGGCTCAGTTAGCCGACATCGTGGCTGAACTGCCATTAGGGCTCTACACGCCAATCGGCGACAATGGCCTGCGGCTTTCGGGCGGTCAACGACAACGCCTGGCTCTGGCCCGAGCGTTCTATCGCAATGCCCAGTTTCTGGTGCTGGATGAAGCAACGAGCGCTCTCGACAACCGCACCGAATCGGAAGTGATGCAAGCGATCGAGCTGATTGGCCGCCGCTGCACGCTGGTCTTGATCGCCCATCGCCTCTCCACGGTCATGCGTTCCGACTATATTTATGAATTCGAGCGGGGCCGAATCAAGGCCGCTGGCAGCTTCGACCAACTGCGCCAACTTTCTGAGAGCTTCGATCAACTGGCTAGCCTGGAGCGGCGGGTCGGCCAGCAGCGGCTGACCTGAAACGAGCCCCCCGATCGCTCGCCATGGTTTGGCTATCTTGAACCTTTCAGCATTCTGCCCTTGAGTTTCCTGGCCGGCCTGAACGAAGCCCAGCGTCGAGCGGTCGAGCATCGCGACGGACCGCTGCTGGTGGTGGCTGGTGCCGGCAGCGGCAAAACCAGGGCGCTGACCCATCGCATCGCCCATTTGATCGGGCATCACGGCGTGGATCCCGACCAGCTGCTGGCCGTGACCTTCACCAACAAGGCGGCCCGGGAGATGCGGGAGCGGCTGGAACTGTTGCTGGCCCAGCGCCTAGCCCAGAACCAGTTTGGCCAGCCCTTGGCCACACTCGCCGCGATCGAGCAAAAGCAATTGCGCAGCCGTGTTGTTCGCGAGGTGATCCGGGAGCTGTGGATCGGCACCTTCCACGCCCTGTTCGCACGCTTGCTGCGCTTCGATCTGGATAAGTACAAGGATCCAGACGGACTGACCTGGACGCGTCAGTTCACGATCTTCGATGAGAACGACGCCCAATCCTTGGTCAAAGAGATTGTCATCAAGGACTTGCAACTCGACCCCAAACGCTTTGAGCCGAAAAAGGTACGCTGGGCGATCAGTACGGCCAAGAATCAAGGGTTGCTACCTGTGCAACTGCAGGCCAATGCCGAGGGAATGCGCGAGCGCAAATTAGCAGAAGCGTATGCGCTCTACCGCCGCGCCATGGCCGCCAATAATGCTCTTGACTTCGATGACCTGTTGCTGCTTCCGGTACAGTTGTTGCTCCAGAATGAACAGATTCGCCAGTTCTGGCATCGCCGCTTTCGCCACGTATTGGTGGATGAATATCAGGATACAAACCATACCCAGTATCAGCTCATTAAGCTGCTGGTGGCCAACGGTGTTGATCCCACCAACTTTCATGAATGGCAAGATCGATCCGTTTTTGTGGTCGGTGATGCCGATCAGAGCATCTACAGCTTTCGTGCGGCAGATTTCAAGATCCTGATGGGCTTTCAGCAGGATTTCGGCGATGGCGCTGCCGACAGCATCACCAACACGATGGTAAAGCTTGAGGAGAACTATCGCTCCACAGCAACAATCCTGGAGGCGGCCAATGCCCTGATCGCCAACAACAGCGAGCGCATTGACAAAGTGCTGCGCCCCACCCGCGCCGCCGGTGAGCCGATCAGCCTCTGCCGCTGCGACGACGAGATTGCCGAGGCTGAGGCGGTGGTTCAACGCATGCGTGTGCTGCAAAGCAGCAACCCCGATCTGCGCTGGGGTGACATGGCAGTGCTCTACCGCACCAATGCCCAATCTCGAGCCCTAGAGGAGGCGCTTGTGCGTTGGGGTTTGCCCTATCTCGTGGTGGGTGGTCTGCGCTTTTACGATCGCCGCGAAATCAAGGATGTGCTCGCCTATCTGCGCCTGCTTATCAACCCAGCCGACACCGTCAGCCTGTTGCGGGTACTCAACGTGCCCCGGCGGGGCATCGGCAAAACAACCGTGGAGCGGCTCACCGATGCTGCCTCTCAGTTGGGTGTTCCCCTGTGGGAACTGATCAGCGATCCCGAATCGGTGCGCTCGCTGGGGGGCCGTTCCGCCCGCGGCCTGCTGCAATTCGGCGAGCTGATCGGAGATCTACAGCGCCGCCAGAACGACGCCCCTCCGGCGGAACTGGTGCAGCGGGTGATGGAGCAGAGCGGCTACCTGGCTGAATTGATTCAGGAAGCCACCGATGAAGCGGAGGAGCGGCGCCGCAACCTGCAGGAGCTAGTCAACGCCGCGCTGCAATACCAAGAGGACAACGAGGAGGGATCCCTGGAGGGGTTCCTCTCCGGCGCGGCGCTGGCCAGCGACGCCGACGACAAGGACACCGCCGCCGACCGGGTCACACTGATGACCTTGCACGCCAGCAAGGGCTTGGAGTTTCCGGTTGTGTTTCTCGTGGGCCTGGAGCAGGGGTTGTTCCCCAGTTACCGCTCGCTCGAGGATCCTGCCGCCCTTGAGGAGGAGCGCCGCCTCTGCTATGTGGGCCTCACCCGCGCCAAGGAACAACTGTTCCTCAGTCATGCCTGCGAGCGGCGCCTCTGGGGCGGCATGCGGGAACCGGCGGTGCCGTCGGTGTTCCTTTCGGAACTGCCGCCCCAGCTGCTCCAGGGGGACCTGCCCCGCAGTGGTGGCACGGCCTTGCGGCGGGAGCAGCGCCTGGAGCGGCTCACCCGCGTGGATCGGCCCGAGACACGCCAAATCGCCAGCGGTGGCGCCGCTGGCCAGCCCGCCAACGCGGTGCGACGTCGAGCGGGGGGCGCCCGGGTCTGGGCAGTGGGTGATCGGCTGCTGCACAGCGCTTTCGGAGAGGGGGAGGTCACGCACCTGTTCGGCAGCGGCGAGAAGATCTCAATTGCCGTGAAGTTCCCCGGCATGGGGGCCAAGATCCTGGATCCTCGGCTGGCGCCGATCGAGCCTCTCCATGGCGATTCCGCTTGACGCCCATCCCGCCGTCCCGGCGGCGGTTTCTGGAGTGCTCCGGCAGGCGGGGATGGGCGGTAACCCTCCCCCGCGGCTCACGGTCGTGGTGCCGGTGCGAAACCGGCGCCAGCTGACGCTCCGCTTCCTGGAGCAGATGGCACGCCAAACCTATGGGCCCCTGCGGGTGGTTGTGGTGGATTCCAACTCAACGGATGGCACCGCCGCCGCCATCCGGGCGGCCCATCCCCAGGTGACGGTGCTGACGGCCGGTGATGACGCGTACTGGGCCGGAGCCACCAACCGCGGCCTGCGCCAGGCCCTGGCCCAGGGCAGCGACTGGTTGCTAACGATCAACGACGACGCCGTCATCGCGCCTGACCATATCGAGCGGCTGCTGGCCATCGCCACAGCCCATGGCTGCCGCATCCTCGGCAGTCAGATCAACCATCTGGATGATCCTGAGCTCATCTGGTCCCTCGGCACCTTCACCAGTTGGGGGAGCTCGGAGTTGCTGCGGCTCGGCCACCATGGGCAGCGCAACGAGCAGCGAGAACCAGCCTTGGCCACGAGCGCGGTGCTTCGGGTCGATGCGCTGCCCGGCAACGGGGTGCTGTGGCATCGCAGCGTGCTGCATGAAATCGGCTTGTTTCACGATCGCCTCCTGCCCCACTATCACGCCGATTCCGAGCTGGTGATGCGGGCTGTAGCTAGGGGCATCCCCGCCTGGGTGACGCCGCAGCTGGTCTTGCTCAACGACTTTTCACCGCGGCAGAAGCAATTGCCGCTGGGCAGCCTGCGGGGGTTGCTGTGGAGCCTGGGGCACCCCAAGTCGCACCTCTATCTGCCGCCCTTGCTGTATATCCTCTGGCGCTATTGCCCAAGCAAACGCAAGCCCGCCACGCTACTGGCTCTGCTGCGGCGCTTCCTCAGCATGGGTCGGTGAAGCGGGTGCGGGGGTGCCTCACCCGCTGATCCCCACGCCCTCGGCGGGCCCACCAACGCAGATAATCCACCAGCCCAGCCCAGCGGCCAAGGGCCTGGGCCCGATGCCGCGGCAGCAACAGCAGAGGGCGGACCCCGAAGTAGAGCAGATTCAAGATCAGGCCGATGGCGCTGGCGTGATGGTGCAGCAAATAGAGCTTACTGAAAGTGGCGTGGCGAAACTTGGCCCGGGGCACCCGCGCCGTGATCGCCGAAACGGCATGCTCCACCAATACGGCCCGGGTGACGTAGGCGGGGTAGCCCTGCCGGGCCAGCCGCAGGCACAGCTCCGCGTCTTCGTAGTCGAGAAACATCTGGGGATCAAAACGCGGCGGGGCGTGTAGCAGCTCAAGGTCGAAAATCAGGCTGCAGCCAGAGAGCCAGTCGCTGGGTTCAATCAGCTGAGGGCCTGCGGCTCCGATCAGCAGAGTGGGGCCCGATCCCGTCTCACCGGCCACTGCCGGTTGGGAGCAGGAGCGAGCAGGCGCGGGGCGATGCGTCAGGCGGCCGAGCCAGGGGTCAAAGCTCCCCCTGTCGAACCAGATGCGGCCCTCGAGGTCTCGAATGCGCGTGCCAAGCACTGCCGGATGGGGCTCTGCCTGAAGAACCTCTCGCACGGTGGCGATGGCACCAGGCAAAAGCCGCGCATCCGGATTCAGCAACCACACGATGGCGCCTGGATGGCGAGCCTGGACGTCGTCGAGGCCGAGATTGCAGCCTGCACCAAAGCCGAGGTTGGTGGCCGCCCGCAGCACGGTCACCGGGGAGTAGCCGGTTAACGGGTCGAGGCCGGGGTCGTTGGGCGAGTTGTCGACAACGATGCAACAGATCTCAGGATCGCCAACTGCCAGGATGGACGCAATCAGCCCAACAACAAGCTCACTGCAGTAATAATTAATCGTGAGGATAACAATGCGGCGATTTCGATGGGCCTGGCGCCTAGAAGTTTCCGTCATAGGTTGCCCCATAAACAAAGCCGCCAGTGATACCCTTAAGGGCCGATTCACGGGGTTTGTTAACAAAGCTCATAGGCGTTCCCTTGGCATAGAGAACCTTGGCATACTCTTTGGCAAAAGCCTCAACGTCAATGACCTGTTCGCTGTTGGCAGCGGAGTCCAACAGCGCCTCCTCATACAAGGAGATTGCTTGGGCCAAGGAGAAACTACCGGCAACGCATAAATCCTGTTTAACAAGCGGGCAATTCAGGTAGAGAGGATAGAGGAAAGCAGCAACGTGACTGGGATTATTATTTTCAATAACTTCTGCCAGACAGAACAGAACCCAACCCACAAGCGGTTCTTTATTCTCCCCTTTGTCCAAAATTTGATTCAGGGAATAGCCCGCATGGCCGCGTTGCACGGTGCGTGCCAGCGATGGCATCAGCCGCAAGGCCGTTTGACCAGAAATGCCTCGGCCCTCGGCCAGAAGTTTTTCGAGAACGCCAAGCAAGGCATTGCTAGTATATAAGACCCTGACATTTTTAAAACGCCGGTAGACATTTATGGACAAAGCAATCTCGCCATTAAATATACAGTGGCCGCGATGGCTTAGGGGGACGTAGTCGTGCCAGAACCCCAAAAAGAGAGACGACCGAAAAATCGCTGGCTTAAGCGCCTGAAAGTAAGACTGAAAATGGGTGTGATGGATCTGAGAGATGTGGCTGAACAGGCCATCATCATCGGAAGACTCAAAGGCATGCAGTTCGTTGATCAACGATTGGGCATAGCGACCAGGCAGAAACTGCATGGAGTCGTTGGCGATAATCAGAGTCTTGATCTTGGCCAGCCATCCCTGCTCTTCGAGCCACAGCACTCCATCGCGGAAGGCACCAACATCACGCCCCATATTGTGACGCTCGAACAGCCGCCAGACCAAGGCGGCGAGACCATCTCTCCCGCTTGGCTGCAGCGGACAATTACTGATATACATGACAGCATATCCAGCACTGATCAAGGTCTGCAGGTAGGCCCGATTCGATAAGGTCAGATCCTCAGAAAAGCCCACGAATAGAGCAATTTTATGAGGCTCACTTGGCGCTTCCAGGGCAACCTTCGTCGGCCACTCCTGAAGGCGTGACTCCAGTCCGCCGCGCCATCCCCTAGACGATGTCCAATACTCGCCGACAGCACCAAGATAAATGTTAATCTCAAAGAGTTTACGCTTAAGCCGCTTGATTAGTTTTTTAGAGGCAGCAATGAAGGTCTTCAGCATGGATTCAAGCAAAGGCGGGCGGTACTCCGGAGTCTTGGTCTGAGCCAAGAGCTTGACCAAGGCAAAGCCGGTCGTTGCGTTGGACCGCGACACCGCTTCTAAGCTAATATTAGCCTAAGCGTTCTCCTTTGTAGCCCGCCCGAGCTTGCATCTGCTGGCACCAATCGAGATGATCCAGGTACCAGCGCACCGTGGCTTCGAGCCCCTGCTCGAGGTTGTGCCGTGGCTGCCAACCAAGTTCCGCGCTGATTCGGCTTGGATCGATGGCGTAGCGGCGATCATGGCCCGGACGGTCGCGAACGGGCGTGATCAGGCGCGCATGGGGTGCCGCCGCCGGCCGCAGCCGATCGAGACAATCGCAAAGCATCGTCACCAACTCCTTGTTGCTGCGCTCGCCGTGGCCACCGACGCAGTAGCTGCGGCCAGGTAAACCGTCGCGGGCTACCAACAGCAGGGCGTCGACGTGATCCTCCACGAACAGCCAATCGCGCACATTGCCGCCATCGCCATACAGGGGGATTGGCTCGCCGGCCAGAGCCTTGAGGATGACCACAGGGATCAGCTTTTCCGGAAACTGCCAAGGCCCGTAGTTGTTGCTGCAGTTGGTGAGCAGCACCGGCAGGCCAAATGTGTGGTGCCAGGCCTGGACCAGATGGTCGCTGGCCGCCTTGCTGGCGGAGTAAGGACTGCGCGGGTCGTAGGGGGTGCTTTCGTTGAAGCGCCCTTCAGCACCAAGGGAGCCAAACACCTCATCGGTGCTGATGTGGTGGAAGCGGAAGCGGGCTTGCCGCTCCGGCGGCAGCGCTTCAAAGTGGCTGCGCGCCGCCTGGAGCAGGGAAAAGGTGCCGTTGATGTTGCTGGCAATGAAGGCTCCCGGGCCTTCGATCGAGCGGTCAACGTGGCTTTCAGCAGCAAGATGCAGGACCAGATCCGGGTCGGCATGGCGAAGCGCCTGCAGCGTGGCCTCCTCATCCATCAGGTCGAGCTTGATCAGCTGATGGCGCTCCGGGCCGGTTGGGCTGCCCGTTGAAAGCTCGGCTTGCAGCTCCTCAATGCCACTGAGATCGCTGGCGTAGCCGCATTTGTCCAGATTGAAGATGGTGGCATCGCTCTGCCGCAGCAGCCGCCGCACCACAGCACCGCCGATGAAGCCAGCGCCCCCTGTCACCAGAACCCGTCGCACACCATTGGACAGCAGGTTGGCCATTCTCGCGCTGGAACGATGGGGGGAGTCTGTCACTGCGGCTGAACGGCTCCCAGGATCTTGAGGCGCTCCAACACCTCGGTCAGGGCTTGGCGCCAATGGCAGGGCTCCAGGCCGAGGGCCGCCCGCGAGGCGCTGCTGTCCAACAGGGAGTAGCTGGGACGCTGCGCTGGCGTGGGATATTCGACACTCGTCAGAGGCCGCACGGGCGCGGCGCGCTCCAGCAGACCGGTCGCGAGTCCCAGCTCGCCAATCGCCACGGCGAAGTCGTACCAGCTGGCGGCACCGCAGTCGCTCCAGTGGAAGGTGCCGCCGAGGCCTCGCTGAATCAAGGCCCAGCAGGCTGCGGCCAGCGTGTGGGTGGCGGTGGGGCAACCCACCTGGTCGGCCACCACCCCGAGGGGCTCGCCGCTGGCGGCGCGCTGGCGATGCAGCCGCAGCATGGTGAGGCAGAAGTTGCGACCCACCGGTCCGTAGACCCAGCTGGTGCGCAGGATCGAGGCCCGCTCCGCGCCGAGAACCGCCTGTACGGCCTGCTCGCCCTCCGCTTTGCTGGCTCCATAAACCCCGAGGGGCGCAACCGCCTGGTGAGGCTGGTAGGGAGAGCCCTGGCGGCCGTCGAAGACGAAGTCGGTGCTGACCTGCAGCAACCGGCCCGAACCCTTCGCCAGCGCCTCGGCAAAGGCCGCTGGAGCGCCGGCATTCACCGCCCGCGCCAGCTCCGGTTCCGATTCGGCACGGTCCACGGCCGTGTACGCCCCCGCGTTGAGCACCCAGTCGGGCCGCAGGTCACACACCAGCTCATGGCACGCCCTGGCATCAGCCAGATCCAGCTCCGCCCGGGAGACCGGAACCAGGCTGACGCCGACCGGGCAGCTCGCCAGCAGCGCCTGACCCAGCTGCCCGGACACCCCGGTGAGCAACACCCGCAGGGAGCTGGTCTGCTGGTCTCCGGTGCCGGCGACACTCCCGCTCAGGCTCATGGGAACACCTCTCCGGCGGCCACCAGCTCGGCCAGGCGCGGCGCCACGGCGTCCTTGCCGGAGAGGCTCGGCCCTGCTTCGATCTGGAGATCCGCGAGCGGCCAGGTAATGGCCATGGCGGGATCATCCCAGAGCAGCGAGCGCTCGCACTCCCGATGCCATACGTCGGTGGTCTTGTAGAGCACCTCGCTGCCGTCCTGAAGGCTGAGGAAGCCATGGGCGAATCCAGGCGGCACCCAAAGCTGTTGGTGGTTGGCGCCACTCAGCCGCACACCCAGCCAGCGGCCAAACGTTGGCGAGCTGCGGCGTAGATCCACCGCCACATCAAAGATCTCGCCGGCAGTGCAACGCACCAGCTTGCCCTGGGGATGGGGTGGCAACTGAAAATGCAGGCCCCGCAACACGCCCCGGGCTGAACAGGAGTGGTTGTCCTGCACGAACTGCACTTCGGAACTGGGCTGGCCGGGATCCGCTACCAGCGCTTGGGCGAAGCGTGTTGCATTCCAACTTTCAAAGAAGAAGCCACGGTCATCAGCGAAGACTTGCGGCGTCAGCAGCAGCAATCCTGGGATGGAAAGCGGTTCAATCTGCATCGGAAGACTCCAGCAACTGCAATAGATAATCTCCATAGCCGCTGCGCCGCAGTGGTTCAGCCAGCTGGCGCATGGCTTGATCATCGATCCAACCCTGGCGCCAGGCCACCTCCTCGGGGCAACCAACCTTGAGGCTCTGGCGATGCTCCAGGGTGCGGATGTAACTGGCGGCCTCGTGCAGCGAGTCGCAAGTGCCGGTATCCAGCCAGGCCATGCCGCGACCCATCAGCTCAACCTTCAGCAGCCCTTCCTCCAGATACTGGCGGTTCAGATCCGTAATCTCCAGCTCGCCGCGGGCTGATGGGCGCACCCGCCGGGCTCGCTCGACAACGCTGGCATCGTAAAAGTAGAGCCCGGTGACGGCATAGCGACTTTTCGGCTTATTGGGCTTCTCAACAATATCGAGCACCCGACCGTCGGGCGCGAAACTCACGACGCCGTAGCGCTCCGGATCGCGCACCGGATAGGCAAACACCGTGGCGCCGCTGTTGTTGTGGTTACTGGATTGCAGCTGAGGAATCAAGTCGTGGCCATGGAACAGATTGTCACCGAGCACCAAAGCGGCTGGCGCACCAGCGAGGAAATCAGCTCCGATCAGGAAAGCCTGGGCCAGGCCTTCGGGCTTGGGTTGCACGGCGTAGGCGATCTCCATGCCCCAGCGGCCTCCGTCGCCTAACAGTCGCTGAAAGGCCTCCTGATCGTGAGGGGTGGTGATGATCAACACCTCACGCAACCCTGCCAGCATGAGCGTGGTGAGTGGGTAGTAGATCATCGGTTTGTCGTACACCGGCATCAGCTGTTTGCTGACCGCGGTGGTGAGCGGCGCCAGGCGGCTGCCGCTGCCCCCGGCGAGGATCAGGCCACGCCGCGTGGGGCATGGTGCTGGGGAGGGTTCCGGTCTCGCTTCCGGAGGGGGTGTCATCCTGCTGTGCCTCATCTGAGCAGGCATCATGACCGATGACTTTCGCGGGCCAGAGCGTGTCCGACACTGCCCCGGTCGTGAACGCTCTGCCCGGTCTGCCGCTGCTGCTCGCCAGCCTTCGGCGGGTTCTGCCCCAGAGCCGACTGGCTCTCGTTGGCGGGGCGGTGCGCGATTTGTTGCGGCATCGCCAACATCAAGACCCCTGGCGCCACCTTCCAGATCTCGATCTGGTGGTTGAGCAGCCCGAGGGGGATGAAGGCCCTGCCGCGGCCCATCGCCTCGCCGCGGCCCTGCAGGGGGACAGCGCCGGGCCGCCGATCTGCCCGCGCTTGCATCGGGCTTACGGCACGGTGGAGATGGAATGGGCGGGCATTCTGGTGGACCTGGCCACGGCCCGGCTGGAGACCTACCCCGTGGCGGCGGCAAACCCGGTGGTGCGCTTCGGGCGTCTGGAGGACGACCTGGCCCGTCGCGACCTGACCATCAACGCGATGGCCCTGGTCCTGAATGGCGACACGGCGACGCTGCTGGATCCCTTCGACGGACGGGCTGATCTGGCCGCACGGCAACTGCGCTTCCTGCACCCCAACAGCCTGCGCGATGACCCCACCCGGCTCGTGCGGGCCGCCCGCTACGCCAGTCGGCTTGGCTTTCAGTTGAGTGAGGAGGCTCGCGCCCAGGCGGAACGCACCCTGACCGCCTGGCCCTGGGATTGGCGGCGCGGCGATGACCCCGGCAGCGCTCCGGCAGCCCTGGGCACCAGGTTGCGCATGGAGCTGGAGTTGCTGCTGGAGCGTGAACCCTGGCCGGCCGCGCTCAACCAGCTGCAATCTTGGGGAGGCCTGGCCCTGCTCGACCCCCAGCTGCAGCAGGATCGCTCCTGGCATCGCCGCCTGCGCTGGGCCGCCCGGGCCGGCCTGCCACCGCTGGCGGCCTTGCTGGCGACCGCCGCGGATCCCCTGGCCATCGCCGAACGGTTGCAACTGCCCCACCGTCAGCACCATCTGCTGGCTGGCCTGCTGAGGCTTCGCCATCGCCTTTCCGCCCTTTCGCCGACGACGGGGCAATGGCCTCCATCCCGTTGGACAACCCTGCTGGAGGAGCATGGCTGGGTGCCCGAAGCCGTGCCCCTGGCCCTGGCCTGCGGATTCGGCCCACGGCGGCCGCTGCTGCGTTGGTGGCTGCGCTGGCGGCACATCCGAACCCCCGTGCCGGCCCAGGAGCTGATCGCCAGTGGCCTGTCCCCAGGTCCAGCTCTCGGGCGGCGGCTGGCGGAGCTGCGTCAGCAACGGCTGGATGGCGAACGCCGTTGAACCGCCATCACCCCGGCGTTGCGCGATGAAGGGCGGCGAACGCCGCGGTGCGCAGCCTGCTTCGCGCCGCCTGGCCAAGGAGGGGGCAGCCCATGACCTGGAAGGGGCTGACCGGGAGGGAGATCAAGCACGGGTAATGTCAGTCTCGTCATTTGTGGGCTCAGATGTCAGCCATGCCTTCGCCGATCCGAACCATCTGTTGCATCGGCGCTGGTTACGTGGGTGGCCCCACCATGGCGGTGATCGCCGACCGCTGCCCCAGCATCCAGGTGACCGTGGTGGATCTCAACGAGAAGCGCATCGCTGCCTGGAACGATCCGGATTTGACCCGCCTGCCGGTCTATGAGCCCGGCCTCGATGCGGTGGTGGGCCGCACCCGTGGGCGCAACCTCCACTTCACAACCGAAGTGGATGGGGCGATCGCCGCAGCGGATATGGTTTTCCTCTCCGTCAACACGCCCACCAAGACCCGGGGTGTCGGCGCTGGCCAAGCCAGTGACCTGCGTTGGATCGAGGCGTCGGCTCGCCAGGTTGCCGCCGCGGCCACAGGACACACCATCGTCGTCGAAAAGAGCACCCTGCCCGTCCGCACAGCCGAGGCCGTGAAGGCGATCCTCTCCTCCGCCCAGGGCGATGCCCATGGCAGCAAAACGTTCAGCGTGCTGTCCAATCCAGAGTTCCTGGCCGAAGGCACCGCCATCCCGGATCTCGAGCAGCCGGATCGGGTGCTGATCGGTGGGGAGGATCAGCACGCCATCGAAGCCCTGGCCTCCGTGTACGGCCAGTGGGTCAGCGAAGATCGCATCCTGCGCACCAACATTTGGAGCAGTGAGCTTTCAAAGTTGACGGCGAATGCTTTCCTGGCTCAGCGCATCTCCTCGATTAATGCGATCGCCGCCTTGTGCGAATCCACCGGAGCCAATGTGCGTGAGGTGGCGAGAGCGATTGGAACCGACAGCCGCATCGGCCCCCGTTTCCTACAGGCGGGCCCCGGCTTCGGCGGCAGTTGTTTCCAGAAAGACATTCTCAACCTTGTTTATCTCTGCCGCCATTACGGCCTCGAAGATGTCGCTAATTATTGGCAATATGTTGTCAGCCTCAATGATTGGCAACAGCACCGGATCTCTCGCCTCGTTGTCAGCAGTCTTTTCGGCACTGTCAGCGGCAAGAGGCTTGCCGTTTTGGGCTTCGCCTTCAAGGCCGACACGAATGACACCCGCGAATCCCCGGCGATTCAGATCTGCCGTGATCTCATTGAGGAGGGGGCTGAACTCGCCATCGTTGATCCCAAGGTGAGCAACAGCCAGATCAGCCAGGACCTTGGACGTGAACCCTCCCAGCCCGGCCAGTCCATTGGCCTTGCCGCCCCGGGTTGCTGGGTACCGGTGGCCACGCCCTACGAGGCCGCCCGCGGAGCCGATGCTGTTCTGATCCTCACCGAATGGCTTGATTACAGCAGCCTCGATTGGCCCGAGATCGCAGCGGTCATGCGCCGTCCTGCCTGGTTGTTCGATGCCCGAGCCATCGCCGATGCCAGCGCCGCCAGGGCTGCGGGGCTAAATGTTTGGCGCGTTGGGGAGGGTTGAATCATGGCTCCCACCCCCCAACAACACCGCAACCTGGTCACCGGTGGCGCCGGCTTTCTCGGCTCCCATCTGATCGATCGTTTGATGCAGGCTGGTGAAGAGGTGATCTGCCTCGACAACTATTTCACCGGTCGCAAGGACAACATCCGCCATTGGATTGGCCATCCAAGTTTCGAGTTAATCCGCCACGACGTGACCGATCCGATCCGCCTGGAAGTGGATCGTATTTGGCATCTTGCCTGTCCCGCCTCACCGGTTCACTACCAGTTCAATCCCATCAAAACCGCCAAGACCAGCTTCCTCGGCACCTACAACATGCTGGGCCTTGCACGGCGAGTTGGGGCTCGATTGCTGCTGGCCAGCACCAGCGAGGTGTATGGGGACCCAGAGGTGCATCCGCAGCCTGAAAGCTATCGCGGCTGTGTAAACACCATCGGCATCCGCTCCTGTTACGACGAAGGCAAACGCATCGCCGAAACTCTTTGCTTCGATTACCAGCGGATGCACGATACTGAGATCCGCGTGATGCGCATTTTCAACACCTATGGCCCACGCATGCTGCCAGATGATGGTCGTGTTGTCAGCAACTTCATTGTTCAAGCCTTACAAGGCCAACCGCTCACCCTCTACGGCGATGGCAGCCAAACGCGCTCATTCTGCTACGTCGACGACCTGATTGAGGGCATGATCCGGCTGATGAACGGCGATCACACGGGCCCGATTAACATCGGCAATCCCGGTGAGTTCACGATCCGGCAGCTGGCCGAACTCGTGCGTGACCGCATCAATCCCAGCCTGCAACTCGTCTGCCGGCCTCTGCCCCAGGACGATCCCCTACAACGTCAGCCCGTGATCGACCTAGCCCGCGCCGAGCTGGGCTGGGAGCCCAAGGTGAAGCTGGCGGAAGGCTTGGAGCCCACCATCGCCTATTTCCGCGAACGCCTCAGCAAGGCGGCATGACCCCGGATGGCGATCCCGCCGTCGCCTGTTCATCCGGGTCGCCCGTTCATCTGGGCGGGGCGGGGATGCAGGCGGGGCGGCGATCCCAGCGGGGCTGCGGAGATCGACAAGGTTGCCAAGGCCGTTCTCGGCGAGGCCGATCTGGCCGAATTTGATCTGGCCATATTTGACCTGGGAGTGTTTGACCTGGGAATGGTTGACCTGGGCGAGATCTGCACAGGCCAATGGGTGGCAATCCGCCCCTCCCCCAGCGGCAGCCGCCGCGCGAAGCCGGTGTGCTGCAGAGCAGCACAGGGCGGCCAGCTGCCAGGGAGCGGACCGAGCGGCAGCTGAACCAGCCGCTGCGGGTGGCGACGTCGACGTTCTAGGCCACGCTGGACTCGCCAATCGCCAACTTCAGCGGCACCACCACCCGGCTTGGCAGCCTTTCGATCGCCGTGAACTCCCGTTCCTTGGTGCCGTAGCTGCGGATAAACCCTCAAGCGCCCGGGCCAGAAAGGCCCGCCCTGCCCCCCGGCGCCAGGCCCAGGCCCAGGCCGGAAGCGGCTCGTGGGGAGGCTGTCAGCCCGGCTGCTGCCCTATTCCCACTCGATCGTGCCGGGTGGTTTGCTGGTGATGTCCAGCACCACACGGTTGACGCCCTTGACTTCATTGACGATGCGATTCGAAATCTGCTCCAGCACGTCGTAAGGCAGGCGCGACCAGTCGGCGGTCATGCCATCTTCGGAGGACACGCAGCGCAGCACCACCGGATAGGCGTAGGTGCGCTTGTCGCCCATCACCCCGACGCTGCGCACGGGCAGCAGCACGGCGAACGCTTGCCAGATCTGGTCATAGAGGCCGGTGGTGTTGATCTCCTCGCGAACGATCAGATCGGCGTCGCGCAAAATGTTGAGCCGTTCCGCCGTGACCTCGCCCAGGATGCGGATAGCCAGGCCTGGGCCCGGGAAGGGATGGCGACCCACGATCTCAGCGGGCAAGCCAAGGTTGCGGCCCACCTTGCGCACCTCGTCCTTGAACAGCCGCCGCAGCGGTTCCACCAGCTTGAAGCGCAGGTCGTCCGGCAGGCCGCCCACATTGTGGTGGCTCTTGATCTTCACCGCCACCCGCTCGCCGGTGCGGGGGTCGACGTCGGTGCCGGCGGATTCGATCACATCGGGGTAGAGCGTGCCTTGGGCGAGATAGTCGAACGGGCCGAGGCGCTTGCTTTCCTCCTCGAAGACACGAATGAACTCGGTGCCAATCAGCTTGCGTTTCTGCTCCGGGTCGGTGATGCCAACCAAGCGCTCAAGAAAGCGCTCGCGAGCATTGATATATTCCACGTGAATATGAAACTTATCCCGGAACGTCTGCATCAGAAACTCGGGCTCACCCTTGCGCATGAACCCCTGATCGATGAACATGCAGGTGAGCTGGTCGCCAATGGCGCGATGCAACAGAAACGCCAGCGTCGAGGAATCCACGCCGCCGGAGAGGGCCAGCAGCACGCGCCGATCACCCACCTGCTGGCGCACATCGGCCGTGGCCTCATCGATGAAGGTAGCGGTAGTCCAGTCGGCGTCACAACCGCAGATGTGATAGACAAAATTGCGGATCAGCGCCATGCCACAGCTGGAGTGCACCACCTCCGGATGGAACTGCACGCCATAGAGCCGCCGCTGGTGATCAGCGATGGCCGCTTCGGGGGTGTTTTCGGTATGGGCCAGGCGCACGAAGCCGGCCGGCAGGCTCTGCACGGAATCGCCGTGGCTCATCCACATCGTCGAGCCGTCGCTCACGTTGGTGAGCAGGTCGGTGGGGTCGTCCACCCGCAGCGGCGCCTTGCCGTATTCCCCCCGGCCGGCGGCCACCACCGAGCCGCCAAGGTGCTGCACCATCAGCTGCATGCCGTAGCACACCCCGAGCACGGGGATGCCCAGGTCCCAGATGGCCGGATCGCACTGCGGGGCCCCGGGTTCGTACACGGAGGCGGGCCCGCCGCTGAGGATCAGCCCGCGGGGCGCCAGGGCCCGCAGCTCCTCCGCCCCGATGGTGCAGGACTGCACCAGGGAGAACACCTCCGTCTCCCGCACGCGCCTTGCGATCAACTCGGAGTATTGCGATCCGAAATCGAGGATCACGATGGCCGGGTGCCGGCGGGAGCCGCTGGCCGGGTCGATCACCGCAGGAGAGGACACGGACATATCAATGGTTGATGTGCACCCTACGGCGCACCGGCCAGTTGGCTGAACAACAACGCCCCCAACGGCCCTTGGGCGCACACCCGCCGCTGTCGGTCGAACAGCACCGCCCCGAGCTGCGGGGCGGGGGCGCCATGGCGTTGCAGGTAGTCCAGGCAGCGGTGCTCGATGGCCGCCGCCAAGCGCCGCCCCAGGCGCGCCGCCAGCTCCGGGTCGCGGGCCCGCAGCTGCTGGAAGGCAGCCTCCACCGTGGGGGCGCCATGGAGCTCCGCCAGGGCGGTGCCGTGCAGGCCCTCAAGAGCGGCGAAGGCGGTGAGCACTTCGGCGCGGCCGTCCGCCAGGTGGTGATGGGTGTGGAAGATGCCGCCGGCCAGCTTCAGCAGCTTGCCCTGGTAGCCGAACAGCAGCAGCCGCCGCACGCCCTGCTGGGAGGCCGCCACCAGCACCGGGCCGATCCAGTTGCCGGTTTTGAGCAACAAGGCAGCGGGCAGCCCCAGGCGCGGCGCCAGGTCGAGACCGTTTTCGCCGATCACCAACACCAGATCGCCGCCGAAATCGGCGGGGGAGGTGCGGCGAGCCAGCGACTCCAAGGTGTGCCGCAGCTGATCTGGAGTGGCGCTGAGTTGGGTTTCGGCCTGGGTGCCGATCAGGGCCAAGCCCTCCACCACGCCGAAGGCGGCGTTGCTGGTGCGCTCCGCCAGGCGGCGTCCCGCCGGGAAGATCACGCGCAGGCGCAGGCCCTGGTGCGCGGGGCACAGCGGCGCCAGGGAGCGCTCCAGCAGCTCCCTGGCGAAGGCGGAGATGCAGAGCGCCCGGGAGTCGGCATGCACGCCCACGCCCTCTCCGGCCTCAAGCCAAAGCCAGCGGGACGGCTCGCTGGGATCAAGGCCATGCCAGGCCGCTTCCACCCACACCACCAGGCCGCGGGTGAGATCGAGCCCATCTCCGGGTTCGCAGCGGGCTACCCCCAGGGCCCGGCCGTCACCCAGGGGCGCCGCGGCCACCACTGGCACCAGGGCCGTTTCGCCATCCGGGGCAGTGGGATCGAGGGGGAGGGGTTGTTCAGCGCAAAAGCGATCGCCCAGCAGCTGGGTCACGGCGGCCCGGGCCGCTGCCGCCACCCACACGGGCAGGGTGTAGCCGCGGGGCCGTTCGGCTGGGTCGGAGGAGGGCGTCATGGGCCGCTGGAAACACCTTTTCTTAAGGTGGGCGATTGTGCCGCCGCGGCGCCCCAGCCGATCGCCTCGCTATGCAGGACAAGCTCACCCTGATGATCCCCGGTCCCACGCCCGTGCCGGAGACGGTGCTGAAGGCGATGGGTCGCCATCCGATCGGGCATCGCAGCGGCGATTTCCAGGCGATCGTGCGGCGCACCACGGAGCAGCTGAAGTGGCTGCACCAAACCAGCAACGACGTGCTGGTGATCACCGGCAGTGGCACGGCGGCGATGGAGGCCGGGATCGTCAACACCCTCAGCCGCGGCGATCGGGTGCTGTGCGGCGACAACGGCAAGTTCGGCGAGCGCTGGGTGAAGGTGGCGAAGGCCTACGGGCTTGAGGTGCAGGTGATCAAGGCCGAATGGGGCCAGCCCCTGGATCCCGCCGCCTTCCGCGCCGCCCTGGAGGAAGACACGGCCAAGCAGATCCGGGCCGTGATCCTCACCCACTCGGAGACCTCAACCGGCGTGATCAACGATCTGCAGGCGATCGCCGCGGCGGTGCGCGACCACGGCACCGCCCTCACGATCGCCGACTGCGTCACCAGCCTGGGGGCCGCGGATGTGCCGATGGATGCCTGGGGGGTGGACGTGATCGGCTCCGGCTCCCAGAAGGGCTACATGATGCCGCCTGGCCTCAGCTTCGTGGCGATGAGCGACAAGGCCTGGGCTGCCTACGAGCGCTCCGATCTGCCGAAGTTCTACCTGGATCTGGGCAAATACCGGAAGTCGGCCCAGGCCGACAGCAATCCGTTCACGCCGGCGGTGAACCTCTACTTCGCCCTGGAGGCGGCGCTGCAGATGATGCAGGAGGAAGGCTTGGCGGCGATTGTTCAGCGCCACGAGCGGCATCGCCGCGCCACGATTGCGGCGATGCGGGCGATCGGCCTGCCGTTGTTCGCCGCCGAAGGCCATGGCAGCCCGGCGATCACGGCCGTGGCGCCGGAGGGCATTGATGCGGAGCAGCTGCGCAAGGAGGTGCGCAGCCGCTACGACATCCTGCTGGCCGGAGGCCAGGATCACCTCAAGGGCAAGGTGTTCCGCATCGGCCACCTGGGCTTCGTCTGCGATCGCGACGTGCTCACGGCTGTGGCGGCGATCGAGGCCACCCTGCAGCAGCTCGGGCTCGCCAAGGCGCCAACCGGCAGTGGCGTGGCCGCGGCCGCGGCGGAGCTGGCGGGCTGAGCGGCTGATCAGCGGCGGCACTGAAGCGGTTCAGCGGAGCCGTTCTGCGGAGCCGTTCAGCGGAGCGGTGCCGCGCCCGCGGCCGCAGTTGACCAGCCGCCACGGGCTGGCCAGCTGCGGCCACCATGGGATTGCGGCAGCTCGGGCACGGGCTGTTGGGCGGATACAGGCTGCTGCGCGGACACGTCCAACACCCGGATCGTTGCCGAGGCCTCCCTGGCGCCACGGGGGTTTTTCGTGACCTTGCGGCTGAGCCGTGAAGCTGCTGAAGAGTTGGCGGTGGTTTGTCTGGATGTTCAAACCAACGTGGCGCCGAAGCTCTGTAGCGGGGATGGCAGACGTGGGTCTCCTCCTTAATGTCGGTCCGTTAGAGCAGATCCCTCCCATGCGCCGTTCCCTTCTCGCCGCCAGCGTGCTGGTGGCCCTCGTTGCCGCCGGTTGTCAGTCCCAGAACCTGGCCAAGCGTGAACAGAAGACCGAGGCCAAGATCTGCCAGCAGCTCGGCGAGGTGGGCGCTGCCCTGGACAAGGTGGCGGCCCTCAAACCCACCTCCACCGTCGGCGAGGCCAGAGCGGCCGACAAGGCCCTCAGCACGGCCCTGGAAAAACTCGGCCAAGCCGAGCAGACCCTCGAAAAGCTGAGGCTCCAAGCGTTCCAGACCCAGTTGAAGACCTTCAAGGGCGAGGTTGAGCGCGTGTCGGCCAACAAGAAGCTCACCCTGGAGGAGGCCGCCACCGTGATCAAGGCCAAGGCCGGCCCGGTGATCGCCGCCCGCAAGTCGCTCTCCACAGCAGTGAAGTGCCAGGAGCCGGCGGCGGCTGCCGCCAAGCCCTGAGGTCGTCGGCGGCCTTCGGCCTGGGCCACCGCCACGGCGGCGCTCCAGGCCGAAGGCCAGGGCCGAGGCTTAACATCTACGCAGCGCTGTGGCGACGGGGAGGACCTCACCAGGACCTTCTTGCATCGCGCCCTCGGCTCCACGTCATCACGATGTTTTTGCGGGTGTAATTCAGTGGTAGAATGTCAGCTTCCCAAGCTGAACGTCGCCGGTTCGAATCCGGTCACCCGCTTATCAGTTCAGGGCTGAGAATCGCTGAGGATCAAGTGTGCGGCCACTCTGCCATCGGCTGGCAGGGGTAAGCCGATGGCCAGGAATGATGGACGAATCCAGAGAGTTGCATCGGCTGTCTCACAGAGCTTCTCGCATCGAGGAACCAAGGCTGCGTTGACGAGAGCCGGATCCCCGGTCAAGGCTGTTCATCGTTCATACCTTCTCACTACCAGATGAGACCAAGGACAAAAGGCGACCCAGATGCCCCCCGCAAGCCCGACCACGGCAATTCCTTCGGAGCCGATTAACGCATGAATGCAGCCAGGCGGCAGTCAGCAGACCAGGGCATGCCTAACGGGCCCACGCAGCAGACGCGCATGACGTCTGAAAACCTGGCTTGGGTGGATGAAACGATCAAGGAGACTGGCTGGGCTCGGCATGATCTCTGCCGGTCTCCTCGATTCCAAGCGTCATTGGAATCCCTCATATTGGCCTGAAGATGGCGAAGCCGGTTCGAAATAGCCTCGGTCCCCCTTCTCTTGACGCCGGCTGCGTTCGTTCCCTTTCTGAGTTCAACTTTCCCGGGAAACCCTGCCTTGAGTAGTTGGATTATGCCAGCGCTGGCCCCATCCCCAGGGAAGCCGCGACTTTCAGCATCCGCCCATCGAAGCTGGCCAGCCGGGTGCAGCGGCTATGCAGTGCTACCGCCAGATGCAGCGCATCACCGGCCCGCAGGCCGAAGGCTGGATCCTGGAGCAGCTCAGCCGCCTGGCGAAAACGGCCACGATCGAGTGTGCGCAGTTCTACGCCGCCCTGCAGCAGGCGCTCGAACTGCGCCCCAGCGGCCTGGCGGGCCTGGGGGCTGAGGCCGTGATGGCGCTGCTTGATCCCCAGGGCGCTGTGGGTTTCGGTGATCAGCCAGTCGCTGCTGATCAGGGGGTCGCGGCACTGCGCAAACCAGTCGAGGGCGCTTGAACTGCGCTCCTCCGGGGTCAACAGCGCCACCACCACGCTGGTGTCGAGGTAGATCATCGAGCGGACGGCATCACCAGCGTTCGCTGGAGCGGCATTCCTCCATCACGGAGGGGGTGAGGGGCATGGTGGCCTGAAGCTCGCGAAGTTCAGCGGCCAGTGCCGACCGATCCAGCTGGCGCAGAGGTTCGAGACTCAGCCGGCCGTCAGGGCCAACCACGATCTCGATCTGATCGCCTTCACGCAGGCCGGCCTGAGCAAGGCAATCAGCAGGAAGCCGAACAGCCAGGCTGTTGCCCCAGCGGCGGATCCTCTGCTGGAAATGCTGGCCTGCATCCGCGGATTTGCCCTGAGGCCTGGAATGAGTCACGCCGCCAAAGAGCTATAGATACAGGACTCTACGGTTAGTGGGCGGCTCCCTGCTGGGCAAGACGGGCTAGAGCCACAACCCAAAACCTTCTCACAGACCTTCTCACATCCAAGCCTGAGGGCTTATGAGACTCATAGCAGCGTAAGCAGTTCGGCCAATCCATCGAGAAGCTTCCCAAGCTGAACGTCGCCGGTTCGAATCCGGTCACCCGCTTCTAGTCAACTATTGAGAAATCTCCCCAACAGCAAGTTTGGCACTGTCGTTATGCCCGCCAACGGCTGACTGCTCCTGACAGGCCGTGCCAGGCTGTAGGGCCGCCAAAGCGGGCGGCGGCAAGCGGCATCAGATATAACCTCCGATCACCTGGCACTTCGACAACGCCAAGAAGCTTGGCGCAGCGGTTTGCAGGATCAACGACGACTTCAGCAGCGGCATAGAACCAGAACAGGCGGCAAAGACAATCACCTATACATCAGGAAGCGAATCAGATGCCAGGACTGCTGACACCCAAAAGGCAGATCCTGAGCAAGAAACAGACTGGAATGGGCTGATCGAACGGTACCGCGAGTACAAAGTCCGCACTGGCGAGATCAAGGAGTCGACCTGGACCAGGGTGCATCGCCACCACATGAAGCATGTGCTGGAAGCCTTCGTCAGCCGTCAGATTCAGATGCAGGCCACCTCGGCCCTGCTGCTGCTGCCCTGCGATGACTGGGCAGCCGACTGGAAGCTGGCCGACCAGAGTTCTGCCCTGCCGATCTCCCTCCGATACGTTCCGGCTTCTGCGGCAACGACCTCAGGCAGTACCTGCACCGGCGCCCTCTCTGGAACCAGCTGCGGATGGAGATGGCGCTGCGGCTGGCGCGCTTTCCGTATGTGCGCACGCTGGAGGCGTTCGATTTCGAGGCACGGTCACAGCGTCCAGTACGTCGGCGCGATGGAGCTGATCAGTGCATTGGCCAAGGCCCAGGCGCAGCATGCCCTGGAGGCCCGGCTGACGCAGTACGCCAAAACCCGGCTGCTGATCTCCCGCCACTACCAGCGGGGCAGCGTGCTGATCACTTCCAACCGCCACGTCATGGAGTGGGGTGAGGTGTTTGGCGATCAGGTGGACCAGTTTTCGTGTCGCCAGAGGACCAAAAGCGGATGATGCTTGACAGCTCCACCGATAGGGACATCTGGCTGTGGCTGCCAGCCAGCATCAGCCACAACCAGGCCAGCCCCTGGAGCTCACCCCTGGTCCTGAGCCACTGGCGGGATTACAACGAGCTGCACTTCATCAGCGGCATCCCGCCCCAGGGCCCCCTGCTTTCCGGCTCCGGTGGCGGAGGCAGCGGTGGTGGCGGCAATGGGGAACCGGGCGGCGGAGCGGCGCGACCCGCAACTGGGGTGCTCTGGCCACGGGGCGTGCCCCCTGTATCACCAAAAAAGTCCACTCGGTTTGAGCGATCCACCAGGGGGCCCAACCGATCACCATGAGACCGACTGACGACGCAAGCGTTCGAGACGCTGTCCGCCAGCGGATGAGCCCGCCGAACCGCGAGAGCGTGCCTGAGATTGCCCGGGACACCGGGATTGCTGTCCAAACCCTGTACAGCTGGCGCAGCCAGTGGCAAAAGCAGGGGCTGCTGGTCCCTGCGACATCACGGCCGCCAGAGCAGTGGTCACCGGCCGACAAGCTGGCGACGGTGATCCAGACCGCTGGGTTGAGCGGTGTCGAGCTGGGAAGCTTCTGCCGCCCCGTTCAGCTAAGTGTTTATCGATCCAGTCGGGCAGGAACGGCTCAAGGGCCGCGTCGCTGACGGCCTCATCCATGCACGGCATAGACGCTGCGGTCGCGCTCGGGGTAGGCCTGTTCCACGTGGGCGAACACGGCCTCACACTTCTGCTGGTAGAGCTCCGGCGTATAGGCGCGAGGCAAGCATTCGTCGAGGGCATTTTCGATCAGGATCTTCAGCTGGGCCCTGGCAGCGCTCTTCTGCTGCCAGTTGAGCACCAGCAGCTGCTTGATCTTCTCCACCAGCTCACGGGCTGACTGCTTCACCTTGGCGCGGTCGCTATCCGACAGATCCGGCGCTGACTGGAGCAGGATGTCGAATACCGCCAGTTCCTCCTCGCTGAGGTTCTCGCGAATGTGGCGTTGTTGCTCCTGGCTGAGCTGCAGGCTGAGCTGCAGCAGCTGCTTGTAGATCTCCTCCACGCTGCGGCTGCCGGCGTTGTAGCTGGCGATCAGCGCTTCAAACTTCTCGCGGAAATCAGCGCGGGTGGGGTTGAGCTGCACCATCCGTGCGAGGTGGGCC
>Ga0315903_10002855_pt1 | contig 24703 bp, 19 predicted proteins | sample LakEriMetagenome_7_FD_203524 | JGI IMG/M metagenome (GOLD analysis project Ga0315903, IMG submission 203524) | Freshwater fungal communities from buoy surface, Lake Erie, Ohio, United States - Buoy 2 MA119 | ecosystem: Environmental > Aquatic > Freshwater > Lake | place: USA: Lake Erie, Ohio... | reverse complement strand
AGGCGTGGCCCGCCGGTTCGAACTCTTCGTGGAGGGCGTGGAACTCGCCAACGGCTGGGAGGAGGATCCGAGCCGAGAGACGCTCGCGGCGCGGATCGCGGCGGCCAACGGAATGCGGGCGGCCGACGGCCGCGACGTGCTCCCGGTTCCGGAGCGGCTGCTTGGCGCCCACGGCAGGACGATGCCGGAGGGCGTGGGTGCGGCGCTCGGCTTCGACCGGCTGGTGATGCTCGCGGCGGGCGCCGACTCGATCGCCGCCGTGCGCTGCTTTTCCGGCGAGGCGTGAGCGTCAGCGGTCGATGCTGGCGGCCACGATCCGCCACTGCTCGACGGGGCCTGCGGTGCCGCGAATCCGCCGGGGCACAACCGCGAGTCGCAGCACGGCGTGGGGATCGCCGCACGGGGACAGGTCGGCCTGGAGCATCCAGGCTCCGTCGTCAGTGCCAGCCGCCGCGGCCTGTGTGATCGGCGGCCGCAACGACGCGCATCGGATCACGGCCTTCACCGCGGCCAGTTCGGCGAACCGCTTCAATCGTTCCGACTCCAGTTCCTCGTGTTCCAGGTCGGGCGGCAGTGACGAGGCAGGCAGGACCGTGGCTGCACACAGGCTGAGTGCTTCGGAGGTTCGCCCCTCGCGGACGGCATCGATCCAGGCGTGGGCGGCGGCCTTGGCGCGGCCCGCCATGATCCAGCGGTCGATGAGCAAGCCGGCGATCGCCTGCCCGCCGAACCCGACGGAGAGCGCCAATGCGGCGAGGGCGGCCAGCCGGCCGGCCTTGCGGGCTTCGGGCCGGGCCACGTCGGCGAGCGCCGCCCAGGAGAGGGCGATGCCGACGAGAGGCACCGCCCACGCGAACCTGGTGATGACCGCCAGTGCCGAACAGCATCCCGCCGCCAGGGCCGCGACCGCCAGCGGGCTCACCGGCCGGTAATCGGCCGTCGCGTCGATGGGCGATTCGGCGGCCACGGGCTCACCGCCTCACGCGGAGTTCGGGCTGAGACTCGAGCTGCTTGCGTCGCGTGGCATAGCGGACGATGAAGTCGGCCTGCTTGTCGAACGCGTGCTCCGGACGGGCGAACGGGCCGTGGAGCGTCGAGCCCCGAACCCACTGGAGCCAGCACCGGTCGGGGGCGAGCCCGAAGAACATCCGGGCCTCCGGCGTCGCCTGGATGAGGTCGCGGGGCAAGGCGGCAGTATGCAGCGTGGCGGCGGTGAAGCAGACCACGATCCAGGCCGTGGCCGCTGCCACGACCGGGCAGCCGAACAGCTCGACCGGCTTTCGGAATCGGACTTTCGTCCGCGAGACGCGGTCCGAGGTCTCCCGGAGGACGAGCAGGATGATCGCGAACAGGCCCCAGATGCAGAGGAAATCGAGGAGGTAGTCGTAGCTCGACATGCCCCGCTTGATGAGGAACGCCACCACCGCCTCGTACCAGGCGGTGGCGAAGGTCGCCGCGGCAAGGATGTTGAGGAGCATGATGGCCGAACTCCACAGACCTTCGCGCCACAGCGCGAAGGTCACCACCAGGAACAGGCCGAGCAGAAAAAAGTTGATCATGATTTCTTCGGCGCTCCCTTGGCGGCGGCCGCCGGCTGCTGCGGTGGCTGGGCCGTCGCGAAAACCCGCTGCACCTCGTCGATCGACGTGACGCCTTCGAGCACCATGGCCTTACCCGCCTCGACGAGCGGCGCCATGCCATCCTGGACCGCGGCCTTGCGGAGCGTGGCAGCGTCGGTGCCGGCAGCGATCGCCTTGCGGACGGTGGAGCCACTCGCGAGTTCGAAGATCGCGGTTCGCCCCAGGTAGCCCGTGCCGCCGCAGACGCGGCAGCCGTGCGGCGACGGCTTGCGGATGCGGCTGCGTTGTTCGGGGGTGAGCTTCAGTTGGGCGAGGACCTTTGGCAGCGGCTCGGGGTCGGGAGGATACTCCTCCCGGCACTTCGGACAGAGCTTACGGACCATCCGCTGGGAGACCGAGCCGACCAGCGTGGTGGCGAGCGTCTGCGGGGGCACGCCGCAGGCGAGGATCCTGGCGATCGCATCGGTGGCGTCGGTCGCCTTGATGCTCACGATCACGAACTTGTCGTCGGCCGCCAGCTCGAGGAGCTTGACGACGAGTTCCTTGTCGCGGATGTCGCGGGTGAGGATCACGTTGGGGTAGGTGCGGAGGACGCTCTCGAGGGCCGCCAGCGGCGTCACGCCCGTACGGGCGTCGTAGGGCACCGGCTTCACATTCTGGATGTCGCGGGAGGGTGCCGCGGCGTCCTCGATCGAGATGAAGTCGCGGAGCAGCCGGTCGGCCGAGAGCACGATCAGGTCGAACGTGGTGGTGAGGCCTGAGCCCGGGGGGGACGACACCAGAATCAGTCCCTTCTCGACCGCCGTCAGGCCGACGAGTTTTTCGGAGAGCGGTGCCGGCATGCCGAGGTCGGGAAGCTTCTTGAAGATGGTGGCCGGCGGGTCGATCTTCACGACCAGCTGCTCGCCCGAGGGCTGCCGCCCGACCGAGAGACGGCAGTTCCGAGGCTTGCCATCAACCTGCAGCACGAAGGGGGCCCCCTTTGCCTCCTTGGCTCCGGCCGGCAGTCCGCAGAGCGCCTTGATCGCCGCCGCGACCGCCTGGCCGACCTCGAGGCTCGACTTGGGCGCCTCGACCCACGATTCCTTTTCCCGGCGGCTCCGTGGCGGCTGTCGGATCTTGGCCTTCTCCCAGACGCCGTCGACCTCGTGCCGCACGCCCATCCCGGCCTGCTCCAGGTCGATCACGAGCGTGTTGGCCCGGGCCATCACCGCCCCGAGCATCGTCTTGCGGGCCTCTTCGAAGCCGGCCAGCTTCGACGCCGCCTCCAGGCGGGCCGCATTCTCCGTCGCATCCTTGCCGCCAGCCGCGACGAAGGCGACCTTGGGGATCAGGTCGGCCTCGTCGAAGCCGGTGTCGATCTCGACGCCGAGCGGGGCGAGGAGGCCGGCGACGATCCGCCGACCGTGGCCGACGGTCAGGATCCGTTCCGATGGGGGCAGGGCCTTGTTGCGGACCACGGCGTAGGCGATCGTCGGCCCCAGCCAGGAGACGATCATCAGGGCGATGCCGCCGAGCGCCGATGGGATCCACCAGGCGATGATCGCGGCCAGGAACATGGGCAGGCCGCAGACCATGCCCCAGAAGGCCGGCTGGCCCTTATGCCTGGTGGCATCGCGACTCACCCAGTCGATCGTGCTCATCCACGCCAGCACGCAGAACCACCAGGCCACGGCCGGAGCGATCGCGAGGCCGCCGCCACCGCCGCGGCCATCCCAGCCCTGCGGCAGGTGCTGCGGCCAGCCTGAGCCGGCAGCATCGGCCAGCGCCGGGGCTGCGGCGAGCGCATGCACGGCGGCGAGGATCGACCCGGCGAGCGAGGCTGTCGACGGGACGACGCAGCGGCGATTCCGCATCACGACACTCCGATTCCCTTGAGCGCCATTTCCAGGGCCTCGCGGTTGGGCGCGATTTCCATGGCGTCGTTGCGGTCGATCAGCTGTTGGTCGATGAGGCTCTTGAGGCTCTGGGTGAAGTCCTGCATGCCGTCGCGGAACGACTTCTTGATGTGATCCGCGATCAGGTGGTCCTGCTCCTCGAGCACGTACTTTCGCACGAGCACGTCGAAGAACATGACCTCGCAAACCGGCACGCGGCTGACGCCCGGCTTGATCGACTTGAGCAGCTTCTGGGCGATGATCCCCTTCATGTTGAAGGCGATGGCGCTTCGGATCGACGCGTGCTCCTCCTGGGGAAAGAGGTCGAGGATGCGGCCGATGCAGCTGGAGGCGCTGGCGGCGTGGATCGTGCCGAATACGAGGTGCCCCGTCTCGGCGGCGTGGATCGCCGTCTTGAAGGTCTCCACGTCGCGGAGCTCGCCCACGAGAATGATGTCGGGGTCTTCGCGGACCGCGTGCTTCATCCCGATCTCGAAGTTCTTGACGTCGGCGCCGATCTCCCGCTGGTTGATCAGGCACTTGTCCTCGGTGAACACGAACTCGATCGGGTCTTCGAGCGTGAGGATGTGCTTGCGGTAGGTGCGGTTGATGTAGTTGAGCATCGAGCCGATGGTGGTGCTCTTGCCGGAGCCCGTCACGCCAGCGAGGAGCACCATCCCCTGGTCGAGCACGCAGAGCCGCTCGATGCTGTCCGGCAGGAAGAGGCCCTTGAAGTCGGGGATCGTGTTGTTGACGCGGCGGGCGACCATGCCCATCGCCCCCTGCTGGGTGAGCAGATTGACTCGGAACCGCCACTTCACGCCCTCGACCACGCACGTGTGCGCGAAGTCGACGCCCCCCTCCTCCTCGAAGATCCTCCGCTGCCGCTCGCTCATGATCGGCATGCAGAGCTGCCGCATCCGCGCATCGTCGATCTTGGGGTGCTTGAGCGGCTGGAGCGTGCCCTTCACGCGGATGATCGGTGGCTGGTCGGCCTTGAGGTGGAGGTCGCTGCCGCTGAGCTTGACGAGGGCCTCGAAGAGGCGGTCGATCTCGTGCTTGTAGCCGTTGGCGCCGACGGGCTTGGCGACATCACTCGGTGCTGAGTCGATCGTTGACATGGCGGACGCTGATCGGAGGGGACGAACCGGGGAACTAGCAGGCGGGCCGGACGGGAATGCCGCGGCGAACGAAGAGATCTTTGACTTCGCGGATCGTACACTGGCCGAAGTGGAAGATTCCAGCGGCGAGCACCGCATCCGCCCCGCCGCGTTCGACGGCGTCGGCGAGGTGCTCCGGGGCACCCGCCCCGCCGCTGGCCACGACCGGGATGCCCACCGCCCGGCTCACGGCCGCCGTGATCTCGAGATCGTACCCCTCGCGGGTGCCATCGCGGTCCATGCAGGTGAGCACGATCTCGCCGGCGCCGAGCCGCTCGACCTCCCGCGCCCAAGCGACCGCCTCCAGCCCCGTCGGCACGCGGCCGCCGTTGACGAACACCTCCCAGATCTCGCGGCCGTCTCTGATCACCCGCTTGGGGTCGATGTTGACCACCGTCGCGCAGCTGCCGAGCCGATCGGCCACGGCCGTGACGAGGTCGGGCGTGCGGACGGCCGCCGAGTTGATGCTCACCTTCTCGGCGCCGGCCTGGACCAGCCGCGCCGCGTCGTCGAGGGTGCGGATGCCGCCGCCGACGGTGAACGGCATGAACACCGTCTCCGACACGCGCCGGACCACGTCGAGCATGATGCCCCGCCCCTCGTGGCTGGCGGTGATGTCGAGAAACACCAGCTCGTCGGCCCCCTCGGCTTCGTAGCGGGCCGCCACCGCGACGGGGTCGCCTGCATCGACGAGCTCGAGGAACTTCGTTCCCTTCACGACCCGGCCGCGATCGACGTCGAGACAGGGAATGATCCGCTTGGCCAGCACCGTGGTGGTTCCCGGGATTCAGGTGGGGCGGACGATCCGGCCTTCGTCCGGGCTCGACGCGGTGGCGTAGAGCCGCCGCGGAATGCGGCCTGCGAGGAAGGCGAGCCGGCCGGCCTGGCAGGCGGCCCGCATCGCCGCCGCCATGCGGACGGGATCCTTGGCATGGGCGATGGCCGTGTTGAGGAGCACGCCGTCGGCGCCGAGTTCCATCGCGAAGGCGACGTCGCTCGCGGTGCCCACGCCGGCATCGACGATCACCGGATAGGCGGGATCGCCGTCCTTGAGATACTCCAGGCAGATTCGCAGGTTGTTGGCGTTGAGCACGCCCTGGCCGGAACCGATCGGGCTGCCGGCCGGCATCACGCTCGCGGCGCCGAGGGTTTTGAGCCGCTTGGCGATCACCGGGTCGTCGCTCGTGTAGACCAGCACGGTGAACCCGTCGGCGACCAGTTTCTCGGTGGCCTCCAGCGTGCCCACGGGATCGGGCAGGAGTGTCTTCGTGTCGCCGAGTACCTCGAGCTTCACCCACTCCGACGTCGCCGAACCCATGTCGCGGAGGAGTTCTCGGCCGAGGCGGGCCACGCGGACGGCATCGTCGGCCGAGTAGCAGCCGGCCGTGTTGGGCAGGAGGGCGTACCGTGAGGCGTCGAGGTGGTCGAGGATGTTCTCGCCCGCCGCGTTGACGAGCCGCTCGCGGCGGACCGCCACGGTCACGCAGTCGGTGCCCGAAACGTCCAGGCTGCGGGCCATCTCGGCATAGCTGGCATACTTGCCCGTGCCCACGACCAGGCGGCTGGCGAGCGTGATGCCGCCGACGACGAGCGGTGCGTCATCGAGGGCGGGTGTCGCGGCGGTGGTGTCCACTGAATGCATGCTGGTCTCCGGTCAGCCTCCGCCGACAAACGTCACGATCTCAATCCGTTCGCCACCCGTGAGGGTGCGGTCGGCCAGCGCCGCTCGCGGGATCACGTCGCCATCGACCTCGACGGCGATCGGCCGACCGGCGAAGCCGAGCGCCTCGACCAGGTCGCGGAGCGATGTGCCGGCGGCCGCCGGACGGGCGACGCCATTGACCATCACCGTAAGGTCTTCCACGGAGGATTCGTTGCCGGGGCGCATGCTACTGGGCCTTGTCTCCACCGCCGCGGGGCTTGGCGATGTCGAGCGGAACGAGCTCCAGGACCGCCTGCCGGCCTCCGGCCGATGCCTGCTGGGAGTTCCAGGGGATACCGTAGGCCACCGTCACGCCAGTGGCCGCGTCGGTCACATACAGCACCGACTGCGCCAAGCGGCCACCAGAGGCTCCGCCAAGGTTTGCAATCCCTGGGACGAGCAGGAACTTCGGCGTTTTCACCTTGCCCGTCTTGAATCCCAGGTCCTTGAGGACGTTCCACCGGTAGTTGACGCCGAACTTGGCGGCGTTTTGGTTGAGCACGCTCCCCGTCAGGTCACCGGTCTCGAAGTCGAGCACGAAGAAGCCCTCGACGGACGAGTCCATCGGGGTCGTGCAGACGGCGAACGATTCCTGCGAGAGCGACGTCATCGCCGCGACGCGCGGGAGCGGCGACTCAGCTCGCCAACCGAAGCCGATCAGGATGCCGGCGGCTGCCGCCACGAGGGCGATGGCCGCGGTCGGCGAATGGCGGGACGTGAGCGAGGGGGTCATGGCGAGACTCCTTTCAGCGGAAGAACGATCGAGGGACGAAGATGGATGGTGGTACTACTGGCTGGCGTCACGGTGCCGACGCAGGTTTTTGAACGACCGAAAGCCGGAACTTGCCGAGGGCATGCTGCCCGTCGGCGTACTGCTGATCGAGCGTGATCGTGACCGGAGCCCCGGGGGCCAGGCTCGTGTCGGGATGCACCGTGAAGATCGCCTCGTGCGGCTGACCGATCCCGCCGGCGACCGCCCAGCCGGTCTCGGAGTTGTCGTCGATGGCCGCAGCCGCGCCGTACTGCGGCTGTTCGAAGTCGGCCCGCGCCGCCGAGAACCGCACGGCAGTCGGCGTATCGGCTGCGCCGGGCGCCCCTGCGAGAACGGCGAACGTGCTGAGCACGAAGTTGCCGTTGCCGGACCGGCCTGGCCCTTTCTGAGGGAGGGCGTCGTCGGCCAGCGCTTCGAGGCGGAATGCGGTCACCGTGCCGTCTGGGGGCAGCACCGCCTTGAGCGTGTAGGTGTCGCGGGTGAGCGTTCCCGTCACCGTCACCGTGCCGTCGGCCGCGATCGTTCCCGAACCACCGGCCATGCTCGTGAACGCCACCGGCACGAGCTGGCGAGGTGCCGGATCGGGCTGCGCCGCCACCGGCGGCGAGGGCGCCGGCGGCGGCGCTGGTGGAGCCGGCAGCAGTTTCGGGGCTGGAGCCGCCACGAGCCGGGGGCCCTGGTGCGTGCCCACGAGCAGCGAGTTTGCATCGCGCGCGAACGCCACGGTCCACACGCTCGATGCCGCCTTCTCGGGTCCCTCCTGTTCGCCGCGAGCGGCGGTGTCCCAGAGCTTCACCGCGCCGTCCATGCCGCCGCTGACGATCCGCGAGCCGTCGGGCGAAAAGGCGAGCGACGTCACCCAGTCCTTGTGGCCGGCGAGCGTGGCGAGCGGCTTGCCGTCGGCAGCGGCCCAGAGCCGCAGCGTGCGATCGGCGGCCCCGCTGGCGAGAGTCTGACCGTCGGGGGAGTAGGCGACCGCCCAGATGGCGTCGCCATGACCCTCGAGCTTCGCCTTCTCGCCGCCATCGATCGGATTCCAGAGCTTCACGAGTTTGTCGCTCCCGCCGCTGGCAAGCGTCTGGCCGTCGGGTGAGAAGGCAAGGCAGGTGGCGGCGCCCTCGTGGGCGGCGATCGACTTCACCTCGGCACCCGTCGAGGGATCCCAGAGCACGACGGTCCCATCCTCTCCCGCCGACGCCAGTCGTGAGCCATCGGGCAAGAACGCCACCGCGCGGGCCCAGCCATTGTGCTTCTTGAGATCGTGCTTTGGCTGCCGCGTGGTCGCGTCCCAGACCCGCACGAGGCCGTCGTAGCCGGCCGTGGCCAGGAGTTTTCCATCCGCGGAAAACTTCGCCGCCCACACCGCCGTGGGATGCCCCACGAACTCGCCGATCCGCGAGCCGTCGGCGGCCTTCCAGGCGACCACCGCGCCCGGCCGATAGAGCAGGCTGTCGCCGCCAGCGGTCACGATCGTCTGGCCGTCGCGGGAGGTGTCGGCGGCGATCACCCAGCCGGTGGAGTCGGCGAGCGTCGCGGCGCCGGCCGGTTCGTCCGCGATCGCCGCACCGGCGAAGGCGAGCACCGACAAAACCGTCAGCGACAAGAGACGCACGCGGACGTTGGGTTTCATGCGGTGTTGATCGGCTGGAGCGAGCGGCGGATCCGAAACGAAGAGTATAGTTGCCCGCGAACCGGCGAATCCATCGCCCGCGAGGCGTTCGGCGGCGACCACGTCGAGGAGTTCATTCGATGGCACAGGCGTCCCTATCCACTCGCCGCTCCGCCGCAAAGAAGGCGGTGCTCGTCGCCAGCGGCGATCTCCGCGAGGAGGCAAACCGCGTCTGCTGGCCGGCACAGCAGGCGATGGAGAAATCGCTCACCGCCGCCTTCGCCCGGGCCGGCTGGACGCTCGACCGTGGCCACGCGGTCTCCCGCGGCCGCGGCCACGGCTTCATCGCCAGCTGTCGCGAAGGCCTCGACGTCTTTTCGAAGATCGACCCCGACGCACCGCTCGTGGTGGCGGAAGCGGTCTGGCAGTATTCCAACCACGTCCTGCCCGGGCTCACCAGCCACGCAGGTCCGATCCTCACCGCGGCGAACTGGTCCGGCCAATGGCCCGGCCTCGTCGGCATGCTCAACCTCAACGGCTCGCTGACGAAGTCGGGCGTGGCCTACTCGACCATCTGGGCCGACGACTTCGCGAGCCCGAGCTTCGAGCGGCACCTTACGTCCTGGCTCGACACGCGGACGATCCACCACGACACCAGTCACGTGGTGCCCTTCGAGAAGGTTCGCATGCCCCGCGACCTCGCCAGACGCGCCGAGGGACTTGCGGCCGATCTCCGCACGAGGAAGGCGCTGATGGGCGTGTTCGACGAGGGCTGCATGGGGATGGAAAACGCCATCATTCCCGATCGGCTCCTGCACGCGACGGGCGTGTTCAAGGAACGGCTCAGCCAGAGCGCCCTCTATCACGAGACGATGCGGACCAGTGAGGCCGAGGCTCGGACGGTGTTTCGCTGGCTGGAGAAGGCCGGGATGCGGTTTCACTTCGGCCGCGACGAGGCGACCGACCTCACGCGGCAGCAGGTGCTGCTCCAGTGCCGCATGTACATCGCGGCCTTACGAATCGCCGACCGCTACGGCTGCGACTGCATTGGCATCCAGTATCAGCAGGGCCTCAAAGACCTGCTCCCCGCAAGCGACCTCGTGGAGGGCATGCTCAACGACTCGAAGCGGCCTCCGGTGACGGCCGAAGGCTCTGCACGCATCCTCTTCAAAGGGAAGCCGCTCGTCCACTTCAACGAGGTGGACGAGTGCGCCGGTCTCGACGGGCTGCTCACCGAGCGGGTTCACGCGGCGCTTGGCGAGCCGGTCGAGAACACGCTCCACGACATCCGCTGGGGCGACTGGGACGCCTCGCACACCACCGACCGCTGGGTGTGGGTGTTCGAGATCTCCGGAGGCGCGCCGCCGGCGCACTTCGTGAAGGGCTGGAAGGGGGCCGAGGGTTTCCGGCAGCCGCCGATGTACTTCCGGCTCGGCGGCAGCACGCTGGCCGGCGTGAGCAAGCCGGGCGAGATTGTCTGGAGCCGGATCTGGGTCGATGGCACGGGATCGCAGGAGAAGCTCTGCATGGACATCGGTCGCGCGGAGGTCGTGTCGCTGCCGGCCGAGGAGACCCGCCGCCGGCTCGAGGCGACGACAAAGCAGTGGCCGATCATGCATGCGGTCACCTACGGCGTCTCCCGCGACCAGATGATGGCCCGGCACAAGGCCAACCACGTGCATGTGGCCTATGCGAAGGACGCGGCCGCGGCCGACCGCGCGGCCCTGCTCAAGGCCGCGGTGGCGAGGAACCTCGGCATCGAGGTCTCGTTCTGCGGCACCAGGGGCCACGGCGCGACGCCGGCCGTCCGCTGGGACGCGTGAGGCGCTTCCCGCGTGGTGCGCCGCTCGGGACTGCCCATGCCATCTCGCCGGACGTTCGCTGCGGGCATCCTGCCCTCCGCTCACTCGGAGGAAACCTCACTTCGCCCTCCAGGCTTCGTTCGGTTTCCTACGCCGCTCGATTGGCACGGGCAGCCCCTCGCTGCGTCATCGTTCGCATGTGAAGACAGTGGCCGTCATCGGTTTCCGCAGGCTGCGGTGCCGCGACGATGCGAGAGGTTGACGTGTGAAACGTGTAAAGGAAGGCGGAGGGGCTGGGGCGAGGACGGCGAGCGTCGGCTATCCTGCCGTTGGCGAGTCGACTCGTCCCGGCCCCTCCGCCGGCTTTGGCTCGTGCGGGTTGCGTGGCGAAGAGCTGATGCACCAACAGGCTTCAGGAAGCATTTCGATGAAAAAACAGGGCTACCTCGGCATCGATATCGGCACGCAGGGGCTGTCGGTGATCTTCACCGACGAGGCGATGCGGATCCTCTCCACCGGCCACGGTGACTACGCGATGGTGCCGGGGTTGCCGGCGGAGTGTCAGGAGCAACGGCCCGCCGATTGGGAGCAGGCCCTCGCCGTCGCGATGGCAGACCTCCGGCGAAAGCTCGGCTCGCTGGAGATCGACATGGAGGTCCGCGCGATCGGCATCTCGGGGCAGATGCACGGCGAGGTGCTCGTGGGCTCGGCCGGCGTGCCGCTTGCGCCGGCGCGGCTCTGGTGCGACGGCCGCAATGAGGCCGAAGGGCACGAACTCACCGCGGTCTTCGATACGAAGGTGCCCAAGCGGATGACGGCGGCCCGCTGGCTGTGGACGATTCGCCATCAGCCTGAGAAGGCGGCGGGAGTCGTCCGCATCACGACGCCGGCCGGTTGGATCGCCCATGTGCTCACCGGCGGCTTCTCGCTCGGCATCGGCGATGCGGCGGGAATGTTTCCGATCGACCAGGCCACGCTCGACTACGATGCGAAACGACTCGCCGATTTCGATGCGGTGGTGGCCCGCACTTGCAAAGACGCGACGGTGAAGCCGCTTCGCGACCTGCTGCCGGACGTTCGCCGGGCCGGCGAGGATGGCGGTGTGCTCGACGCCCGCGGTGCGGCGCTGCTCGGTCTACCGCAGGGCATCCCCGTGGCGCCCGCCGAGGGAGACCAACCGGCGGCGCTCGCAGGCTCGCTGATCGCGGAGGCCGGCACCGTGTCGATGAGCTTCGGCACCAGCGTCGTTGCCAACTCGGTGGGGGACCGCGCGTTCAAGGGCGTCGATCGGGCGATCGATCACTTCTGCGCGCCGGACGGCAAGCCGATCAACATGGTCTGGCTCCGGAACGGGACGACAGCAATGAATGCGGTCGTGGAGATGTTTGGCAAGGCGACAGGCCGCGGCCTCGGCGACGCGTTCGCCCTGGTGATCCCGCAGCTGCTGGCGGCGCCCGACGACTGCGGCGGTCTCCAGGCGCTGCCATTCATGGATGACGAACCTGGTGCCGGCGTCTCCCGCGGCGGCACGTCGCTCGTGATCGGTCTCAACGAGCAGAGCGCCACTCCCGGGAACGTCGCCAAGGCGATGCTCTTGGCCACGATCTTCAACCTGCGGATGGGAAGCGAGGGGCTCGACGCCCAGGGCTTCCCGCGGAAGGAGATCGTGCTCTCCGGCGGGATCACCAAGACGCCCGAACTTGCCCAGCTCGTTGCCGATGCGTTTCACGCGCCGGTGGTGATCCTCGCCGGTGCCGTCGAGGGCACCGCCTCGGGGGCGGCGCTGATGGCGAAGTTTCGCGATGAACGGCTCGTCGGAAAGCGGAGCGACTGGCAGTCGTTCCTCGCCGGCCATGCGACCGAGGGTGGCCGGCGGTTCGAGCCCCGGTCGTCCGCGGCCACGATGTACGACCGCATGTACGCCCGGCACAAAAAACTCGTGGCGCTCCACGGGCAACTCGATGCCGCGGTCGTCGCCGGCTGAGCCAGTTCGCGGCCGCCGCTACGCCGCCGGGCGGAGCTTCTGGGTCACCGCCAGATACGCCTCACAGGTGGTGGCGATCGCCTCGAGGGCGTCGACGATGTTGGCATCACCCCGATCGAAGGCGGCTGCGTTAGCCTTGATGTCGGCCAGCGCGAGTACGGCACGCTCGGCAAGGGAAAGCGAAAAGACGTTCATGGCATCACCTCCGTGTGAGAAACTGACCACCACAGCCTGACTGCGGTGTGGGGGTGCTTTTCGCATGTCGGCGGCCGGGCGTCTTTCACGAGGACTGCACCGGCGGCGATGATTACGGCGCACGATGGCACCGGCCGTTGCGCCGGGTACAACTCGGGTATGCCAATGACCGGCGCAACCGTCGCAGCCCCCCCATCTCCCGAGTCGCGGAAGCCGCTGGCCGTGTGGCTCGCCGGCGCGATCCGGCTCGACGACTATCTGTCGATGGCCGAACGCATCGCCGGCGAGGTGGCCGATCCCCGGGGCCGCAATCCAACGCTCGTCATCTGCGAACTCGAGCCCTGCATCACGATCGGTCGAGTCGGTTCGCGGGCGGATGTCCGCCTGTCGGACGACGACCTCCGCATGCGGCGGCTCGCCATCCGCTTTATCGGTCGCGGTGGCGGCGCGGTGCCGCACGGCCCGGGGCAGGTGGTGGCGGCGATCTTCGCGAGGCTCGAGGACCTCGGGCTCGGCGAGTACGACGCAGGCGGTTTCGTGGCGGGGTTTCAGCGGGGGCTCGAGGCGGCGGTAGCGGCGGTTCATTGCGGCAGCGGCGCGGTGGTTCCCGGTGCGCACGCCGTCGTCGGCCGCAGCGGCATCCTGGCCGCGGTGGGCCTGGCCTTCCGCCGGGGCGTGGCCTGCCACGGGGCGTTTCTCAACGTCTGCCCGCCCCTCGACCTTTTTCATCGGGTCGATACCATTCCCGCGAGGCTGAAGCCGGCCGGCCTGGACGTGCCCTCGACCATGGGTTCGATCGAGGCCGACGTGCAGCGGCGTGTCAGGCTTCAAGACGTCCGCACGGCGCTGGTGGAGGGCCTCGCCGATGCTTTCGCCTTCCCGCGCACGCACGTCAACGCCGGATTTCCGATTCGCTTCCAGTCGCCGCCGAGCCAGCCGGAGGTCATCAGCCGTGTCGGGTGAATCGCCGTCGCCGTCCCCGGTCGTGGTGCTGCCGATCCTGTCGGCCGTCGAGCCGTCGCCGCCGATGCCCTCGCGGCGGCTGCCCCCCTGGCTCCGGCAGAACCTCGCCCCCGGTGGCGGCCACGCCGAGACCGCGGACCTGATCGCCGAACTGAAGTTGGAGACTGTCTGTTCGTCGGCGAAGTGCCCGAACCGCCTCGAATGCTGGTCGCAGCGGACGGCCACCTTCATGATCCTGGGCAATGTCTGCACCCGGCCGTGCGGCTTCTGCTCGGTGCCCAAGGGCAAGACCGAGGAGCTCGAACTCGATGAGCCGGAGCGGGTGGCCGAGGCGGCTCGGCGGCTCGGCCTGAAGCACGTCGTGATCACGAGCGTCACCCGCGACGATCTCACCGACGGTGGCGCTGAGCACTTCCGGCGGACGGTGGATGCGGTCCGCGCGGCGACCGGCGCCACGATCGAGGTGCTGGTGCCCGACTTCCTCGGCAAGGAGGGAGCCCTCGAGCGGCTCATGGAGGCGCAGCCCGACGTCTTCAATCACAACACCGAGACGGTGCCGCGGCTCTATCGCACCGTCCGGGGCCGGAAGAGCGTCTACGCGTGGACCCTTCGCCTCCTTGCCGACGCCAAGCGGGTGAGCCCCAGGGTGAAGACGAAGAGCGGCCTCATGCTCGGCCTCGGCGAAACGCGGGATGAACTCCTCGACGTGTTCGCCGATCTCGTGGATCACGGCGTGGATTACCTCACGCTCGGCCAGTACCTCCAGCCGACCCTCGACGCGCTGCCGGTCGAGCGGTACGTGCCGCCGGACGAGTTCGTCGAACTCGGCGAGATCGCGACGAGCATGGGTTTCCGGAAGGTGGCCAGCGGCCCGCTCGTGCGATCGAGTTATCACGCCCGCGACATGGCCGAAGACGGCCGCGTGTCCTGAGCAGGTGGGTCACACGTGGTTCTCGACCGCGCCCGAGGCCTTACGGCCTTCGGCTTGTACGGGCGGTCGCACACTGTCCGTACAAGCCCAACGCCGTGAGGCGTGGGGTGCGGCCACAACAAACTCGGTCTCCTCTCGACCGCGCCCGAGGCCTTACGGCCTTCGGCTTGCGCGGGCGGTCGCACACTGTCCGTACAAGCCCAACGCCGTAAGGCGTGGGGTGCGGCCACACCAAACTCGGTCTCCTCTCGACCGCGCCCGAGGCCTTACGGCCTTCGGCTTGCACGGGCGGTCGCACACGTCCGTATAAGCCCAACGCCGTGAGGCGTGGGGTGCGGCCACACCAAACTCGGTCTCCTCTCGACCGCGCCCGAGGCCTCACGGCCTTCGGCTTGCACGGGCGGTCGCACTCGAGCGCGATGATCACGCGTGCACGGCGTGCCCCGCATCAGGGCGGTCCGTCGGCGGTCGCTGCGGGCCACGAGTCGAGCCCCACGATCGGCAGGGCGAAGGCAAACGCCGCCTCCTCGTCCGGCGTGTCGGCGGCGCGGAAGCATTCGTGGATGCGCTTGGGCCGGTCTGGCGTGGAGAGACTGTCGGGCTGGCGCGTCCACAAGCCCAGCCGCAGTCCGCCTTCCTCCGCATGATCGACATGCCGGTGCAGGATGAACGCATCGATGTCGGGCTGGTCGCGGACGAGCCGGTGGGCAAGGCAGTAGGCCGCCGCCTGCAGCGTCTCGCCGTCGGGGCCGTCGGGCGTGTGAAACCCCTGCTCGCTGAGGATCACCCGTCGCGGCCGTCCCCGATGCCGCATCTCCTCGCGGGCGAGGAATCGCGTGAGCACGGGGAGGTTCCGCAGCGTGATCCGAGGCGTGTCGTCGCCGTCGGTCGCCGTGCGGTCGTTCCAGAACCGCGGCTCGAAGAGGTTTTCGGGATAGGGATGGAAGGCGACGTGCCAGTCGAAGTCGCCCCGATCACGTGCCAGCCGGGCGAACGCCTCGAGAAATGGCCGAGCCGCAAACGCCTGGTCGTCGTCGGCCGCTTCGTAGCGGATGTTCCAGTGGTGTTCGAGAGACAGGTAGACCCGCGGCCAGTCCGCATGTCGCCGCACCGACTCGTGCACGATGCGGACGGCGGGCTCGTAGTCGGCCACGAACTCGGCCAGCGTGCCCCGGCCCCGGTTGCTCCAGAACCAGTGCGAGTTGACCTCGTTGCCGACGATGTAGCCCACGACGCGGCCGTGCGGCGCGGCTGGATCACTCCAGCGGCCGGCGAGGAAGTCGCAGATGGCCGCCAGCCAGCGGCGGCCGTCGGCCGTCACCGTGTTGAACGCCCCGAGACGGTTGGGGGCCGATGCGTCGTATCCCGGATGGATCAGCAGCCGGTTCACGGTCTCGTCCGGATGCCGATACGCCAGCAGGATCAGATAGACCAGCACGCCGTGGTCGGAGAGATCGCGGATCCGTCGGTCGTGCTGCTCGACGATGTGCCGATGAAACCGAAACACACCGCCGTCGTGCCGGTGAACGATCGTGTCGTTGGGGGTGGCGGTGTCGGGGGCGACGAGGTCGCAGAGATTGACGTTGAGCCCCGCATGTCGCACGCCCAGGGCGATCGCGTCGTCGTTCATCTGCACCTGCAGGCCCTTCTTCGACGACACGGCGGCGAAGGGGTCGGTGGTGGCCGGCGACCTCGGGGGAACGGCGGGGGGATCTGCCGGCGGATCGGCCGCCCCGGCCTGCAAGACGGGGTTGGCCGCAGCCGCCGCAATGCCGTGTGCGGCCAGCGCCCGGAGCAACGTGCGACGGTTCACGCGTCGCCTTCCTCGAGGCCGTGCTCAAGAAGCTTTTTGCGGAGCGTGTTGCGGTTGATCCCGAGCCGCGCGGCGGCCTTCAACTGCACGCCGTTGCAGGCGGCGAGCATCTGGGCGATCAGTTCCCGCTCCACGCGGCTCACGATTCGGTCGAAGAGCGTGTCGTCGTCGGGAGCCGCCGTCGCCATCCCCTGCTCGACGAGTTCGCGGGCGAGGCTGTCGAGATCGCCGCCGCGACCGGGCAAGGGGGTCACCGGCCGATCGCCGCGGATCGTCGGCGGCAGCAGGTCGAGCGTGAGTTCGTCGCCGCCGCCCATCACCACGCACCGTTCGATCACATTCTGCAGCTCGCGGACGTTGCCGGGCCAGTGGTACTTCACCATCGCCTCGAGCGCGTCCTTGTGGATATGGACGACGTAGCGGTCGTTCTCCTCGCTGTAGTGGGCGAGGAAGTGGCTGGCGAGCAGCGGGATGTCGTCGCGCCTCGCCCGCAGCGGCGGCAGCACGATCGGCACCACGTTGAGACGGTAGTAGAGGTCTTCGCGGAAGCTCTCCTTGGCCACCTCGTCGAGCAGGTCGCGGTTGCTCGCGGCGATCACGCGGGTGTCTACGCTGATCGTCTCGGTGTCACCCACCCGCTCGAACTCCCGCTCCTGCAGCACCCGCAGCAGCTTCACCTGGAGCTTGGGCGTGGTGGAGTTGATCTCGTCGAGGAAGATCGTGCCGGTGTGCGCCGCCTCGAACCGCCCGGCCCGGTTGGCGACGGCGCCGGTGAACGATCCGCGGACGTGCCCGAAGAGCTCGCTCTCCAGCAGACTCTCGGAGAGGGCACCGCAGTTGACGCGGACGAAGGGGCCGGTGCCGCGGGGCGAGAGTTCGTGGATCGCCCGCGCGATCAGTTCTTTGCCCGTGCCGGTCTCGCCGAGAAGCAGCACCGAGGCGTTGGTGGCAGCGACCCTCCGCGTGGTCGCGTAGACCTCGAGCATGGCGGCACTCGAACCGATCAGGCCTGCAAGGGGTGCAGCCGTCGGCTCGTCAGCGGGTTGGCCGGGTGTACGGAGCATCGGGGCGGGGGGCGCGACGGGCACGATCGGCCGTGTCCAGCACCTCGAGGATGTCGCCGGCGGCGTCGCGCGACGCTCCGGCGGCCAGATTGTACCTCGTCGCCACCGCCCGCACGTGGCCGCACCCGAGCAGCACCCCGTATCGGTCGACGCTCGTCGCGAAGGCTGCGAGTGCCGCGTTTCGCAGATCGGCCGGCAGATCGCCCCGCTCGGTCTCGGTGGCGAGGGCCTCCTGCGCCTCGGGCCGCCCAATCGTGCCGAGTAGGGCGACGGCGGGTTCGTAGAGCTCGGCCGTGCCCAGGGCTGCCAGCGCCGTGGTCGTGGCGGGCCGGACATCCCACCCCCGACGGGAGAGGGCAGCGAGGATCGTGAATGCCTCGCGGGAGCGGCCGAGCCGCTCGAGCCGTGCCTGCTCTCGGCTCGCCGGATCGACGGCCTGCGGTCCGACCGCCTGGCCGAGCGCATCGTGGAATCGCGGCGGGGCGACGACGTCGCCCGTGGCCTCATCGACCACCGGTTCGAAGAAGCTGTCGAGGCGATCGACGATCCTCACGCGGTGGAGATCCCGGAACTTCATCAGCAGCTGCGACAGGAAGCAGCCGCGACCATCGTCATCGAGTGGATCGACGATCACGAGCACCGGCGGCGCGTCGCCGATGCCCTGCTGCTGGAGCAGCTGCGTCGTCTCGAGAGCGGATGGCGTCGCCAGCCGGGCAGCGAGCAGCACGAGCACCGTGTCGGCATGCTCACGGGCGGCGAAGATCGCCTCGCGGCCGGTCGAGACGCGGACGGGCTCGTAGCCCAACCTGGATACGTCGGTCGCCAGAGCGTCGACGACTTCCGTGTCGGGATGAGCCACGACCACCCGGTCCACACCGGTGGCGGTGGCCGCATGGGCCAGAATCTCGAACACCCGGCTCGATCCTGCATACGGCGGGTTGCCCGCGGCGAGCGCGAGCGTGCGGGCTGCTGCGAACTGGAGCTCTGCATCGGGCACGGCCAGCGCCCGCACGAGCGCCTTGCGAACGGCGGGGGCGAGCGGGGCTGCAGCAGACGAGCCGCGCGGTGGTGCCAGCGCCAACGCCACGCCGGCGGCGGCCTCGCCCATGCCGCGGTCGATCGCCGCCTCGAGAACATCGGCGGCTGTCTCGGCCGAGAAGCCGTCGGGGCCGGTCAGGGGCCGCTGGAGATCCTTGGGCGATAGGCCGGCCGAGTCGCCGGAGGTGATCAAGAACGCCTCCAGGCGGGAGAGCAGCACCAGCTTCAACGCCGCCGGATCGCGGCCGCCGATGGCGGCGAGGTCACGGGCGAGATGCATGGCATCGCGGGCCCGCGCGGCGCGGGGCGACAGACGGACTCGCTCGAACCTCCGCGCCTCGGGGTTCCAGGCCAGTCGTTCCACGAGGCCGGTGACGCTGCCGCCGAATGCCGCCGCGGCGGTGGCCGGTTCGCGGATCGGGTCGAGCAGCATCGGGTCCACTGCCGGGAGGCCGGCCAGGCAGAGCAGCTTGTCGAGCCGCGCGGCCAGGAGTCGCTCGGCGGCGTCCTGCGATGGCAGTTCGGGGGAGGCGCCGCGGGCTGCCGCCCGGCTGGCGAGCACGCGACGGGCCGCGCTGCGGGCGGCCGGCGGGGAATCAGCGACCAAGGCGGGGGCCAGCAGGTAGGCCTCGATGTCGGATGCACCGCTGGCATCGAGGGCTTCGATCACGCCCGGCCAGGAGGCGACGTCATCGGAGGCGAGCCACTCGAGCAGCGGTTCACGGGCCTCGTCGCCGAGCATGGCCAGAATGTCCCGAATCCGGTCGCGGGCCACGGCCGGAGTGTCATCAGCCTGAATCGCCGGGACGAGAAAGGGCAGGGCGTCGGCTCGGGCACGGACGAGTTCATCGGCGGCCGCCAGCCGCGTCGCCGCCGAGGGGCTTTCGAGTGCCGCGACCGCGGCGGCGAGCCGTTTGGGATCACGCCGCCGCAGTCGTGCCGCATCCCCGATCACGGCCACCGCCTTCCCCGCCGCAGGATCGCGTGCAGCGAGCAGTCGCTCGAGACGGTGCAATGCGGCGGGATCGATCTGGTCGCCGAGGTCGGCGAGCACGTCGAGCCTTTGCTCACCGGCGGCCTCGATCGCCGCGGCACACTTCGCGAACCAGTCTCGTGCCACCTCGATCGCATCAACGTCGGCGGCGCGAATCGCGGCGTCGAGGAGCTCCGCCGGAGTGTCCCGCGGCGCTGCAGCGAGCGATTCCACCACCGCCCGCTGCATGTCGTCGAGCGGCACGGCGACGGGGGGCTGCGCCCGGGCGGCGGCTACCGTTACCGCCGCCGCTGTAACGAGGAACAGGGTGGCACAGGCTGTGCCCGACGGGCGACATAGAACGGTCCGCGGGCATCCTGCCATGGCGGGTGAGACTGCCGGGTCTACGGCGTGGCCGCGGCTCCCAGCCGCCGTCGCCAGCCGGCAATCTGTTCGGCCACCGACGCGGGCGCGGTGGAGCCGAAACTCGCCATCCGCTCAACTGCCCGGGATGCCCCCAAGGCCCCACGCAGGCCGGCGTTCCAGCCGGCGTATTCGCCGGAGAACTCCTCGTCGGCAAGGTCTGCCAGGGCCACGCCGCGGGTCATTGCCAGGCGGACCAGCCGGCCGACCGTCTCGTGGGCGGTCCGCTGGGGCACGCCCTGGGCGATGAGCGCCTCCATCAGGCTCGTGGCGTCGAGGTGCCCCTGCTCGATCGTGGCCGCAATCCGCTCGCGATCGAACGACGTGCCGGCGACCAGTGGCGCGGCTACGCCGAGGGCGGCTTCGAGCGTGTCGATCGAATCAAAGAGCGTTTCCTTGTCTTCCTGGAGGTCGCGGTTGTAGGCGGTGGGCAAGCCCTTGAGGAGCACGAGCAGGGCCTGCACATTGCCGATCGTTCGGGCGCTCTTGCCGCGGATCAGTTCCAGCACGTCGGGATTGATCTTCTGCGGCATGATCGAACTGCCGGTGCAGAAGCCCTCGGGGAGCTTCAGGAACCCGAACTCCTGCGTGCTGTAGAGGATCCACTCCTCGGCCCACTGCGAGAGGTGGACCATCGACAGCGCGATCACGAAGGCGAGTTCGCAGGCGAAGTCGCGGTCGCTGGCACCGTCGAGACTGTTGGCCGCGACGGCGTCGAAGCCGAGCGCCGCCCGCACGTGCTCGCGGTCGATCGGCAGGCTCGAGCCGGCCACGGCGCCGGAACCGAGCGGCAGCACGTTCGTTCGCTTCCGGCAGTCGGCGAGCCGGTCGCGGTCGCGGGCGAACTTCTCGCACCAGGCGAGGAGCTGGTGGCCGGCGAGCACCGGCTGGGCCCGCCGCATGTGGGTGTAGGCCGGGATCACGAGCCCCTGTTCCCGCTCCGCGAAGCCGAGGAATGCCCGCTGGAGTTCCGTGAGGCCGTGATCGAGCCGATCGACCGCCCGCCGACAGAAGAGTCGCAGGTCGGTCGCCACCTGGTCGTTGCGGCTCCGGGCCGTGTGGAGCTTGCGGCCCGTGTCGCCGAGCCGCGCCGTGAGCGCCGACTCGATGTGGAGGTGGATGTCCTCCTTCGACACGCTGTATTCGAACCTGCCGGCGTGGATCTCGCCGCGGATCTCCTCGAGCACGTGCGCGATCGAGTCGGCCTCGTGCACGGTCATCAGGCCGCAGTCGGCCAGCATCCGGGCATGGGCGATCGAGCCGTCGATGTCGTCGTCGGCGAGCCGGCGGTCGAACGACACGCTCTCGGAGAAGAGTTCCACCCGCCTGTCGGTCGGCTCGCGGAACACGCCGCCCCAGGCCTTTTCCTGTCGGGGCGATGACTGCGGACCTTCGACGTTCGACACGGGGTGTTCCTCGCGGGGATCGTGACCGGTGAAACCTTACCTTCTCGCCCCGCCGCCATGAAACGCCAGCCCCGCGGCTGCCCGCTACACTTCATCGCATGACGACTCCCGAGGAGTTTCTGGCGCCCGGCGGGCGGCTCGCCGCGCGGCTGGCCGGGTGGGAGTCGCGGCCCGAGCAGATCGAGATGGCGAACCTCGTCGCCGAGGCGATCGCGACCCGCCGACACGCGATCGTCGAAGCGGGCACGGGCGTGGGAAAGAGCCTCGCCTACCTCGTGCCGGCGGTCCTCGCCGCCACGGCCGATCAGGCGGAGCCCGTGGAGCCGGTCGAGCCCGACTGGGACGACGAACCGTCGGCCGAGGCCCGCCCACATCGCTCGCGGCGCGTGGTGATCTCGACCCACACGATCGCGCTGCAGGAGCAGCTCGTCGACAAGGACATCCCGCTTGTTGCCGCGGTCATGCCCCGGGAGTTCTCCGCGGTGCTCGTGAAGGGTCGGAGCAACTACGTGAGCCTGCGGCGGCTGGAGCTTGCCATCGAGCGCTCCGGCAGCCTCTTTTCCGAGGAGGGTGAGCGGGCCGAACTGCTCGAACTCGCGGCCTGGGCCCGACGGACGGGTGACGGCTCGCGAGCCGATCTCCCGACGCTGCCGAGCGACGCCGTCTGGGAAGAGGTGGCCAGCGACTCCGGCAACTGCATGGGCCGCGCCTGCCCGTACAACCAGCGCTGCCACTACTACGCCGCCCGGCGGCGGATGGCGCACGCGCAGGTGCTGATCGTCAACCACGCGCTCTACTTCGCCGACCTCGCCGTCCGCCGGTCGGGCGCGAGCCTGCTGCCGCCGCACGACATCGTGATCTTCGACGAGGCCCACACCGTCGAGGCGGTGGCCAGCGAGCACCTCGGGATCGGCGTGTCGAGCGGCGGGATCGAGCGGGTGCTTTCGAAACTGCACAGCGAGCGGACGCACCGCGGCCTGCTCACGCACTACCGGATGCACGATCTGGAACTCGACGTCCGCCGCTGCCGGCGAGCCGCCGAAGCTTTCTTTGCGGAGGTTCGCGAGACGGTGGGCGATCGCGGCGGACCACCGTGGCGGATCGCGGCGGCCGGGCTCGTGCCCAACTCGCTCGGCGAACACCTGCAATCGCTCTCCCGAAAACTCCGCGCCGCGGCCGACGGGATCGGCAATCCGGCCGAGCGGCTCGACTTCACGTCGCTTGCCGACCGGCTCGACGCCCATGCCGGCGCCGTGGCCACCTGGCTTGGCCAGAAGGAGCCGGGGAGCGTCTGGTGGGTGGACGCCCAGAAGTCCCGCCGCGGCCGCGAGCGGATCACGCTCTCGAGCGCGCCGATCGACGTCGGCGAGACGCTCCGCCGCGAACTCTTCGGTCGCGTGGGCACCGTGGTGCTGGCGAGCGCGACGCTCGCGGTGCAGGCTCCCAAGGCCCGCCGCGACGACGACGAGTGGGGCGGCGATCGGCTCGCCGCAAGCGCTCCTGCAACCGACGGCTTTGCCTTCCAGCGGCGGCGGCTCGGGCTGGGCGACACGGCCCTCTCGCGCCGGCTCGGAAGTCCGTTCGACTATCCGCGGCAGGCGAAGCTCGTGCTCATCGACCGTCTTCCCGATCCGGCCAGCCGCGACGCCTACGATGCGGCCGTCGTGAGGATGATCCGCCGTCACGTGGCCCGGAGCGAGGGGCGGGCCATGGTGCTCTTCACGAGCCACGCGTCGCTTGCCAAGGCGTCGGCGGAACTGGCCGGTTGGTGCGTGCGGCGAAACTACCGGCTCGTCAGTCAGGCCGATGGACTGCCGCGGTCGCGGATGCTGGAGATGTTTCGTGAGGGGCCGGCGAGCGTGCTCTTGGGCACCGACGGCTTCTGGCAGGGAATCGACCTCCCAGGTGACTGCCTCGTGAATGTGATCATCACGAAGCTGCCGTTCGCGGTGCCCGACCGGCCCTTGGTGGCTGCGCGGATCGAGGCGATCAACCAGGCCGGCGGCAACGCCTTCGCCGAGTACCAACTCCCCGAGGCGGTGCTCAAGCTCAAGCAGGGGTTTGGACGGCTGATCCGCACGCACACCGACCGGGGCTCCGTGGTGATCCTCGACCCGCGGATGCTGACCAAGCCCTACGGAAAAGTCTTCATCGAGAGCCTGCCGCCGGCGACGCTCCAGATCGAGCGATTTGCCGACGAGGAGTGAGGGCTCACGCCTGCATCACGTAGCACAGGTTTTCAACCTGTGTATCTTCATGGCCCACGTTGGGCTCGGGGCTGCCCGTGCCCCATCACAACTTCAAGCCCCAGACAGGCCCTGGGGTGCGGTTTCTCTGAATCGGCCGGAGTCGTTCGAGCACCGCCGCCTGCGGCGGAACCGTCACGGGCGTGAAGGTGCCACCGTGGGCCGTGGCGATGGCGACGAGATTGCGGTCAAAGTCCTGCTGCCGGCTCAGTTTTTCAGGGTCGACCTGACCCGTTCGTCGGTCCCATACCCCCTGCTGCATGCCGAAGGTGTGGACCACGGCGCCGCCGAAATCCGCGCGAGTGACCCGCTCGACGACGCTCGCGGCATGTTCGCCGTCGGACAGGAAGTACACGACATCGGCGTTGAGTTTTCCGGCGATCCTCACGGCCTCGTCGATCCCCTGGCCCCCGGCACACATCTGCACCGTCGCCAGCCAGGCCCGGAGCCGCCGCTTGTTGTCGGGGGTTGCCGGCTGGAGCGCGTCGACCCGGTCGGGATGAAACATCGGGTAGGCCGCGTCGCTGAAGAAGACGACGAAGAAGGACTGCTCAGGCCGGAGCGAATCGACCGCCCTGGCCACCTCGTCCAGCACCGCATGGAAGCCGCCGTCGCGGTAGCTGTTGGAGTTGTCGCAGATGAAGCAGACCGTCTGCCCCTGTCCCGTCCGGCCGAAGAAGGAGGCGCCTGCGGGTTGACCCCCGCCTGCCCCTCCGCCTCCGCCGCCCGATCCTGACGAACTGCCGCCAGCGCCGCCAAGGGCCGCCAGCGCGTCGGCCGAATCGAACGATACGGGCATCACGGCCGACTGGTCGTTGGAGAAAGCCGCCTCATCAAGGGCCACGTCGTCGATCGCGACGGCATCGGCGGCAAGGATGTCAAGCTCAGGGAGCTGGTCGGCAGCCTGCTCAACTCCTGCCGGCGCTTCAGCGCTTGCCTCGAGCTCGATCGGGGTCAGCTCATCGACGAAACTCTCCTCGGTGGCGCCGAGTGTGAGCACGGGTCGCTTCGGTTTGGCTTCCGCAGCGACGAAGATCAGCGCCAGCCCGAGGATCGCCACGACGTTCACCGCCGCGCTCGCCAGGGCAGGCATGAACGGCCGGAGCCGACGTCGACCGTCCAGAGCGGCGGGGAGCCGCGTCGTTGCGACCGCGCCACCTGCTCG
>Ga0315903_10002853_pt1 | contig 24704 bp, 42 predicted proteins | sample LakEriMetagenome_7_FD_203524 | JGI IMG/M metagenome (GOLD analysis project Ga0315903, IMG submission 203524) | Freshwater fungal communities from buoy surface, Lake Erie, Ohio, United States - Buoy 2 MA119 | ecosystem: Environmental > Aquatic > Freshwater > Lake | place: USA: Lake Erie, Ohio... | reverse complement strand
AATTCCATGTCACGCGGCGCGGATTTCATTTGAACACGTCCGGCCCCAAACCCTCAATGTATTTGATCGGTGATTGCGCCGCGCTGTTGCCCTCCGTCGGCATGTCGGCGCGCGCGATTCGATCCGCCGCCACCACGCGTTCCAAGTTATGCCGCAACGCCGCCAACGCCAATTTCACCGCGGATGCCTGAATGCGCGGCGAATCCGCGCGCATCAATCGCGCAATCACAACGGGAATGGCCGCCGCCAATTCCGGCGGAACAGGAACGCCACGGGCGTGCATGTCATCCAACGCCGCAACAACCGCGTTGACGTTCGCCCGCGTGTTCCGCCCGTCCGCGATTTCATCCGCCATCCGCATTCAACACCCCGCGTCCCATCATTGTGATGATGTAAAACACAACCGCAATCTCAACCGCGGAACATTTCGCACACTCGCGCCAACGCGTTCCCGTCGGCATCGTCATTCCCCGAATCGACAAACGGCCCCAACCGCGCCGCGGCATCCAACGCGCCGCGCACCGCGTCCAATTGTTCGCGGGTGAGGCGCACCGTGAACCGTTCCAAACCGTCCGCCGGATCCGCGGCGGAATCGTCCGCGGCCAACGGGTCACCCTCAATGCCCGCCAACAACGATGCGATGTCAGCGTCATCGAAACCCGCATCCGCCGCGGCATCGACACCCAACGCATCCAACGCCTCCAACAGCGCGGGCGCGTCCCATTCCGCCAATTCCGCCGTGCGGTTGTCCGCGATTGCAAACGCCACCGCGGTTGAATCGGATTCATCGATGACCACCGCGGCCAAATGTGACCAACCCAACGAATGCGCCGCGGCCAATCGTCCGTTCCCTGCGCGGACGATCAACCCGCCATCCGTCATCCGTTGCGCCACAATCGGAACGCGTTGGCCGAATACGCGCAACGATGTTGCGATGGCATCGATGTTCCTGGGGCCGTGCGTGCGCACGTTGCCAGGATCCGCCAACAGCGCGCCCAACGGTTGCAACATGTCGCGCAATTCCGACGGCCCAACCCACACCGTCCCCCCTATCCCCCCACCGGGCGCGGCGTTTGTTTCGTGTGTCGCGCTAATTTGCAAATTTGTATCGGTTCCGTTTGACATTCGCGTTTTGCCCACATAGGAAACCCACGTTTCGTTTGTTCCGTTGGTTTCCAACACCGACAAACCGCGAACGGCAACAAACCCGAAACAACAACCAACACCACCGAATCAACTTGCGCGGCATGCGCCGCGATGAATCACCGCGGATGCGCGTTGGCGCGTCACGGTGTTCCGAATACCTTAGCCCACAACGCCGCGATGACGGACACCACCGCCCCGCCCATGGCATACCACGCCCAATTCCTCACCGCGGTGTAGTCGTTGCGGATTTGTTCAACATGTTGTTCAACGTTGCGCATTCGCAACACCAACCCGCGTTCCGGTTCCGATTCGCCCGTGATGATGCGGCGGACGGTTTCAATGTCGGATGTCATCCGCCGTTGGGCATCATGCCCAAGGGTTTGGGTCATTTGAATTTCGTTGAGGGTTCGTTGCATTGCGGCAACCGCCCGCGCCAAATCGTTTTCGTTCATCGGTCACCGTCCGAATCGTCAATGTATTTCCCGCGCATCAAATGCGCGACGTGAACCGCGGCGATGACTACGAAACATGCCGCAATCACGAACGCCAAAGGGATGAAAACGGCATCCCACATCACGAATTTTGCACCCGGTCAACAAGGTTGACACCCTGCGGCCCCATCCAATCCGTCAGCAATTTGCCGTGTTCCTTGAATGCCGCGGCCACCGCGGGGTTTTGTTGTTTCAACACGTCGATTGCATCGATGACGCGCGCCGCGGCGGTCATCGTTGATGCCGCGTCCCGTTTGCCTTTCAATCCGAACACCAAACCGCCCGCGCCAATCAACGCGGATGCCAAACCGCCGACCGGGCCGAACAAACCGCCGATTGATTCAGCCGTGCCGACAATGGCGGTTGCCCATTCCTGACGGTTGCGAATATCCGCCAACGCGGATTCAATCGCCGCGTGCCGTTCAGCGCGTTTGGTTTCGATGTCCGACATCCTGGCATTTGCCGCGGTGACGATTGCCGCAAACGTTGCGTCCGCGTCCGATTGCTGTTGTTCCAATTCCGCGGCGACGGTTCGCAGTTTTGTTTGTGCTTCACCCTCAATTTGGGCCGCGGCCATGTCGAATGCGCGTTTGGCCCGGGCGCGTGTCGCCTCCGCGGTTCGTTGCGCGGAATCCAATTCCCGTTTGATCGTGGATTCGGATTGTTTGTCGGCGGCATCCGCGGCCCGTGATTCCTGCGCCAATTGTTCCGCGTTGACTTCGCGCCCGGTGATCGGTGATTGCGTTTTGAACCAACCGCAACCACCAACGGTGGCGGCAATTGCGATGACGATTGCGCGTGCGATGTGTGTTTGCATGCGCCGAATATATCGCCGCGGAACGCGATTGCACGCCCGCGGTTTTCGTTCGCATTGCGCCGCGGTGTTATTCCTATCTTGTGCCGTCGCGATTGTGTTACGCTGTTGGCGTAACATTTTTCGTACAACCGCGTTACCTACAACAGAGAAAGAATATGTTGCTGATGTTGTGCGCATGCGCGCAACAACGAACCGCAACCCGGCGGAACCGATCCGCCGCGGGTTGTGCGTTTCCGTTCCCGTGTTGATATTCGTTGCGGATTGTTTGCGAACCCGCCACGATGCGCCACGACGCGCCGCGGATGCCAACCCTACCGACGCATAGGCGCGGCGGTAGGATGCAACCGAACGGATTTGCGGGCGGTTTGCGGGCAAATTGTGGACAACGGTACGGTTTGCACGAACCCAACCCGAACGGAATGCAATTCCGTTGAAATTCTTTGCAAATATGTTGCAGTGTGTTGACAACCGATGCCGATAGGGTATGATCATGCATCGGCGCGAATGGGCGCACCGACGAAACGAAAGGGTTTGCAATGAACGACGCGACACTGAACGAATTCCGGAACATCGCCGATCAAATGCGCGGCAACGAACCCGCCGATTGGCAATGGATCGGCAAATGGGAATCCCAACGCATGTTTGGGATCACCGAAAAACGCGCGAAGGAATATGCCGCGCGCCACGGTGGTGAGGCCAAAAAGATGTGATCCAAACGCGGCCATGGGGGAAACCCCGCGGCCACGATTCAACCGCGGCGCGTGCCGCACAACATGAAAGGGAATGCAATGACGATGACCGACACCAACACGATTCGCGCCGCGGCCAAGGCGGTGGGCGCACACTACCGCCTCACAAAAACACAAATCAAATTCATTGCATTCATGTATCAAAACGCACGGTTGGCACAATGGGACCGGGCGTTGGAATCCGCAATGCAAATCGAAATCAACCGCATTGAATCGGCAAAGTAAACCACAACACGAAAGGGAATCAACATGCAAACGTTTCAGAATATCACCAACAGCGGTACCATTCGAATCGACGCATTGGGCGCGATTCATTGCAAACGCGGCATTGTCGCCCGGGTGTTTGCGTCCGACATCGCCCGCGCCATTCACACATTGCGCGGTGTCAAATTCCCGCGCGGTACTCACAACGCACGAAATGTGTTCCGCGATGACATCCGCGCCCGATTGTTGAATGCGGGCATTCCGATTCGTTTCTTTCGGAATGACGATGCCGAATGAATCGACACTACACGAAAGGGAACACCATGAATAGCACGAAACGAATTGCATTGATGTTCGCGGCATGCGCCGTCACAACCGCCGCGGCATTCGCGGGGCCGCGCCCGCCCGCGTTGACCGATTCGCTTTTGGATGCCATCCGTCATGTTGAATCGGGCGGCGATGATTCCGCGGTGGGTGACGGTGGCCGCGCAATCGGCCCGTATCAAATCCACCGCGCCTATTGGGTTGACGCATGCGCCGCGGATCCGTCTTTGAAATCGGGAACCTATGCCGATTGTTTCGATCCGGTCTATTCGCGCCGCGTTGTTGTGGCGTATTTGTCGCGGTACGGGCGCGGTTGCACCGCCGCGCAATTGGCGCGGATCCACAACGGCGGGCCGCGCGGTCACCGCAAATCCGCGACGGTGGAATATGCCGAAAAGGTTTTGGACGCGATGAAATAAACGTGGGCCGCGTTGACCCGCGCCGAATCGGTGTTGCCTCCGTGGATGGGAATAACACCGAAACGGCATGCGCCAACGCATGGGAAAGGGTTTTGAATGAATGACAACGTGAACAACAGCGAACCGCAACCCCCCGCACCGGATACCGTTCCAATTGAACGGTTGGTGGATGATATTTTGGGCGTGCAATGGCGCAAACCGGACGCGCACCCACAAACGCAAATCCTCCAAATGTTGATCGGGCGCGCCGTCACCAATTTGGTGATTGCGCACCAAACCAATTCCAACGCGGAACGTTTCGATGCAATTTCACGCGCACACGCCATCGTCACGCGTTTGGCGGTGGAGGGTCACCGATGAAACCAACCGGGCAAATCTTGGAATGTTCCGAATCGGAATACCGCGCCATTCGCGCCGCGAATTATTCCACGTTGAAACACGCGAACCGTTCCGCCGCGCACATGTTGGCGGCAATGTCGCCGCGTGATGCAACACCCGCCATGTTGTTGGGTTCATTGGTTGATGCAATGCTTTTCAGCCCGGACGATTTGGCGTTGCGTTTCGTTGCCGCGCCCGATGTTGATCGGCGCACCAAGGCAGGGCGCGAACAATGGGAAGCATTCAACAACGGATTGGCGGAAGGTTGCCGCGCCGTCGATTCCGAAACATGGGAAAAGGCGCAACGCATGGTTGACGGGATCCGCGCCAATCGCACCGCGCGCGCGTTGTTGAATGGCCATCGATACCAAACGCCAATGGTGTGGGTTGACCAGGATACGGGCGTGCGTTGCAAGGCAATGTGTGATTCCGTGTTGCCTGGTGTCACGGTGACGGATTTGAAAACAACAACCTGCGCGGATGCGCGCGAATTTGCACGCGCCGCGGCATCGATGGCGTACCACATGCAAGCGGCGTTTTATTGCGACGGTTGGCGCGAATGCACGGGTGAGGAGTTACCCTACACATTCATTGTTGTTGAATCCGCGGAACCGCATGCCGTCGCGGTGTATCGGTTGGATGATGCCGCGATTGATGCGGGCCGCGCCCGATACAAATCGGCATTGCAAATGTTCGCGGAATGCACGCGTTCCGGTGTGTGGCCGGGGTATGCCGATCATTTGCAAACGTTGGAATTGCCGCGTTGGGCCTTGGGCGGGGTTGCGATGGTCACAGCGGATGACCATCCGTTTTGAATGCTTCACATCGTCACCGCGGAAACGCGTTGATGATGTTTGCGGCAACGTCGCCGCGGAAAGGGAATGCAATGAATGACAATGCGAAACGTGCGGGCAACAAACCCGCGAAACCCTCCCCGGACATGTTCACGGAATCCGCGGTTCAACCGCGCCCGCCAATCGTCGCGGACGCGCCAACCGCGCCCGAACCCGTTGCGGTGGATGACATCGAAATCGCGGCGCAACCTGCTGTTGATGTTCCGGTGACCATCGAAACAACAAACGAATTCCGCGCCCCGCCCGCGGCCCGCGGCGCAATCGTTGCGCATGATGGTTCATCGGTGTTGGCCGCGCCGGACACATCGCCGCGGATCGTCAACGGTGGCGTTGTGTGCGCATCGATGCGCGACGTGATGAACATGGCGCGCCACTATATCCGCGGCGCAATGGTTCCCCGCGGTTTGGATGGGCGTTCACAAATCGAAACCGAATCACGCGTTGCCATTGCGATTGAATTCGGTTTGAACCTTGGCCTGACACCGCTCCAATCCCTGCAATCCGTGATGGTCACCAATGGCCGCCCGTGTTTGTGGGGAGACGCGCCCATGGCGTTGGTGTCTCAACACAAGGCATTTGAGGGAACGAAAACAGAATGGGCGGGCGACGGTGACAAATTCGGGTGTACGTTCACCGTGTTCCGTTTGGTCAAAAACAAATCGGTTCCGCATGCGTGGACGTTCACCATTGAGGATGCGAAACGCGCGGGGTTGTGGGGGAAAACGGGGCCATGGTCAACGAACCCCAAACGTATGTTGATGATTCGCGCGCGTGCGTTTGCGTTGCGTGATGCGTTCCCTGACGCGTTGCGCGGTTCCGGAATCGCGGAGGAAATGGAAGACATCCAACCCGCAACGGACAAAACCGCCGCATTGCAATCGCGCCTTGAATCCGTGGGGGTGTCGCGTGGCGTGGATCAAAATGAGGGTTGAATTGGTCACCGCGCCACAAATTATGGCAATTGCGAACGCGTGCAAATGTCACCCGTTGCATGCCGTCGGTGGTTGTTTCGCGTTGTGGGCTTTGGCCGATACGCACACCACCGACGGCAACCTGCCAGGATATTCCGCGGATTGGTTGAACGCGCATGTTGGCATCAACGGATTCGCCGCGGCATGCGTGCGGGTTGGTTGGTTGGCGGTGACCGATGACGGTTTGCAGGTTCCGCGTTTCGATGAACACAACAGCCAAACCGCGAAATCACGCGCACAATCCGCGTTGCGGGTTGCACGCAAACGCGCCGCGGGCAAATCGGTTGCGGCAATCGATGCGCCACCGCCAACACCCGAAATGGTTTCGTGGGCCGCGGCGCAATCCAAACGCCCGGATTGGTTGCCCGAAACGAAACCGTGGATTGACTCGGACACATGGTTGGCGTTGGCGCGGCAATGTCCGACGTTGACCGCGGATGCGTTCCAAAAGATCATCCAATCGGCGCGACGTTCGCGCAACACATTGGACAACCCCGCGGGTTTCATCATTGCCAAAATTCGTGAACATGTTGGCCCGGTTTGACGGGCGGGAAGGTTTGTTGTATGTTGACCAAAGAAAGGGAACAAATGAATTGCGATGTGATCGCCAACGAAATATTGGCGCGCGTGCTGTTGATGACGGGATACGAACGGGCGGTGTTGGCCGCGGATCGATCACCCGGCAACGTTCGCGCCCGTGCGCAAATCGTGGCGTTGATGCGTGCGTGCGTTCACCCGCAATGCGCACAATTATCGTTGCGGCGGATTGGCGCGGTTTGCGGAATGGATGTTGCCTCCGTTCGCAAACGAATCGCGGCAACCGAACCCGTTGCGCAATGGTCATTCAGGGAGGCGGTGGCCAATGGTTGACGATTTGTTTTCGTTGGCCGCGGCGCGTGCGGCGCGTGATGTCGGCATTGAACGCGCGGCAAAAGCGGCGGCAAATTGCGAATTGATGAACGCGGCATTTGATGTGTTGTGGAATTTGATCCATGAACAACCCACAATCACATCGGATGACGTGTGGCGAGTGTTGCAATCGCGGGGCATGCCATCGGGCAACAAAAAAGCGTTGGGCGTTGTGTTCAAGGATGCACGCCGCGCCGGGTTGATCGAACCAACCGAACGTTTCGTGACATCGGAACGGGCGGTAGCACACGGACACCCGATCCGGGTTTGGGCATCGAAACGATTTGAAGAAAGGGTTTCACAATGACAACGGAAATGCGTTTGTTGGCGGTGTTGTTTTGGTTCCTGTTGTGGGTTTGCATTGGCGCAACGGGCGGACACAAACACGGGCGCGCCACGTTGGGCGCGTTGGTTGGTTTGCTGTTGGGGCCGTTTGTGTTGTTTCTATTCTTTTGGCCGCGCGGGAACAATGAATGAAAGGGAATGCGATGACCACGGATGAACAAACGGAATTAGATTTGGCATGGCGCACGTTGGTTGAGGCGGTTGGATTGGAACCGAAATGGATTCCGGAATTGCATGAACGCGGTTTGTTGAACGTGCAATCAGTGGAGGCAATCACCGCGGTTGCAAAGGCGGTGATTGAAAACAACCGCCAATGGGTGATTGATCAACATTTGGTTGGCCCGTTCAACGCGATGGCGGACGAAATCAAATCGTGGCGTTTTCACTCGCACATTGAAACGGACGGGCAATCCGTCAGATATGTGTTCCCGGTTGGCAATGCGCGGCAATTGGCCGCGGCCCAACGCGCCACCGACACATCCGGCGCGTTGAACACATCGCGCGTTGAACAAACGGCAATCATGCGCACCATGCAACGCGATATTGAATTGTTGCGGAATGAGGTTGAATCGTGGCGTTATGCCGCGTTATCGACCGGGGGAGGTTGGCGGTTCCAAACGGGTTCAGAATTGTTGCGCCGATTGGATGCCGCATGCGAACAAACGGACGCGCAGATTTCAACACCGTTCCCGGAGGAAATCAGCGAATGACCTGCAACACATGCCATGGCCGCGCCGCGGATCGGAACAGGGTTTGTCAATGCGCACGCGACATCGGCGCATTGGTTGACACCATGCACGAAACCGCACGCGCGTTGGATCCGTCAACGGGAACCAATACGGCCAACATCGTTGAATTGTTCCGCATCGTCAATCGATACAACGCGGCAATGGCCGCGGTGGATTGCATCACGCGGCCAACCAAATGAACATCAATTGGGAAACCTTGGAACGGTTGATGCAAAACGACGGCATGCGGGCGTTGCGTCATTCGCGCCCGCGTGCCGCGCTGTTGGTCATTGAAATTGCCATGGCCGGGTTGCGCAACCGCGTTCCGGATGGCGGCATTGTTCGGGATATCACCGTGCAGGTTCCCGTTGGTGTGTTGACACCGCCAGGACGCACGCGCCAAAATACAATTGACATGGCCAAACACGCCCGCGCCGCGGGGTTGTTGACATGGGAACAACGGTTTGACGGCCGCGGCAATGTATACACCGTGCATGTGGGATGACGATGAAACACGACAACGAAATGTTCCGAATTGAACAGCGCAAAACCGCCGCGGTGATTGCGCGCACATGGGGCGTTCCGCATTTGGTGGAGGGTGAGGAATTCGCGTTCATAGACTACACCGCGCAACGCACGCCCGATGGCCCCACGGTTTGCGCAATCGAAATCAAAAACCTATCGAAGAAATACCCGCGCCAAATGGTCGATTTGCACAAGGCGCGCGCGGTGTTGGATTGGGACGTGAAACACAATCGGCCCGCGTTTATCGTTTGGCGTTGGCCTGAACGCGGTGGTTGGGATATTCGTTGGGCGCGTCCGCGTGATTGGGATTGGTGTTGGATCACGAAACGCCCTGTTGATTTGCGCCTTTCCTATTTCAAACGCAATGACCGCGCAAACGATCCGGACGATCCAACCGATTTGGTGGTGTGGATTCCCAATGAATTGTTGCGGCCAATCGCGGTGAATCCGTTGGAGGCGGTGGAATGAATGACGCATTGGAAATCGTGCTGTTGGTTGCACTCGGATTGCCCGTTGCGTTCGTGGCATCACATGCGTTGATGTTTGGGAAGGGAGGCGCGGCATGTTTTTCGTTCCGTTCCCGCCATCGGTGAATCAATATTGGCGGTTTGTGCGCATGCGTTTCGGGGCGCGCGTGTTGATATCGCGGCGCGGGCGTTCATTCCGTGAACAGGTTGTGATGTCGTTGCGGTGTCATTTCGATAGTTTCACACCGTTGGATCAACGGTTGCGCGTGCATTTGACGTTGCATCCACCGGACAAACGCAAACGCGATTTGGACAATTTCACCAAAGCGTTGTTGGATGCGTTGACACACGCGGGCGTGTGGAATGATGATGAACAAATTGATGAATTGACGATAACACGCGGGCATGTGATGCGCGGCGGGCGTGTGTATGTAAAGATCGGAATCATTGATGCGCCAACGAAAACCAACATTGCGCCCGTTGATGACGTTGGGGGAGGCGGCCCGTCAAATGGGAATCAATCGCAACCTTGCGGGGCGGATTGAACGGGACGCGATACGAAAGATTCAGGAAGGTTTGCGGGCGGCCATTCGCGCCGATCCGCGTTTGGCCCGGCTTTATGGGCATGTGATCGGAAGGGAATCGAATGAAACGAATTGCGATGAACGCGACGATGACGGATGAAACGCCGCAAATGACATATGCCGACATCGGGCGACGGTTGAACATGTCCGCGGGCGCGGTGTATTGGGTTGAACAACGGGCATTGAAAATGATCCGCGACACCCTGCGCAATGACATTGAACGCACGCCCGCATTGCGTGACCGTTTCGGGCATGTTGTCGGTGGTGAACAATGACAAAATGCCCGTATTGCGACAACACCGGAAGGCGCACAATCGGCAAATGGCGCAACGGCAAACGCAACACCGCGCCGTGTGCGGTGTGTGACACCCGCGCCAAACAACAACAACGAAAGTTTGAACGCATGTTGCGATTGAAAAAGGCTTGAACAATGGTTGACGACCATGGGGGTTTTGATGTGGATTCATATTCCAACAACGTGTTGTCATTGTGTTCCGGCGTCGGTGGACTTGACATCGGATTTGCACTCGGAACGTTTGGCCGAAATCGCACAATCTGTTACGTTGAACGGGAAGCCTACGCGTGCGCGTTATTGGCAAAACGCATGGCGGAAAAAACCGTGGATGAAGCACCTATATGGACTGACGTTCACTCATTCGATGGCCGCCCATGGCGCGGCATCGTGGATTCAATCTGTGGCGGCTACCCGTGCCAACCGTTCAGCACCGCCGGAAAACGACATGGTGCAAATGATCCGCGCCACCTATGGCCGTCAATTGTTCGAATCATTGAAGAAATCCAACCGCGAATTGTGTTTTTCGAAAATGTGTCGGGACATCTCACACTCGGATTCGATACGGTTTGCAAAGATTTGGAACGATTGGGTTTCAACGTTGCGGCGGGTTTGTTCAGCGCGGCGGAAATCGGCGCGCCGCATGAACGCCAACGGTTGTTCATCGTCGGGTTGGCCCACGGTAACAGCGGGCGCACCGGAGGCGCGTGCATTGACGGGCGCACCACGCGGCACGCGCAAAAATCCGACGATCATGGATGCGGTGCAACAATGGCACACGCCGCGCGCGTCGATGGCGGGCAACGAAAATCCAACAACATTTGTGACGCGCAATGCGGATCGGTCACCGGAATGTTTCCCGGGCCTTCCTGCGCAGGCGGAACGGTGGCCGACACCGTGTGTGAGTTCAGCGAACGGCGCATGGCATCCCAAGAGCGGGAAAGACTATCGACATTTGAACACAACGGCGGAATTGTGGAAGATGCCGACGGAATCCAATTGTTCCCACCAGGACCAAAAGATTTCGACATGGCCGACACCATGTCAAACGGATCACAAAGGATCGATGAAACTTGGACAACGGAAGGGACAACTAAGCGAGGCAACAGAAGTGAAATTCCATTGTTCCCACCTGGCCCAAAAGATTTCGGACAATGGGAACGAATCCTCCGCGACAACCCCCACATCGCGCCCGCGATTGAATCCGAATTTCACGGAATGGTTGATGGGTTTTCCAATCGGGTGGACAGACTGCGCGCATGCGGAAACGCCGTGTTCCCATTGGTGGCCGCGTATGCGTTCGCGTCTTTATTTCCTGTTGTCGCAACAAATCCGCGATGACATCTCCGAAACGTTGTTTGATGATTGAACGAAAGGGAACATCAATGAACACGCCGCACGCAACAGGGAAGATGTGGGAATTGTTCAACGGTGATTGTTTGCACGTCATGCGCGGCATGGCCGCGGAATCGTTTGATTCGATTGTTACCGATCCTCCCTACGGGTTGTCGTTCATGGGAAAAGATTGGGATCGTGGCGTACCGGGTTCACCGTTTTGGGTTGAGGCGTTGCGCGTTGCGAAACCCGGCGCGCATTTGTTGGCGTTCGGCGGAACGCGGATGTTTCATCGGTTGGCCTGCGCGATTGAGGATGCGGGTTGGTAAATCCGCGATTGCGTGATGTGGGTTCATGGGATGGGTTTCCCGAAATCGCACGATATCGCGAAGGCTATAGACAAATCCAATGGTTCATGGCGCGGACGATCAACCGACAAATCAACCGAAAAAAACCGTGCAATGCAAGGCGCAAACTATGTTCGTGTTCCCAAAGGCGAACCTATTTGTTCGCATGCACATCAATGGAATGGATGGGGAACCGCGTTGAAACCCGGATGGGAACCCGTGTTAGTGTGCCGCAAACCTATCGCCGCGGGCATGACCGTTGCGGGCAATGTTGTTGAACACGGATGCGGCGCGTTGAACATCGATGGTTGTAGGATTCCGATGGGCGCGGAATACGATCCGACAAAAATACAACGGCAACAGCGCGCCAACGGATCAGTGCAATTCGGTTCATCAGGTTTGATCGGAACCGAAATTCCAACATACAACGCGAATGGCCGATGGCCCGCGAACGTTGTTCACGATGGTTCGGAAGAGGTTGTGCGGTTGATGCCGGACGATGGCAACGGTTCAACCGCGCGTTTCTTTTATTGCGCCAAGGCGGATGCGACGGATCGGGATGAGGGTTGCGAATCGTTGCCGTTGCGTGATGCGGGCGCATTGACCGGAAACGTTGATGGTTCATTGCGTGATGATCGATTGCAACGCCGCAACAACCATCCGACCGTCAAACCCAATGATTTGATGCGGTGGTTGTGTCGATTGGTCACACCACCCGGCGGAACCGTGTTGGATCCGTTCATGGGTTCAGGTTCAACGGGAAAGGCGGCCATTGCGGAAGGGTTCCGTTTCGTTGGCATCGACCTATCAACGGGCTTTTGTGACATCGCCGCGGCCCGGATCGGATCCGCGCACAACCTGTTCAATGCGTGACCGATGACCAACGCGCCCGCGGGCATGATTCGGACGCAACAACAACCTTCCCCGCGGGTTCAATCGGGTTGCCGTCGCGGGTGATGCCGACCAAACAACCGCATGTTGGCCCTGATGCCGTCGCGGTTCCCGTGCCGCAATAAACAGCGCACAAACCCGCACGCGATGTTTTCACCGTGTCCGCGGCATCACACGCCGCGCATGTTCGGACGCGTTGCGAGGCGGTTGCATCGTCGGCAACATCTCCCGCGGCCACTGCCCACACATACCGCCAACCGCCGCGAACCGCGGCCCACAACCAACGCGTTTCCAAACGCCCATCACGCGCCAAACCAATGACGCGTTCCAAACCAATTTGTGTCAGCGTGTGCGGATCCAATCACAACCCCGGTTGTTGGCGGCATGGAATGCATGACAAATCAATACGCGGTTTCGTTTGGTCGATGGTGTTGATGATGTTGTTTGATGGCCCATTGCGGCCCAACGGATCAATGTTGCATTCGATGATCGGGCAACGGTCATCATCGATATTGTAATATCGATAATACAGGCTTTGGCGCAAACGATAATAACGCCGCAACCGTGAACCGTCGGATTTCACGCAATGTTCGGTGAACCCGTCCTCGGTGTACACTATTTGCCCGCCTTGGCATTGAATGTTCCCGACAACGCGTGCGCGTGTTTCCTGTTCATTCACGCCATCGTTGTTGATATCGATTTCCCAAACCTGTTCACCATCACAAATCGAATACCCCGGCGCGAAACCCGGCGGTGTTTCACGTTCGCGCAAATACAAATATGCCATCGGATACATCCCGAAATCCATGCGGCCAATGTGCAACGATGTTGGATGGCCTTCGATTCGATCCAATGACCATGACGTGTTCATGTCAACCCGTCGCGGGTTGATCGGCACAATATCATCCCCGATGATTTCGGAACCGTCATCGGTGTAGTACGAACCCGTTTGCACGAAATCCGTTGTTCCAAGATAACCAAACCCGCCACCGCTACCACATTCGCCGCTCGTGCGTCCGCGAATCGTGCGAATCTGATCGATTTGATATATCGGCGCGAATATATCGAAAAACCGCGGTGAACAGAAATCATCAACCCGCGTTTGGCCCGTGTATCCCCATTCAACGAAATTGAACCGTTCGATTTTCTCAATTGAATGGCCGGAACCATGCACGCAACATCGCGCCTCTTGTGGCAATGTTGGCGTGAAATCGGCATTCAACCGACATGGTTGGCGCGTCGTCAGGAAACAACAATCGGCGGGTGGGATTGGCGGACATTCCGGACAAAAACCCGATTCACGCAACGACACACATCGACCATTCAACAACAACATATCGTCCGGAATACTTCCGAACCACTCGGTATCTGACGCATCCAAATCGGTGACCAATGCGGTCACCTCTGTACGGTAGAAACATTTCCCCCGAAAACTCACATTGGTGATTTGTGGATTCGATACCAATGTGGTCAACAACCACAACGTGTCGTTTGCATCACAACACCCGCGGAACACCAATGCGCGTGTTTCGGGACAACAACACGATGTGCCGTTGGTATCGACCAACAAACGATTGTTGCGCGTGTTGATGCGCGTTTGGCGTTGTAATATTTTGCGGCCCATCAAATCGGCCCGACGTTTGGATCTTTCCGATATGTATTGGTGATCGTCAATGGCGCACCGTTCGGACGCGCGGTGAATTGCGCGCCAAATTGGCGGATATATGTTGCGATTGTTGTGTCAACACGCAACCGCGCGGGGTCAAACAAACCACCATTGTGGTTGTAGGTTGTGATTCCGTTGTTGCCGTGCGCCAACAACACCACCGTTCCGCCGAATTGGTTGATTGTCGCGGATGCCGCGGCGGCCTGCGTCACATTGATTGTCAAAACGCCACCATAAACATTGATCGTTGTAAACGGACGCGCAATCGTCGCCGCGCCACCGTATATGTTCAACAGCGTTCCGGCGGTATTTGAAACCGATTTGGCAACGATGTTCGCGGTTCCGCCCATCACCGTGCAATTGGTCACCGTTGACGCGCCCGTGTTTTGGAACGTGCCGCGTTGCACTCGCACATATGTTGCGGTTCCGTCGGTCAACAGCGTTCGGCCCGCGCCGTTTTGCATCACGTTGTCCAACCCGTTGGTGTCGCCTTTGATGAACAGCGTACCCGTACCGTTGTGTTCAATGCGGCCCTCGGTGTTGTCGGAACGCCATTCCGCCGCGGTTCCGTCGGTGGCCTCCGTGATCAACGGTGTTGACGCATCACCAACGTTGCCGGAATAACTTTCGGAAATGATCAAATACCGAATGCCCGTTGATGTCGCCGCGGATTGATCCAACGCGGCGGTGATCGATGCGCCACCACCCGGAACAATCAATTCCGCGGTGTTGGTGAACCCTGAACCCGCGGAACCGGATGCGGTCACCCATGATGTGGTTGTGAAACTTGTTGCGCCGTCTACTAAGTATTCAATTGCCATTGTTCACCCCGCTGTTCATTGCCAATCGGCCCGTGCCGACATTGGCACACGCCCAATATACCAACACGAATCGATCATGCCCCGGCCAAATCCGCCACAATCAAATCAATTGCCTTGTGTTCCGCGGGTTCAATCGCGGAATATTTCGCGCCCCACGCCACGGGATCCGACCAAAATTCGTCAACGTATGGTTGTGAATCGGAATCAACCAACGAATGGTCACGAATGCACGCGATGATCCACAACACGGGCATCACCTATCCCCCTGAATGTTTGCCACGAAATATGTGTAGTCTACAACAAATTGACGCAATGTTGTTCCCGCGCTTTTTATAATGGAATAACCCATGCCCGTGGCGCGATTGGAACCCGTCGGCCCCGCTGAATGCGTTGCCACCGTTCGCCCGTCGATGCTGAAAACAATGCGCGTTCCCGATGATGCAACCTCAATGCGGAAAACCGAATACGGTTCTCCCGATGTCAACGCAACCGCGGTGATCGTTGTTTGTGTCAATGTTTCAACGCCATTGTTGCGCGTGACGCATTCCCAACGCCCGGAGTTTGCGCCGTGCGAATACCGGAAATAATGACCGTCCGTTGAATCGCCCGTGGCCGAATCCATGAAACCGAACCGCACGGTGTATGTGTTGGTTGCATCCGATAGATTCAACAGCCCGGCGCGTGATTCAAACGTGTACCGCGTTGAACCGAACCACAACCCGTCAACATGCGACAACACCGCAATTCGGCCCGTGGTTGTTGCGCCCGTTGAAAATGAAACCGTTCCGATTGCCTTGTCAGACACCGCCGCGCCTGATTGCAACACCGCGCCACCCGAAACCGTGCTGTTGCCCCATGAAATCGTTGTGGCCAAATGATCATCAAACAACACGGATGCCGTGCGCCGTGTCGCACCGGGCGCGGATTCGTCCGGTGATTTGCGCGTGAATGTCAAACCAAAACCTCCTGACCAATCGCGGATCGGCGCGTATGCACTCGGACATCAACGCGACATTCCGCGCCGGGTGTTGTTGTAACTTCACACCGCACATATCGCCCGACATGCGCGGCCAATCCGGTTGTTCTATCGGCACTTGTGAAACGCAAATTGTTTGTGAAATCAACCCATGGCCCGGTCAATGCGTTGGCATAGTGAATATGAACCACCGCGGTTGACCATGAACCCGTCACCAATTCAATGGTGATGTTGAACACGTCATCCGTTCCCATGTCCACAACCACCAACCGTTCGGCCAAATCACGCATGCAACCAATGCGGTTCAAATCGCATGCTAAGAATTCGTATTCCATCACGCCTCCCCGGATGCTGTTGTTGTGTCTCCCGTCGGTGGTGCTGTTGGCGTTCCCGGTGTTCCGGGTGTTGTCGGTTGCACCGGGCCGACGGTTCCGCCTTGTGCCGCATTCAACAACGTTTGTGCAATCCCATATCGTGACGTGGGCGCGCCACATGCGGACAACGCGGGCGGTTCAACAAATTCCCAACGTATTTTGTTCATCACCAACACGCCAAGAATTGAATTGCCAACCAATCGCGCCGCGTCCAATTCGATTGCACCAACAAACAACCGCGTTTGCGGCAATTGCCTCCGCATGCGCACAATGCCCTGTTGCGGTATTGCCACATCGATATCGTACGAAACGGTTTCAGCAGGATAGAACCCGTCCGCGTTCCGTTCGCCGTTTACCGCGACGATGCGCCCAATGACCAATTGCGGTGTTGAATCGAATTTTTCGGGAATCGTGATCATAGGTTGGGCATCCCCGGCAAATCGCGCCACCCGTCCGCGTCAACGAACAATTCCGACCATTCGATGCACCGAGGCGATAGGGTCACATTTTCGTTGGCTATCAAATCCAATCGATAATAGGGATACCGTAACAACACCCCGCCATCCTGATCGGGTTCCGCGCCTTGTGTCAACGGGATATAGGCGACACCATCAACCGCGGCCACCCGCGATTCATCAAACCGAATGAATTGCGTTTGGCCATCGAATGGCATATAGGTTCCCTGATCCCATTCCCATGTGTATGTGATCACAAAACGCGTTTGGTCTTTCGGATCTTGCGACACATCCGCGCCGATGAAATGATACCGTTGGCCCTGAATGACATGCACGTTGTCTTCCTGCGCCGCGATGACATCCAAATCGCGGGTGTTGGATGTTTGGAATTCAACGCGCAACGTGCGACGGATCCGGCGTTCGGTGATTTTGCGCACGCCCGCGCGCCAAATCGCAACCGATTCGCCGGTGTCCTCATTCGTTGCGGGCAATATCTTTTCTCCCCAACACCATGGGATTTCAACCTCAACCTTTGCGCGTTCCCATCCAAAAAACGGTTGCGCCGGAATCGATGTCGGATCCGTCGCACGTCGTCCGCCGCGGAATGTGGTGTAGGTTGCATTGATGATGTAATGCGAACCGCCACCGCGTCCCTCAATATCGATCCGATCCAACACCAATCCGAAATCCGTTGCGCCAGGGAATTGCGATGAATCCGGGTGTTGTTCAAACGCCACACGCGCCGAATGTTCATTGGCCGCATTCAAACAAATGAACGTCCGTGATGCGGCAACCGTGCCGTTCGCGTCCCGTGTGTATTTGCGCCCGTCTACTTTTTCCGTGATGGTTGCCATTATCTACCGTCCCCGGTCTTTTGTATCAACACTTCCAACAGCGAACCCAAACGATTGATGCCAACCTCAATGTTTCCCGCGTTGAACAACGAATTGATTTCACCGCGCAATTGCGCAAATTGTTCCTGAACCTGCCGGGCCTGTTCCGCGGCCAATTCGTTTTGAGCCTTTCGTTCCTCTTGCGCTTCGCGGTCGATGTTGCGCAACGTTTGTTGGTGTGTCTCTTCCAACAATTGCATTTTGCCGTTCAACGCGTATTTGGTGGCCTGATCCGTTTCGGCGGCAATTTCTTTTTCCAATCGCCGTTTGTTGGCCTGAAACTCCTCTTCCGCCCGTTTGCGCGGATCTTCAATCAACGCGATTCGTGCGGCCTCGTTTTCATCGCGGATGTTTTGCAAACGTTCCTCGCGCCGTTCGCGTTCGCGTTCCTTCTCTTCCCGTTGCCTATCGGTTTCGGTGTCGGCCTTTTCCTGTTCCGACTTTTGGAACGCGTCGATATCGTCGCGGTAGTTTTGATACAACAATTGTTTTTGTTGTTCCAAACTTTGGCGCGTTGCGTCATCCTTTTCCGCGTCAATGCGTTTGTTCAATTGCCGCAAATCTTCGCGGAATTTCAAATCCAATTTGTCGGCCTCGGTTTTTGCGCCCGCCATTTGCAACCGCAAATTTTCCGATTCAACCATTTCCCGGCGTTTGTCGCGTTGCGCCTCAATTTCGCGTTGCGCAATCGCGTTCACCTGATCAAGGTTTGGTTGCAACAAATCATTCAATTCTTTTTGTTTGTCTTTTAGTTTTTCCATCGTCACGCCCTGCAATCGCAGGAACGTGGCATCAATTTCCGCGGCGGTCAATGGAATACCGGCCAACCGTTTCGTTGCAATTTCAAACGGATCCGCTTCGGACAACAACGCCATTTGCGCGTTCACGTTGTCCAATTCGGTTTGATACGATTTCACGCGTGACAACGCGTCATTGGGCAATAGGTTTTCCGAAAACTTTTTGACCTCTTCCGCGCCAGTGGTCAAATGACCAATCACGAATTCGCGGATTGCCTGCCCAAGGTTGTACGCGTCCATTGCAACCTGTTTGAAAATGGCCAATTTGCCGAATGCGGCAAAAAGTTTCGTGGCCTCTTTCAAATCATCGTTGAAAAACTTGGTGAACGCGTTCGGCCCGCCAACCTGTTCCCCGTTTTTCGCAATGTCATCGACCGCCGCGGCGGTTTCTTTCGTCGCGGTTGTGGTTTGCTGTTGCGTTTGCAAACTTTGCTTTTGCACGTTTGCGATTTGTTGCCTATCCGTCAACTCGGCTTTGCGCATTTCGCGCAACCGTGTTTCATACGCGGTTTGTTCCGCCAACGCGGCCTCCTCCGCGTCGCGCTTTTCTTTTCCTATTTCAAACAATTTCTTTTGATATGCATCCTGTTCCAACAACGCGGTTGTTGTTTCGGATTGCGTCCGGCGCGACAATTCCGCCAATTGTTCCCGGTATCTCAATTCCTCTTGTGCGGCCAATGCGCCTTGATATTGTTCCTCATCACCGCCAAGATTGGCCGCGATGGTTTCCATCGATGCCGTTTGCGATTGCACCGATGATTTGGCCGCGGCCATGCCCGCATCCAATTTGGACGTGTCCACGCCCAATTCGATGTTTGCCGCACCGATGGTTCCGCCGCCACCCGTTGCCATGTCGCCCCCGGTATTACGTCACCGTGAATGTGGTTGCGTCGTTCAAACGCAATGAACCAGAAACCTTGATTGGTTGGCCAGGTGAAACCTCAATTGACAACGATTTCAGGAACGCCTTCGCGTTGTATGCATGCGTTGTCGCGCCAACAAACGTGTTGAACACCACCGCCACATCCGGCACACCGTCGCCGTCGGTGTCCCAATCGGGCGTTCCAATTGCGCCCGTTGTGGCGCGCACCAATGGCGGCAATGTTGATCCGACGGTTTCGGTCAATGACCCCGTGCCTTGGAACGTGTATGCCAAGGCCTGCTTTTCCGGTTTGCGGATCGGATTTGAAATTTGCGTGACAAACGCGGATCCGCTAAACGCCGGATCATTTGCGCCATCTTCCGTGATTTTGAACGTCGCGGTTGCCGCGGTTGCGTGCAATGCCGACGGAACGCGATATGCCACGGTTGTGTTGTCGTTCACCGCATGCGCGGTGTACGAACCAGACCATTGGTATATCCCGTTCGGCATGTATCGTTTCGCCGTCGGCGCGGTGGCGTTGAATGCGGTTATTTCGATTTCGCCGAAATCAACATCCAATTTCCAATCCTGCACATATTGCGCGTATCCGTTTGATGAACCCCATGTGACCAATCCGCTGTTGCCCGTGCGCGGCGCGGTCTTTGGGAAATGCCCGGTGAATGACATCGTGCCGGATTGCAACCCCATCATTCGTTCAACACCTGCGCCCGATCCGGACAATTCGGTGATATCGAATGATTCGTTTTCGATTTGGAACGTGACCTCTTGAATTTTCAGCGCGGTCACCAACAACCGATTCAAATCGGTTGCGGATGTCACACTCGACAATGTTGCTGTTGATCCGGTGATGATGTATGGCATTTCGATTCCCTCAAACGTTCACGGCCTGATTTCCAACCCGGCCCGCGAACGTCACGGTTGCCGTGTTTACCTGCAACGATTCACCGGGCGCGATGTCCGAACCTATCAACGTCCACCGTTCCGACGTCGCGCCCTGCACGTTTGTTGTTCCCACACTTGGCAACGCCAACAAATGGTTGTGAAACCCATACGTCGGCGTTGATCGGTTGCCGGATGCAATCATGGCATCACCAATCAACCGATCAATCAAAACCTCAATGCGATCCAATCCGCGTGCGTCTTCATCATAAACGGTGAACGTCAAATTGCACACGCCCTCAATGCCCGTGAAATTGTTGTCCGCCGTCCATGTGATGCCGTAGACAATGAACGGGAACACCAATGCCGACGGGTTGCCGCGATTGAACGCGACACCTCCCGCACATGCGGACGTCCACGCACCGCCGGAATACAACGTGGAATCCGCCTGAATGCGTGTGAGTACCGCCCGCGCTACAACCGCGCCGTTCATTCAACCCCCCGAATCTTCGCGGTGTACCCCGCCCGTTTGAATCCGAAATTGATCCCGCGAACAAACGCATTGCGCATGTCCGCGTTGTTGCGTGACCATTCCAACGCGGGCCGCATGAACGGGCGTTTGGGCATTTGCACCAATGGTTTCAGCACGAACACGGGCGCATTGGAACGGATTTGTTCAACGCGTTTGCCCGCGGCATTCGTGAAATATTGCCGCGATTTCTTCGCGTCAACGCCAACCGCCATCAAATTCCCGCGTTTGGATTTGAATATGCGGAACGGCCCAACATCACGAATCGATTTCGTACCAATTTGCAGGTTCAATTCTTTCGCCTGATCATTGACGGCAACGCGCAAAAACTTTTTGGTGACGGGCCGAATCGTTCCGCCGAATTCGTGCAATGCCCCGTATTTGATAGATGACCCCACACGCGCCACAACCGGGTTGCGCATTTGGTATGTGATCGAATCGCGCAATGCGCCACGTTTTTTTGCGGGCGGTGAACCTACGGGTGACGGTTTGTATTTTCCCATTGCCGGGAATGATTCCTGCACATGCCGCACAACGCGTTCCGCCATCCGTTGCACGCCAAACCCCGCGGCAATTTTGGTAGCCTGAATGAACGGTTGCCATTGTGCGAAATCAAACCGCGGCATTCATGTTTCCCGGAATACGTTCAATTGATATACGCGCCCTGCTGAACACAAATTCAACGGTTCGCCCGTCACCTGATACACCACACCATCAACCGTGATGGTTGCAATGTGGTTGATGATTGAACCCGTGTTGGTTCCCGTTGATGTTGTCGGCGCAAGAAAGATCGTGATTTGTGTTGTGCCCGTTTCGCGTTTGTAGATCGCGGAATCGGATGTGCTACTCGGTTGCACGAAACAACGAACGGTGTACGTTGTCGATGCCGTCAATTCAAACGCGCCGGATGTTTCTTGCCCCGCTGTTCGCGTTGTCACCGTCGCGGATTGTTGCAACAACCCCAACGGAATCGGCATTGATGACCCGGCAATCGGCATTTCAAATCACCCCCGCGCCGCGGAACGTGCTGAACAAATGCAATTGCGCGCGCGCCGCCTCATCCGGTGTGGCGTATGTGACGGAATACGCACCCAACGATTGCGAACGCAACGCGGTATCACGCCCGATAGATGAATACAACCCATCAACCATTCGGCAAATCGCGCCCTTCACATCCGCCGCGGGCGCGGCGGTGACGTATACCACACGCACGCGGCCCCACCGCGGCATCCATTGCCATGTTGAAATCACTTCACGATCCGAATCGGCATCACGAACAACGCGTCCGTTTTGCGTTCCGTTGTATGTGACGATTCCGAACCGCGCATCCAATCGGTATTTGGTGGAATCAATCGCATCACCCAACGTGTTGTCATCGTTGATCGGTGTTATCGATGTGACCGATGACACCGGGAATTCACGCAATGACAATTCCCCGGAATCGGTTTTATAATCTTCCGTCCGCGTTGCCGCCTCAAACCCGTTTGACAAATCACGGTCACACATGCGGCGCAATGCCGCGTGCGCCTCATCAAGTATGTTTTGCAACCGGCTATCGTCCGCGGTTCCGGTGATCCCTGCATGCGTTTTGTATTCGGCCAACGTGACGATTGCCACGGTTCACCCCACGTTCACGCGAATGGCGCGGCGGTCATCGGAACATAATTGACGAACGCAATTTCCAATTGAACGGTTGAACCCGTTCCCGTGATCGATGCCGCGGCGGTTGTGGTCAACGGCAACACCCATGAACACCCGCGCAAATCGAAACCGCAACCAACCTGCAAATTGGTTCCGCTGATTTCGCCGTTCACGTCGGTGTATTTGTATACCGAATCCCTGATGTTATTTGTTCCGTCGATACCGTAACTTGTGCCAACGGTACTCATGGTCACCGAATCCAACCGCATGAATCGCATTGTGCCATCATTGGCAAATGCGCCCGTTGATTCCGTGTATCCCGACTCCGGCCCATATACACCATACAACGAAACCGCCGCGGGCGTTGCAATCGCGGTGATTCCCACCGAATACCGCGCACGCGCCAACACGCGATTTGCCCACGGTGGCACACGGCACGGTTTCACATTGCTGTTGGAATATGTCGCGGGTGTGCGCAACACCGTTGATGTTTCAGCGGTTGCCGTCAAATCGGAATGAACAACAACCCAATCCGTTTGAGCGTATCCGGCATAGCACACCGGGCCGCCCGTAATGTTCCCACCAATTCGCACGCCCGCGCCCATGTTGTTCCCCTTGTTGCAATGTCAACGGTTGATCAAATCCCGCGCCGCGATTTTCACCGCGGCAACGGGCGAAAGAAAGGGAAGAGTTTACGGGATCAACTGTTGCGCCAATCCGCGTTCGGATGCGGTGGTGGGCGTGACTTCCGCGCGGTGCAACAGACACACCGAAGAAACCAACGATGCCGCCGCGCCCGGATCCGCAACCAATTTCAAATATCGCTTGGTTTTGCGCAAATCGATGAACGCAACAAACACCTTGTTGTCATCGGTTGACGTGACCGGATCAACGAACGTTCCGCCCGTGATGGCCGCGAAACCTGAACCCGATGTGTCGGAATGGCCCACGGACAATTCATCCATGGTTGCACCCAACAGGCCCGATTGAACAATGACCGTGGCGTAGTCAAAACCAAGGGTATCAACCTCGGTGGTTGTGGCCGCGGTTCCGTTCACGCTGATCGGTGACAACATCGCCGCAAATTTGATGTTTTGTGTATCAATCATTTCTGAAATCCTTTCAATATGTTACGACGTGGCCAAACACACAACCGCGCCCGGGACGCGTGATGCGGGCGTTCCCGATGCGTTGCCGACATCGTGAACGGTGACACCGAAACGGTTCACACCGCGGAACGCGGTGGTGTCGGATTGGAAACCAACGGACGCATCCGTGGCGATTTGCATTCCGCCACCAACCTGAATCGCCTTGGCCGCAAGGTTGAACGCGCCATACAACGCGCAAATTTGCGTTCCGGCGGTGATGCGCGGCATGACCTGCGAAAACACAACGGGCGCGCCAAGGAAAATCGGTTGGCGGATTCCGTTTGCAATTTCAATCGACGTGACACCGCCCGCGGCCAACGCAAGGCGCGCCATCACGTTCCAATAGAATTCCTTGTGAACAACCCACACCGGGTTGGCGGAATCGACATAGGAAGGCGCGCGGCCAACCACCGCCTCAAAATCGGCCAACGTCAACGCGGAATAGGATGAACCTGAACCGACAACGTATCCGGCGATATTGGCAACCGTTCCCGAAAGACTTGCAATCTTGGAACGGAATCCGGTGTGGCCGCCATAGGTTGACGTGCCATCACCGTTGAACACCGCCTCATCTTCCTTGTCGGCCATTGCATACGCGTGTTCACGCGCCACGAAATCCGCGAACGAAATCGCGGAATCGTTCAACAATTCGTTGGACACGGTGGTGAACGCGGTCATCTTATTTGCGACAACCTGCACGTTGTTCAACGTCGGATCGGACGCGGTGATTGAACCCGCTTCACCCGGCCAATACACCGTCACGCCACCCGTGCGCCGCGGCATTTGCACAACGTCGGAACCAACGGTCATCACGTCCAACACCTGACGCGCCGCGCCGCGGACTTCGCGCAAATCGATCAATTGCG
>Ga0315903_10002852_pt1 | contig 24707 bp, 43 predicted proteins | sample LakEriMetagenome_7_FD_203524 | JGI IMG/M metagenome (GOLD analysis project Ga0315903, IMG submission 203524) | Freshwater fungal communities from buoy surface, Lake Erie, Ohio, United States - Buoy 2 MA119 | ecosystem: Environmental > Aquatic > Freshwater > Lake | place: USA: Lake Erie, Ohio... | reverse complement strand
AACGTATATTTCTTCATAGTAACCGTAACTATCTTTTTTTGTTAAACCCATAATCACACCTGTATCCAAAGTTGTGATTTTTTTGAATTTAGCTCCTTTAACGTATGGTATTTGTGCCATATTACCAAACTTAAAGTATCCTATCGTTTTAGTTTCTTTTGGTTCGGCGGGTTTTGTTACGTAATCCATAGCTCTATCCTCAAATCTTTTTGGTTCGAGTAATTTATCAACTGTAGATTTCTTTTTTTGTTCAAGAATTGATTGAATATTTTTTACGTAAGATTTTTTTCCATCGTCTTTAATATTCATCAACCTCAAAATATTTTCTATGTCCTCATTAAAATTATTCATATTTGATTTACATATCTTTTAATGGTTTCATAGGAAGCCTTTTCAACTTTTCCATAGTGTAAGTAGTTTGTGAATTTTCATCATCACCTGTTTTACAAAATACTACGTTATCAGATCTTACCCACGCTTTTTTATATATGTCCGTTGTATATTCACTTTTGTCTTCCATTGGTTTCATAAGTTCTATATTATACCATAACATAGGTTTGAATCCGCTTGGTAATTTCGCGTATATTTCTTGTGGTATAAATGATTTATTGTTTGTGTCCAAACCATATACTTTCATGATAATTATAATACCTTGTAACTTTGCGTATTCAAAATTATTGTCTAGTTTTTTTTTATCAAAAAAATCCAATATTGTTTTTTTATAAATTCCTACTTTACCTGTGTCTGACATTTTTTTATCAATCAAATCTCTCCATGAAAATATTTCGTTTTTAGTCAATTTTTTAGAAAATGTTTCTAATGATGTGGGAACTTGATTTTGTGCAATAATTGGAAAAGATTGTCTTTTTTCACCGATGTATTTACCTATTATATCATCAGATGTCCAATTTATGTAATTATCATAAGGATCAAAAGTACCAGTGTCTGTATTTACTTCAGGGGAAGTTCGTACATTAACCATAGTCACGTTTGGTTTTTTGCAAATATATTTTCCTCCTCCTTTGAACTTGTTGTCAGATGTCATTGGGTTCATAGTTAATGTTTGCATTTCTTCTTTGGTTAATGCTAAATTTGCAGTGACATCAGTATCATAATCTATCGAATATAACCCTATTGCCTTCATACCATCTTCTTTACCTAAATTATTTTCTATGTCAAATTGAGAATCTTTACCTTCTCCTGCTTTTCGAATAGAATAATAACTGTTCATTGTTATCGGTGATTTCGGTGTGTAATTTTTATCACTTGTCCATTTTTGGTAATCAGAGAACCACCAATTACCTGTCGACCATCTGACAATGTCCATACCAACACCCTCCCTGTATTGTTGAAACCTTTTTACACACCCATCAGGTAAAAAATTGTCTTTCATATAAGAACCATTTATACAGTCCAATATTTCTTCGTCATAATTAACTGTCTTTTTTGATTCTCTGTAGTCTCCTATCTTTTTTTTTGATTGATCTAAAATAATTGAGACATAATATTTACAGGCGGTTATACCGTTTGTTTTATTTTTGTTGTAAAGTTCCATTTGTTTATCATACCATTCTTGTGATGATTTCTTTACATGAGTTTGAATAACCATTACATTGGGATCTATATATTTTTCACCTGTTTTACAAGATATAATTGGAGGAAACGTTTCATTAAACCCAACATTACCTTCCTCACCCAAGTTTTTCTTTACTTCATCAAATACACTTGCATTTCTAACCAAATTAGGTAACGTTTTAGAGGGGCTTTTATATGTATTTTTTCTGAATTGTTCATTCATAACATATTTTTCATCATACATTATATGAAGAACTTTTTTCAACAAGTCATCCACATTTTTCATAACAAAGTATTTGCCTTTCCTCTTACAATTTTATTGAGTGACTTCCACGTAACTTTGTAATCAATTTGATTTGCATTACTTCTTGTGAGTCCTGTTTCCCACTTTGTTACAGTAGGATATGCTCCACCACCACCTCCACCAGTATCTGCCGCAGGTGCATCTTGTTCTCCTAACTCACTTTCAGAATTATTAAATGTAAATTTTTCCATCAAACCAATGAGTTCGTCAAGTTGCATAAAGATATTTTATCAATAAATATTTGTGTATTCGAAAAAAGTGTTTATCTTTGTAATTATAAAATTATAAGTGTATGAAAAAGTTAATTGTAGTATTTGTTTTATTTTTATCTTTGGTTTCATGTATAAAATATACACAACCAAAATTATTATCTTTAAGTGGTGAATATCGAGTGGATAGAATTACTTATGAAAAAATTGATAATACAGATACGTCAGATTATATGGTATTTTATCCTGGTGACTTATATGTTAATCCGAACGAACTAAATCCTTTTGACTCAATTCAAGTAGGATTTACAAGATTTGCATTTGATTATCAAGTATTTTTCTATAACCCAACAAATCTACAAACAGGTGGAACGTATTGGAAAAACGAATGTTTTTATAGTGTTAAAAACGAAACAAATAATTACTTGGGTAATTTAGTTTTAGATATAAATGGAACACGTAGAGTGTTTCAGATTATAGATGATGGATTAGAGACGCTTGTATTACGTTCTTCAGGACAATGGGCGTCAGGTTCTTCAGGTGCAAATGAATCGATTACATTGATTCTTACAAGAGTAGGTCCGTGATAATCACGGACTTTTTTATAATAATTCTGGTGTTGGTAATTTTATTGGATTTACAATGTAGTATTCATTAAGAAACGAAAAAAGATTATCCTCATCAATTATTGTAAAGAAATCACCATCCTCAAACTCATCATCTTCATTAATATAGTCGTATTCTTCTTCGATTAGAGTCAAACCATAAGTCTTTGCTTCATCCAAATCAATTAAATCATTTCTTATTTCATCATCAGAATCGGTTGTCAATCTAAATGACACCTCAATTTGATTTGTCCCCTCGTATAGATAATAAAAGGTTATTTCTTGGATTTCCATCTCAATTGTAATTCCTCATTCTCTTGAACATATCCAAAGACTCGTTCAATTTTTCCATAAAGTCAGGTATTTCTTCATCATCTACCTCATCTCTAAAACTATCACCCTCAACCTCGTAATTCATCGGTCCTGCCAAATCTTCACTGAAATCTCTATCTATATCATATTCATAGTCTTCATCCAATTCATCAAATTCAACACTAATCATAAAATCACTATCCATATCTTCATTGTAGGGATCATCAAAACTTTTACCCAAAGAAACAAAATTCATATCATCTGAATCAATATCAACAGTTCCACCATCTAAATCATTAGCTCCGTCTCCGATTCTATCTCTTCTATCTATATCCTCATTGATATTCATATTGGTGTATGGTTTAACAACACCTTTATTTGACACAGTAATACCCTCTTTATCATTTGCAAAATCTTGGACATATAGTGGTTGTTGATTACTATTTTGTCCATATTCAGTAACATAACCATCATAAACGTGTTTATGTTTGTCTAATATATTGTTTTTTTCTGCTTGTGACATTTTGAAAAAATACTGCGCCATAATTATCTTTTTTTACTTTTAGTTTCTTTTAGTATTGCTCTTTTGGTTGTAAAAAATAAAATTCCTTCATTTATTTCATCATCATTCATTTCAACAACTTTTCTCCACATATCTACTCCATCAATGAGTGCCAATTTAGAACCACCTTTCCAATCAACATTATATTGTTTGTCTCCAAATACTTCAGAAACCCTTTTTACTATACCAGGTGTTCCAGAAGTCACAGGACTATACGGGTCGTCCATTTTAATACAAATAACCTTATCACCAACCTCAAGCGGTGCGTTTGGTAAATATTTTACTTTTCTTGCCATACAAATATAAATATGTCAATATATTTATTTGTTATGAGAATAACAATAACTGAATCACAATATAAAAAATTAATTGTTGAGAATCTATCAAAAGAAAGTGTTTCCAACTTAAAATCACTCCAACGGTTTTTTCAAACTGTGAGTGAAGAAACAAAAAAACAGATTGGTTTAGATTTAGGATTTCTTTCAACGTGGGGTGTAAGTATTGCGGGATTTGTAAAACCTGTATCCGATTTTATGGAGGGTAAATACCCATCTTTATCTGGATCCGATCTTGCTTTATTATCTACAGGTATTATTTTAACCTACTACACATCCAATAAAGAAAAACTAAAAATGGTATTGGAAAAAATAAAAGAAAAATTATTAATTCAAGAATTTGATTTCATGTTAGGTAAATGTGAATTACTCAAAAGAACATTTTTTAACTTTATAGATAGTTTGGCTTTACCATTTGCAAAAATGTCCAATATGTTGGCATATACTTTTTTAATTCCAATTATTCCACAATTATATGAAATGGCACAAGGATACGGTGAAACTGAAATCAGTGACATTGTAAAAAGAATTATAATGTTTGTGTCAATTAGTCTTGCTGGTAATTTTGCAAAAAGAATAATATATTCAATAGTTAAAAGATTCAAAAGTTAATAAGCGCTTCCCACATCAAAGAAAACACCAAAAACAACTTTATTAATTGTAGAGTTGCTATAATCAATTTGGAAGTTCAATAACCCCCTTAAACAATTACCGTTTTTTACTTTTAAATTCTCATCAATAAAAATTGATGCCGCCTCATATAATCTCTCTTTATAACTTTCAATAAGCCCCATTATTGACTCTAACTCAAAATCACAATCATCACAATCAATACCTTTTAAGCCTACCTCAAAAATAAGTTCTGTAAATTTAAATTCGTTACTTTCTAAATGATAAGTAGAATCAATCAAATCAATACTGATGTTAGTCATACCAAATTCCGATAAAAACCCTGAACGGGTTAAGATAACTTTTTTTATTATATCTATTTTTTTATTGTAAATTTCTGGTAACCGTTTCATTATATTAATTTAATATTTTACTTATTACATCCATTGATTCTTTTTCAGTCAACCCATGAATGTCTTTATGTGTTTTAAACCACCTTTTAACAACAACATCCATTGGTGTTTTTGTTAATTTGGCTAACCTTCTAAATCCTGCTTTTTGCGCATCCAATTCGTGTTCTTGTGTGTAATACTCGTAAGGATCACTTGGTTCAGGAACATTCAAATCATGAGAACCTGTAATGTTTTGATTTACGTGTTTTATTTCATGTGCAATTACTTCATTAAGTTCTCCAACTAAATCGTATAATAATTTTTTCTTGTTCTTTGTATTATACTCTATTTCTATTTGTATAATATCATCGTCTCTAAAGTAGTTTGCATCGACTTTGAAGTTGGGTATATCTTCTTTTGGGGTTATAACCAACTCAATAGCTAAGTCCATATCTAACCCTGCAAAATTATAAAAGTCATGTTCGTCATTTACGTAATTTGGTAAATAGTATTCCCCCTCATCTTCGTCCTTGAAAACTTGGACTATATCCCTTACTATTGTTCTTGTGACTTCCCTTTTTCTACCGTCTTCAAAAAGTTGTATTTTACGATTCATAATAATAAATATTGTAGTTGATAGTATTAGGAAATATAATTACATTTTACAAAAAACAATCAATGGAACTATTAAACACTCATCCGATAAAAAAGTCTGACTTGGGGTTTCACGGAAATCTCTTTGGCGGAAAATTGCTCGCGTGGATTGACGCGGCTGCCGCAGGGTATTCAATGCAATTATGTGATTCACCTCGTATGGTTACAGTATCAATTGATAAATGTAATTTTGAGAAACCCGCAAAAGAAGGGCAGCTACTAAAAATATATGGTTTTCCGTCCAAGATAGGAACAACATCTGTAACACTTTATATGGAAGCAAGAGCACATGATGTTTATACTGGTAATCAAGTAATTGTTCTTAAAACAAACATACGTTTTGTTCAAATAAGTGAATACGGAAATCCAATTCCAATTGGTGAGAAAGGTAAGAAAAGAGTAAATAAACTAATAGAAGAAAAAAATGAAGAAGAGATTTGATTTTGATGACATTACCCTAATTCCTGAATACAGTTATGTAGAATCAAGAAGTAATTGTAACACATCCATTAAGTTTGGTGGATATAGATTCAAATCACCAGTCATTCCCGCCAATATGGAAAGTATTATTGACGAAGATTTGGCAGTTAAATTAGCAGAGAATGGTTACTTCTATATTCTTCATAGATTCGGGACTGATAACATTAGTTTTGTAAGAAAAATGAAATCTCTTAATCTAGTATCATCAATTTCAATTGGGGTAAATGAGGACGCATACAACTTAATTAAAGAATTAAAGGATTTAGATTTAATACCTGAATTTATCACTATTGATATTGCTCATGGACATTCTATCAAAATGAAACGTATGGTTGAATTTGCAAGAGAGAAACTCCCTAACACATTTATCATAGGTGGGAATGTTTGCACACCTGAAGCGGTAATTGATTTAGGAGAATGGGGATGTGATGCAATTAAAGTAGGTATTGGTGGTGGATCAGCATGCACAACGTATCACTCAACAGGTTTTGGTAATCGTGGATGGCAAGCAAGTATGATTAAAAGTTGTAGTAAAGTCTCTAAGAAACCACTTATTGCCGATGGTTCTATTAAACAGAATTGTGACATTGTAAAAAGTATCGTTCTTGGTGCTACTATGGTTATGGTTGGTGGTATGTTAGCAGGTTATGAAGAGTCACCAGGAAAATTAACACAAAAAGATGGTGTATGGCATAAAACGTTTTGGGGTTCAGCTTCTTCTGAACAAACAGGAAAACAAAATAGAATAGAGGGAAAAAAACTTTATATTCCATTTAAGAAAGAATCTGTCTTTGTCAAACTAAAAGATATTGAGGAATCACTACAAAGTGCTATTTCATATGCTGGTGGAAATCCTGCAACCTTAGAATGTTTGATGTTTGTAGATTATGCGTTGAGGAAGTAAAACTACTTTCTCAACCATTCTTTTTCCCAATTATAATTTTCTCTGTGACTTTCAATTGTTGAGCTACTTCCTCCTTTTACCATCATATTTTGTGCAAAGGGAAAAACATCTTTGATTTTTTGTATAACTTGTTTAGCTACAATATGTGATTTTTCGGATTCTGCCATTGAAAATGGTTTTTCAAAAAGTCCATATATTTTTATTACAGGTATACTGTCGTATTTACCTTTCCCTACGATTACCTCATAATGTGAAAAATTTCGTACTTTTACATTTAAACTAGATAAAAATTTATTAATTAACTTTTCAATCTTATCTAAATATTCTTCATCATATGAAACTTCTTTTTCCTCTGACTCTTTTATTTTAACAATTAAATCACCTTTTCCTTTAATTACTCTGTGATACATTCCTTTTGGTATAGAAATAACATCACCCTCATTTAATCTTACAGGTAATTGATTGTCCATTTGAAACATCCACCCATTTGATTTTACAACTTTGACTTTTCTATCATTTAAATCAAAATGCCATTTTAATTCATGGTTATCGGTTGACTCTTTGAACACTCTTTTCTTTATTCCATTCTCATTAACCTCTTTAAATGGTAATTCTTCTTCTGTATCATCTTTATCTTCTATTTTTTCTACTTCTTGGGAAACTTCTTTTGGTTGGAGTGGTGGGTCTAATAAAAACTTCTCATTTAACCAATTCCTTAATTCATTCTCAACAAAAAATTCTGGGACTTCTTCATTATCCGCCTTTTCTCCCGCAATATTAGCAATATGTCTTGCAAATTTGATTTTTTCTTTATCATCAAGCATAGTCAATAATCCATCCGAAATAAAAAATATTTTTGTCAAAGGGTCTGTTATATTTAACTCACCCTCAATCATATTAAAGAGTCTTAATATTGTTTTACCCCACCACGTTTTATATCCTGTAGTATCTTCTAATGTTGGACGTATTATTTTATTGAAGGCTCTTACAATTGAGGCTGTAAATCCTGCAAATGCTAATTGTGGTAAAAACCAAGGAAGTAATCTTAATGTTGCTTTATAACCACCCTCCCCAACATCTGTCATTAATTTTTTTGCTTTTGCACTTTCAACTAATGCTTTTAATTGTCCAAATGTTATTTTTCCTTGGGCTTTACAGAATTTTTTTGAGTCACAGATATTCTTTACCGCTCGTTCTGATGGTTCAATATCTTCATAAATTCTATACCTTTTTTGTTTTCTCATCCTACCAACTACGTGAGGATTTCAATCCTAATTTTTTTCTATAACGTGATACATTACAAGACCAATAACCTGCGGTTGTTCTATCCTTTTTCTGATCACACTTATGTCGCGCTCTAAATGACTTTGCCCTTCCTTTATTTGCGTTTCTAACTCTTAAATTAGGATCTCCAAACGTAACCTTTTTTACACCACCACCTGGAGTTTTAACATATACCGCAAATTTCTTCGGTCCACCTGGTGTCCTAAATGGACTTCCCAGCTTTACATTTTTACCTCTATGTTTTGCCTCGGTTAATGTCTCCTCAACTTCGAACGGAGCGTCAAGCCATACTTTTTCACCATTGTCTAAAAAGACATATTTACCCAAGTCAGATTCAATTATCCATCTATCGTCTTCATTCAATTCCATAAAACCATATTCATATAGTTCCCTTACCTCATTGATTAAATTAAAATATGATTCCGAATATACTCTAAAAACGTTTTCAGAAAGTCCCATAGAGTTCTCAAGGTGAAACTTCAACTCATCAGATACTGGGATTGATTCAGTAAGTATCATAGAATTACTGAATTCCTCTTTTATAACTTGTTTTATGATTTTATTTAACATTGTTAATCTTGTTGATATTTATTTCTATAAATACATCGTTATTAAATTAAATAGAGGATATTTATTAGAAAAATCATTTTATGAAAAGGGTTAAATTAACTGAAAGAGATTTAAGTAGAATAATAAGAAGGGTGATTTTGGAAAATGAACTTACACCTAAAAACGAAGGTAAAAAGAAAGTTGAACAAAAACCAAGATGTATCCCTGAAAATATGATTCCGTTAGACGAAATTGTAGGACAGGCTGACGAATATTCAAAATACTCACCAGGAATCAGTAAAAGAAGAATGGGGGTAAATTCAATGGTTGATACATTGGGTATATTAAATAACATAAGATTATTCAAGGATGTAAAAGATGGTGGTTCTCATTTGGCATATGATATGATGAATAATCTGAACCGTTTTAGAAATAAGAACTACCACGATGAAACAACAGGGGAATGTCATAAAGCAATGGACAAAATCATTGAGCTTTATAAAGAAAATGAGCACGGCACAGAACTTGTTAAAGATATTGAGAGGATTCTAAACCTTCAAACAAAGGATGATGAATTCACACCCTCACCAAGAGCTAAAGAATACCTTAAACAATGTCTAAACCTTGTAAAAGGACAATAAGAATTTAATTAGGACCGTTGTCGTAAAGGCAACAATGAAAGGGACAATTCGCTACTGTCCCTTTTTTATTGTATAAAGAATTAGATTTTATAAACATTTTAGAAAAATGTAAATACTTATTATAATAAAAAACAATTATTATGAGAAACTTTTTTAATCAACTATTTTCTGACGACAATTCTATCAATGAAAAGTCTGTCGTTGGTTTCATCGCATTTATGATGATGTGTATTTTTGCTCTTGTTGATATTATAACAGGTGCATATGGAAAAACCTTGGTAATTAATGAATTTATCTTTAATTCTTTTCTTATTTTGGTATTGGGTTCATTTGCTATTGGTTCAGTAGATAAATTTATCCACAAAAAACATCAATCAGAGGATGAAGAAACACCTGTTGAGTAAATTATTTTAATTTTTTTATTAATCCCCACTCAAAAGGTGGGGTTTTTTTGTATATTTGTACTTATGAAAAACAAAAAAGTCACCCAAAATGAAGTAAAAAGGAAGTATGAACGTATTTTTGACTTCCCTGATTGTCAAGTTATATGGAAATTTGATGAAAATAAGACTAATTCAGGACCGTTTGAGGTAGAAATAAAGTATCCAAAGAAAAAGGGTTAGGATAGGTATTTATATGTATGAAGATTTTACCTATTTTAAGTGAAATAATAGACAAAAAAACCCTCATTTTGGCTCTAAAATCAATGGATTTTGACGAAAAAACCGCTAAAAATGAGCTAAAATACCACCTAAATAGGGTAAAAAACCTTCCAAAAACACTTACAGGATACCGAATTTTGGTTGTAGATGACAAAAAAGACATCAATTTAGACGAAATTGGGACACATTTTAGTGAAAATAGACAAGAATTACTCCAAAATCACACATTTTGTACTGGTTGTGGGGAAAAACACTACCTAATTACAGCAAAAATACCCAAAAATGAGGTAAATTTACAAGAAATGCTCCTAAATAACATACTTTACCCTAATGAACACGAGATTACAGTGAAAAACAAGGGAAAAAACGTCAAAATAGTGAAAATTGAAGAAATTAACACTGAAAATGACGTTTTTTAGGTTATTTTCTGATTTTTTTCATCAAATCATCCATCATTTTCATTTGTTTCTGTAAATCAATGGTATTTGGTCGATTATTTGTTAATCTACCTAAATTCCCCATGGTTTTAACCATATTATAGAGACTTTTTCCATAATTTTTCCACCATCGGTAGATAAAATAGAAGAATACACCAAAAACAATCAGAAATACTGATAAAACTACTATTAAAACTGTCATATTACTTATTTTTAATAAAAAATGATAAAAATTACGTTAATTGTCAATGTTTTTTACCTAATTATAGTCAAATGTCCGACAATTATCTTTCTTGCGTCATTTTCCAAGTTTCCAAACCGAACTTTATAGAAATATACACCATCTGGACACATTTGTCCGTTATATGTTCCATCCCATGTTGCATTTCCGTCGTTAGACTCCCATACAACCTCTCCCCAACGGTTCATCACAAGGATATTTAAGTCAAATGGGTCGTATCCTTCCGTAAATACAGGTTTCCATACTTGATTTACTTCATCACCATCAGGTGTAAAGGTGTTTGGGATGAAAATTAGCTCTTGTGGGCAGTCAGATATATTAACTGTAGTAGTTTGAATGTCAGAAACACACCCATTTACCTCGTGATACACCTGAATTGTGTAGAAACCTGATGTTTCCCACTCTTTGATGAGGTTAAATGACTCTACTGTGTCACCATCTAATATCCAAGTCATAGTTCCACCATTCAAACTTGAGGATACAAAGTAAATTCTCATTGCAGTATCACCTTCACATAGTTCAAAAAACTCATCATTAGGGTTTATATCCCCTAAAATAGGTTGCGGATTAACTACAACACTAATTGTTGTGTCAAATAAACAGTTACTCTGTGTATATTCATATAATATTGTGTTAATTCCAACATTAGATACATCAGGACAGAACTCATTACCACTTACACCTAAACCTGATATTACACCACCTGTGGGATTTACGACAATATCTGAACAAATATCATAATCACAGAAAGGTCCTATTTGTTGTATGGTTGGATTCACATCCAAAATGAATAAATCAAAGGTTTGTGGAAGACTTTCACAACCACTTGGACTTGTTCCTACAACACTTACCGCTTGTGGGATAAATCCGCTCGGGTTATTATTCCAATTTATATAGATTGTGTCATTTCCTTGTCCATTTATTATAGAACCTGATGTTGTCCAAGTATAGGTATAACCATTTCCATTATCATTTACATAATATAACTCACTTGTTGAGTAATCACAAATTGTATCAAGTGATTGGATAGGGTTTATAGCCACTTGAGGAGGATCTGTAAGTGTAACTGTGGTACTTACATCACATCCTTGATTATCTGTCACTGTAACATCATAAACACCTTCACATAAATCAATTAAATTGGGAGAATTTTGTCCATTATTCCATACATAAGTAAATGGGGGTTGTCCATTGTTTGGTGAAACATTAATTGTTCCATCACAACTTTGAAAACAGGTGGGATCTGTGAAATTTACTGTTAGTGGTTGTAAGTTTGGTGGGCCTGGTTGTACAAATACTGTATCAGGTCCTACTCCCGCAATACTATTACAGGTATTCCACCCTTGATTACAAGAAGGATATACAAGCTGACAGGTATAAAACTCACCTGTTGATGGTGGAGTAACAGTTATACTTGTACCAGTCCCTATTGATACGGGATTACCGACAATAAACCAAGTTGGTATTGGTAAAACAACAGGTCCACTTGGTGTATATCTTCTCGCATCGTTATTTGCCGTCCATTGGGTTGAGTTTCTACCTGGTACAGGAACAGCAAATGTCCCCCCAAGATTCTGTAACCCTTGAACTGCAGTTCCTCCCGCCCAAGAAAGACAATTTGGTTTATTTACAATGTGGTTTTCAATGATGTTTGTGGATTCGTATATAACAATATGAAAAGTTCCTGTCAAATTTGTACAAGAATACATAGGAACATTAATCCAACTAACAACTAACTTCCTACAAGGAGCAGTTCCTTGGACTTGATACCTAACTTGCCCTCCCAAACCTGGATGCCAATCCTGCCACGGCCCCATAATACAGTTCTTAGGGAATGTAAAACCCGCATTTGGTATAGGTGCTGAAGTAAATGTAGTAGCTTGGGCAGCAGAAAATGAAATCCAACCATTTGAACCTATATAAAATTGTGTATAAGTTTGTCCGAAATAACAAAAATTGAATCCTATATTGAACGGCCCTTGTTGTGAGTCATCCAACATAGCAATAGATGTCCCTGTATTGTTTTGTGCAACAAAAGGAATTGTTGTAACCGCATAATTTGATGTCTCATTTGGATTACTACCAGGTCCACACTGACTAAAGTCCGCGGTTAGTGTTGTTGTTCCAACACCACAAGCAAGATATTGGTCTGGACCTAAAGATGGACAGTTTTGTGCAAAAACATAGCCGAAAAAAAACGTCAAAATTAAAATCAAATGTCTCATATCTATATATACTTAATTATTTTCTATTGGTTGTCTTAAATACTTTTTTAATTATCATATTATGGTTATGATTTATCAAATGAAACATAAAAGATTTTTACAAACTTTTTTAGATAGACAAACCAAACGTCATCTACAGGAACTTTTTGGTGAAAAAAGTTACGTGGTTATAAATAATATCTCTCATGTTCATTCAAAAGACTCTTATGTGTTAAATGTTACATTATATGTAAATAATTTTGACAACTTTGATGTCGCATACCCACATGGTTTAGAAATGTTGATAGAACGAGCATGGAATGTTGTCGGTGATAAGAAAAAAATCATTGTTCAGTCATCTTTTGATTCTGTTCAACAATAAGCTCCGACTCAATTAATTGTCTAATTACTTTGTTTTTAGGAGCTTTCATATAATACACATCATTTTCATTTCTGAAAAAACACCAACCTGACAATTTATTTTTCAATGTAACAAATGTTTCCCTGTCTTTGAACACGAAAACAACTAACTCATTTAATCCCACCATCTTTCTATTCTTTCGTTTAACATTCTAAATAATAAATCTTTTGCCTTCTTTTGATTGTATCTTGCAACAAGCATAACGTATTCTCTTTTAGTTCCTTGGGGATATTTTTTATATACCTGTCGTAATGACGAACCGTATTTTGAAAGGTAGTCATTATGTCTTTCAGATTTTACATTTATTTGTAATCCTCTACGTGATGAGCCATCCCCAACTTCTTTTAGAATATATTCGCTATCTTCATAATCAAAGGCTTCAAGTTCATAGAAATCATTTGTAACACGTTCTATTAAATTCAAAACAATAGTCATATCACGATTATCAATATCTATTCTTGTGTGTCTGTTAGACTCAACAAGACATTCCCTCTGAAACTCTATTTTTTTCTTTAGTATTTCAAAAATGTATGAATCATCCCAATCCCTTTGTCTCCAAATTGTGGGAAACCATTTGATTAGATTAGAAACGCCTGTGCAAAAATTACGAACAGGTGTTGGGAATTTATACCATAGGGAATTTTTTTCCCATGCAGAATCTTTAGGTATTGGTAGTTTTTTGTAATTTTTCATCTTCTTTTTCTTTCCACTCCAAATATACGACAAAAATCATTAGAAAGTTAATTAAAACACATAAAAAAATTTCTAATAAATAGTGCCAATCGGTTTGTGTCATACCAATATGTGTGCCAATCCACATAAATGAACCATATTTGTTCATCATTTGTATGAGAAGATATTTGAAAAAATTAAGATCCAACTTTTTTAACCTCTGAACGTGAAATTGGGGGTGCGGAAATTTTCTTACCATTTAATACTTTTGCGATTAATCCACCAGTACCCCATACTTTTAATTCACTTTTACATTTATTTGCAATATCTTTTGCACCATCGTTTTCTCTCAAACCTCGAACAATACAATCGTAACGTCCATTCTGAAGTGTTTGAACGGTAGCATCGATACCATCTACTTCATTCTTATAGTTTCTTACCCCACCAGTACATTTGCCATTTTTCTTTCTCAAACAATTATATAAAGAAGAACCCTCTTTTTTGTGTGTTGTGTTAAATGGGTTAAATTTAGCCTTTGCTCCTTCGGCTTGTCTCCACGCTTTAAGAAATTTAATATTTTCAGGTGTGTTTGGTGCTCCAATCTTTGATAATATTTTTTTATATATTGCATCATCTGATTTACCCGATACGTCTTCTACCTCATCTTCTTCTTTGTCATCCATTTTGATGTCACCTGACTCTACTTTTTTCAAGATGTCTTTGAATCCTTCACTACCAGGTTCTAAACCTAATTTCGATGCTACTTTATCAACTATTTGAGAAATTAATGCATCAAGTTGATTTTCTGTTAATATAATTTTTTTCATAAAATATTGTTTCCTATTAATAATTATTTTACAAAAGGGAAAAAATTGTATATCATTATCAAAAATTCACTTTATATGGAAAAAATTAATGAAAACAGCACTGTTACTGTGCATTACACAGGAAAATTTGAGGATGGACAAATTTTTGACACATCTCACACTGATGGACGAGAACCACTAAAAGCACAATTGGGACAAGGACAACTAATCAAGGGTTTTGAAAATGGTTTGATTGGTTTATCTGTTGGTGATGTAAAAACTGTTGAGGTTCCTTTTACTGAAGGATATGGAAATGTCATCCCTGAATTAATCCAAGAGGTATCAAAAGAACAAATGCCAGAAGGTGTTAATGTTGGTAGTTTTCTTCAAACAAACGGACCTACTGGACCTATGGTTGTTAAAGTTACCGATGTAAAAGAAGATGTGGTTGTAATTGACGCAAATCACCCTCTTGCAGGAAAAAATCTTATTTTCGAATTAGAAGTATTAGAGGTAGAATAAAAAAGGGGTTTTAACACCCCTTTTTTTAATCCATATCATACTTTGGTTTATTTCTTTGTAAAATACCTTGCAGTTTGTCTGAGCTATTTCTTAATTCGTGAGAATAATCTAATGTGAATCCTGCTAATTTTTTTGTTTCTTTACCAATAGATTCAAAAAACTCTTCATCTGAATCAGTAAGTTGTGACCCGTAATGAAGTATTACACCTATCTTTCTTTGATATTGTTTTATTTTTTTTACAAGTAATTTTCCTTTATTAATTACTTCTCTTTCAGTAAAATCCTTGAATGTTTTTATCATCATCTCTGACACAATGTCTAATCTATCATTGACACTTTCAAAATGAGATATTACTTCTTTAGTATTGACATCTTCAGTATTAAGTAAAGACATTGTCTCTTTCAAAGACTCAACTAAATCCGTTAATAAAAATATTAATCTTCCCATTGAGCCACCTGAATGGGTGGACATTACAAAATGATCGTCATAACCAGCAGCCACTTCCGTTAATCTTTTCATCAAGAACTCAAATTGTGATTCTGTTATTTGATATTTTCTTCCCATGTCGTATTATTTGTTAGTTCCTTTAGTGTAACTATGTATCAATTCTAAATTCTTTTTTTGCATCTTCAAAAACTTTGATAGATTTTTTCTATTTCTTGGTTTGGACTCGTGTTTTTTCATTATTACTATCTTCAATGTTTTTATGTTTGTGACTGTATATTAGAATCAATTTTACTTTGTGCCACAGGTTCATTTTGAACACATTTTTCTTCCAAAATTTTAATTGCACCAGGGAATTTGGCTTCAGTTAATTCACACCATGTTTTTTGATCTCCAACTTTTGAGGTATACCATTTTTTTTCGTCTGTTTTAATATAAACCCAATTATTATCTCCTTGGATTCTACAAAAATTCTTTTCTTCAAATGGTATTTCTACAAATGCACATTTTTTTCCTTTTTTATTTTTTACTTCTTTCTTTTTCTCACAAAATAACTTTCTTAGTGTTTTGGACAACCATTCTTTTCCTGGTTCCGCATTTTCTTTATATTCAGTATTATCGTCTGCACCATCTATGTATATACTTTTATATCCTGCAAAATCGCAGGGTAAATATATACCATAATTTCCAACATAAACATTCCTTCCTTTGAGTGTAAATGTTGTATTTGCTCGTATATATTTTCTAAGTTTTGAATTATTAACACCTATCAATTGGTGTTTATGTTTTGATTTATATGTTCCGTCTTTTTGCAATGCTTGTTCATCAAGTTTTTTTTGTTCAAGTATTGTTTTATACTGACTCAATATATTTTTTCTCTCTTCTTCGGTTATAAGAAATTTTTTCATAATCATTTTTCTTAATAAATATTTGTGTAATTCAACTTTTTTCGTAACTTTGTAAAAAAAGGGAGAAATATGAAAAATAAATTAATCAAAATTACAGCATCAGTTTTTTTAATCATGTCATTTGTATCATGTAAAAATGATATTACATTGACAAATAATGAACAGGTTCAGGTGTCTGAAGACACTACAGAGGTATTTTCTTACATCAATACAGATGGAGAAACAGTAGAAACAAGGTTCAACACACCTGAAGGTTATAAAAGAGAAAGAAACACAAAAAATTCGTGGGGTAAATTTTTACAGACATTACCTATGAAACCACATGGAACAGAAGTGTCTTTATACAATGGTTTCGTAAAAAATAATTATTCCGCTTATATGGCTGTTGTTGATTTGCCAATCGGTGACAAAGATTTACATCAGTGTGCCGATGCAGTTATGCGATTACGTGCCGATTATCTATATTCACAAGGACGATACAATGAAATTGAGTTTCTTTTCTGTAGTGGTAAAAAATCAAATTACTCTTCTTGGTTGGGTGGAAGAACACCAAACAAAACAAACTTTTGGAGTTACTTAGAGAATGTGTTTAGTTTTGCAAGTACTTTGTCCCTTGATAGACAACTGAAATCAAAAGATGTTAAAGATTTGGAAATTGGTGATGTTTTTATAAAAGGTGGTTCACCAGGTCATGCAGTGATTGTTGTTGATAAGTGTGTTAATAGTAAAGGTGAGGTAAAATTTATGTTAGCACAAAGTTATATGCCAGCACAAGAGATTCAGATATTAGTTAATCCTGATTGCCCTGAAAGTCCTTGGTATGATGCAAACTTTGGTAGCACATTATACTCTGCAGAATGGACTTTTACTTCAGATCAATTAAAAACTTTCTGAAAATAAAAAACCCCTCTACGGAGGGGTTTGATTATTATAAATCTCTCAAGTTAGATTGTCTTATTTTTCTTCTATTATGCCAATATTCTGCAATTTGTTGCACAACTTTGTCATCAATAGCTTCAGGGGTTTTTTCTTCCTCCTCTCCATCGTCAGCCAATAAATTACCTTTACAGTCAGTTCCAGGTTGACACCACCCTGGAGGTGGTTCTGCAGGTGGATCCGCACCTTCTTGTTCAAAAACTATTTTTTTAATCAATTTGGTTAAATCTTTTTCTGAAAGTCTTATTTTTCTTCTCATAATTTTATTATTAATTTTTTTTTATCCCATATTTCCTACTTGCCAAAAAGAAACATTTGCACTAGGACTCATATGATAAGTAGTTCCATCAACTGTCCCACCTAACATATTTTTACCACCACTTCTAGACCAAACAGTTGCGTGTCCCGAAGCACCTTCTCCGAATCCACACGGAGAACAAATAAGAACACCTGTCCTACCTTTACCAATTAGTTTTTGAACTTCTTGTTCTGTTTTAGAACCCGACCATTTGACATCGGGTTCTCCCCAATTATTAGTTAGTTGTGTTTTTAAACCCGCTGCCGATGGTTGTATATTATTACCTTTTTGTGCTCCTTTAGTTACTTTATAACCAGGTTTTACTTTATAACCCGCGGCATTGAGTGCTAAAGATACTTTTGTTGCACATCCATTCTCCCACCCTTCGTAAGCAGTATCTGTTTTGAAATCTTTAAATATGGTTTCAAATGTCTTCATAGAACCCAAATTATTATAAAGTTTGTATGTGGTATATAACTTCCACTTATCTAAAGATTTTGCATTTTCAGTTAAAAGTTCTTCATTTAACACTTTTTTCACCAATGAAACAATTTCTGATTCTGTGAGTCTAATTGTTTTTTTCATACTTTTTATTTATAAATATCTTATAAAACAAAAAACCCCACCTTAATGGTGGGTTTTGTGAAAAAAAATTAAAAGTAGTGTAACCATTTTTCCTTAAAATGTGGGAAGTATTTAACAAAATTACTGTGTCTATTTATAACGTAATTCAAATCCGTAAATAAACAAAATGACATGACACTTACAAAGAAAATATCACCCAAAATGAAAAATTTAACCAAATAGAAAAAACTTACCAAAATTACAATAAGGTTAAAAAACAAATAACAGGAATACAAAAATAAATCTCTCATGTTACAAACATAGTAAAGTTTGTGATATAATCCAAATTTATTTTAACTTGTTGGTGGTAATGTGGTAGTGGTAGTTGTATTTTGGGTTCCACACTTGGCATCTTTATTCAGTATATCAACAGCTGTTTTATATTTTGGTAATTTCAATTCTGTCCAATTCTTATTATCCGTTGAGGTATACCATTTGTCATTTTGTTTTGTGTAGGTATACTTTTTGTCTTTATCCAATCTACATATATCTTTTTCCGTTAAGTTAGGAAAAGTTAATTTATTTGTTGTGGGTTTTTTTTGTGTAGGACAAAAATTTTTTCTGATTTGTGGTAAAAGTTTTCCTTTTTGTGGTCCTTTCGTGGTATCATAATATTTTTTGTTATCTTTGTCTGTTAAGTAATCAGTAGGGTAACTACATTTAAAAAACAATCCATTTGAAAAATCAATCTTCCCTTTTTCACGTTCAATTGCAGGCGAATCAGAATCTATAATATATCCACCACCTTTTTCTGATGTAAAGGAATAACTATTTTTTACTGTATATGTTTTGTATTTTGTATTTTTAAAATTAACCCCATATTCATTGAGATTTTCATATAAAGAGATTATCCTGTTTCTTTCATTCTCTGTCAATACAAATTTATATTTACTCATTGATACTTTTATTTATAAATATATAATTACTAATAATTATTCTTAAAATATTCTAAATCTCTTATAAAACGTTTGGAGATGATTTTTGGGTAGTCATTATTTATCCAATTCAAAAGTTCAGACACACCTTTTTTTGGTGATAATTTAATTAACGATGAATTTTCACCTGACACATAAAACTCCTCTTCTTCTGTGACAAAATTTTCATAATCTATTGGTAATGAACATTCACTGTCGTAGTATGGTGTTGCATAACCAATTAGAGCGTCATCATTCATGTTATCTTTGAAGTTAAAGGCTAAAATCCCTGAACCACTTTCCCGCCATAAGTTAATCTCAAAACGTCCACCATTTATATAATGTCGTTTCTTTACCATATCCATTTTAAGAAAATACACGACCAAATCGGCCATTGTATCACAGTCATAGTTATTCCCACCATCAAGTATTTTATCAAAAACTTCAAATGGTAATTTATATCTTTCTATTGTTGTAATCAAACCGTAATCATTAATTGATTTTTGTAATCTATTTTTAAGATTACCATATTGATTTTCATTTATTAAAAATTTCATACTACAATAAATAGTAAAAAAAACTAAAAACCCCATCCGAAAGGATGAGGTTTATAAGAAAAAATAAAAACAAATTACTCCTCAATTTCGTAGTCAAACCATTCCTCGTTGTCAATTTTGTCCCATTCGAGTTCTGAATTATCTCTGAAATCAGATTCATCAAAGAATTTATCTTGATCTTCTTCGAATAATTTTGCATCTTCTTCTGAAATCTCCGCGGAATATTTACACAAAGTTGTGTATGATTCCATCCATGTAATTTTTGGCATATTGTTATTGTTAATTGTTTATCTATAAAAAATATAATTTATTAAATCCAAACAATCAAATTATTCAGTGTCATAAAACATTCTTTCGGAGTCCTCGGTATTCCATTTGTCGTGTCCTTCTGAATTAAACCAATCTTTATTAACCAAGAAATCAGGTTTGTCGGGGAATGGTTTTGTAACAAAGGATGGTTCGCTCCATTTTATTCTATTATTTGGTTGAAGTGCAATCTGTCCATTGTCGAGCAAAATAATGTGGTGTGATTTATGTTCCATTGGATCTTCAGCCAATGTTAAATCTGTGTTCAAATCATTTGAGCCCCAATTTATTGTTGCATAATAACTACCTGAATACCATTTCTTATCTTTCATAAAAACCTCAACCTTTGTATCATACACATAACTTAAATGAAGAAGTGTAAAGTTATATGAAAAACAATTCCATAGTTGAAGGAAATGAAATGGTAAGTCTGTGTCAGGTAATTTTGGTTCTGTTAATAATGCATGAGATGGAAGTTTATCCCTCATAACCCCATTGTTTAATAATACTTGAAATAATGCCGCTTGCCCAGGCATACACCTAACGGATATTATTACTCCTTCAGTAAATTCTCCCAATCCTTTTTTTCCTTGATAAAAATATTCATTTCTTACCCATACTTTCATTGGGAAGAAATTGTGTTCAATATACGCCATAAATAATTTTTAAAAAAAATAGGGATTGTTTATATAACAATCAATTAAAATACAATATCGGATACATTTTTATAATGAAGTAGATTCATTTTTTCATTTATGGTATGTTTGTTACGTTCAATATTATCCTTTTTATGTTCTTCTTTTGTTACCTTAATTTTACACCATAAATAAAGATTTTCATATAACCAAAAATCAACCATATAATCAATATCATAATTGTTTGATTCAAATTCTGTTCTTACAAATTTACCAATTTCAATTGCACCGAAAACATGATCACTTGTTACTTTATCTGATGGCAAACCAATGGTATTCGTTGTTTTGAGTTTTGTTGTTATCCCATGTTTTCCAATACCATTATATCCGAACAATAAACGATACATAACTTTTTCAACAACGTCACAAGAAAATTCTTCGTCAGTAAGAGCAAACTTTAATAATTTTAACATACTACGAAAATACGTTTGGAATTTTTGTTTGTTATTCTGCCACTCTTTGTCCCGAATATTTTTATTAAAATAATCTTTTATATTCAATTCATTTCCCATGAAATTAAATATAAATAATAATTTAGAATTTAACAATTTTCATTGCATAGTTTCCATCCACAAATAATTTGAGACTAGAATCAACCTCCATTAAAAAGTTTTCCAACCTTGACGCATAATTATCCAAAACTTCAGCCGCATCTTCGGGTTCGGTTCTCCAATCAGTCAATTTTTGTGGTTCAAGTCTTAATGAACCATCATCGGGATTATAATAAAAAAATAATCCACCAAATGTAAAATTTCCATTTTCAGGAAAATGAAATGATTTTGATATTTTTCTTAACTTATACCAAATTTCTTCCCATTCTGAAATTGAAAGATATTGAGGTTCCGTATCTTCCATTTCATTTATTACCCTTTTTACAATTCGGGTAATATCAGATTCATTTAATGTTATAATTTTTTTCATATCAATATAAAATTACATCATTACACCAGTTCCCTTACATTTATCCATACAAGATACAACATTCATTAAGAACTTTGCACCTTTAAATAAATCACCGAAATCAGGAAGAACTTCTTTGATATCCTCAAAAGTTGGTTCACCACCTTTCATCATTATATCAATAAGTGCCGCCATTTTTTCTTGGGTAACATCTTGTATCCCCGCATTTTTTGCCGCATCCATAACACAAGTTCCACAAGTGTCGCTTTGTTCAGAAATTACCCTTTTTATAATTCGGGTTAAATCTCTTTCGGTTAATCTTACAACTCTTCTCATAATGTTTTTATTATAAATACATTAACCCAAATAAAAATAACCGACGAAGTCGGATTCGGCGTTCAGAAAATCATACAAAAGGTAGAATTTTATTTATACAAACAAAAGATGAATATTAGAAATTATTAAAATAATAAATGAGGCAATCCCAGTTGCAATAGAAATTGTATTTAATGGGGAACAATTATAAATGGAAAAATCATCAACACCGTTCTTTTCACGAACATATGATGATAAACCAACTAAAACCAAAATAAATAAAAATGAGTTCATAATTTTTTTTATTTAAAAATATAAATAAATAAAGAGGTTGTCAAATTAATTATTAATAACGGGACACACCGCATGAACGAACAAAAAGGTTTTTGATATAGTTTCCATATTCATCATTAACAATTTTATTTAATATACTAATATCCATATCTGAACCACCCCTTTCGTAGGTATCGTGAAAGAAGTCCCAATACTCATCAACGAACACCTCAATAGACCTATTAGTTAAATTCTTTAAAAAAGATTCAGGGTCATATGTACGACACCACCAGGGATTATCTTGATTCCGTTCATATCCATCAATTTGTTCTTCAACAATATCAATAAATTGTAAAAACCTTCTACGAAGAAATTCTTGGTTTTCTGTAATAATAATTTTCATAACTACTCGTCACACCCCCAATCAAATACAACAAATTTATATCTATCTCTAATCAAATCCCCAAACTCATCTTCGGTAAATTTATAGATAAATGAATCAAGTTTTATTCTATCAATATCAGAACCAACAAGTTCATAAGGTAATGTATTTGTAAATGTCTGAACAGACCCCCATATTATATCACTCTTATATTTATCGTAATTGTTTACATATTCACATGGTTCGGCATAATCAAAACCCTCAACAACAATATCTCTTAACAAATTATACATTTCCTTATCGTATAATCTTCTTCTAAGGTAAATAATGGCATTTTGAGTTTCTGTAATTATTATTCGCATAATTCAAATGATTTATGAAATATTTTAATTAATTTATCATAATACCCATTATCCTCAAAAAATTTATAAAGTTTCTTGTTACTATACGAATTAATTCCAAATGTCTCATTAATTCTCCATACAATATCCTGAATAATGTCATCGGAAAAGTATAAGGCATCCTTATCATTGTCGTTCCAATACTTGCAAACATCTTTAGGATTTATTTTAGAAATGACATCATCAGCAATACTGAGTCGTCTCATAAATGAACGAATCTCCTTATCTTGTTTTTCTGTAATGATATATTTCATATAAAATAAATACTAATACATAATAAAAAACCCCCACTCTTTAGGAATGGGGATAATTAATTTACAAAACCATAACAACCATAAATGCTATCAACATAACACAATTGGCAATCAAAACAATTTCTACCATAGAATATCAGTTTAATTTGTTAGTGAAACAAAGATACAAAAAAAGTCAAATTCCCCAAAATTTTTCTGAAAATTTTTTTTTGGATTTAGGGGTTGAAATAAAGAAGGTGTCGTGTTTGTGGAAAACTTAATCTTTATCTAAGTATCCTTCTTCGTATTCACTACAATCGGCATTATCATAATAGTCCTCAATTTCATTACTGAATAATTCCTCTAAACCATCATATATCATTTCCCACTTTTCATCGGATTCTTCCTCATCCATATCATAAAAATTGGGAAACTCCTGCATTACAAATTCTGTAACACCTTCTAAAACTGCTCGTTTATAACTATCAAATCCTGTACCATAATATTTGTAATAACAAGGTTCTTGGTCAACAAGTTCCCTATCCATTAATTGTCTTATAAAAGAATATCTTCTTTTGATAAAATTATACTGTGATTCAGTTATTAGTATTTTCATATTAGATAAATACTATGAACAAATAAAAACCCCTCTTTATGGGATAGGGGTTGAATTTTATTTTTTATTCATAAGATGGGAGTACCGTTTTCTTAACTTGTTGTACTCTTTACCAATTACATCTGAGTAGATGTCTTTAAGTAAATTTTTAACTGTCCCTTCACCTGTGAAGATATTTTCTTTATGACTCCAATTATCATACACATTATTAATCACCCTATTAATTGTTTCTTCTTTTGAATTATCAACAACATAACTTAACATATTATTTAATTCATTTTGTAAATGAAAATTTATAATGTCAGAGTCATTACTTAATTTATCTTTTAGTTGTTTTATGTACATCCTAAGTAACTCTTGTTGATTTTCTGTGATAATGATTTTCATATAGATAAATATGTCCCATTAATAAGATGGGGGGATAGTATCCATTTTTTCCCAAAAATTTTTCTGGAAATTTTTTAACGAATATTTCATTTTGGGGATTGAGCCCCCTTTTGGGGTGACAAAAGGTCATATATGGG
>Ga0315903_10002851_pt1 | contig 24708 bp, 19 predicted proteins | sample LakEriMetagenome_7_FD_203524 | JGI IMG/M metagenome (GOLD analysis project Ga0315903, IMG submission 203524) | Freshwater fungal communities from buoy surface, Lake Erie, Ohio, United States - Buoy 2 MA119 | ecosystem: Environmental > Aquatic > Freshwater > Lake | place: USA: Lake Erie, Ohio... | reverse complement strand
CTATGTGGTTTTAAATGGCGACCCTGAACAAACAATGATAGACTTTCTGTCCAAGCAAGGTGAACACGCTATGGTGGTGATGGGCGCTTATGGCCGAAGTGCCATTTCGAGATTGTTTCAACAAAGTTTTTCTAACCGAGTAATTCAAGAGTTAAAACTTCCGGTTTTTATCACACACCAATAATGAAGCATAGCCCTACCACATGATAGCCGTATTTATATTTCTTGCCATCATAGCAGAAATCATCGGCACTGTGGGTGGCTTTGGTTCATCCCTATTTTTTGTACCATTAGCGCAATTCTTTTTTGATATTAAGACGGTTTTGGGAATCACGGCTATATTTCACGTATTCAGCAATATCGTTAAACTCATATTATTTAGAAAAACAATTGATTGGAAACTCAGTTTGCTCTATGGCATTCCGAGTGTCATATTTGTGCTGCTTGGCGCTTGGCTTACTACGATCTTCTCTTTCCGGTTTGATCAAATCACATTAGGTTTATTCCTCATATTTTTTAGCAGCTTACTACTTCATAAGCCGGATTTGAAATTAGCCGCCAATCCTACTAGCAGCATAGCGGGAGGAAGTATTGCAGGATTTCTAGCGGGTTTCATCGGTACAGGTGGAGCAGTAAGAGGACTAAGTTTAGCTGCATACAACTTAGAGAAAAATATCTTCGTAGGCACTTCTGCTGCTATCGACATGGGCGTAGATTTAAGCCGAAGTATAGTTTATGTAAGTAATGATTTTATCCAACCAAGCGAATATTATTTAGTCGGTTTACTATTAGTCGTGTCAATAGTAGGCTCATACTTGGGTAAACTAGCATTACAAAAAGTAAAACAAGAAGATTTCAAAAAAGTAGTGTTGGTGCTTATATTAATCACCGGGATTGTAGTGCTGGTCAAAAGCGCATGGACACTTTGGGCTTAGTTGACTTTCCGTCCTTTTGCCACACGTTGTTTCATTTTCAATTTCTGAATTTTACGCAAGTCAACTAGCAACGTTGAGTATTTGCTATCCGACTGTGTATAATACTTATTCCCGTGATAGTTCACAGTACCTACATTTCCATTCCATGACTCTGCCAATAAAACATATTTATCACCCATGTTTGGATTAACTCCAAAACTCAAGTAATGACTATCGCTAATTTCAAAACTTACCAGCATTTTATTCTCTCTGGGCATTTGTGTTAAGATCCCAGGAGTGCGCTCGCGTATCAATATCTCCTCTACGCGCTTACCATTAACTGTCTTAATTTTTCCCGAAATAATTTCCGTTGAGCCTTGCGATAACTCTCTGCGCAACACGATATCATTAGATACATAAAACTGAATTTTACGCAATTGGTCTTCATTCCATCCATATTGCGCTTTCATACTATCCGTGTAGTACACTAAGTTTTTGCAGGAAGAAAGTCCGAAGACTAAAACAGAAAGCAAAAGAATATTTCTCATAGGACGTTTTTATATCTATTAGGCAATTTCAATACCAAAGTTTAAATAGAACTAAACCTAAGGCTAAAAGATTAATGCTGTATTGAAATTTTTATATTTTTTTGTGAATAAGCGCTAGAAACATTCACCACATAAAATCCGTTGGCCAAATCTTGAACCGGTATTTCCACTACCTCTTGCGGTAAACTTTGCTCATACACCAATTCGCCCAACACATTCACTATCCTCAATTGAATTTTGCCAAATCGCTCGTTCAGTAAATGAACTTGAATGCTTGATGAAGCGGGATTAGGAAAAACTTTTACCTCCAGTTTATGCTCCGGCTCGAAAGCTGACAAGGCTACTTCTTCGACCACTTCAAAGTAATCAAATCCTCCTTCTACTATATTGGCATTACCGGTAGTCAAATCATTGACATTTACAATCAATCGCATGTTGGCTGTTGGCTGAATAAAATCACTAACCTTGAACTGCTTTTTCACCCATGTGTTTTCCGTTGTGCCAACGTTTTCTATTAAAATAGTTGTGATGCCATTATTCAACCGAATATCCATGTTATCGTCAGGTTGATTTCCACTCTGCGTACCACTATAAAACCAACGTGCATATCTCAAATATGGCTCATTAAATCCTGTCAAATCAAACTCCGGAGAACGTAAAGTAGCAGTACCATTATCTACGTTACTCGTTGTGGGAGAAGTGGTTCCATTGGCGGTGACATAACATTTAAACCCATAATCATCCTCTACATCTAAATCCGGATTTGCTTTTTCAGATTGATAAATAGTGCCCACCGGAATGTCACGCACAAAAAAACCGGATGAGGCCGTATTAGACGTAGTCACCCAATTGAAATTAAAAATAAAATCATCGTAGTAATGCTTGTTGTTAATCGGAATATTCACACTTGGTGTGGTATTCGTCAACTGAAAATTAGCAGACAGTTCCGCTTCGCGATAACCCCACTTGCCGGCATAGACTGCATAGTTACCTTCATAAATATTGAAGATGGTAAAGTTACCATTGGCATCGGTGGTGGTTTCAAAATCTTGCGGTCCGTCAAATAGGACTTTTGCATCAGCAACTCCTACATTAGTTTCGACATCAACCACTGTGCCGGAGTAAGTAAATGGCTGTGCAACATTCGTACAACCCAAACTCGATAGTATAGACAATCGCTTAGTCAACAAGGTAGCCCGCATCACGTCTTTTTGGTCATTAGTAAACATGAGCAAGTTGGCATCGTTTACATAGTCCATATAATTCATCCACATATCTATTTCATCCACAGGAAATTCGACACAAGTGTTTTGCGTTAAACTTGGTGAACCATAATTGGCTTCTTTGGTGGGTGGAGTATCACAAATAAAATCACCAAAAATCGTGCAAGTAGCGGGAGTGTTTCCTCCACAACTATCTTCAAACGTGTGATACAAGCCCAACCAATGCCCCACTTCGTGCACAGCAGTTCGTCCTAAGTTATTGTTGCCTGGATATGGATTAGCCGGTGTTTTGCCTACTTGCTTATAGTTTAACACCACACCATCTTGATTGGCCGGCCCGATGCCCCACATCGTAGCGTAGCCAAGTATAGTATTCCCTAAATTACTTGTCCAAATATTCAAATATTTCGTTGGATCCCATTGTGTGGCCGGCTTAATGTTGCTGTCAAAATTAGTGAGTGAATTATACTGCACACGATTGATGCCCGTGGTAGGATTGCCCGATGGGTCGGTTACTGCCAGGCAAAATTCAATCTCTACATCGGCTACTCTGCTAGTAAAAACATTAGGCACCAAAGCTACATCCGTATTCTGTTTTCTGAAACATTGATTAAGCCGTTCTATCTGCGAAAAAACCTGAGCATCACTGATGTTTGTGCTAGTACCTATGGCTTGACCTTGATGGATAACATGAAACACCACCGGAATGGTAAAAATAACTCCTCTACTATCTTTGTCTAATTCATTATTAATAAAACTACGTAGTTGTTCTCGTTCATTCGAAAGTTGTTGTAAGAGTGCAGGATTTTCAGCTATCCATTTTTGTACTAATTCGTCCGTGCCGCACGTAGGACTATTTTGTGCTTGAAGCATTACGAAGGGCAAACCCATGAATACAACAAAAGCTATCAATATTTTTTTCATGAGTATAATTTGAAGAGAACCGATTCTGTATTTATAGATGATAAGACTAAACAATCCGTTTGCCATCTTTGTCAAACACTTGCATTTTATCTTCGCGGAATGGTGCTTTAACGGTGAGCCGTTCGAAAATGCTATTAATGAATGACAGTACAATGCTGAACAACAACGCCCACCAAAATCCATCTACACTAAATCCATTACCCAAAATCCAATCGGCAGTTAAAATTATTACGGCATTAACTACCATCAAAAACAAACCGAGCGTGAGGATGGTAGCCGGAATGGTTAGAAAAATCAACAATGGTTTGAGCGAAACATTGAGCACCGCCAACAAAGCGGCCACCAACACCGCATAGCCAAAACCATCTACATGGACACCCGGAATGATGTAGGCGGCTAAAACAACCGCAATCGCATTCAAAAATAGCTTAACAATAAAATTCATCTCCAAAGTTTTAAGTTCGTAAAAATATATTTTTCGAGAAATGATGTACCATAAACTGCTTCCGCTCTTCGTATTTTTATTTTCATTAACGGCTTGTGAACCGCCAACTGCGAATGAACCGCCCACTGGCCAAGCAACTATTCCACCTTTAATCTACACCAAACACGCTCGTTGCAGAATGGATTGCAGAAAGGTTGACGAAAGCGAGGTGGTAGAAATTTTACAACAAAACAATATCAACCACAAAAAATCAAAAACAAGCGACAAACCGTGTCCATCATTCGCCTATGAAGGCATTTCGCACGACAATCAATACTTGCGCATTGTAGTAGCCAAGTGCGAGCAAAACTGGAAAGTAGTGACTTGCATTGATCTCGAAACAGATTATAGTTGCTCTTGCTACTAGCCTCTTCGAGCAGAAAACTATATTTGCGGCCATTATGCACTACGTTTCTGTCGAAAACCTCACCAAATCATTTATTGATAAACCTCTTTTTGTAGATATTTCCTTCAATATTTCGCAAGGTGACAAAATCGCTTTGGTGGCTAAAAACGGAGCCGGCAAAACTACGTTGCTACGCATATTAGCCGGACAAGAAACAGCAGACAGTGGCAAATATTGGATTAATAAAGAAGTGAACACAAGTTTCTTAGACCAAAATCCGGTGTTTGACGACACGAAATCTGTGTTAGAGAACATATTCAATCACGACCATCCGGTCATCAACACCGTGAAAGAATATGAAGAAGCATTGTTGCATCACGACAATGACAAAATTGGCGATTTGATGATAAAAATGGACGAGCTTGGTGCTTGGAATTTTGAAAACAAAGCGAAAGAAATTTTATCGTCACTCAACATTGTTGATCTTGAGCAAAAAGCAATCTCACTTTCGGGCGGACAGAAGAAACGTTTGTCTTTGGCTAAAGTCTTGATTGAAATCAGCTTTGGCGATACCAACAACTTTTTGATACTCGATGAGCCCACCAACCACCTCGATTTTGAAATGATAGAATGGTTGGCCGATTTTCTTTCCGATCAAAAAACAACGCTCCTACTCGTGTCACACGACCGCTTTTTCCTCGATACCGTTTGCAATGAAATTTTTGAGTTGGGCGACCAACAACTTTATATACACCAAGGCAATTATGAAACGTTTTTGCAACGCAAAGCCGAACGCGAAATCAACGATGCTGCCACGTTAGATAAAGCTAAAAATACGTATCGCAAGGAGTTGGAATGGATGCGCAAACAACCAAAAGCGCGAACCACCAAATCAAAATCCCGTCAAGATGCATTTTATGAAATAGAAGAGTATGCCACAGCGCGAAGAAATGAAGACAAGTTGATGCTGAGTGTAAAAATGAGCCGCATGGGCGGTAAGATTTTGGAGCTTAAAAAAATCAATAAAGCCTACGGTGATAAAGTAATTTTAAAAGGATTTGACTATACGTTTAAGCGTGGCGAACGGATTGGTATCATTGGAAAAAATGGTGTAGGTAAATCAACTTTCCTCAATGTCATTCTTGGACTGGAAGAAGCAGACAGCGGGAAAATCAATCCGGGAGAAACAGTGGTGTTTGGCTACTTTTCTCAATCCGGTTTAGTGATGAAGGAAGACAAACGCGTGATTGAATTTGTGAAAGACATTGCGGAACACTTTCCATTAGCTGATGGCACGAAGGTTTCTGCCGGACAATTTTTGCAGTTGTTTCAATTTACACCCGACCAACAATTCACCTATATATCTAAGTTGAGCGGTGGTGAAAAAAAGCGTTTACAACTTTTAGCCGTATTGTTCAAAAATCCAAACTTCTTGGTGCTTGATGAGCCGACTAACGATTTAGACTTAATGACCTTATCGGTACTCGAAGATTTTTTAGAGCAGTATCAAGGTTGTGTGATTATAGTGTCGCATGATCGTTACTTTATGGATAAATTGGTAGACCATCTTTTCGTATTTGAAGGCGAAGGAGTGATTGATGATTTTCCGGGCAACTATACCGATTGGCGCATTTCGCATGAGAAGAAAAAACGAGCCGGCTATGATGCAGAAAAAAAGGAAGCCGTAGTTGAACCCAAAAAAGAACAGCCTAAAGAGCAACCCAAACCGCAAGCATCTACCACCAAAAAGAAACTTTCGTTTAAAGAAAAAACTGAGTTAGAAAATCTGGGCAAAGAGTTGCCTGTTTTAGAAGCCCGTAAAGTAGAGCTCAACAACAAACTTGTTGAAGGAAATATTCCTTACACCGAGATGAACTTAATGATTAAAGAACTCGACCAAGTGAACAAAGACCTTGAACGCAAGGAACTGCGTTGGTTAGAGCTGAGTGAATTGAATGCAGAGTAATTCCGATGCTGTATCTGTAATTGTCAGAATTATCTCAAATAAAGAAAAACGGGGTTAACTTCGCCTTATGCAATTTAACGATTTAAACATCAGTAAACCAATACTTGACGCATTAGCCGACTTTGGTTACGACCAACCGACTACCATTCAACAAAAAGCATTTCCGGTTATTCTTTCGGGCAAAGATGTAGTCGGTATTGCCCAAACCGGCACAGGCAAAACTTTTGCCTACCTTATTCCGCTGTTGCGTGATTGGAAATTTTCTAAGCAATCCTCTTTACAGATTTTGATTTTAGTGCCTACGCGAGAGTTGGTAGAACAAGTGGTAAGCGAAGTACGTAAGTTGAGCAAGTATCTGACCTTGCGCGTGGTTGGTGTGTATGGCGGCACAAACATCAACACACAGATGACCGAAGTAAACAAAGGTGCCGATATTTTAGTAGCTACACCAGGCCGATTAATCGACCTCAACAACAAAGGTGTTGTTCGTTTAAAAAATATCAAGAAACTAGTGATTGACGAAGTGGACGAAATGCTCAACCAAGGCTTTCGCCATCAATTGCACAACATCGTTGACTTGCTGGCTGAGCGCAGACAGAACATCATGTTCTCGGCAACCATGACTAAAGATGTAGAAATATTCATCGACTACGCTTTTGACACTCCTGAAAAGATAGAAGCAGCACCATCCGGCACACCACTAGAAAAAATCAAACAATCGTGCTTTATTCTTCCCAATTTCAACACAAAAATCAACCTATTGAAGTTGCTGCTCAAAGAAGAAAATACTATGAGCAAAGTTTTGGTATTCACTTCTACCAAAGAAATTGCAGACAGATTATACGAACTGCTAGAGCCAAAGCATAACGGCAAAATCGGAATTATCCACTCGAACAAATCACAAAATTTCCGACTAAATAGTGTGCGACAGTTTCATGCCGGAAACTTCAATATTTTAATTGCGACTGACTTAGTAGCTCGTGGATTAGATATTGCTGAAGTAAGTCATGTCATCAATTTTGGTTTACCCGAAATTCCCGAAAACTATATTCACCGCATTGGAAGAACGGGACGTGCAGATAAAGAAGGTATTGCTATTTCGCTAGTAACAGAACGTGAAATCAAAAGGCTAGAAGCGATTGAAGAGTTTATGAAGTTTGAGGTGCAGCGCGAGGCACTACCTGAAAATTTAGAGATTTCAAAAACACTTACTAAAGACGAAATGCCAAAAGTGCAGATGCCAAACATGGACGTAAAGTTTGGGGTGTATGAACCATCAGGAGCTGCATTTCACGACAAGAAAGCAAAAAATATGAAGGAAAATTTTTCACTAACCAGAGGTGAAAAACTAAAACTGAAATACGGCAAACCAAAAACGCGAGGACAAAAAAAGAAAGGCAGTAAATAATCTACTTATTGATGACCAAAGCCGTTGAATTCACTTCATTGCTTTTGTTGCCTGCCCTATCCACCACATAAATTTTGTATGTAGCCGTTTCAGTTGTGTTATTGTCATCTACAAAACCTTGTGGAGATAAATTAAACTCCAGGTTGCCTTTGATGATAATGTTAGCATCGTTGGGCGCTAACTGATTGATGCGAAAAGTAGTAAATACATTATTTCTCGTATCAGTGATAAATGCATTTTTTACATCAGGTGTATTTTCGCCTAGGTCGCCATTACCATCAGTATATTCAATAATCAACTTCACCACATCATTGTATCGAACTGCAGGATTGGGCGCAATAGACACAAACTTAATGCTCGGCACGTTGCTAATCACTTCTTCCTTTTTGCAACCACTTTCACTAAACAAGAAAATCATAAGACCAAAAACAAATAAATATTTTTTCATATGTATTTTATTGACTATTGCCTAACGAAAGAAGCATAGGTTTTGATGGCGAAAATAGATTCATCGCGAGGGAACTCTGTATCTTGTGGACGAGAACCATCGTTAACGTAATAACGAATGTATAAAGTATCAGTCGTAGAAAGTGTAGCTGTAGGAATAGTACACAACCAACCGGACTGACCACCTGCGTTTAAGTAAGTAGCATTATACTGTTTTGCGGATGTGAAATCATCTGACTTTGTACTAATCTTGAGTTTATTCACTTTTAATTGCGACTCTGCTGTGCTATCATCTGTAACTTTAACAACAACATAAAAAACACTCTTGTTGATAGGTACAATAAATGGATTGTAGGCTACATTATCTAAGCGGTTCTCAGTGTAATAGACACTCGGCAAAGCAAAAGGTGGAATAAGGGAAATAGTATCAAACGCCACAAAGTATTCCACCACAGGTTCTGCATTGGGTAAATTGCGCACTTGTCCAAAAATATCTCTTGCTCCACCCATAATCCATTTAGCTACCAACTGAATATCCGCATCCGGCAGTGGAACACCGATGTTATCTTGCGGCATTCGGTCATTGTTGTTGACAAAACAACAGTTGGTAATCCGCTCATACAAAACAGAGTAAGTTGTATCAAAAGGTATTACGCGATACTTGAATGAGTTCTGCGCATTATTCTTTGTGATAGGAGCATAAACCATGTTGGAGAAAGAAGTTTGTGGGGTTCGAAAATCAGGTTCAAAATTTCCATCATGGCAACCAGGCAAAGCACATTTACCAGCTAAAATTTTCGTGTGCACGTAAGTAATCGTCAGGGAATCAATAGGAATATCCAACCTTGTTGTATCACGATTAATGGCATCGTAAGGATTATCGGGAATGGGATCATCTTTTTTACAAGCATGCACCATTAGCAAAAGTGCTACTGAAAAAGTGAGGAAGTATAGACTAAATTTTATTTTCATATTTCTAATTTCTTCGCTTAGTTAAATGCTTCGTTCAACACCCTGCCAGGCAGTAATCCACCCGGAATATCAGTATCAAATCCTAATATATTTGCAATAGTTGGAACAATGTCTATGCTTTCTCCTTGCACGCTACTAATCACTTGCCCTTGCTTTACCACACCCGATGGACCGGCAATCAAACAGAAAATCTCTCGACTTAACTCATCACTGTTATGGTCTAGTGCATAGCGCCCGTAAACATCAATAAGTGTGTTTGGCAATTGATTTCTGCCATGCTCAGGGGCTACGATGAGTACAGTATCATTAGCCATACCCGGAGTGCTTTGAATAGTTTGCCACAACCTAGCCAAAGCAAAATCGGCTAAACGCATATTATTAGCATATTTAGTAAACTCAAAATGTCCAATATCCACGCCTTGCATGTTTATGACCATTAGCTCGGGCTTAAATTCTTGCATCACCTTTGTGCCAAAATGAATGTTATACATGTCAGAATTCATTGGAACACCCCATGGGTTGGTGTGCAATCCTTGCGCGACTTCTTGCATGAGTGTGCGCAAAAATATTTGAATTTGCTCCGCTTCTTGTGGTGTATTTTTAATGCCCGATGAAAGTAATTGTGTGCTGGTTTTAAACTGTCCATTCATAAACTCACGCATCAAATCAGCTTTCCCTTTTTCTACATCCGATAGCAAGAGTGGGTTGCTTAAAAATGCATTTACATCTGGAGAAAATAAAGAAAAAGGTTGTATAGCATTCGCTCCATACAAAGCTCCATAACCATCGTAATTGCTGTAATTCAAAAATGGATAAGGACCAAGCGCATCGCTGATCCACCAAGCTTTTGCTGCTGAAGCTGACGTGGAATTATGCTTACGGTAATACTCAAAAACAGTGGGGTATTGAGGTGGTTCTTTCAACTTTATCGCTTCATCTGCATATCTTCCGGTAATAGCTGTGGTATGACCATTGAAGTGGCCGGTTGGACCAGTCGTGTATCTAAACTCTTTAAATAATGTTCCTAGATTTTGCAAACGATTACTCATTGGAGTCGGTAGTGCAGTCATCCCTCCAATGATATCTCCTGAAATAGACTCATTGCCATTCAACGTGTTTGGCATCAAGTTACCGTCTACTTTTTGCATACTTTCTAAATTGCGCACACCACCCGCAAACAAACAAAACACTACGTGATTGGCTTTTCGAGAACCTGTAGCGGCAAACAGTCTTCCGCTAGGAAGAATGTAGGGTATTACTATACTTCCGGCAGCAGTTAAAGCAGCATTTCTAATAAACTCTTTCCTTTTCATATTGCTCAATTTATGGTCTTCCCTCCTTAATTAATAATAACGATATTCATCACTGGTCGTTAAACTGTAATACACCATTCGCGGAGAGATGTCTGCGTTTTTTTCAATCAAATCCGTAAGTTTCCAAACTTCAAATTCTGTTGGCTTTCGATTGAAAAAGCGCAAATAAGTGACATCAACAAACGTGGGAACGTCTGCACGCATTGCTGCATCGCTGACTATCTGAACACCAGACCTGTTGATCAAAGATTTTATCACCATATCTTGAATAATCCCCTTATCGCCCAGAGCTTGAAGGGCAATATCAAATTTATTTAACTCGCTATTCGTTATGCTAGTGCCAAATAAATCGTTGTACGCGATGGCAATAAACTGTGTGGTAGTTTTAAGCGTTTTCTTTTCTGAAGAGCTTTGATACAACTCTTGTTGCTCTACTTCATAGATGTAGCGAGTCTCTTTGTTACAACCCATTTGCAACAAAACAAAAAACAGGAATGTAACTTTTACTAAATTTTTCATGGCTTAGATTATTTGATACCGGCATATTCATCCGTAGAAAAAATATTTTTCTGCATTGCTGTGTAATCGCCCGTTGCTTTGTATGGATTGGCATAAAAAGTAATCTCGGCAGATGTAGGCTCACGGAATAAATACTTTTTAAAAATATAACGCACCTGACCTTCAAAGTAATCATTACTATCAAAAAATATATTGATAAAATCAGATTTAGAGTTACCCAGCTGCAGAAATAAAGTGGCATTGTTACCATCTACCATTATTTTTCCTTGCGCTAATTCGGCATCGCTCGGGTAACGAAACAAATAATTTATGAAAGAAAAAACTACGAAATTTTCTGTTCCCATATTTATTTGATCATAAAAATAATTATTCGTGATGCGCTTCAACATACCCTTATAATCCAATGCTCCACTGACCAAATCTTGTTTGGTTTTATTGAGTGCTGTCATTCGGGCAATCTCCATATTTAATATGTCTACAAAAGGAGCATACTGAGGTTGTGTGACAAAAAGTTGAAATAAGTAAATTTGATTGGCCACATCACTGGAGTCTATGCTATTTAAAAACTCCGCGTTTGCCACAATAAACAAGTTTCGCTTATACTCCGGCTTATTCAGTAAGTTATCCAAAAACTGCTTACGGTTATCTATAGAAAAATTGTTTTGATTAAGAATGCTCAATGCTTGGGCTCGCTCATTACCCACCGGCTCTCTCCCCATCAAGTTAATATATGTCTTGTTGATATAAAGTAGGATGGTAGACGAATCGATGGTCTTGTCAGTTGGCGGCTGATTGTTCTTAATGAAAACATCTTCTGTTTTTGAGCAGGAATGTATTCCTAAAAATAGTAAGGCAGCTATAATTACCTTTTTCATTGGGGTTGTATTGTTAGATTAAACATAATCCTAAAAAGCAATAAATAATACATAGTATATCATTATTGTGTTAATTACAGCAGCTAGCTTTCTAAAATCAATTGCACGGGTAAATTAATCAGAAAGGATGTTCCTTTAGCCGATTCGCTTTCTACGGTTATAGTTCCTTTGAGTTGCTCTACAATTTTTTTACATATTGATAATCCAATTCCTGAACCCGAATATTCCTTCCGTGTATGCAATCGCTTAAACAAATCAAAAATTTGAGCCTGATACTTTTCCTCAATTCCGATACCATTATCGGTTACTACTAATTGGACGGTATTTGGTAATTTCTTATAAGTGATATCTACTTGCTTTAGATCACTTGTGTTATACTTAATTCCGTTAGAAATTAAATTTTGAAATAATTGAACCATGTAAATTCTATCAGCGGTAATCGTAGGTAGATGTGCGTAAGTTATACTTACTTTACCTTCATCTATTTCTACTTGAAAATTTTTTACCACATCCAACACCACTTCATTTAAGTTTACTTGCTCCTGTTTGCTCACTGCATTAACCTTTGACAAGACCAATAAGTCATTAATCAATGTTTCCATTCTATGACTTCCGTCTACAGCAAATGCTAAAAACTGTTTCTCTTCATCGTCTAGTTTATCTACTAACTTGCGCTGAAGCAGCCCAATGTAAATGCTTATCATTCGTAGTGGCTCCTTTAAATCATGAGAAGCAAAGTGAGCAAATTGTCGCAATTCACTATTACTAATTTCAAGCTGCCTCGCATATTCCTCAATTTCAATATTTTTTTGACGTAGCAAAGTGGCTTCTTTTTCTCTTTGCTCAGTCCTAAATTTTGCCTCTACTTCAGCCAATTGATTTTGATTAATCATATTATTAACTAGCTGTTGTAGTGCTACATATTCTTCATAGAAAGCAATAACCTTATCGCCATAATTCATTTTTTTATACAGCCGAATAATACTTTCGATAGCTATTAAAAGATGATGTTTATTCCCGGTTTCTTTAAAATTTTTGTAGGTTCTGATTAAATAATCTTCTGCTTGGATTAGGTTATCATTACGGATATAAATATCAGCTAGCAGCATTAAAGAAATTGCAACATCATCCTTAGTGCAATGCTCTTCGCGAATAGCTAAGGAAATCAATAAATATTCTTCTGCCTTGTTGTATTGATTAATCTCGATTAAACAAAATCCTATATTACTGTAAATAGATGCTCTGTTATGGTATTCATCTTCGAGAGTATCGGCTAGCGCCAACTCATAAAACTTAATGGCTTCCTCATATTTTTGTTCATCAATATACGAATTACCCAACCCTAAAGTGCATACACATTTCAAACTCCGGCTATTTGCTAATACTGCAAAATGCAATCCCTTCTCTAAATATTCTCTGGTTCGCTCTACCGGAAGCTTTAACAAAGAATTGACCATACCCAGCGCGTGATACACTTCCGATTGAGTCATTAATCTATTTAAGTCAGCACTGTCTATTTGTTCTGCATACGTTAAAGCCTTATATAATTGAACTCTTGCATCCTGAAAGTTTGAAAGGTAGATGGATGCCCTACCTATTAAAAGATGCAACTTAGACAAAAGATCAATAGATACACCTCCGGCTAAATCCAAAGCGCGTTTGGCTATAGCAATTGCTTCACTGTAGTCTGCTTTAATATAAATAGCTTCAAAAGCCCGATTAGCCATCGCTTCAGCAACTAGATAATTATCAGCTGTTTGTGCGGCATATTCTTCTGTAGCCTGAAGTAGTGGTAAGACAGTTTTATCTTGCTTCGTCAACCGAGCACGATAGGTATAAATTTCTGCTAAGTATTGTTTTCGATCCATCTAAACAGATAACTATAATACCGAATGTAAACAATTTTAACAAAACCTAATTTATTTAGAAATAAAGGCGCTCCGGATATTTTCGGAACGCCTTTAGTAAAGTGATTAAACAAAAATTTATTAATCCCAAAAACAATATCCATTAGCGGCTACCATTTTATCTGCAACTGCTCTGCGAACTACTTTAGTGTTAATCATTTCATATTTGGTGAAACGTTTCAATCCCATCAACATCATGCGAAGTTCATCTCCAGAAGCATAAGCTACTAAACCGGATTTCCCGGCAGTAGCAATTCTATCCATCGCATCGAAGAAAAAGCACTTCACCACGTCAACATAAATTTGTGAAGATTCTAACCCGTTCAATTGAAGTAATTTTTCGGCACGAAGCATGGCACTTTCCATCACGTAAATATCCATCAACATATCTGCGCTATGCATCAAAATTTCTTGTTCTTTTTGCAAGCCGGCCATCAATTTTTGAACCGCACCACCGGCTACCAACAAGAATGCTTTTTTAGCATTTTTTAAAGCCACTCGCTCAGCACCAAAAATATCATCTGCGTCAACAGATGATGCTTCAGGTGCGCTCATCAATTCTTTTTGAATGGCCATGCCCGGAGTCATCAAATCTAACTGACCTTTCATAGCTAATTTCAACAATGCATCAATTGAAAGCATACGATTGATTTCATTCGTACCTTCAAAAATTCTGTTGATACGAGAGTCTCTGTAAGAACGAGCCATTGGATACTCTTCACTGAAACCGTAACCTCCATGAATTTGCAAAGCTTCATCCACTACATAATCTAACACTTCAGAACCCACAACTTTCATGATGGCGCATTCCACTTGATATTCTTCTGCGCCCACTGTCAAGTATTCTGTCATTGTTTTGCCGGCTGCTTTTGCTTCGTGTTCTTTTTGCAAAATCAAATCGCACAAACGATATGAAGCACTCTCTGCGGTCCAAGCACGTATAGCCATTTCACCCAACTTGCCTTGAATAGCACCAAACTGAGCAATTGGAGTTTTGAATTGCTGACGTTCGTTGGCATATTTGACGGCAACACCAATGGCGCGTTTTGCACCACCAAGCACCCCGTTACCTAATTTGTAACGACCGATGTTCAAAATTTGAAATGCAATTTTGTGGCCTTTACCGGCTTCACCCAATAGATTCTCCACAGGCACTTTCACATTATTGAAAAACACTTGGCGAGTAGAAGATGACTTGATACCCATCTTTTTTTCTTCAGCGCCTGTGCTCAGTCCTTCCATATTTTTCTCCAAGATGAAAGCAGTAAATTTTTTGTCGTCCCCATCTATTTTGGCGAAAACCACAAAAATATCAGCAAAACCTGCATTGGTGATCCACATTTTTTGTCCATTCAACACGTAGTGTTTTCCATCTTCGGTCAACACGGCTTTTGTACGTGCGCCCAAAGCATCACTTCCGCTCCAAGGCTCAGTCAAACAATAAGCCGCTTTCCATTCGCCAGTAGCTAACTTCGGCAAATATTTAGAGCGCTGTGCATCATTACCATAGTATAAAATTGGGCACGTGCCGATGCCTGTGTGGGCACCAATCGCTACGGAAATTCCATGTCCCCATCCTAAAACCTCTGTAACAAATGAAAACGAAGTCAAATCTTGACCACTACCGCCATATTCTTCAGGAATATGCAAACCTAACAATCCTAATTCTGCGGCTTTGTCCAACACCTCCACTCCTTTCATTGGGTCTTTGTCCAATTCTTCCAATCTTGGATCCAATTCTTTGGTCACAAAGTCTTTAGTGGCTTGACGCAACATTTGTTGCTCTTCTGTGATTTGTTCAGGAATGTAAACATCCTGCCATTGCGATTCTTTAATAATGAATTCGCCTCCCTTTAACGTGTTTTTTTGAGCTGTAGTTGACATTACATTTATTTTTAATGGGTTAAAAATTAAATACTGTACTGATTATCCGCAATCAATTTGTCAGCAATTCTTCTGCGAGTAGCTACTGTGTTTACAGCGTCATACTTTGTAAATCTTCTCAAACCGGAAAGCATTACGCGAAGCACATCGCCATCATTGAATGAACTCACCGCATGTTTACCCGAAATTTGAATTCTCTCGAACGCATCTGACAAATAAGTTTTGGTGATGTCAATTTCCAAAGCGCAAGCCTCAGCGCCTTTGATGCTTACCAATTTCTCGGTGCGAAGCAACAATGATTCACTCACAAAAACTTCAATCAACATATCAGAAATATCCATGATGATTTCTTGCTCTTTCTCGAACGCTTGAGCAAACTTTTGCACCCCTGCACCGGCTGTCATCAAGATAGCCTTTTTCGCATTCTTCAATGCTTTTTTCTCTGCTGCAAAATAATCATCAGAAGAGTCGGCTCCGAAATCAGGTACACTCATCAATTCTTTTTGAACAGCCATGGCAGGTGTAAATAAATCTACCTCTCCTTTCATTGCTTTTTTCACCAACATGCCCACGCTCAACAAACGATTGATTTCATTTGTACCTTCAAATATTCTATTGATACGTGCATCGCGATATGAGCGAGCAGCAGGATATTCTTCACTAAATCCTGTTCCGCCATATACTTGCACTGTTTCATCTACCACATAATCTAACACTTCTGAACCAAACACTTTCAAGATAGCACATTCGATAGAATATTCTTCTGCAGCAATCAATTTAGCTTGCACTTTGTCTGTCCCTTTTGCCGCTAAATCACTAATCATATCATCCAACAAACCGGCTGTGCGATAAGTAGCTGCTTCACAAGCATAAATTTTGATAGCCATTTCTGCCAACTTATGTTTGATAGCACCAAATGATGAAATAGGCACATTAAATTGAATACGCTCATTGGCATATTTTACAGCATTAGAGCAAGATTTTTTAGAACCACCCAAAGCTAGAACGCAAAGTTTGTAGCGACCGATGTTCAACACGTTGAAAGCGATTTTGTGGCCTTTACCGATTTCGCCCAATACGTTTTCTACCGGAACTAATACGTTATTAAAAAATACTTGACGAGTAGAAGAACCTTTAATACCTAATTTATCTTCTTCGCTTCCTAAAGAGATACCTTCAGATTTTGCGTCAACAATAAAGCCGGTAAATTTATCTCCATCAATTTTGGCAAACACTGTAAAGATATCTGCAAAACCACCGTTGGTAATCCACATCTTTTGTCCGTTCAACACATAGTGCTTTCCATCTTCACTCAAAACTGCTTTTGATTTAGCACCAAGTGCATCTGATCCAGAACCAGGCTCTGTAAGACAGTAAGCCGCTTTGATGCTTCCATCTACTAAACCCGGTAGATAATCCGCTTTTTGCTTTTCGGTACCGTAGTACAAAATTGGTAAAGTTCCGATACCTGTATGTGCAGCGTAAGAAGCAGCAAATGAATGACCTTTGCCCATTTCTTCATTGATAACTGTGTCAGTGGCCACATCAACGCCCATGCCACCAAACTCCTCAGGCACAGAAGCACCCAACAAACCTAGTTCTGCAGACTCTTGCATCAAGGCAATAGTTAAGGCTGGATCTTGTTTGTCAATTTTTTGAATGTTTGGAAACACACGATTATTAATAAAATCTGCCGCTGTTTGACCAAACATAGTTTGCTCTTCAGTGATTTCATTTTTAGTGTACACTTGGTTGAATGGAGTTTCTTTTACCAAGAACTCTCCGCCTTTCAAAACTGTTTTGTTTGTGGTTGTAGTTGACATGACATTTTTGTTTTTAATTATTGCTTAATGAATTTTGAATATTGATTGGCCACGCGTATGGTGTACATACCTTGGCTAAGATTTTGCACATCCAATGTGGTTGATGGTTGAGTTACATTTTGTTCAAAGACAATTCTTCCTAAACCATCGATAATATTAACTTCTTTACTTCCTTTAAGTTCTTTAAATGTAACCGTCAACGATTGTGCGGTTGGATTTGGATAAACAGAGAAAGCATCTGCAATTACGTCTCCCAATCCTGATAAAATACTCACTTGTGCAGAAGTTACTTTTACGCAACCATTCGCATCTGTAACAGTACAATCATAACCGCCAGGTGCAAGATTGGTGGCTTCCTCTGTAGTGTTGCCGTTGCTCCATAAATAGGTAAACGGAGCTAAACCATCGGTCGTAAACACAGTAGCTGTACCGGTGCTTGAAGAGGCAGAAGATGGTTGTGTAGCTGTTGCCACTTTTAACGGACGCGTTCTGTAACTATCAATCCAAAACTTAGCATTCAAGAATGAAGGTTGAGCGCAGTCTGTGTGGAACAAATCACCAGAATTCACTGTATCAACACTCACTGCGCCATTTTGCAAAAAGTAATTTAATGCGGTATAGGTATTCTGAAAAGGCACCTTCTCATCTTTGGTGCAGAAATACATACGCACCGGAGACGTTGGTACCCACTCATAGATATCATTATCTTTTAGAAACACTCTAAAAAAATGGTTAGGATCATTTATAAATGAATCCACTAATTCAGGTTTAAAAATTAGCTTAACCGTATCATTCATCACCGCATTAATTGCCCCAGCAGAAGAGAACCCATCCATCAGTGGGGGAATAGTCACATCATAAGGCGACTTTAATATATCGCTAGGATTAGTGAATAGATTATAGATAGGATTATTGCCAAAAATCAAATACGGCAAATAAAAAGGATCGGAATAAGGTTTATCTTCCAAAAGTAAGTCTGCTTGCACACCGCTCATGTCATATGCACCACTCATGGGAGCCGATGCTGTAACTTGCATTTCACCACTTAGTTGCTCTTGAATCATTTTATGAGCCGCCATTGTAGCGTGTCCGCCTTGCGAATACCCAAACAAGAAAAGTTGCTTGCTATATCCAATGTTTACGCTGTCACATAATTCTTTTGTAGCACGTATCATATCCACTACACTAAATGCTTCGGTACGAGCATTTTGGTAAGGATGAAAGCCCGGACCATCACCCATACCAAGATAATCAGGCATAATAGAAATTAATCCATTTCCTGCTAGCGCCAGCGATATGAAACGCTCATCACCCACCCACCTTGAAGGCACACCTCTTTTATCCAGTATTGTTCCATGTTGGTAGGAAACAATTGGCAAAGCGCAATAATCTACTGACTTAGGCAACATGACTAGACCCGAAGCGATGGTTGGTGTACTGTCGTAATTCATGGAGGTATAAATCAAGCGATAAACATCTACTCCATATTCGATACCTACCAATCCGGCAGGAATTCCTAGTCCGGTAAAAATTGCATCAATATCCGGTTTGCTCAATGTAAACATTAATGAGTCTTTCACAATTTTGGATTGTGCATTCGCTGCAAATGTGACAAGACAGAAGGCGAGTAAAAAGTAATTTTTCATGATAATATTTTAAAGAGGGTTAGAAATAAATTAGCTCAATCTTTCAAAAATTCCGGCTATGCCTTGTCCGCCACCAATACACGCTGACACCATTCCATATTTTTTATTCTGACGGTTCATTTCGCCATATAATTTTTGGAAGAGATAAGTACCCGATGCACCCAGTGGATGACCAAGAGCGATTGCTCCACCATTCACATTGATGATATCTTTATTCAAGTGCGCTTCTTGAATAACAGCTAACGATTGAGCAGCAAATGCTTCATTCAATTCTATTAAATCAATATCATTCAACGTCAAACCGGCTTGTTTTAGCGCTTTTGGAATAGCCGCAACCGGTCCTATTCCCATGATGGTTGGGTCTACACCTACGCTGACTGTAGTGATCATACGAGCGATTGGCTGAAGATTTAACTCTTTTACTACTCTCTCGCTGACTACTAATACAAATGCTGCTGCATCAGAAGTTTGCGAAGAATTTCCGGCTGTCACTTGTCCGCCATTTCTAAACACGGGTTTCAATTTTGACAAGCCTTCAACAGATGTGTCGGCACGAGGACCTTCATCCTGAGATACAGTAAATTTGCGAGATTTCTTTTTACCATCTTCATAATAAACTTCTTCAATCTCAACCGGCACTATGTCGTCAGAAAATTTACCGGCTGCGATAGCCGCCATTGCTTTTTGGTGAGATTGATAAGAAAATTCATCAGCCGCATCGCGAGTGATGCCGTATTTCTCTGCTACGTTTTCTGCAGTCAATCCCATGCCGATATAATACTCCGGATGGTCTTTAGCGATTTCATAATTTGGAACAGTTTTGTAACCTACTGTAGGCACTAAACTCATACTTTCTGTTCCTCCTGCAATAATAACATCCGCCATTCCTGCTCTGATTTTAGCAGTAGCTAATGCGATGGTTTCAACTCCCGAACCGCAGTAGCGATTAACGGTCATGCCCGGCACTTCTACCGGCAAAGAGCGCACAGCTACCCAACGAGCCATCTGTAAACCTTGCTCTGCTTCAGGCACTGCATTACCCACTATTAAATCATCCACACGAGTAGGATCGAGTTGAGGTACTTTTTTCAATAAATCTGTGATAGCGTAGTACGCTAAATCAACCGGAGTTGTAAAACGAAATCCACCTCTTTTTGATTTGCCAATGGCGGTGCGACTTCCTGCGATAATATAAGCTTCTTGTGACATGGTATATTTCTTTATGAGTTGTTTTAAAATTAATTTCTCAATGGTTTTCCTGTGGTCAAAATAGATTGAATTCTTTCCAACGATTTTTTCTCCCCGCAAAGTGACAAGAAAGCTTCGCGCTCTAAATCCAATAGATATTTTTCACTCACACGAGTTTCGCTCGAAAGGTCTCCACCACACATTACATAAGCAATTTTCTTAGCAATTTTCATATCGTGGTCAGAGGCATAACGACCTTGATTGAATGATGCTGCTCCGGCATACAACGCACTCAACCCCGAGCGACCAAGCACCAAAATATCCTCACGTTGTGGCTTTTGAACATAACCGTTGTTGTATAATTCCAACACTTTATCTTTAGCTTCAGCTATCAATCGAGATTGATTTAGTACAATAACATCTTTCTTTCTGTCTAACACACCATTAGCAAATCCTTCAGCGCCAGAAGTAGCTACTTTTGCAGATGCAATGGCCGTAAAACGCTCTGCGAGTTGCGGTATCATCGGGTCACCATTGTAATAAGCATCAGAAGCACGAAGTGCCATTTCTTTAGTACCGCCTCCCGCTGGAATTAATCCTACTCCTACTTCCACCAAACCGATATAAGTCTCAGCACTTACTACGGCACTATCACTATGCATCGCAAACTCACAACCTCCGCCTAAGGTCATACCATGAGGCGCAGCAACCACGGGAATACTTGAATATCTGATGCGCATACTAGTGCGTTGAAAAGCGCGAATAGCTATATCCACTTCATCATAATCTTGCTCTAATGCTGACATGAACAATATCGCCAAATTAGCACCGGCACTAAAGTTCGGGAAATCGTGGCCGAGTACCACACCTTTCCATCCTTCATTCTCTGCAATATCAATGGCTTTATTGATTACTTCTAAAACCTCACCGCCAATCGCTCCCATTTTGGTATTCCAACTTACGTTTAACACGCCATCACCAATATCATCAATTCGGCAATTCGAATTCTTCCAAACCGGTTTTTGCTCTACAATATTTTCAAGAATGATAAATGCCTCGCGACCTGGAATGGCTTTGTAAGACTTGCTGTTTACATCGTAATATTTTTGCACACCACCTTCTACTTTATAAAAAGTTTTGTGTCCGGCCGCCAGCATTTCATCTACCCAAGCAGCCACTTTAAATCCGGCATCTTTCATTCCTGCATTCAATGCTTCGACACCAATGGCGTCCCATTGCTCAAATGGACCAATCTCCCAACCAAAACCTGCACGCATGGCGTCATCAATGCGATACAACTCATCACTAATTTCCGGAATACGATTGCTCACATAAGCCGAAACGTAGTAAGTCAATTTGCGCAAAAAGTCTCCGTGCTTATCTGTCTGCTTAGCAATAGCCGGCAAACGCTTTTTCAAATCTTCGATGCTCTTTAACTCTGTAGTGGCAGACTTTGTTTTTGCGGAAGGTTTATACTCTAATGTCTTCCAATCTAAAGTGCTAAACGATTTTTTTCCAGAAGCGTCTTTGTCTTTTTTGAAAAATCCTTGACCGCTCTTGTCGCCCCACCATTTGTTGTCGTTCATCTTCATCACCCAATCCGGCACTTGAAGCACATCGCGATATTCATCATTCGGCAGGTTATCATACGCACCTTTCATTACTTTAATCATCGTGTCCAAGCCAACTACATCTGTTGTTCTGAACGTAGCTGATTTTGGTTTGCCAATGAGTGTTCCGGTTAATGCATCCACTTCGTCAATGGTCAAATCCATTTCAATCATCAACTTAATCACCGCAGCGATGCTAAACACACCTACACGATTAGCAATGAAAGCGGGTGTATCTTTACACAAAACAGTTTGCTTACCCAAAAACAAATCACCATAGTGCATCAAGAAATCAACTACTTCAGGACTAGTTTCAGTCGTAGGAATAACTTCTAACAAACGTAAATAGCGCGGTGGGTTAAAATAGTGCGTACCGCAGAAGTGAGCACGAAAATCTTCGCTTCTTCCTTCAGCCATTTGATAAATCGGAATACCCGAAGTATTTGAAGTAATCAAGGTGCCGGGCTTACGGAATTTTTCTACTTTTTCGAAAAGTGATTTTTTGATTTCGAGATTTTCAACTACCACTTCAATCACCCAATCTGCCTCTTTAATCCAAGCGATGTTATCGTCAAAGTTTCCGGTGGTGATACGCGAAGCAAATGCTTTGTCATAAACCGGTGATGGGTTACTTTTCAAGGCAAATGCTAAAGCATCATTTACCATCTTATTTCTTAGAGCCGGTTTTTTCAACTCATCTTCACTCAACTTTGGCGTTACTATATCCAATAGGAACACTTTCAAACCAATGTTGGCATAGTGAAGGGCTATTCGACTACCCATCACACCGCTACCCAACACGGCAACGGTTTTAATCTTTCTGGCCTTGGCAGGTGTTACGTGCACCACTTGAGGTGCTTTTGCTGTTGCTTCCATTCTTTTTGTATTAATTGTTTAGTTAATAGTATGTCGTTTTCTTATTATCTACCAACCGTTTGGTAACAAATTATCTTTATTAAAAGTTTACGCTTTTGCTTTTATACTACTTTTTGTTGGAGTGTTAGGCTTCTCCACTTTAGCCGGATTTGTTGTTTCCAAACGATTTAACACACGCTTAATGGTGTTTTTTAAATACGTATGGTCATTAAACACACGAGAGAACATTAAGCTACCTTCTATTTCTGCTACACTTCTTTCCGCCAATTCAGTGGCTATTTTCTCGGGATACTTATCGAGATAAATGGTTTTGACCGCATGAAAAAAGTCTACAAAAAATCGTTGTACTAAAGTATTGAACTCAGGCGCCATCAAAGCCGTTTCTACGCCCATATTGCCCAACAAATTTCCCTTTTCCTCATTGAGAAAAACTTTCTCAGCAGAGTAAAATAAATTCTCTAATCGCTTGTGAGGTGCTTCGCTTTTATCGTAAGCATGGGAAAACACGTTAGTCTTAAAATACTCATGTACGTTCTTAATCACTTTGCGCATCAAATCTTCCTTACTTGGGAAATAGTGATAAAGAGAACCTTTCTGCAAACCGCAAGCTTCGGCTATCTGGCTCATAGACGTGTTGAAGTAACTCTGCTTTCTGAAAAGCTTGAGTGCTTCGATGATGATAATTTGCTCGTCTACCTTTTGCTTAGGCATAGTGTGTGTTTGAAAAGGAAACCAAAACTAATAACAGTTTTTAATTTACCAAACGGTCGGTTGGGAAAAAAGTTTCAACATTATCTAATTAGTCATTTCCTATTTTTACTCAAGAACAAACAAAACTCTTAAGCCATGCGCCAAATCAATCATATTGATGAATATTTTGCTGATTACGAGAGAAGTATTGAAGCCCCGGAAGCTTTCTGGGGAGAAATAGCCGAAGATTTTTTGTGGCAAAAGAAATGGGACACGGTTTTGGATTGGAACTTTAGTGAACCTAGCATCAAGTGGTTTGATGGCGGAGTTTGTAATCTGTCAGAAAACTGTATTGACCGTCATTTGGCTAAGCGTGGCGACCAAACTGCTATTATCTGGGAACCGAATAACCCGAACGAAGCCGCTCGCCAAGTGACTTACAACGAGCTTCACCACAAAGTGTGTCAACTCGCCAACGCCTTGCAAAACTTAGGCGTAAAAAAAGGTGACCGAATATGTATTTATATGCCAATGATTATTGAAGGCGCAGTGGCGATGTTGGCTTGTGCCCGCATTGGCGCTATTCATTCTGTAGTGTTTGCCGGTTTCTCAGCGCAATCGCTTATAGATAGAATAAACGACTCGGCTTGCAGCTTAATTATTACTGCTGATGCGGTGTATCGCGGAGAAAAAAAGATTGCGTTAAAAGAAATTGTAGACGAAGCGTTGCAGCAAACTCCTTCAATTCAACGTTGCTTGGTGTTTAACCATCGCGAAACAGCAGTCACCATGCAAGCCGATAAAGATGTTTGGTGGCACGAGGTCGTAGATAGTTGCTCTACGGCTCATACGTCAGAAAGTATGGCAGCTGAAGATCCCCTTTTTATACTTTACACCTCCGGCAGCACCGGCAAACCCAAAGGCGTGCTGCACACTACGGGAGGTTACATGGTGTATGCGGGCTATACTTTTCGCCAAGTTTTCAACTACCACGAGCAAGAAGTCTTTTGTTGCACAGCTGACATTGGCTGGGTGACGGGGCACACTTATTTAATCTATGGCCCATTGATCAACGGAGCCACCACCGTCATGTTTGAAGGTATTCCGACTTATCCCGATTACGGTCGTTTTTGGGATTTGATAAA
>Ga0315903_10002848_pt1 | contig 24723 bp, 26 predicted proteins | sample LakEriMetagenome_7_FD_203524 | JGI IMG/M metagenome (GOLD analysis project Ga0315903, IMG submission 203524) | Freshwater fungal communities from buoy surface, Lake Erie, Ohio, United States - Buoy 2 MA119 | ecosystem: Environmental > Aquatic > Freshwater > Lake | place: USA: Lake Erie, Ohio... | reverse complement strand
ATTTCTCACCCTTTCGGGTCAAGGTGTGAAGCGGCTTCAGGCACCAGGGCTTGCGGCGGCTGATTGTTTCGCTGATTGTTTGGCTTGCAGCTGCTTGACCGCCATGCTCTCCAAGTAACGCCGCAGCCGCGACAAACCCACATCGTGTTCATACAAATGCTCACGATCGCGGGCATCGGGCTCCATTTGCTCCAACATGACCCGGTCTTGCTCCAGCACACGCCAATGGCGCGCCTCTAAACGGTTGCGGTACAAAAACCGCCAAGCGCTGCGCTGCCAACCACTGACCCTGCGGCATCGCCAAAAAAAGACGGCGGCCAAACGCGGGTTGATGGGTGTGACAAAACCCACGATGATGAAATTACCACCGGGACCACCCGTTTTTGGATAGGGTATTTCCAAGCGCATCCAATGCGCGCCGGTGTCGCCCCATTCGGTCCAGTCAAAGTTGACATCGCGCTGGCCTTCTTTTTCAAACACAAAGCCATGTTCGGTGCGCCGCAGTTGAAACTTGGCGCTGATGTCGCCTTCGGCCATGGAATGGGATTGCTTGTGCAAAAAGCTGCCGTGCATGGGGTCCATGACGTTCTCTAAGGCATAACGGTAATCGCACTGCCACTCGTTGTAGCAAAGAAAATGCGAATGGTCTGCGCTGGTGAGTTCATCCGGCACTTTCAAGGGTGGCGGCTGATCCACATGGGTCACGCTGTTGTACAACCAGATTGCTCCGTGGGCTTCTTGGACGTGAAAAGCGCGTGCCGCGCGCGAACCCTCGAGCGTGCAACCTGGGCTGGCGGGCACCTTGGTCACCATGCCATCGCAGCGCACCTCGATGCCGTGATAAGGGCATGCCAGGCGGTCGCCCAAGACCACGCCCATCGACAAAGGCGCACCGCGGTGCGGGCAATGGTCTTCCAGCGCATGCACCTGGCCTGCATGGTCGCGCCACAAGGCCAGCTTATGCCCCAAGCGGCGCAAGGACAGGGGGGTGTCTTTCAAAAAATGCGACGGGCACAAGGGATACCACAGGTCTTCCAGACCGCGTTCCAAAAGTTGCTGCACATCATGTGTTGGTGTATCGGCCATGCTCATGCCCCCAGTTTGTGAATTTCAACTTCAAACGTTTGCTCGGTCCACAGTTGACCGTTGGGGCCCAGCGGGCCACTTTGATTCAGGTAAGCCACCAAAGGCGCCAACTCGGTGATGCCCGCCGAAAACGCCCGCTCCAGCGCGTCGCCCAACAAATCTTCAAAAGGTGTGGGTGGGCGCTGCTGGGCTTGATTGGGTTGCAAAAATCGTGTGGGTTGGATCGGGATCATGCTTTTTTCTCCGTCAAAAATCCGCCGCCGGCTGCACTTTGCGGCTGGCGGCGGGTGTGGCCATCAATGCCCCCATCGATGGCCCATTCAGCAAACACGGTGGGGCCGGGCGTGAACTCCCTGGCTTGCCAAGCAGCTGTGAGGTGGTCTTCATCGGCGTTGTATTCGATCAAGCCACCACAAGGGTTTTCAAAATACCAAAAATAAGCCGATGAGACCGGGTGCCGGCCCGGGCCGAGCTGGGTTTTCCAGCCACAGCGCCCCATGTACAGCCCGCCGCCAAACACCTCATGGATATCGCGCACGGTGAAGGCCACATGGTTGAGCCCCATCGCTTTGCCGGGCACCTGCAACAAAAATACATCATGGTGCCCCGCCTGCGGCGCACAGCGCATGAAAACGCCACGTCCCGGGTAACGGTCCGAGGTGACAAAGCCCAAGGCCTGGTAAAAATCTTCGGCGGCTTGCAAACGATCGGTGAACAACACCACATGGCCAATGTCCACCGGCATGGCCCGCTCGTACACCGGCGAGGCCTGGTCAATGCGGCGAATATCGCCATAGGCATTGGCCGCTGCGCCGCGCACGTCCACCGGGCGCTTCAAGCTCAAGGCAAATACCTGGCGCAAGCCATGCGGGTCCAAACAAGAAACCCGTGCCTCAGGGCCGACCCCCGCTGCGCCAACGCCTTGGCTATGAAAACCAGGCAGGGTGTGGAGTTGTTGGTGCAGTTGCTGCAAGGTCGCCGCGTCACTCACCCCCCATTGCACCTCACGCAAAGTCGATCCGGGCTCGATGGCCGGGTCCAACTGGGGGTCGTTGATCGCGCGCACACACACCTGTGCGCCATTGAGGGTTTCCCAGGTTTCGTGGGACGCTTGCGCCGCCAGCGGGTGCAGACCCCAGTCGCTGTAAAAGCGACGCACGCGCGCCCACTGCTCGGGCGTGTCTTCGATGCCGTAGGTGATGCGGTCAATGCCTTCGATCATGTCTTTCCTTGGGTATGCGCGCTGTGGGCTAAACCGTCATGGGGGCGCAGCGGTGGTGCAAATAGCGCAAAGCAGACAACACCGTCAGCATGGAAGTTTTGGGGTTGTCGGGCAAGGGTTGGCCGCGCATGGTCAGCTGCATGTGGCCAAAGGCCCCTCGCACATCGATTTCATGGATGTTTTCAGTGACGTTCGGGTCGGCGATCAAGCGCGCGCGGGTGGCTTGCAGCCCCAAACCCGCCAAAGCGATGGTGGCGGCGACATTGGCATTTTTCGGGTACTTCATGGCCACTTCGGCGGCACTGCCTTCGATCAACACCGTGGCTTCGCGCAAGTTGTCGAGTGACACCACCGACTCGGCGGCACTGCCGCGCCAACCTTGCGGCGGTTTGCGCCCGGTGTAGGTCACTTCACTGAGGCCGCCCCAGCGCGCAGCGGCAATGGCGTCTATGCCGCCAATGGCCCCGCTGAGCACATGCACCTGGGTTTGTCCCAGGCGCGCCGCGTCTTCAACCTGCTGTGCCAAGCCGGGTGTGGCCAAGGCACCGATGGACAACAAGGCGCATTCAACGCCCCGTTGCAAGGCGGGCAACACATGTTGCTCAATGGCGCTGTGGCCAGCGCACTCGAGCGCCCATTGCGCATCGGATGGCACCTCGGTCACCACCTGCACCGATGGCCCCAACCACTGGCGCGCCGCGTCGACAGACCGCGGTGTGACCACCACATGGCGCAGCGAGAAATCAGGCCAATCGCGGGTGCGCTGCACGATGGCACGACCAATCGCGCCCAAACCGATCAAGGTCAAACCCGTGGGTTGGCTCATGCGGTTTCCTTGCGGGGCGGACCCGCAAATTTGGTGGCAAAGGGCCCCCACGTGTTCATGTCCACCTCGACCATCACCGGCCCTTCATGGGCCATGGCTTGATCTAATACCGCATCACAGTCTTGCGGCTGAGACAGTAAAAAGTGCGGGATCTTCAAGCTGGCGCACAGCAGCGAGAAATCAGGCGTGCACAAATCGACATAGCAGCGCCGACCGCCATACATCGCGTCTTGGATGTTTTGGATCACGCCATATCGCTGATCGTTCATCACCAGCACCACGATCTGCGCGTTTTCTTGCTGGGCACAAGCCAACTCACCGGGGTTGAGCATGAAGCCACCATCGCCCACCAGGGCCACGGTTTTGCGCCCCAACTGATGCGCCTGAGCCGAAAGCGAGGCGCCGATGCCCATGGCCAAGCCTTGGCCAATGCCCCCGCCCAAGGCATGGACGCCCGCACGCGGGTGGTCCAACCACAGGCTGCGATTGCCCCACATGCTGTTGGACAAGGTGATATCCCGCACCCACCACAGGCCTTGTGCAGTTTGCTTTTGCACACGGTTCAAACTGTCTTTGAGGGCCACATAAGGGCCCAGGCTGGCGTCGACCATGGCCTCGGCGGCTTGGCGCGCTTGGGCCACAGCCTGCGGCCAGTTGGCATCGGTGCACATGCGGCCTTGCAAACGATCCGCCAAGGCGTGAAGGGCCAAGCTGGCATCGGCATGCAAAAAAAGTTCACTGCTGTAGGCGCGTTGATCGGCCAAGGGGTTGGCATCGATGCGGTAACGCTGGTGGGGCAATTGCAATTTGTAGTTCAGGGTTTCGTTGCTGCGCAAACGCGAACCGACCACCAGCATGGCGTCGACCTGGGCGTACAAGGCCTCGACGGGCTTTTGCACATTGAAGGCCCCCAAACTCATGGGGTGCTGCTCGGACACCACGCCACGGCCTTGGACCGATGTGACCACGGCCCAACCCATGTCGATCAAGCGTTGCACCGCCGCACCCGCATAGCGGGCACCCCCGCCCAGCCACAGCAAGGGGCGTTGTGCCGATCGCAACTGTGCCGCCAGCGCATCGAGTTGTGCAGCGCTGGGGGTCAGCGGCGCCAAAGGCAAAGGCGACACATCGGCGGGCAGGTCCAACAACTGGGCTTGTACATCGATGGGGATTTCAATGCTGACCGGTCCACACGGTGGGGTGTGGGCCAAGCGGTGCGCCTCGCGCAGAATGCTCAAAGCGCTTTGGGCATCGCGGATGCGAAACGCCGCTTTGCTCACCGCCGAGAGCATGGCCAATTGCGCCGGCGCTTCATGGATGTAGCCCCAATCTCGGTCCACATATTGAGATTCAATTTGACCGGTCAAGTGCAGCATGGGTGTGCCTGCGGTCAAGGCCTCCACCAAGGCCCCTGCGGCATTGCCAGCGCCCGTGCCGGTGCTGGTGATGCACACGCCCCAGGTGGCACTGACACGCGCTGCGGCATCGGCCATGTTGCACGCACCCGCTTCGCCACGCGCAGACACAAAACGCACCTGCCCGCGCTGGTGCATGGCGTCCAGGATGGGCATGTTGTGGATGGAGATCACACCGTAAGCGGTTTTGACCCCGCTGGCTTCGAGGAACCGAACGGCCAGCTCACCCACGGTGATGCGGTGGGCAGCTGGTTCAGGCGTTTGGGGTGTCGGTGTCATGCGGCGATGCGGTTGATGCTGCGGGAATGGGGCACAGCAGGATGGGCCCGGGCGTGGGCTTGAAACGTGGGATCAATGTGGCTGACGCGCTGGCTCAGTTGGGCCGCAGCGTGTTGCACGTCTTGCACCACGCCCGGTAAATCTTGGGGCTCAATGCGTTGACTGGGAATGGTCACGCTCACAGCGGCGACCACTTGATTGAATTCATTGGTGACTGGGGCCACCACGGTGGAGATGCCCGACTCAAACCCACCTTGGCTGGTGCCATATCCTTGCGCCTTGTCACGCTCAATCATCTTGAGCAATTGGCTGCGGGTGGTCGGCGTTTGTGACGTGTATTGGGGCAAGGGCTCTTGGGGATAAAGCGCTTTCAACTCAGGCGAACCCAAATGCCCCATCAAAACGCGGCCCAGCACCGTGGCATGTGCAGGCAAGCGGGCACCCACTTGGATGGAGTGAAACAAAGCATTGCGCCCGGGTGACTTGACCACAAACACCACCTCGGTGCCTTCGCGCAAGACCAAATGCGATGAATACCCGGTGCGCTCGCACAAGGCGGCGATCACGGGGCGCGCCTGCTCGGCCATCTCCATCGAGGCAATGGTTTCAAAGCCCAAGCGCAACACCCCCAAACCCAGCCGGTAGGTGACCCCATCGGCGGCGCGCTCGACAAACCCCATTTGCTCCAAGGTATAGAGCATGCGAAACACCGATGCCCGCGGCATGTCCAGTTTGCGCGCCAGCGCCGCACTGGTGTGTGCGGGTTCGTCCCGGGTGAACTGCTGCATCAATTGCAGGCCTCTTTGCAAGGCGGGCACGATGTAACGATCAGACTCGCTCATGCCAACTCGCTCGACGTGGTGAACATCAAATCATTGACGCGCTCGGCGGCTTCCAGCGGACAAGCATGGCCCACTTCGCCCAACAAATGAAAGGGCAATCCCAAGCCAGCGGCCAACTCGGCACAGCCTTGGGCAGGGGTGATGCGATCGGCCTGTCCGCAAGCGACATCCACCGGACACGACAGGCCGCGCAAATAGGTGGCCAAGTCGTCACCCGCCAACATCTGGCTGGCTTGTGTGTAACCGGCGGGAATGACCTGCGCCATGGTGTGTTCTACCCAAGCCAGCTGTTCTGCGCTGGCCGCTGGCGAGAGCATGGCGCTGGCACGCTGCGCGGCCATGCCCGCAGGGCCCAGGGTTTGGAGTTTTTCCAAGCGCTCTTGCAACTTGCGTGCTCGCACTTGGGGATCTGCCAAACCATAGCCCGCCGCAGGGGCCAACAACCACAGATGCTTGACCCGCTCGGGTTGGGCTTGGGCAGCGGCACTGGCCATCAAACAACCCAGCGAATGGCCGACCAAATGCACGGGGCCGCTGCCGAGCGCATCCAACCAGGCCCACAAACGCGCTGCGTAATCGCTGGCCTTGGGTTGGTCGGGTTGCACGGGCGTGCTTTGGCCATAGCCCGGCGCGTCCCACGCCAAGATGCGCACACCCAGGCCCTGCGCGGCTTGCAATTGGGCCAACCAACTGCCCGACGCGGAGCCAATGCCATGCAACAAAATCCATAAAGGTTGGCCTTCGGTGCCCGCACTGCGGTAAGCCACCTGGCCCAGAGGGGTTGAGATGCGTTGCAGCGAAAAGTCTTGGATGCGCTCAGACAAAGACATGGGTTAAGTCCATCACGCTTTGGTCAGGTTGCGCTTGATCGCCGCCAAGGGTGAGTCGGGCGGGTACACCGGTGTGATGGGCTTGGGTGAGCCCAGCATCACGCACATGAGGGCATCCTCTTCGCCCACGTTGATTTCTTCGCGGTACACACCGGGTGGGACCGAGATCAGGTCGCGTTCACGCAGAACCGACTCCCAGCGCTCGCCGTCTTTTTCGCAAATCACCTTCATGGTGCCGCGCAACAAGAAGAAGATTTCCTCCACGTCATAGTGGATGTGCGACGGGCCCTCATGCCCCGCCGGAATGATCATGGTCGAAAAAGTGAAGTGGCCACATGGCACGGTGTTGTTGTCGCTGGACACGCCGGTCGCACCGGTGCCCACATATCGCATTTGGGCGCGGCGGTATTTGGGGTCGTAATCGGCTTGAAACTTCAACGCGTCCCAGTCATATCGACGGGTTTCGAAACGCGCGACGCGCGACGCCATCCATTGTTCAAATGACTGGCCCGGTTGGCGCAGCATGCTGGCCTGGATGTCAGCTTCGGCAGGGATGTTGGCATTGAGCAAGCCTCGTTCATTGAACATGGGTTGATTGGCAGCAGCGTGGTTTTGTGACATGGCGGGGTTCTCCTGATTTAACAATCAATTCATGACAAAGCCGCCATTGACAGGCAGCAACTGGCCGGTGATGAAGCCGCTGCCGGGGCTGAGCAAAAACAGCAGCGCAGCGGTCAGGTCTTCGGGCACTTGGGGTCGTTGCAAGGCACGGCCTTTGAGGTACAAATCATGGCGTGCCTCAGGGATGTACGCGGTGGCTTCCACCAGCGTCAACCCTGGCGCGATGGCATTGACCGTGATTCCATCGGGCCCCAACTCACGGGCCATGGAACGGGTCATGGCCATCACCGCGCCTTTGCTGGCCACATAAGCCATCAAGCGGGGCGCACCCCACAAGGCCGTGTCCGAGGCGATGTTGACCACCCGCCCGGTGGTGCTGGCTGTGAGGTGGGCATGCGCAGCCACCGTGGCCAACCATGGACCGCGCACATTCACCGCCATCACCTGGTCCCAGGTGTCGATGGCAATGTCTTGCATGTCTTTGCCGCCACTGTTGGTGATGGCGGCGTTGTTGACCAAACCATCCATGCCACCCAGCCACTGCGCGGCTTGGTCAACCCCTTGGCGCACCGCCTCTGGCTTGGCCATATCCATCGACAGGTAATGGGCATCAGGCCCCAACTGCTGGGCCAATGCCCGCCCTGCGTCGTCCAATATGTCGGTGATCACCACCCGCGCACCGGTTTGAATCAAGGCGCTGGCAAATGCCGCCCCCAAGCCTCGGGCACCGCCGGTGACCAGCACCCGGCGGCCTTTCATATCTGCGCAAAGGTTGGCCGCGCTCATGTGTGTTTTCTATCCGCGCTGGGCAGGTAATGCAAGACCCGGTTTTCAGCGATGACCACCGCGTAATAGGCCAAGATGCCGATCAAGGTCAAAGCCCCGATCACCACAAAAACGCCGGCGGTATTGCCCTGCCCTTCAAAAAAGACCAGCAAATACCCCAAACCCATGTTGCCGCCGACCAACTCACCGACCACCACACCGATCACGGCCAAGGTGCTGGCGATGCGCAAACCCGAGAACAGGGAGGGCAATGTCGCTGGGCATTGCACTTTGAAGAACACCTGCAAGCGGGTGGCTGAAAACGACCGCGCCAGGTTGATCATGTCCGCATCCAGATTGCGCATGGCGGTCAGCACATTGATCAAGACGGGGAAAAAGACGATCAATATCGCCACCAAAATTTTGGGGTAGATGGTGTAGCCCAACCACATCACAAACAACGGGGCAAAGGCCACTTTGGGGGCGATTTGCAGGGCCAGCAAATAGGGCGACAAGATGGCTTCGATTTGAGGTGACAAGCCCAGGGCGTAGCCCATGGCCGCCCCCAAGGCGGCGCCCAAAACAAAACCGATCACCACTTCCAGCGCGGTGATGCCGCTGTGCCAAAGCAAGCGCTCGGCCCCATAAATGCGAAACAATTCATCCCAGGTTTTGCTGGCATTGGGCAAGATGAATTCGGGCACGCCCCACCACCCTGGCAGCCACTGCCAGGCGGCCAGGAACAAGAGCGCGACCAGGGCGCTCCAAGCGGTGGTTTTGATGCCCGAACCCATGATTTACTTCAAGCCGACGAACTGGTTGGTGTACAAGTCTTTGGCCGACACTTCTTTGGGCACGATGGCGTTGCTGACATAGAACTTTTGCAAGTCCATCAAACGCGCCTCGTCCATTTGCCCCAACACCTTTTGATTGGCGTAGACGTATTTGTTGTACAGCTCAAAGGTTTGCAAAATCAAGTCTTCTTTGCCTTTGTGCGCGGGCACGTGAGCCACATAAGCCGCGGTAGCGGCTTTGGGGTCTTTCATGATGTCGCGCATGCCTTTCAATGTGGCACGCACCAGTTTTTGGATCAGCTCTGGGTTTTTGGCAATCGTCTCGTCACTGGCCAAAATGGCTTGGGCCATGCTTTTGAAGTACACATCGGCAGGCAAGATGTCGACCTTGGCACCGGCCGCCATGGCGGTCGCGGTCCAATCGGGCACAGCGGCCATGGCCACGGCCTTTTTGGCGGTGAACTGTTGCCACACACCGGCGGGGCCTGCCGATTGGATGTCCAAATCGTTTTTGGTCAGACCCGACTTGCTCAACATCCCCAGCAAAGCGTAATACGTGGTGTCGGTGTAACCGGTGGTGGTGACCACCTGGCCCTTGAGTTCGCGGGGCGACTCAATGCGTGCGTCCTTGTGGCTGACCAATTGCATCAGCGAACCAGCGCCCAAAACGGCCACGGCTTTGACTGGAATGCCCTGACCGCGCGCAATGATGGGGGTGTCGCCGATGGCCCCGCCAATCACCGCATTGCCAGCGCCGATCTGTTTGGCCACATCCACACCACCGCGGCCCGAAACGAATTTCACATTCAAGCCCTCCTGCGCGTAATAGCCCTTGGCTTGCGCCAGCATCCACGGCCCAAACGCGGGCAAGATGGCCGGGGCAGGCAGCAAATAAGTAATCTCCTGGGGATTGGCTGACGGTGCTTGGGCTTGGCTGCTCAAGGGTGACAAAGTGGCCAAGGCGGTGGCCAAGGCAATCAGGGTGCGTCGCATCATGGGGTTGCTCCTATCAATGGTTCAAAGGCATGGAAAAAAGATTCGGTCAACGGAAAGGGTTCAATGGATATCTGTGTCGCCATCCAGCTTGAGCAAGGCCATCAGCTGGGCCACGTGGTCCCCCAACTGAGGGTGTTTGCGCCGCTGCATGGGTTTGTCGCGATCGGGCAAATTCACCGTGATTTGTTCGACGATGGTGCCCGGACGCTCGCTCATCACCAAAATTCGATCCGACAAGGCCACGGCTTCGGACAAGTCGTGGGTGATGAACAACACGGTTTTGCCCTGCGCATGAACGCTGCGGGCCAAGTCTTGCTGCAAGATCATTTTGGTTTGCGCATCCAGCGCTGAAAACGGTTCGTCCATGAGCAAAACGGTCGGGTCCACCGCCAGGGTGCGTGCCAGTGCAGCGCGCTGGCGCATGCCGCCGGACAGCTGGTGCGGGTAGTTATTGCCAAATCCATGGAGCCTGAACTGCTGCAGCAACTGCTCGGATTTGTCTCGCCTTTGCGCTGGGGCCACGCCACGCAACTCCAAGCCAAACTCGACGTTTTGGGAAATGGTGCGCCACGGCAACAACAGGTCTTTTTGCAGCATGAAGGCCACTTGGGTGCTGGGGCCCTGTACCGGCACACCCAAGACCTTGACCACACCCGCCGTGGGTGGTGCCAAACCCGAACCCATGTTGAGCAAGGTGCTTTTGCCACAACCCGACGGGCCAATGATGGACACCACCTCTCCCGCTTGGATGGCAAAGCTCACTGCGCGCGCGGCTTTCACCTCGGGGTGCAAACGGCTGGCCGGGAAGGTTTTGTCAACCCCCTCAAAAGAGATGGCGGGGACAGCGCTCATGCCTGGGGCACCTGGACCCACACACGGTTGGCCTCGACCTTGACCGGAAAGCATCGCAAATCGCGCTGCCCGATTTCATTCAAACATTTGCCGCCGTTGATTTCAAAGCGCGCGGCATGCAAAGGACACTCGACCACGCCATCTTCGACAAAACCTTGGGACAACAAGGCATAAGCATGTGGACACACATCCTCTAAGGCATGCACTTCACCTTGGAGCAAAAACAAACCAATTTTTTGGCCTTGCACCTGGACCCCCGTGGGAAAGTCGGGGTCCAAGTCCGCACGCGGGGCCACGTCGTGCCAGACAGCCGCAGGGTCGTTGGGAATGGTGGGACTTGAAGGGATCATTTGTTTCAAATATAAAACAACGGTTTACGATAGAACCATTATGGCCGTTTCCGTACCTGGATGAAAGGGCCATGGGCGTTTTTTCCCCCGGGGAAACCCTTTTCACCGGCTACCGCAACTGGGGATCGCGCCGCGCCTTCGCGTGTTAGTCTGAGTCAAGTGGGGGCAGATGGTCGCCACCACCCAACCCGATCCGACCCGACCCGACCCGAACCTGGCCCTGACCCGCATGTCCGATTTGCCCCTCATCCAAAGCCCCGTCGTTTTGCGCGCCTGGGCCCAAAACCCCAGCCAAGACTGCACCTGCGCTTTGAAAAATTGCCAGGGCTGGTCCCCCATCACCGAATCCCAATGGCAGCAGGCCCAACTGCCCGCTGTGGCCAGCCTGCGTGACCCCGATGTGGCCGAACCCACTTTTGAAGAACACCATCCCCACGGCACCCGTTATGGCGACCCGCTGGCCCCTGTTTCAATCGCCCACTTTCCCGCCAACCGGTGTGTGCTGCACGCTTGCCAACTGTGTGGCCAACATGTGTTGCGCTACACCGAGTTTGGCGGTTATTACATTGATCACCGCGCCCGCCGCTTGGACCCTGAGGTCATTGTTGACACCGCTTGAATGCAGGTGACACCCCGGGTTTTGACCCACCAACACTGGGCCTAAAATCCGCCCTCTTTGGCCAACCAACCAGGACCACCCCATGGGACGCACGCTCTACGACAAGATTTGGGACGAACACCTCGTCACTTCAGAGGAAGATGGCACCGCCGTGCTGTACATCGACCGCCATTTGGTGCACGAGGTCACCAGTGCCCAGGCCTACGAGGGTTTGCGCGTGGCCCAGCGCAAGGTGTGGCGCGTGAGTTCGGTCATTGCCACCGCCGATCACAACACCCCCACCACCGGTTGGGAGTTGGGCTATGACGGCTTGACCGACCCCGTCAGCAAAGAACAAATCACCACGCTCGACAAGAACATGGCCGAGCACGGCGCGGCGGCTTACTTTCCCTTTCTGTCCAAGCGCCAAGGCATCGTGCATGTGATTGGCCCAGAGAACGGCGCCACCTTGCCCGGCATGACCGTGGTCTGCGGCGACTCGCACACCTCCACCCACGGCGCATTTGGCGCATTGGCCCACGGCATTGGCACTTCAGAGGTGGAGCACGTGCTGGCCACCCAAACCCTGTTGACCAAAAAAGCCAAAAACATGCGCATCCAAGTGGATGGCACTTTGCCCAAGGGTCTCACCGGCAAAGACATGGTGCTGGCCATCATTGGCAAGATTGGCACCGCGGGTGGCACGGGTTTCACCATTGAGTTTGCTGGGTCTGCGGTGCGCGCGCTCAGCATGGAAGGGCGCATGACCTTGTGCAACATGGCCATCGAGGCCGGTGCGCGCGCTGGCTTGGTGGCCGTGGACGACAAGACCATTGAATACCTTCGCGGGCGCCCCTTGTCGCCCAAAGGTGTGGAGTGGGACCACGCGGTGGCCTACTGGAAAACACTGCAATCCGATGCGGATGCGCACTTTGACGCGGTGGTGCAACTCAACGCGGCCGAAATTGCGCCGCAAGTCACCTGGGGCACCTCGCCTGAGATGGTGTTGTCGGTGCTGGACCGTGTGCCCGACCCCGACAAAGAAAAAGACGCCAACAAGCGCCTGGCCATCGAGCGCGCCCTCACTTATATGGGACTGCAGCCGGGCAAACCCATCGCCGACATCACGGTGGACAAAATTTTCATCGGTTCGTGCACCAACAGCCGCATTGAAGACATGCGCGAAGCCGCCGCCGTGGTCAAGCGCTTGGGCCAAAAAGTGGCGCGCAACGTCAAGCTGGCCATGGTGGTGCCCGGTTCTGGCTTGGTCAAAGCGCAGGCCGAAAAAGAAGGGCTGGACGAAATCTTCAAGGCCGCGGGTTTTGAGTGGCGCGAACCCGGCTGCTCCATGTGCCTGGGCATGAACGCCGACCGCCTGGATCCTGGCGAGCGCTGCGCCTCCACCAGCAACCGCAACTTCGAAGGCCGCCAAGGCACCGGTGGGCGCACCCACTTGGTCAGCCCGGCCATGGCCGCCGCTGCCGCCATCCACGGCCATTTTGTTGACGTGCGCCAATTTGTTTGAAAGCCAAGACCATGAATAAATTCAATGTGCACAAAGGCCTGGTCGCCCCCATGGACCGCGAAAACGTCGATACCGACGCGATCATTCCCAAACAGTTTCTGAAGTCGATCAAAAAAACCGGCTTTGGGCCCAACCTGTTTGACGAGTGGCGCTACCTGGACCACGGCGAGCCGGGTCAAGAACACGTCAAGCGCAAGATCAACCCCGACTTCATCTTGAACCAAGCCCGCTACCAAGGCGCGTCGATTTTGCTGGCGCGCAAAAACTTTGGCTGCGGTTCCTCGCGCGAGCACGCGCCTTGGGCCTTGGAGCAATATGGCTTTCGCGCCATCATCGCGCCCAGCTATGCAGACATCTTTTTCAACAACAGCTTTAAAAACGGCTTGCTGCCCATCGTGCTCCCAGAGACCATCGTCAGCCAGTTGTTCGACGAATGCTTTGGCTTCCCGGGTTATCAGCTGACGGTTGACTTGGACCGCCAAGTGGTGGTGCGCCCCCAAGGCGAAGAAATCCCATTTGAGGTGCAACCCTTTCGCCGCTATTGCCTGATGAATGGCTTGGACGACATTGGCCTGACCCTGCGCCACGCCGACAAAATTCGCGACTTTGAGGCCGCACGCCTGACCGCCAAGCCCTGGCTGGCGCAAACCTTGCCGGAGAGCTTCCGATGAAAATTGCAGTTCTGCCTGGTGATGGCATTGGCACCGAAATCGTCGCTGAAGCGGTCAAAGTCCTTAAGGTTCTGGGCTTGCCCCTGGAAATGGAAACGGCTTTGGTGGGTGGTTGCGCCTACGACGCCCACGGCCACCCGCTGCCCGACAGTACCCTGAAGCTGGCCAAAGAAGCCGATGCGATTTTGTTTGGCGCGGTCGGTGACTGGAAGTACGACACCTTGGACCGCCCCTTGCGCCCCGAGCAAGCCATTTTGGGTTTGCGCAAAAACCTGGGGTTGTTCGCCAACTTTCGCCCCGCCATTTGTTACCCCGAATTGGTCGGCGCTTCGAGCTTGAAGCCCGAGTTGATCGCAGGTTTGGACATCCTCATCATCCGCGAGCTGACCGGTGACATTTACTTTGGCCAACCGCGCGGTCGCCGCGTCTCGCCCGATGGCGCATTCGCCGGTGCCGAAGAAGCCTTTGACACCATGCGCTACACCCGCCCCGAGGTCGAGCGCATTGCGCTAGTGGCGTTTGAAGCCGCCCGCAAGCGCAGCAAGCGCGTGACCAGTGTGGACAAAGCCAATGTGCTCGAGACCTTCCAGTTTTGGAAAGACATCGTCACCGAGGTGCACAAAGACTACCCCGATGTGGCACTCGACCACATGTACGTGGACAACGCCGCCATGCAGTTGGTCAAAGAGCCCAAACGCTTTGACGTGGTGGTCACCGGCAATATGTTCGGCGACATCCTCTCCGACGAAGCCTCCATGTTGACCGGCTCCATCGGCATGTTGCCCTCTGCTTCTTTGAATGCCAGCAACCAAGGCTTGTACGAACCCAGCCATGGCAGCGCGCCCGACATCGCCGGCAAAGGCGTGGCCAACCCGCTGGCCACCATTTTGAGCGCGGCCATGATGCTGCGCTTCAGCCTGAACCAAGAAGGCGCTGCGGTGCGCATTGAAGACGCCGTGAAAAAAGTATTGGCCCAAGGCCTGCGTACCGGCGACATCTACAGCGAAGGCACCACCAAGGTGGGCACCGCGCAAATGGGCGATGCGGTGGTCAAAGCATTGGGTTGAGCTGGCATAGAAGCAGACGCCGAGCCTTCAATCAAACGCCCAGGCACCCGCGCAGGTTGGGCCAATTTCACCGCGCCAAATGGCGCGACCGGGCGCATCGGACCCAGCACCGCTGGCGATCATCAGGGGCAATAAATGCTCTTCCCTGGGGTGTGAAGCCACACCGCCCGGGGCCGCGCGCCAGCGACTCAACTGGTCGGTCCGGGTCTGCCAATCACCGCTCAATGCTTGGTCCAACCAGTCATGAAAAGCATAAGAGGCCGGGGCTTGACCGGCGAAATCGCGCAGGTTGTGATAGCTCATGCCCGAGCCCAAAATCAAAACGCCTTCATCGCGCAAACTGCTGAGCGCGCGCCCCAACTGACTGTGCAGCACAGGATCCAGATTGGCTTGCAAAGACATGGCCACCACCGGGATGTCGGCCTGCGGGTACATCACTTTGAGCGGGATGAACACCCCATGGTCCCAGCCGTACTCAGGGTCGATCAAAGCGGCAAACCCGGCTTGCTGGAGCAAGTGGGCCGCCTGTGCGGCCAATGCAGGTTGGCCTGTGGCTGGGTATTGCAAGGCATAGGTTTCTGGTGGGAAACCGTAGTAGTCGTAAATCAACGCCGGGTTTGAGCCACTGGTGAAGGAGGGCACGCGGGCTTCCCAGTGCGCCGTGATGATCAAAATGGCGCTGGGCTTGGCCGGCAGGTGCTGGTCGATGTCGCGCAAAAAATCTTCGGTCTGCTGAAACAGTTGCTTGCGCTCACCGGTCATGAAAAACGAAGGGCCACCCCCATGGGGAATGTACAAGGCTGGCATGCGGGACATGTCAAATTCCCCCTGAAGAAATCATCGGTTGTCCAAGGCCAACTTGGGGACCACCCGGGCATAAATCGCTCGTTCCGCGTCCACCACCTGTCGGTAATCGTTGGCATTGAGAAAGGCTGGTGCAACCAGGGACACGGCAACAAAACTTTTGAACTCTTCCGATTCAATGGCTTTTTGCAAGGCATCATTCAAGCGCACAACCACATCGGCGGGGAGACCTTTGGGTGCAAAAAAACCAAAGTCAGCACGCAAAGCGAGGTCAATGCCTTGTTCCCTCAAGGTGGGTACGGTGCCCAAAGCAGCCGCCCGGGTGGCACCAAACTGCGCGATGGCCCGCAGCTTGCCGGCCTCCACCTGAGCGTTGATCACGCCCGGCGCACCAATCACCACATCCACAAAGCCACCCATCACCGCGGTCAAAGCCGGTGCCAAGCCGCGGTGCGGCACATGGGTGAATTGGAAGCCTGCCGCATCGGCCAAAGCTTCTCCGGCCAAATGCACCGCCGTGCCATTGCCGGGGCTGCCAAAGGTCAGCTTGCCGGGGTTGGACTTGGCATACGCCACCATCTCTCGCGCATTGCGAAAGGGCGCATCGATGCGGGCCGCCAAATAATGGGGGGTGATGCTGGCACGGGCCAAGGGCATCAAATCTTCATAAACATATGCGGGCTTGCCCACCAAAGGGGCCACGGTGAGCACCGCAGGTGCCGAATACAACAAGGTGTAGCCGTCTGGGTTGGCTCGGGCGACGTAGGTTGCGCCAATGGTGCCCCCCGCACCATCGCGATTTTCAACCACCACCGATTGGCCCAAGTGCTTGGCGGCCAACTCGGCAATTTTTCTGGCCTCGCGGTCGGTGGCACCGGGCGCATAGGGCACGACGATGGTGATCGCTTTGGTGGGGAAGCCTTGCGCCGATAGGCTCAAGGCTGTGCACAAGGCCAAGCAGGCCCACCCTTTGAAAATCCAGCCCCAGATTGAACTGTTCAGATACATCTTGCTTCTTTCATGGATCACACAACATGGCGCGCGCAAACGCGCACCGACTTGGGTCATTTTCACCCCAAAATGAAAGCACTCTCCTTAGACCCCAGACAAACTGCAAGCGCTTAGGATGCAGGCTTTTGCACGACGCATTGCGGGGCACACCTTGATAGAACACCATTTACAGCAACTGATCGAGCGACTCACCCAAGCTGGTCATGCATGGCCCCAACAGGTCGACAGACAGGCCCGTTGGCTGGTGCTTGACACCTTGGGTTGCGCCATCGCCGGTGGTCGATCTCCCACCGTGCGGGCGTGGCTGGAGGGGCATCACCTGCACACCGATCCCTTTGCCACCGCAGACCCCACCGGGCCCAGCGCAGGTGCCGCCATGGCCTTTGCCATGGCCGCTTGTTGGGACGAAGCCTGTGAAGGCCATGCCCGTGCCCACGGCCGCCCTGGCGTGGCAGCCTTGGCGGCGATTTGGCCCTGGGTGCATCAATTGAATTGGGGGCAGTTGCTGAACGCTTTCGTGCTGGGCTACGAAGTGGGTGCGCGCATGGGTGCCTTGCTGCGCATTGCACCGGGCATGCATGTGGACGGCAATTGGCCGTCTTTGGGCAGCGCGGCAGCGGCAGCCAGCGCCTTACAGCTCAATGCCCAGCAGACCCTGACCGCCATCCATATCGCGGCCTGCCAATTACCCACCTCGTTGTACCGACCGATCCAAACCGGCGACACAGCGCGCAACACCTATTTGGGCCACGCCGCCATGCTGGGGCAAATGTCAGCACAAGCCGCAGCAGCTGGCATCAGCGCACCCGCCAATGCCATCGAAAACCATTTGCAAGTGGTCTATCAAAAATCCGCGCCTGAGGGATGGCAAGGAACGGACGATTTTGAAATTTTGTCCGCCTACTTCAAGCCCTATGCGGCAGTGCGCCATGTCCACTACGGCGCGCATGCAGCGTTGGGCCTGCGCACACAGTTTGACTTGGATTTGTTGGACCACATCGATTTATGGGTTTACCAAGAAGCCTTGACGTATTGCGGTGTGCGCCAACCCCAAACCCCCTTGCAAGCGCAGTTTTCGCTGTCTTTTGGCGTGGCCGCCATGCTCCGCTGGGGGCACCTGAATTCAACCGTTTACACCTGCCCTGAATTTGAGGATGAGGGGGTGCGCCAGCTGGAGAAAAAAGTGACCATACACGTGCACCATGAATGGACCCAAAAGCAATGGCGACGCGCCAAGTTGCAACTGTCGTTGGTGGATGGTCGGGTGCTGGAGAACACCTGCCACGCGGTGATGGGCGACGCTGACATGCCCTGGAGCGAAGCAGCCTTGAAGCAAAAATTCATCATCAACTGCGAGGGCAGTTTGAGCCCTGCACGCAGCCTAAGCTTGGCCGACCATGTGCTTCATGCCCCAGCCCAAGCCGCCATCTTTCCCTGAGTGACTGCACACAGGCTTGGGGGCAGAGCGACTAAGACACCTCCCGCGCCTGATCAAAAGCACCACCAAGCCCGCATCATTGGGCCGTGCAGTTGTTGCCCTGCCAACGCGAGCCCACCACTTTTTCTTGGCGTATTTCAAACGTGGTTTGGCAGGTCAAGGCAATGTTGTAAGCGGGCGACCCGCCCACGGCTTGGGTGAAGGCGCTGTTCCCCGTGAAGATGGTTTGGTAAGAAGGTGCAGTGCCCGGAACCCACATCTGCCCCTGACGCATGAAGCTGACAAATTTGCTGCCAGCGGCTTCATATTGGTTGTTTGGCGGTCCCCAGGTCCGGTAAAGGTCCAATTCAGACGCGCCCACCCAAGCGCTGAGCATTTGTTCGTATTTGGCCGTCGTGGCGCAGCCCGAAAGCAACACCACCACACATGCCAGCCACAGGCCGCGAAATCGCCTCATGGGGTCGCTCCTGAAGGGTCATGTGCGTGCATGGTTCATCGCCTCCCTGGCGCTGCGGATGGATGCTGAAACGGGATGGTGGCCCATGGCCCAGTGTCTCTTGCCATGATAGAACCAAACATACCGCTGGCCGTGGGCGGCCCCATGGTCGCGGCCTTGTCAGCCAGCGTTGGACATGGCCGCTAGAATCACCTGCATGATCTGCAAACAAAGTGCTACACCCCACGCTCCACGGATCCCGTCGGTTCAGGGACGCACCCGCACGATCACTTTGAAATCAACCAAAGGCTAAACGCCTTGGCTCGTCGCGCCCTTCCCGGCCAGACGAGCCGGGGGTCAACAACACATTGATTGAAAGGGGAAAAACATGAAAAAAATCGGAAACAGGGTCGGCTTGGTCGGCTGGCGTGGCATGGTCGGCTCGGTCTTGATGGACCGCATGCAAGCTGAAAAAGACTTCGACTTGATCGAACCCGTGTTCTTCTCCACCTCCAATGCAGGGGGCGCGGCACCCGCTATGGCCAAAAACGAAACCAAGTTGCTCGATGGACACAACATCGATGCACTCAAGGCCTGCGACATCATCATCACCTGCCAAGGCGGCGACTACACCTCGGAAGTGTTCCCCAAGCTGCGCAGCGCAGGCTGGAAGGGCCATTGGATCGATGCCGCCTCGACCTTGCGCATGAAAGATGACGCCATCATCATCCTCGACCCCGTGAACCTGCCGGTGATCGAAAACGCCCTTGCCAAAGGTGGCCTCAATTGGGTGGGCGGCAACTGCACCGTCAGTTGCATGTTGATGGGCGTGGGCGCTTTGTACAAAGCCGGTTTGGTGGAGTGGATGAGCACCCAAACCTACCAAGCCGCCTCAGGCGGCGGTGCTGCACACATGCGCGAATTGCTGACGCAATTTGGCAGCGTACATGCCGAAGTCAAAGACCTGCTGAACGACCCCAAAAGCGCCATTTTGGAGATCGACCGCAAAGTCATTGCCAAACAAAGGGCACTTTCTGCCGCTGAAACCGAAAACTTTGGCGCACCTTTGGGTGGCTCGCTCATCCCTTGGATCGACAAAGACTTAGGCATTGGTAAGCAAGAAGGCGACGAGTTCTGGGGCACCAGCCGCGAAGAATGGAAGGGCATGGCTGAGGCCAACAAAATTTTGGGCCAAGGCCCAGGTTTTGCCCAAGCTGCAGTACCTGTTGACGGCTTTTGCGTGCGCATTGGCGCCATGCGCTGCCACAGCCAAGCCCTCACTTTCAAACTCAAAAAGAACGTGCCCGTGGCCGACATCGAGGCCATGATCGCGGCCGACAACGAATGGGTGAAGGTGGTTCCGAACAACCGTGAGGCAACTTTGCAACAGCTCACCCCCGTGGCGGTGACCGGCACCATGAGCATCCCCGTTGGGCGCATCCGCAAAATGGCGTTTGGCCCCGAGTATGTCGGCGCATTCACCATTGGTGACCAACTGTTGTGGGGGGCGGCAGAGCCTCTGCGGCGGATGTTGAGAATTTTGCTGCGCAGTTAAGGAAGAAGGTAACATCTGCGAATGTTCAATATGTCCTGGATACTGCCATGAAAAACCTTCGAACAGCTGCATTTTGGGTGCTGTCGAGCTTTTGGATGGGCTCTGTCGGGGCCCTCAGCCTGGGCAACATCAGCTTGCTATCGAAGCCAGGTGAACGCTTGCTGGCCGAGTTGGAAGTCAAAGACATCAGCCCGGTCGAGAGCAATGATTTGCAAGCCTTTTTGGCCTCGCCTGATTTGTACAGCGTGGCGCGCGTGACCCCTTCGCCCGAATTGGCCCTGATCAAAACACAGTTCAGGCGCAAGCCCGATGGCACGGCTGTGATTGAGTTCAGCAGCGAGCAACCGCTCACATCACCGTCTTTGGACATGCTCATCGAGTTCCGCTGGGCCACCGGTCGGCGGGTTTTCATGGGCAATGTGCCCACCCAAGCTGGCGGCGGGGCAGCAGCCACCGCAGCGGCGCCACCCCCTGCGCCCAGCTTGCCTGTGATCAGCCCGCCCGCCATGGCACAGCCAGAGCCTGCGCCAGCAACACCCACAACACCAACTGTTCCCGCCCCTTCTGCACCAGCTCCTGCCGTGGCTGAAAAGGCTGCTGAGCCCCCACCCCCCGCGACCCCCGCCACCAAAACTGCCAAAACAGAACGAGGTCAAAGCCTCACCGTGGTCCGCGGCGACACAGCGGGCGAATTGGCGGCACTGCACAAAGAAAGCAACGTCTCCCTGGACCAAATGCTATTGGCCTTGCTGCGCGCCAACCCCGATGCATTCGTTGACAACAATGTCAACCGCCTCAAAGCCGGTGCTGTGCTGAAACTGCCCAGCGCACAAGAAGCCCAACAAACCCCCACCACAGAAGCGCGCCAAACCATCAAAGCGCAGGCCGCTGACTTTGCCAAATACCGCGCCAATTTGGCTGCTGCTGCACCCAGCACCGAATTGCCCAAGGCCGGCCGAAGCGCTGAAGGTCGGGTACAAGCCCAGGTCAAAGATGGCAGCACAAAGCCCAGCCAAGACAAGCTTACCTTGGGCAAGGCCGACTCCAGTGCCGCCCAAGAAGCCGACAAAGTCGCCGCCCAAAAACAAGTGGAGCAAACCGCCAAAGAAACTGAAGCTGCCAGCCAAACTGTGACCGATCTGAATGCACTGGCGCAGGCCGCCAGTGGCATCGCTGCCCCGGCTGTGGCTGTATCCGTGAACGCCCCACCCGCCAAAGCCTCTGGCAGCGTGGTTGACGAACTCATTGAGCACCCCTGGACCCCTTATGCTGCGGGTGCCTTGGTGGCACTGCTGGCTTTGTTGGCCTGGGGACGCAGTCGCCAGCGCGCCACCCAAGAAGACTCCATCCACGATGAGTACTCCCAAACCAGCCCTGTCGAACCCAGCCCCCCTAACCCGTTTAACTTCGACCTGGAGTTGGATGCCCAACCCAAGTCGGTGTCGGCCCAAGGTCGCGAAGTGGCACCGCCGTTGGATGCCGTCGCGCCTGACTTGAGCGACGCCCCACCCCCTTCCGACTATGAGGTTCGACTCAACTTGGCCGAGGAGTTGTGGGACATGGGGCAACAAAACACAGCCCGCGCCCTGGCAGATGAGGTGGTGCGCGAGGCCACGGGTGAGATTCAACTCAAGGCCCAACGCTGGTTGAGCCAGCGCCAAGCCTGAGGCCCATGCGCGTCGCCCTGGGCCTGAGCTATTTGGGCCAGGCTTACGAAGGTTGGCAAAGCCAACGCTCTGGGCTGACGGTGCAAGACAAGTTGGAGGCCGCGCTCAGCGACTTTTGCCAACAACCGGTGCACACCTTGTGCGCAGGTCGCACCGACTCAGGGGTGCATGGTCTGATGCAAGTGGTTCACCTCGACACCGATCTGACACGCGACATGTCCTCTTGGGTGCGTGGCACCAATGCTTTTTTACCCGACGACATTGCGGTGCAATGGGCCCAAGAAGTGCCGCCCAGCTTTCATGCCCGTGGCAGTGCGGTGGGCCGGCGCTACGTCTATGTGGTGTTGTCATCCCCGGTGCGACCCAGCTTAGAGAGTGGTCGGGTGGGTTGGGTGTTTCGCCCCCTGGAAGCGCAAGCGATGCAAGCTGCTGCACAGGTGCTGTTGGGCGAACACGACTTCAGCTCATTTCGGGCCTCTGCCTGCCAGTCGCCCACGCCGGTCAAAACCTTGCGCCAGATCGATATCTCGGTCTGCGGCGGGGACAAAGCCAACGCCTATTGGCGCTTTGAATTTGAGGCCAATGCATTTTTGCACCACATGATCCGCAACATCATGGGATGTTTATTGCAAGTGGGCCAAGGCCTTCAGCCTGTGTCTTGGGTGCAAGAGGTTTTGCAAGCGCGCAACCGGGATGTCGCGGCACCCACTTTCCCCCCCGATGGCTTGTATTTTTTAGGGCCGCAGTACGCGCCAGAATGGGGTTTGCCCACACGCACGCCTGCGTATGATTGGCTGCCATGTCCAATGCGCCCATGACCACCCGCATCAAAATGTGCGGCTTCACCCGCGAATCCGATGTCGACGCCGCTGTGGCCGCAGGGGCAAACGCCATTGGCCTGGTGCTGTACCCACCGAGCAAACGTTTTGTGGATGCGCAACGCGCCGCACAATTGGCCCAGCGCTTGCCCGCCTTTGTCACCCCGGTGCTGCTGTTTGTGAATGCCCAAGCGCTGGAGATTGAAACCGCCGCCGCGAAAGTGCCTGGGGCTTGGCTGCAATTTCATGGCGATGAAAGCCCCGCCGAATGTGCTCACTGGGGCCAGCGCTTGGGACGCCCATGGCTGCGCGCCGCGCGCATCCCGTTGGGCGAAGCGACACCCGCCTTCGACCTCGTAAAATACGCCCAAGATCACTCACAAGCCAAGGCTGTGCTGCTCGACGCCCATGTCGACGGTTACGGCGGCGGCGGCAAGGCATTCCATTGGTCACGGCTTCCAACAAACGTCAATGCTCACCTCGTTTTGTCTGGTGGACTCACACCTGCAAACGTGGCCGATGGCATGGCGCAAGTGCGCCATCGGGGCCTGTCGCTCGCGGTTGACGTGAGCTCGGGTATCGAGACCGCGCCTGGCATCAAAGACCCTCGATTGATGCAAGCCTTTGTGGCGGCCGTGCGCGCCGCTGATCTCCACGCCACCCCTGGCGCTTGACCCTTTTAAGCCCCATCCCCTGAACCGCCCGGTTCATCATTTGTGATTGCCATGTCCACTTACCAACAACCCGACGCCAGCGGCCACTTTGGCATCTACGGCGGCAGTTTTGTCAGCGAGACGCTGACCCACGCCATCGAAGAGCTGAAAGATGCCTACGCCCAGTACCAACACGACCCGGCTTTCATCGCCGAGTTCAAATCAGAGTTGGCGCATTTTGTGGGCCGCCCCTCGCCCATCTACCACGCGGCCCGCATGAGCCGTGAAATGGGTGGCGCGCAGATTTACCTGAAGCGCGAAGACCTGAACCACACCGGCGCGCACAAGATCAACAACACCATCGGCCAAGCCATGCTGGCCAAGCGCATGGGCAAGCCGCGCATCATTGCCGAAACCGGTGCCGGTCAACACGGCGTGGCCACCGCCACCATCTGCGCCCGTTATGGCTTGGAATGCGTGGTCTACATGGGCAGCGAGGACGTGAAGCGCCAAAGCCCGAATGTCTACCGCATGAAGTTGCTTGGTGCCACTGTGGTCCCCGTGGAGTCGGGCAGCAAGACCTTGAAAGACGCCCTGAACGAAGCCCTGCGTGACTGGGTGGCCAATGTGGATGACACTTTTTACATTATCGGCACCGTGGCAGGCCCACACCCCTACCCGATGATGGTGCGCGATTTCCAAAGCGTGATTGGCGAGGAGTGCATCGCCCAAATGCCCAACATGCACCACGGCCTGCAACCCGACGCGGTGCTGGCCTGTGTGGGCGGTGGCTCCAACGCCATGGGTATTTTTTATCCCTACATCCCGTTTGAAAAAACCCGTTTGATCGGCATTGAAGCCGCCGGTGAAGGCATGGAAACCGGTCGTCACTCGGCCTCGTTGCAACGCGGCGTGCCCGGGGTGTTGCACGGCAACCGCACCTATGTGCTGCAAGACGCCAATGGGCAAATCACTGAAACCCATTCGGTGAGCGCCGGTTTGGACTACCCCGGCGTGGGACCCGAGCATGCGTTTTTGAAAGACATTGGCCGCGCCGAGTATGTGGGCGTGACCGACCAAGAAGCCTTGGATGCGTTCCACTACCTGTGCCGCATCGAGGGCATCATTCCGGCGCTAGAGTCCAGCCATGCCGTGGCCCATGCGATGAAACTGGCCAAAACCATGACGCCCCAGCAATCCATCTTGGTGAACCTGTCGGGCCGCGGCGACAAAGACATTGGCACCGTGGCCGATTTGTCCAACGCCGATTTCTTCTGCCGCCCCAGTTGCCAAGGCCAAACCGTCAAAGGCGAACACGCCATATCACTGGCCGCATTGAATGGGAGCAAAGCATGAGCCGCATCACCCCTGTGATGACCGCGCTGCACAGCGCTGGTCGCAAAGCTTTGATTCCTTATTTGATGGCCGGTTTCCCCGAGCCCTCGCACACCCTGGGCCTGATGCATGCTTTGGTAGAAGGCGGTGCCGACATCATCGAACTGGGCGTGCCCTTCAGCGACCCCATGGCCGATGGCCCGGTGATTCAAAAAGCCGGTGAAGCCGCGCTGCGCCACGGCGTGGGCATGGGCGAGGTGCTGGCCA
>Ga0315903_10002846_pt1 | contig 24727 bp, 25 predicted proteins | sample LakEriMetagenome_7_FD_203524 | JGI IMG/M metagenome (GOLD analysis project Ga0315903, IMG submission 203524) | Freshwater fungal communities from buoy surface, Lake Erie, Ohio, United States - Buoy 2 MA119 | ecosystem: Environmental > Aquatic > Freshwater > Lake | place: USA: Lake Erie, Ohio... | reverse complement strand
CTTTTCAAACGATCAAGGATGAGAAGAGAAAACAAAAAGAGGCAAAAGACAAAGCATTGAAACAAGATTCATTGTCGGACACAAAAATTATTAAAATTTAAAAATATATTTCATGAAGAACTTAACATTTATTCTATCCCTTTTATTTATGACATTGAGTATGCATTCAATGGCAAAGAAGAGGCAACATAAAGTTATTTTTCAATTTACAAATGCCAATGATACGATGCAACAAAAAGCCTTCATAAAACAACTTGAAAACCTAAACGAATATTGGCCAACCGCCAACTATGAAATTGTTTTGTATAATCAAGGATTAGAGCTTGTGATGAAAAATAATACAACTTATCTAGAGCGATTAATTTCTTTAAAAAATAAAGGTATGCGTTTTTTAGTTTGTGAGAATACATTAAAGAACAGAAAAATAAGTAAGGATGTTTTTGTAACTGAATTGGTAGAATACATTCCTGCTGGAATTGCCGAAATTGTTGAAAAACAAGAGCAAGGGTGGAGTTATATTAAAGGTGGATTTTAGAATCAATTACGAATTACAATACAATTACGAATTACGGTACAATTACGAATTACGGTACAATTACGGTATAATTACGAATTACGGTACAATTACGAATTACGGTACAATTACGAATTACGATACAATTACGAATAAGTGAAAATGAAAATAGATTTTAAAAGTATTAAAATTCTAAAATGAAAACGAATAATATAATTCAAGATAAAAGCTTTGCATTTGCAGTAAGAATTGTAAAATTGTATAAGTTTCTTTGTGACGAAAAGAAAGAATTTGTTTTGTCAAAACAATTGCTCAGATGTGGCACATCAATTGGAGCTAATATTGAAGAGGCAATAGGTGGACATTCTGAAAAAGACTTTTTTGCAAAACTTACAATCTCATACAAAGAAGCAAGAGAAACTAAGTATTGGATTAATTTATTAAAAGCGAGTGCTATATTAACAGATGAAGAAGCGAATCCTTTACTACATGATATAGAAGAAATTTTGAGAATTATCGGTAAAATTCAAATTACTATAAAATCTCGTAATTGATAATTGATAATTCGTAATTGATAATTGATAATTCGTAATTTAACAAAATGAGTAATAGAAGAAATTTTTTAAAAAATATCAGTGTATTAGGTTTGGGGGCAACTATTGTTTCCCCCTTGTCTGTTTTGGCAAATGATACAAAAACTGAAAACAATGATATTGAGTATGATGCAGAAGGCGATTTGGTTTCAAAATCAACTACCATTAGTATTTTGCAAACAACTGATGTGCATTGCCAAATACATCCACATGATGAATTGTTTTGGGAAAATGAAAAAGCAGTTTTTCGTAAAACAGGAGGATATGCTTATTTATCTTACATGTTGAAAAATCTCAAGAAAAAGAATCCCAATACGTTTATTATAGACACAGGCGATATGTTTCAAGGCAGCGAACTCAGTGTTAAAACAACAGGTAAAGCTTTTGTGCCTCTATTAAATGCAATGAATTATGATTTGTATTTACCAGGCAATTGGGAAGTGATTTACGGGAAAAAAAATATGCAAACTTTAATGGGTAGTTTAACAGCTCCTAAAATTTGCACAAATATGTATCACGATTTAGGTGAAGGTAAACGGGGTGAACTCATTTTTCAGCCCTATGAAATTTGGAATGTGGCTGGGGCGAAAATTGGATTTTTAGGTTATACAGATCCATTGGTTCCTTTGCGCCAAAGTCCGGTTTATAGCAAAGGAATTATTTATACAAAGCCTGAAGAAAATTTAGCACATTATATTGATGTATTAAAGAATCAAGAGCAATGCAGTTTTATTATTATGCTGGCGCATTTAGGTTTATCGCAACAAATAGCTTTGGCTAATATGCCTGAATGCGAAGGTGTGAATTATATTTTAGGTGGTGATACACATGAGAGAGTACGCAAGCCTATTGTCTGTAAATATTCAAAAGTAGTTGAGCCGGGGGCTTTTGGCTCGTTCATAGGTAAATTAGATTTGTCAATTCAAGATGGGATAGTTATTTCAGATGAATATGAATTATTGGAGGTCTCGCCTTCTAAATTAAAGTCGGATAAAAGCATTGAGAAATTGCTAGTTGAAAATGAAGAAAGTTTTAGAGAAGATATCAATAAAATTATTGGTTATAGTACAATCCCACTTTACCGATATTTTGTGGTTGAAAACCCTATTGACACCATGGTTTTAAATGCACTCAACTGGAAATTTCCAGAAGTTGATATTGTATTAAGTAATGGATTTAGATTTTGTCCGCCCCGCACTACGCCCGATCAAACTGGAAATATTCCAATCACGAATGGTTTTCTTTTTGATATGTTGCCAGTAGATAGCACCATTAGAATAGCTAAGGTTACCGGCAAACAAATAAAAGATTGGTTAGAGAAGGAATTGAACAATGTATTTTCGAAAGATGCTTCTAAACGCTTTGGTGGATGGGTTGTAAAATTCAAAGGAATGAAAGTAAGCTTCAATGCCTTTGGTGAAATGGGTGAACGAGTTCAACAGGCAACCATTAAAGGACAACCCATTGATGATGCTAAGATTTATTCAATATTAGCTTGTGAGCGCGAAGGAGATCCACCCGATATGCTTTGCCGTATTAAGGGTGTATTGGATGCAAAAAATACTAAAGCCACTTTACATATTGCTATGAATGAATATTTAAAAGCAAATTCACCTGTTACACCTACACCGCTTAAAAACGCTCAAATTTTGGATGCCAAAGAATCTTTATTATCGCAAGTAAGTGGTGTTGATTATACATTTAGATAAGGTTGATTAGGACACTTACACGATGAACTTAAAAATACAACTGCTATCTCAGTTTGACGAATTGTAGTACTTTTAATCAATGAAAGAGTTATTTGCCTATTTTAGTCAGTTTCAAAAAATTTCAAAAGAAGTAGAGAATGAAATAGAAGCAATCTCTTCGATGATTCATGTAGCTAAGAATAATATCCTTCAACCCTTCAATCATACTTGTAAGACTATTTATTTTTTGAAACAAGGAATTGTGCGAATTTATTATTTAAAGGATGGTATTGATATTACTGAGGGATTTTATTTCGAGAATAGCATGATTGCTCGAGTGGAAAGTTTGTTCACAGGTAAGCCAACAAAAAAGGCGATTCAAGTATTACAAGATGCTGAAATCATTTCTATCAATGCAAAAAAACTTTTTAATCTGTATGACAAATATCCTTTGGTAGAGAGACTATTTCGAAAGATATTTGAAGCAGGTTATGTTGAAACAATTCATCGTATGGAAAGTATACAGTTTCATTCGGCTGAACAAAGATATAAAGATCTACTATTAAAAACCGATATCGTAAAACGAATTCCATTAAAGTATATTGCATCTTATTTAGGTATTACACAAGTTTCCTTGAGCCGAATAAGAGCTGGATTAAATGAGTAGTTCTGAATGAAATAATATTTGTATTGAATAATTTATTTATCAAATGTTAAACGAATAGATAAATAAGACCTTCAACTTTGCTTTTTTAAGTAAGCAAATATGAAGCGTAATAGTTTACAACTTGGACTAAAACAAAATTGGAAGCAATTTGCCTTGTTAGTCATTATCAATGCCTTTGTGGGGGGGATGATTGGTATGGAGCGCAGTATTTTTCCGCAGTACGCACAAGAAGTTTTTGGTATTGAATCTAAAACTGCCATCCTATCTTTTATCACCGCCTTTGGAATTACAAAAGCATTGACCAATTATCTTGCTGGTCGATTAGCAAATCAATTCGGCAGAAAAAATTTATTGCTTTTTGGTTGGATATTGGCTTTGCCTATTCCAATAATTTTAATGAACGCAACGAGTTGGGATTTAGTGGTACTTGCGAATATATTATTAGGAATTAGTCAGGGTTTAACTTGGAGTAGTACCGTAGTTATGAAAATTGATTTAGTAGGTGAAAAAGATAGGGGCTTTGCCATGGGTTTAAATGAATTTGCTGGTTATTTTGCTGTGGGCACCATTGCATTTTTATCTGGCTATATTGCATACCATTATGGCATTACACCTTACCCATTTTATATTGGTATTTTTATTTCGGTGATAGGATTTTTACTAACACTTTTTTGGGTGAAAGACACAAGGCTATTTGTAAAACAAGAAATGTCAAAGGACAATTCGATTCAGTACAAGAACATTTTTCTCGAAACTACATATAGAAATAAAACCTTAAGTGCAGTAACTCAAGCAGGGTTAGTTAATAATTTGAATGATGGAATGATATGGGGTTTATTACCGATGCTTTTAGTTTCGATGAAGTATGATACGCAAGATATTGGAATGATTACGGCAATCTATCCAGCAGTTTGGGGTATTGGTCAATTATTTACAGGTAGAATGTCAGATCTATATTCAAAAAATAAAATGCTCTTTTGGGGTATGCTATTGCAAGGCATTTCTATTATGCTGATTCCTATGAGCGAAGGTTTTGTGATGATTTCTATTATTTCTGTCTTATTAGGCTTAGGTACTGCACTTGTTTACCCAACATTTTTATCAACTTTAGCGCAAGCAACCAGTCCACAACAAAGGGCTGAAAATATAGGTACATTTAGACTTTGGCGAGATTTAGGATATGCCTTTGGAGCAATCATTTCAGGAATAAGTGCTGATTTGTTTGGGATTGAAATAGCTATTTATATTGTGGGTCTAATTACTATTGCTTCATCTATTATTATAAAAGTGCGAATGCCAAATACTATCAAAACTGAAAAACATTGTACCTAAGTTGATGAACTGAAATTGGCATTCCTACAAAATCAACCTATTCAAGTGATTGATATTCGAACAAAGGAAGAATTCGATTTATCTCATATTCCAAATGCTATTCATATTGAATTGGTAGCATTGAAAGAAAGAATTAATAAATTGAATAAAATCGAAGAGATCATTACTGTTTGCGGCAAAGGCGGAGGGCGATCACTTGAAGGTGCTCAACTATTGAAAGAACTCGGTTTTAAGGCTACTTGGTTGTGCGGTGGAACTAATGCATGGTTTGACAAAAAATAAAATATTTCTTTGTAACAAAAGTAGCTCAAAATAAAAACTCAATACACTTGTTTTGCATCTCAGTAAGATGAAATATTTAGTTCATAAATCGACCAGTGTATTTTTATTTTTGATTTTAATAACAGGGCCTAGAATATACGCGCAACATCAAGAGATTTCAGAAAATCCTGAAACTTGGAAGGCTAAAAAATTAAAAGAAAATATGGATAGCACTTCGATATTAGGTGCATTTAAGAATGGACATTTCAGTGGTCATTTTCGTTCTTTTTCAATGGCAACCAATAATGCAAATCAACTTACAGATTATTATGCTAACGCCTTAGGAGGTGGATTGAAATTTGAAACAGCTAGTTTTCACAATTTTCAATTTGGAGCAAGTGGGTTTTATATTTTTAATATTGCTTCATCCGATTTTTCAAAGCCTGATTCCTCCACAAACCAGTTCAATCGATATGAGTTAGCTTTGTTTGAAATTCTGAATCCTAGTAATAAATTAAACATCGATCGACTGGAAGAATTATACTTAAAATATAATTTTAACTCATCGCATGTTACTTTAGGCAGGCAGTTAATTAATACACCTTTTATTAATTTGCAAGATGGTAGAATGCGGCCTACAGAGGTCATGGGCATTTGGACGGAAATTAAGTCAATCAAGCATACTAAACTTGAAGGTGGCATTCTTACCAAAATTTCGCCTCGAAGTACGTTAGAATATTACAATATTGGCGAGTCAATTGGCATTTATTCAACTGGTGTAAATGTTGATGGTTCTAAATCGGGTTATACAAATAATTTGAAGAGTGATTGGGTTGGTATTATAGGAATTACTCGTCAAACAAATAAAAATTTAAAGTTGCAAGTGTGGAATCAATATGTTGATAATATTTTCAATACCAGTATGCTCCAAGCAGATTATATATATTCATTGAAAAATAGTTCTACAATATTATTTGGTGTTCAAGGTATTTTTCAAACCGCTTTAAATAATGGTGGAAATTTTGACGCTTCAAGAACTTATATCAATAAAAATGCAAGGGCATTTACCTATGGAGCTAAAATTGCCTTGGTACACGCAAAATTAGAAACAAGTATCAATTATAATCGAATTACTTCAATGGGTAGATATTTAATGCCACGTGAATGGGGGCGGGATCCGTTTTTTACGTTTATGCCCCGCGAACGGAATGAAGGTTTAGGAGATGTCAATGCCTATGTGGTTAGAGTGAATTATGTATTTCCTAGAGTAAGAGTAAAGACTAATTTAGCCATGGGGTATTTTGATTTGCCAGATATTGCAAATTATCAACGCAATAAATATGCAATTCCATCATACACTCAAATTAATTTAGATTTTAAACATGAGTTTAGTGGTTTTTTAAAAGGATTAGAAGCGCAATTATTGATTGCTCATAAAATTAATTCAACTAATAATAAACAACCAAAAACACTTTTTAATAAGGTGGATATGACGAATTATAGTATAGTATTTAACTTCCATTTTTAATAACAAGATCAAAAAAATAGGAGTAGTATTGCAGATTAATGTTTGCTACATATGGGACTCAATCTAATTTTAAGTTTTGAACAAAAACTTCAAGAAGAAATTTCGGAATTGCCAGTTTACGAATTCAAAGAGGGGGATGAAATTATTACCTATGGTAAACAATTAAAGATGATGCCTTTGGTAATAAAGGGTATCATAAAAGTTTTGAAAAGAGATGAGGATGGAAAAGAAATTTTACTTTATTATCTTTCAGCAAATGATAGTTGCAGTATGGCTTACAGTTGTTGCATGGAATCGAAGCTTAGCGAAATAAAAGCAATTGCTGAAGACAATGTTGAACTTATAGCAATCCCTCATAACAAGTTAGATGAGTGGTTATGTAAATACCCATCGTGGAAGTCCTATATCATGCATAGTTTTAATGAACGTTTTTTAGAGCTCTTAAAAAGTATTGAAAGTATAGCTTTTAAAAAGCTAGATGAAAGATTGATTAATTATTTAAATGAAAAAAGAAATTTAACGGGTTCGGCAGTTATTAAAGTTTCGCATGCGCAAATTGCAGAAGACTTAGCTACATCAAGAGTTGTGATATCACGTCTTTTAAAACAACTCGAAAATGAAAAGAAAGTTATTTTGTATCGAAATGAATTGAAACTAATGAATTGATTCGAAGTAATATTTACACACAATTCAGGCTTGACTTATTTGAATAAAGATCAATATAATATCATAATACCTTTTTATTCTCCTATACTTCGGTTAATAAAATTACTGTAAGGAATGCTAGATGAAAATAATTAAGCGTGAGTACATTGCTTAAACAAATCAACAAAATCTTGTACACTTAACTGTTCTGCTCGCTTATTGAAAATTTCGGCTTGTAGTTTTTCCGCAGACAAAGAGGACTTAAATCCATTGCGTAAAGTTTTTCTACGTTGGCTAAAAGCAGTTTTTACAAAGAGTTTAAATTTTTTCTCGTCATCAATATAATACGGATTACTATTTCTTCGTAGGCGAATTACACCCGACATAACTTTAGGTGGAGGGGTAAAACATTCGGGTTTTACATCGAATAAATATTCAATATCGTAATAGCATTGCATCAAAACGCTCAAGATGCCGTAGGTTTTACTGCCATGTTTTGCTACTATTCGTTCTGCCACTTCTTTTTGAAACATCCCAACTACTTCCATTACGTTATCTTTCCAATCGAGCACTTTAAACATAATTTGGGTGGAAATATTATACGGGAAGTTACCTATCAAATTGCATTTGGTATCGAAGGGATATTCGGCTTCTAAAAAATCGTCATGAATTACTTTATCCTTTATAGCTGGATATTGATGTTGTAAATAATCGACCTTTTCTTTATCTAATTCAATGGCAACATAATTCTCAAAAGGTATTTTCATGAGGTATTTTGTAAGAGCGCCCGCTCCTGGGCCTACTTCTATCAAATACTTAGTGCTCGAATCTAACGATGCAACAATTTGCTGACAAATATTTTCATCATGCAAAAAATGTTGACCAAGTTGTTTTTTGAGTATGTACTGCATATTGAGATTAAGCGCTAAATTAATATTATATAATGGTCTTTCCTTGTAAGTGACCAATTTGTAACTTACAAGCTTCTTACTTTTAACATGGATAACAGGCGTAATGCGTTGTCGCCATACATTTAAAAGAAATTAATTAAATCAAATCGATTAAAAATTACTTAAAAAAGCTCGCCCTGTTTGGCCTCATCCTCGGTATCACTGCTCAATAATCCAATCTCTAACAAGTCTTTGTCGCACAATTTACTGCCAATTGCTTTCCAACCCATTACCTCTACAAAACTTGACAAGTCAATGATTTCTTCACTAGGTAAAAATTTCTTTTTCCCTTTTTTTATTTTTACGATAGGCGATGGATGACTTGTAACCCACTCTAAGTAATTTTTATCCCCTTCTTTTATAAATTGAAATTTAGCATTAAGCGTCAATGTTTCAATCTTGAATCGCTTCGCATTGAATTGCTTTTTATCATCGTCATAATAAACCGCAGAAATAATCGCATCGGGTTTAAATTTCTCGATAGAAATTACTTTGTCATTATCAAATCTATTCGAGAGTTCTGTATTACTTAACGTGTAAGATCCATCGTTATACATCGTTATCACTTTGTCATCTTCTTGAAATGTGCCTAAATAGATACCCTTCTCTTCTGTATTTAATCTTCCTACAATATCATCATACCAAAGCTTTCTGCCTCCAAGACTCGATGTTCCTTTCTGTTTTTGCTTAATGCCTTTTACAGGATACTTCGTAACTTGATTGCCCATGCTCCCTCTGCCTTTAATGGCAATCTCCTCGAAATCAAAATCAAATTGCTTGATTTTTGCTTTACAACCAGCAGATAATGAAACACTGACAATTTCGCTTTCGCCATTTGCGTTAGAAGTAAAATACAAGACTTTAGATTTTGGAGAACCTTTTGTTAAATCATATTCTTTATCTCGTGTAATGCCGGTAACATTAAATCTTTTAGCGTATGAAATGGCTGTTTTCCCATCTACATATATCAAATTGAAAGTGGTACGTTCATCATTCTTCTTAAACACTTCGGCATGAATAATGTCTTTGCCAACAAACACTTTGTCAGCCACTTTAAATACTTTCATTTTACCTTCTCGCGTAAATGCGATGATATTGTCAACATCAGCACAATCGAACATAAAATCATCTTTCTTCAAACTGGTACCAATGAAACCTTCCGTCCAATTGGCATAAAGTTTAGTATTCGCAATTGCAATATCAGCTACTTGAATCGTATCAAAAACTTTGATATCGGTTTTTCGCTCTCTTCCTTTACCATATTTCTTCAATAAATTCTCGTAATACGAAATAGTAAATTCTACCAGATTAGCTAGGTCATTCTTGGTTTGTTCTATATTATTTTCTACCGATTTAATATGCTCATCAGCCTTAAACGAATCAAATTTTGAAATACGTTTAATCTTTATTTCTGTCAACTTTACAATATCATCTTCAGTTATTTCTCGTCGGAAAAGTTTTTTATAGGGCTTCAATCCCTTGTCGATAGCAGCAATTACACCTTCCCAAGTTTCTTCTTCCTCGATATCGCGGTAAATTCTCTTTTCAATGAATATTTTTTCTAAGGAAGAGTAATGCCAATTATCTTCAAGCTCTCTGAGTTTCAATTCAAGTTCCAAGCGTAACATTTCTCTGGTTAAATCAGTCGATTTTTTCAGCAATTCAGATGCTGTAATAAACTCAGGTTTGTCGTTTATGATGACACAGATATTTGGTGAAATGCTTACTTCACAATTAGTAAAAGCATAAAGAGCATCTATTGTTTGATCTGGCGTAACGCCCGCAGCTAATTGTACCTCGATTTCGACATTAGCCGCTGTATTGTCGGTTACTTTCTTAATTTTTATTTTGCCTGTATCGTTAGCCTTTACAATACTCTCAATTAGGTTTGGTACAGTAATGCCATAAGGTACATTTTTAATTAAGATGGTTTTGGTATCCAACTTTTCAATATGACTACGCACCCTTACTTTACCTCCCCGCTTCCCATCATTATAATGGGTCACATCAATCATCCCTTCTGTTAAAAAATCAGGGAAGAGTTCAAACTTTTTTCCTTTTAAATACTTGATTGAGGCATCGATGAGTTCGCAAAAATTATGGGGTAAAATTTTGGTAGAAAGGCCCACCGCAATCCCTTCAGTGCCTTGCGCGAGTAGTAAAGGGAATTTCATTGGCAAAAAAACAGGTTCGTTTTTCCTACCATCGTAACTCAATTGCCAATCTGTAATTTTCGGGTTGAACGCTACTTCCAGCGCAAATTTTGAAAGTCGTGTTTCGATATACCTTGGAGCTGCTGCGCTATCTCCGGTTCTGAAATCGCCCCAATTGCCTTGTGTGTCTAACAGCAATTCTTTCTGTCCTATCGTAATAATAGCATCACTAATACTTGCATCGCCATGTGGATGATACTGCATGGTTTGCCCTATTACATTGGCTACTTTATTAAATCGACCATCGTCCATTTCCTTCAACGCATGCAAAATGCGTCGTTGCACAGGTTTCAAGCCATCATTTGCAGCAGGCACGGCACGTTCAAGTATAACATAGCTGGCATAATCTAAAAACCAGTTTTGATACATTTCACTCACATGATTTTTGTGAGAGTCATTACTTTCTAGCTTTATTATTTCGTCTGACATATTTTTCCGATCGCGACAAAAGTATATGCAAGAAATATTTGTAGCACAAATTAGTTAATAACATGGGTGTTGAATAGTATTCCGAAAGGTTGCTAAGACTGGTTTTATCTTTGTGCTTTCATGGATATGATGCGCCGAATTTACATGTTATTGTTTGTGATTTGCTTGAATGTACTCTCATTACATGGTCAACAAAGTTCTATTTGGCATATGGACGAAGTGCTTATTGATACTAGTATGCATGACAACAATACCAGATTCTTAGGGCTTTTGGAGAAGCAAGATTTTGTGACTCGTACTTTTGTAATTAACAAAGGCGAAGCATTAAAACGAAAATCGAGCAGCAAAACGGGATTATTTTTTGTTGCACTTATAGCAATCACTTTACTGGCACTTTTTAGGCATTATATTGGTAGGCATCTAAACAATTTGTTTGATGTATTATTGAAAAGGCAAATTTCTAAGCGGCAGCAGATTGATCAACTTTCTAACCATCGCCAAGCATCTTGGATATTAAGATTCGGTTATTTTACTACACTTGCTTATGTGCTATTCAAAATATTTCAAGACGATAGTCTATTTCAAGGCAAGCCAAGTTGGATCATTTATGGATATTGTTTTGGCATAACACTCGGGCTTTACTTACTTAAGTATTTTTGTGTAAAAACTTTAGCTTGGATTTTCGAACAACGCGAAGCCGCCGCGCAATATCTTTTTAATCAGTCTATAGTAAGTGAATTTACATCCATATTATTATTTCCAATATGTATCATAATGATCATAAAAGGAGGTACATCTGATAAGATATTATTACCTATTGCAATGGGGATTATTTTGCTTTCGCTTGCATATCGCTATGTACGTGGGTTTGGTGGAGTGAAAAAATATACGCAAAATCATTTTTTTCATTTTTTGTTATACATTTGCGCTTTTGAAATTATTCCCTTCTTGGTTTTTCTGCGAATTTATAAATAGTAAGAAGATTATAGATAGGGTAGGCAAATTGTAAAAAAAACTTCTAAGAAGAATAAGCGGTATGGCAAAAGCAGCAAAAAACAAAGTTACTTCTTCAAATATGGATGTGCCTGCTGCAGCTTCAATTAAAACAATTCTGATAGCTCAACCAAGACCCGAATCGGGAAAATCACCGTATTTTGAACTTGAGAAAAAGCATGGCTTATCCCTTGATTTCTCGCCATTTATTTTAGTAGAAGGAATTGCCGCTAAAGATTTCCGCAAGCAAAAGGTAGATGTGACTGAATATGGTGCTGTTATTTTTAATAGCCGAAATGCGATTGACCATTTTTTTAGAATCGTTGAAGAGTGTAAAATAAAAATCTCTCCAGATTTGAAATATTTCTGTATCACTGAAGCTATTGCTTTATATTTACAAAAATTTATTATTTATCGTAAACGTAAAATATTTTACGGGGAGGATGGTACGGTGCAAAGTATGTTAGATGTAATATCCAAACATAAAACCAAAGAAAGATATATCGTACCTGTGAATGATATTTGTAGAGCAGAGACTTTAGAATGCCTTGAGAAGAATGGTTTGGAATATACAGAAGTGATGCTTTACAAAACTGTAATTAATGATGTAAAGGATTTATTAAAAAAGAATCATGACATGATTGTTTTCTTTACACCCGGCGGCGTTAAATCTTTATTTGAAAATAGTCCTAAGTTTAAGCAAAAAAATACTTACATAGGTGCATTCGGACCTATTACGGCACAAGCTGTAGAAGATGCTGGGCTCATTTTGCAATTAAAAGCACCTATGCCCAAAGCACCTTCTATGGTAGCCGCTTTAGATTTGTTTTTAAGCGAGCTGAAGGCATAATTAAGAGAGGATAGATGATACGCCTTTCTGCGCCTATGTTTGCCCCATCCATAAGGCGCCTCCTACAGAATTTCTGCTAGCTCCTGTTACACTGGCAAGAACATTATCTTCTTCGCGCCAACGCAAAATACCAATCAATGCCATTGCCATTGCTTCTTTATAATTTACGAAAGTCTCTTCTGGAATAAAAACCTCAATTTCCAATGTCTGCAATTGCTGCTGAATGCATTGAATTAAATATTTATTAAAAGCACCCCCACCCGTTATCATAATTTTCTCTTGACTACCTTTCGTAAATGCTCGCAATTCAACTGCAATTTGCCGTGCGATATGATGACAATACGTTGCTAACTTATCATGCAATGAAACATTAACTTTTTGCAAGATTGAATAAACAACTTCCGTTCCCATTTCGTTGGCTAATGATTTTGGGTATGGTTTTTTATAATAGGGGATTGTATCGAGAAGCTCAAGTAACTCAGCGTTGATCTTCCCCGAAGAAGCTAGCTCTCCATTTGCATCATAGCTCAAATTAATTTCTTGAGCGAGTAGATTGAGTACTCGGTTTGCACTGCAAATATCATAAGCTATTATATTATCATCTTGATGAATACTCACATTTGCGATGCCACCAAGATTTAAAAAAAATCTTATATCCTGCCATAATAGTTTCTCTGCGATAGGAACTATAGGCGCTCCTTGTCCACCAAGCGCAACATCCATATTCCGCAAATCAGTCACTACTGGAAGGCTAGTAGTTGTGGCAATAGCAGCACCATCACCCATTTGAAATGTCATTCCCAACGCAGGCTCATGAAATACAGTATGACCATGAGAAGCAATAAGATGTATTTTGTGGTGTAAATTATTCTTTTCTATAAATGAAGCGATTGCATTTCCCATCCATTTGCCAAATGCTGTATGAGTTAGCAACAACTCTTTCGCGTTCAAATTTGTGACTCCTTGCAATTTCTGTTTCCAAAAATCATCAAAAACAAGGCAATCGCTAGCTTCGATTTTAGCCGTCCATTTACCGCCAATTTCTTCCAACACGCAATAAGCTAAATCTAATCCATCCATCGAGCTGCCGCTCATTGTGCCAATGGCTCTGTAAATCATGTATGACTATTTTAATATAATAGGGCGAAGTTATGTGATGAGAAACAATAATTGATTGAGTTAAGGCTAAAGAATTTTCTGAATTTGAAGCAGCAATTCATGGCTCATTTTTTCAATGGCATCATAACTATATCCTGCAATGTGTGGCGTAATTATGACAGGATATGCTAAAAGTTCTTGGAAGTTTCCATCATTCTTTTTCATTTCAAACTCCACATTACTTTCTTCGCTCAGTACATCTAGACATGCGCCCAATATTTTATCATTTTTAAACCCATATAGTATAGAACTTGTGGTCGCAATATTTCCTCGTGATGTATTGATGAGGATGTGTCGCTTACTTGTTTCATCAATAAATTTTTCATTGTAAAATGAAATCGTTTCATCAGTTAGTGGTAAATGCAGTGAAATAATATCCGCGTCCTGCTGAATTTTATGAAGACTTACTTCTCGGACATCATCATTTTCAAAATTTTTCTTGTATTTATCGTGCGCTAGGACCTTGCTGACAAAAGGTATCATCTTGCGCGCAAAAGCTGAGCCTGTATGGCCATAGCCAATGATACCTAGCGTTAAATTCTCCAATTCATAGCCACGATTTGCATCGCGAATCCATGCTCTATTTTTCACTTCGTAAAAAGATGAATGGATGTGATGGCGCAAACTTAAAAGCATCCCCGTTGCATGCTCTGCAACCGAATTAGCGATTCCTTGCGGAGAACTAAAGCAATGTATTTGATGCTGCTCACAATAATTTAAGTCTATAATCTCTAATCCAGAGCCTAATCGTGCAATCCAGCTTAGTGACTGAAAATTTTCTAATAAAGAAGCATCTAGTTTTAATTTATTGGATGTAACAATACCAATTACTTCGTCTGAAGATATATGTAGCAAGCCCGATTTGTCGTTTATCGTGTGACATTCGAATCGAGATGTTAGAAAAAGAGAAAAGCTTTCTGAAATAGGCGCAGCAATAATTACAGATTTCACTAATTAAATATTTTTTCAATGTTTTTAAATGCTAAAGCCGGATTTTGGCCCTGCCACAGAATTTCATAGATAGTATGTGCGATTGGCAAATCATAGTTCAATTTTTGACAAATTCGTTCTATGCCATCCGCTGCATAGTAACCTTCAGCGACCATGTTCAATTCAATTTTAGCGGCACTGACAGAATATCCTTTGCCAATAAAATTTCCGAAAGTTCTATTTCGGCTATGCATGGAATAACAAGTAACTAATAAATCACCTAAGTATGCACTGGTATTATAATGGTGCAAAGTCTGTGTGCTAATTACATCCATAAATTGTTGCAATTCCGAAAAGCAATTTGTGATATAAACGCTCAAGAAATTATCGCCATAATCAAGTCCATGCGCAATACCCGCCCCTAAAGCATATATATTTTTTAAAACAGAAGCATATTGCACACCATAAATATCATTGCTAACTACAGTATGTAAAACATGACTCGCAAAATGTTCGGCGATTTCAGTTGCTAATTGACTGTTTTCACAGGCAAAGGTGAGGTAGGATAATTTTTCAGCCGCCACCTCTTCAGCATGACATGGACCACTGATGCATGCATAACTCGATAGTGGGAAAGAAAATCTTTCTTCTAAATACTCATTCAACAGCAATGCTTGTTTGGGCAGTATGCCTTTAATAGCAGAAAGTATAACTTTATGCTGAAAGATGTCGGTTGGCATTGTATCTAATACATCCACAATAAATGCAGATGGAATACCAACTAATACAATATCTGCCAGCTGAATAGCCTCTGCTAAGTTGCTATAAAATGTAATTCTTTCTGTTTTAAATCGAACAATCGAAAGATAATGAGGATTATGCTTTGTGCTTTTTATTTTCTCAATAGCCTCTTCACTTCTCATCCACCAATGTATGTGGTGTCCATTTTCGGTTAAAAGTTTCGCCAACGCCGAACTCCAACTTCCATTGCCTAAGATAGCAAAATTTCGTTTTGTCATGAATAATTCATTTAGCTAAAGTGTAGCAAACAAAGTTATAATAATATACGAGTGATGACTATTTTTTTTCAGGTCTAAATCAATGTCAATTTCATAGCCGAAAATGTGATTACATTTACAATTATTACCAAATAAAAAAATCGCATGAAAATTTTTAAATGCTTTGGAATACTATTTTTGTTGTTTCTTCATTATGAATTATTTGCTCAAAGTGAAAAGTCAACACAGCTTGTAACTTTCTATGATTATAAAAACGAAGTGGGTGTAAACACAACAGCCTTGCTCAGTAATTTATTGAGTTTCACAAAAGATGACGGCACTACTTTTGGTGTTTATTATGCTAGGCATATTCGGAAATTCACGTTTCGAATAGGAGCGAATGTTTTTACCGATAGCAGATCAACGTTTGATACACTAGGAGAAAGAGTATTGCGCGATCAAAATCATGGAGTTCGATTGAGCTTTGAAAAAAACATACAACTAAGCAATCGGTTTATGATGCATGCCGGGATCGATTTGCTAGGTAGATATGTTTCTAGTTATTCCACCTTAGGAAATTTCTTTAGTAATTCAATTGAAAATATTTCTGCGGGTGGTGGTCCTGCACTGAGAATAGTCTATAAACCTCATAAACGTATTTTACTCATGACAGAGTCTATGTTGCAAGGGGAATATGGAAACAAAATTCAGACCACTGTGCTTAATCAAAGTAGAACAAAAAATACGAATGATTTTTATTCATTCAAGCTTATGATGCCAACGAATTTATTCATTAGTATTCAATTTTAATTTGCTATGAAAAACATACAAATACCTTATTTGATTGCGCTTGTCATATTTATTTCAATTCACATGTCTAGCTTTGGTCAATCGACACCAGATATAGGCTTAACAAAAGAGAAGAAGACTGGTGAACGGGCATTTTGGGCTAACTCTCGAGAAGTTGGTTTAAATTTCACATCCCTTATTTCAAAATTTGTACCTTTTAATGTTGGAGACAAATCGAGCGGCTTAATTGGCATCAAATCTAAATTTTATGGCGATAATTTTGCTTTCAGAACCACGTTTGGCGCTAGTACAAGTAATGAATCAGGCGGATTCTTTCATTTCGGATTAGGTTATGAAAGAAGATTTGGCTTGAGTGGAAAATTCACTTATACCTCAGGTTGGCAGACTTTGTTAGAAGTAGAAAGTGCGGGTCGAGGAAATGGTAGTAGTTTACTTTTGGGTGCGGCTAAGTTTTATGGACTTGAATACAATTTGTACGATAATTTTTTTTTAGGTGCTGAAAGCCAATTGGCTATTGGTATTAATTCAGGTAATGACAATGGTTTAGAATTAAGTTTTAGATACCCAGTAGCATTATTCGCCAATGTAAGAATATTTAATAAATAGTCGTAGCACGTTAGAGCGAATTGATGTGTAATAGTTCCAATATTTTGAGATATCAACTTTATGATTGGGTTGTATTAAAAGTATATTCTTCAATGAAAAATACACCATTGTTTTATTTGATAGTATTGCACTCTTAAAAGCCTAAATTTGCATCATATTTTAAAATTATGATACGATTAATACTCATCTTTATGTTTTCATTCCTCTTTAAATCGCAATCTTTAGATGCGCAAACAAAATCTATTTACGATTTTAAAATTGAATCGCTGGAAGGTGGGATTATAGATTTTGCTAAGTATAAGGGCAAAAAAATACTTATTGTAAACACCGCATCAAAATGTGGCTATACACCGCAGTATGAAGGTCTTGAAGAATTGTATAAGAAGTACAAAGACAAGTTAGTGGTCATAGGTTTCCCGGCTAATAATTTTTTATTTCAAGAACCAGGAACGAGTTCAGAAATTAAAAGTTTTTGCCAAAAAAATTATGGCGTAACATTTCCAATGGCTGCAAAAGTATCGGTGAAGGGTTCTAAAATGCATCCTTTGTACGTATGGCTTACCCAAAAGAAATATAATGCATACAGCGATAATTCTGTCTCTTGGAATTTTCAAAAATATCTTATCAATGAAAAGGGTGAATTAATTGCTGTTTTCAGTCCCAAGGTAGAGCCAATGAGCCAGGAGATTTTGTCAGCATTATAATAATACAAGATTGAATCGATTGATAATATAATACGAAACTCTTTACAGGATGAACCTCGAAAAGCTTTACAATAGGGCATTGAATTTTGAATTTTTAAGTGCAGAAGAAGGTGTGTTTTTATTTGAGAATGCCCCACTTGCAGTGCTTATGGAAATAGCAAATCAATTGCGAAAAGAACAAGTGCCACATGGCAAGGTGACATGGCAGATTGATAGAAATGTGAACACTACAAATGTCTGTATCGCCAATTGTAAGTTCTGTAATTTTTATCGTGTACCGGGGCATCCTGAAGCTTACATTACTGATATTGAAACGTATAAAAGGAAAATTGAAGAAACGATTCGCTGGGGTGGCGATCAATTATTATTGCAAGGCGGGCATCATCCAGAATTGGGCTTGAAATTTTATGTTGACTTATTTAGTCAATTAAAATCACTTTACCCGAATATTAAATTACATACTTTAGGTCCCCCTGAAGTTGCACACATTTCGAAGTTAGAAAAAAGTACACATGCCGAGGTATTAAAAGCTTTGAAAGAAGCAGGAATGGATAGTTTGCCAGGAGCAGGTGCAGAGATTTTGAATGACAGGGTGAGGCGTTTGGTATCGAAAGGAAAGTGTGGAGCGCAAGAATGGTTAGATATTATGCGAGCTGCCCATCAATTGGATATTACAAGCTCAGCTACTATGATGTTTGGACATGTGGAAACGATTTTAGAAAGGTTTGAACATTTGGTAGCGATACGTCAAGTGCAAAGCGAAAAGCCAACACACGCGAATGGATTTTTAGCATTTATCCCATGGACTTTTCAAGATGTTGATACTTTATTAGCTAAAATAAGAAGGGCCAAAAATGACACGACTTCTGAGGAATATATACGCATGATAGCTCTGAGTAGAATTATGTTGCCTAACATTAAAAATATACAGGCTTCATGGTTAACTATAGGAAAAGAGGTAGCTCAAGCTTGCTTGTATGCTGGTGCAAATGATTTTGGAAGCATTATGTTAGAAGAAAATGTCGTGAGTGCTGCAGGTGCTCCACATCGATTTACTTATAAAAGTATTCAAGATGCCATCGAAGAAGCCGGATTTGAGCCTCAACTTCGCACGCAAAAATATCAATTTAGAGAGCTGCCCGACATGATTGAAGAACAAGTTGTAGACTACTAGTATTAATCGATAAGTTTTAATACTTCATTATCAATTTTTTGAAAAAAATGTTCTGGCTTTAAAGTTCGCCAATTGTTTTCTTCGAAAAAAAGCAAGTAGTTCGTGATACGTGCTTTTTTAAAATCGTGTTGCGTTTGTTCTGGAAAATTAATACATGCAATCCAGCCTCCTACTTCTCTTATTTCTTCCATCCATTCCTGGTAGTAGTCATCACTTTCACTGTGAAAATTTAATATGTTTTCACCCACTAAAATAGTCTTGTAAATTTTTTTTGCGATTAATAAATCAATGATATTTCGTTTCAAGGTTTGAATGTCATTTTCAATTGCATCGTTCCATTCGCCTAATAATTCAATGATTGCATAGTTTTCTTCGTAATCGACGAAAAGCAACTTCATGTATAATGTTCGCGAACCAAAATCATCCCACTGAGGATGTATGTAATAATTATATACGGTGTTGCTAAATTCAAATTCACTATATACACGATTGTAAAATGGTGATTGCTCATCGTCTTCTGCTGTGTATAAATGCCGCCAATTATAATATGGTTCTATATCGTGCATCTTGCTGTTATCGCGAAAATAAGAAAATATTTAAAGCAATTCAAAATTTGCAAGCAAGGGTTTGTGATCCGAGTATCGAATATCATCTTGCACAAATCCACGCAGTTGTAATTGGTTGGAAAAGAAAATATAATCGATTCGTAAAAAAGGAACATTTCCCAAGTAGGTAGCACCTAAACCAAATCCTTTTGTAAGAAAAGCATCTGATAAGTTGTTACGCATTTTAAAATAAACATAAGAACTTGGCATATCATTTAGATCGCCGCATACAACAGTTGGATTTCTTTTCTGCTCGATTATATTCCCTACTAAATCAGCTTCTAAGCCTCTATTAATCGTACTATAAGTCAATTTTTTATAAATTGATTTAGAATCATGAAGCACTTTGTCGTCAAATTCAGGCAGTTCTCCTGAGTTCATTAAGATAGTTTCATCTTTGCTAAATTTATTCGATTTTAAATGAATGTTGAATAAAGTAATTGTATCGTCATGAAGCTTTAAGGTGGTTTCTTGCAACATATTATTACCAATTACATCAACATCATGATTAATATTACTGAGTATTGGTTCATGAGAAAAAATGATGTTCCCCCACTTTCCCCGTTTATTTACATTTACATTACAGTCGGCGAAATAAGCATAATCGCAACTATCTTGAATAGCTTTAATGTTATTAATACCTATTGAATCGTTGCCTGTATAAAATTCTTGTAAGCAAAGTACGGTTGGGTTTTTTTGTTTGATATACGATAAAATATTTGTTCGCGTTTCTTTCTTGCCGCTCCAATTATATAAATCTAGCAGCCGAACATTGTATGACATCACTGAAAAACGATTGCTATCATGATTAAAATCTTGTACTTGATTTATTTTCCCGCCATAAGCGACGCTATATACGCGCCAACTCAAAACAAAAGCTAACAAAGGAATCAATATAAAATAATACTTTCGACTTATAAGCCAAAAAATAGCAAACCCAGCATTGATCAGAGCCAAAATAGGTGTGGCTAATCCTAATAAGGCAAATATACTTTCATCATAGGGGTTTACTGCAGGCACAAATCGACACAATGCAAAAAGCGCAGCCACGAAGATGCTGATAATAAGCATAAAATATTTTACCAACTTCCTAAGCATCTTTATACTTCATTTCGTTGCTTACTATATTCTTCCAATTGCTTTCTTTCTTCTTTGGAAAGTGAATTAATACCCGAAGCGGAAATTTTATCAAGTAACATATTTATTTTTTGTTCACTGATATTTACTACTTGGTAACTGCTTTTTGTTACGGATTTGAATCTAATCGTTTTCCGTTTTTGTAAAACAAAGTTGTCATTACTTCCAAAAAAATTAGCTAATTTTTTGAATGAATTGCTTAGCCAATCGAAATACAATGGCAATCCGAAATTAAATGCTGCGCCTGTCAAAATACCTCCAAATAACAATGCAATTTTCGAAACATTGAAGTTTCCGATACTTGCAAATTGTAGCACAAAGAATATAATTCCAAGTATCCACATATTTATACCCAGTCGATCTGCAAACCAAAATTTGTAATTGGGTTTGTAAATTAAGGTTGCGGTTGCAACAGCCACAAGACCTGGTGAAGCGCCGGCAAAATAAAAAGAAGGTAATTTAAAAAATGAATGCAAAACGCATAAGCAAATGGCTGCTATTAAACCTCCTGTGAGGTAGAGCGGAATTACACGATAGTAACCTTGCAAATCTTCAATGACACTGCCGAAGATCCAAAGCCAAATCATATTGCCGATAATTTGCATCATGCTCATTTCGCAAAAAATATAGGTTATCCAAGTCCAGGGTTTCTGTAAACTCTCACTTAAACTGGCACTTAATATGACCTTATCCCAAATATTTTCAAAGAACCAAGTGGGTTCTTCTCCTCCCATCATAATCGATACCCGAATGGATTGGAGAATTACAAAGAGCAAAGCAGTCGTGATGATAATTTTTGTGATATCGCTCTTAGCAATTGCTTTAAAAAATATTTTGGCGTTGAATGAATTCATGTTGTCTTAGTAGAAATTTCCTCTATCGGTTTTATTCCAAATTTTTAAAATAATGAATGCAACAAGCATGCCACCTAGGTGAGCGAAATGGGCTACATTATCTCCCGCAAAACTCTGTAACCCGGCATACAATTCAAACAAGGCATACATTGCCACAAAATATTTAGCTTTAATAGGTATTGGAATGAAATACATATAGAGTTCTGTGTTCGGAAATAAATATCCGAATGCAAAAAGCAATCCGAAAACAGCTCCTGAAGCGCCCACTGTTTCTGAGAAAGCAAGTTCAGCTTCACTAGACGTAAATGTCATGGTGATGAGATGTAAAATAGCAGCACCTAAACCACATAACAAGTAAAAATTGAGAAATCTTTTTGCGCCAAATCGGTTTTCGAGTATAGAACCAAACATCCATAATGCAAACATGTTTGAAAAAATATGCATGATTGAGTAAGTACTATGCATAAACATATGCGTTACCAATTGCCATATTTGAAACAGAGGAGAACTCCAATGATGTAGCGCAAACCAATTATTTATAGTTACACCAAACTGATTATTTAGTGCATATTGTAAAACATATACAATAACGTTTACTATCAATAAATTTTTAACAACAGGCGGGATGGCAGCTTGGTTGCTGGGGCGAAATTCCATGCAACAAATGTAAGTTTGAAAAAGTGAATTTTAGGATGGAATTTAATGCTATTCGATAAGTGAATACTATAGCTGGGGAATAGCAGGCTTTTTGAGGCTAAAAAATGTTCTCAACGTCTTGAATCGAAAGGTCTAGCTAATTTGCAGTAGAAATACAAGTGTAAAATATGAGTTGATGGTAACTTGGGTAATATTGCAACACCGATAAAATAAAGACTTATAGAATCAATTTAGATATTTTATAACAATTCATTTAGCTACACTCACATATACAACATTATATTTGCCGCATTCTCATGAAAGTATTTTTATATATATTGCTTAGCTTAGGTCTAATGATGTCTTCTTGCAAAACAGGTTTAGAAGCCATTCAAAAAAGCAAAGATTATAATTACAAACTACAACGAGCCGACCAGTTTTACGAGGCAAAGCAATATTCGAAGGCTAATGTGCTTTATGAAGAGCTGCTTACAGTATTTAAGGGAACAAAAAATTTTGAAGCTATCTATTATCGTTATGCCAATAGTTTTTATTTCATGAAAAATTATTTGGCTGCCTCCTATCATTTTAAAAACTTTTCAGACATTTTCCCTAAATCTGAGCATGCCGAAGAATGCGAATACTTAAATAGCCTTTGTTTGCATAATTTATCGCCAAATTACTCGCTCGACCAAAGCAATACGGTAAAATCTATTGGTGAAATGCAGAGTTTTGTAAATACACATCCGGAATCTAAATATGTCGATGATGCCAATCGAATGATAGACGAATCACGTGAGAAACTTGAAGCAAGAGATGCGTATAGTGCTGAATTGTATTACAAAATACGAGAATACAAAGCAGCAACTGTAGCATTTGAGCAAATAATGCGCAAGTACCCTGATTCTCGAAACTCCGATTACTATTTCTACATGCAAGCGAAATCGAAGTATGAGTATGCACTTAATAGCATTCCAACCAAGCAAGAAGAAAGATATGCCAGTGCACTTGCCGACTGCCAAGATTTTCTTAAAAAGAGCCCAAAAAGTAAGTATATAAATGAGATTGAGAGGATAAATGCACTATCTTCGCAGGCCTTAAAGAAAATTAAACTGTAAACTATGCAAAACAAGAAGCTTTTAATAAACACAACCAATGCCTCCATTGAGGCTCGCGATTTGCAAACCTTGCAAGATAAAACAGGCAATATTTATGGTTCAATAGTTATTGCATCTAAAAGAGCGAATCAGATTAATACTAAAATTAAGGATGAATTACATCGTAAATTGGAGGAATTTGGCAGCTTGACAGATAATTTAGAAGAAATCAACGAAAATAAAGAGCAAATAGAAATTTCTCGTTTTTATGAGCGTATGGCCAACCCTGCTATTCAAGCTACTCATGAATTATTGAACGATAAAATCTATTTTAAAAATAAGGAAGCCTAATTCTGATATTCCTTCAAGAGTATTATGGATGTATTAGAGTAACCAATTACCCGAAATCTCGGCATTATTCCTGCAGATAAGGAGCCGTATTAATTAAAAATGGTTTTCGGAAAACCTAATCAAAATCATGTTCATAGTGTGCATGCCTCAGCGTTTTTTGCTTTAGCAGAAATTGCAGGTGGACAATTTCTCAAACAGAACTTCCCTACAGTAGTACCCAGGTCTTTGCCGATTCATAGAGCGGCAAAAGTCAAGTATCAAGCTTTCGTGAAATGTGATATTTATTCGAGCGCCAAAATTATCGATTATAGTCATGATGATTTATTGGCTGAGTTGGAGAAAAATAAAAGAGTACTTTTCAAAATTGACGTCAAGTTATTTACACCTGAAGTAGGGAGGGCTTTTCATGGTGCATTTGAGTGGTTTGTAACTTTGTTTTAGCATTTTTTAATTCATCAATCTTCGTGGTGTGGTGCAAATATTGCATCTTTGTTAACGCATGAAAGGTAAAAAAATTATCATTGGTATTTCAGGGAGTATTGCGGCATACAAAATGCCTATGTTACTCCGTTTGCTTGTGAAAGCGGGTGCGGAAGTAAAAGTGGTGATGACGCCTGCTGCCGTTGAATTTGTGTCACCCTTGGTATTAAGTACACTTTCCAAGCATAAAGTTTTAGTTCAGTTAAGTGAAAATGACTCGTGGGCCAATCATGTTATGCTCGGTCGTTGGGCTGATATCATGCTCATTGCGCCAGCCTCTTGCAATACAATCGCAAAAATGGCAAGTGGATTATGCGATAATTTATTAATGTCGGTTTATTTATCTGCAACCTGCCCTATTATCGTCGCTCCAGCGATGGACGAAGACATGTATCATCACGCAAGCTTAAAACGCAATTTAAATACTATACAAAGTTTTGGAAATACTATTGTTGAAGCCGAGCTTGGTGAATTGGCCAGCGGTTTAATTGGCTATGGAAGAATGGCGGAACCTGAAAAACTAT